>Ga0207706_10000023_pt1 | contig 153979 bp, 136 predicted proteins | sample KBSC53metaG_FD_184318 | JGI IMG/M metagenome (GOLD analysis project Ga0207706, IMG submission 184318) | Corn rhizosphere microbial communities from Kellogg Biological Station, Michigan, USA - KBS C5-3 metaG (SPAdes) (version 2) | ecosystem: Host-associated > Plants > Roots > Rhizosphere >...
GATACGAAAAAGGCGATACGAAGTCGAAGTACCAGTCGGCGATCATCGTGCGCCCTCCGCGTTTCGATCAATCCGATGCGCTCCGGGAAGCCGGCACGATACCGCATCGCCCCGCATCCAATCGGATGCCGCGGCAAAACTTTCGGTCGCGCACCCTGTCGGATCGAGGGACGAGACAGGGAATGGTGTCCGCCCCGCAAAACGACGCCTCGTTGCCTGCTCGCCCGAAAACGATGGACGATACGTCCGCGCCGGATGTTACCTGTGCCGCCGTCACGCGGCCTGGAAACGTCGACGCGTGTCGCCACGGTACGACCGGCACGCACGAGCGGCGAAGCATCAGCGGCGAGACGGTGCCGCAAGCGCGCATCGACTCGGCGGCGCAACTCGACTCGTTGCAGACGGCGCGACCGGTCACCGCGCTCGCGCGCGACGATCGGCGCGCCGGTGCGCGACGGCACGGAGGATGTCGCGCCGTGCCGTGTCGTCGAGCGCCGCCCAGCACGCGATCTCGTCGAGGCTGCGCAGGCAGCCGACGCAAAGATCGCTTGCCGGATCGATGCGGCACACGCTGATGCACGGCGACTGAACCGGCGACGGCATCGCGTCGGGGTCGGGTACGAATCGCTCGTCGGGCATCGCGTGCGGAGGACTCACGCCTTGGCGTCGAGCGCACGGGCGACGCGGGAGTTGGTCGGCCGATCCAGGAAACCCGAAATGTAGCGGCCGGCGCCGCGTAATTTCGTCATGTCGACGCCGGTTTCGATGCCGAGGCCGTCGAGCAGATAAACGACGTCTTCGCTTGCGACATTGCCCGTCGCGCCCTTCGCGTATGGGCAGCCGCCGAGTCCCGCAACCGAGCAGTCGAACGTCGCAACGCCGAGTTCCAGAGCCGCGTAGATGTTGGCAAGCGCCTGCCCGTACGTATCGTGAAAATGCCCGGCGAGCGCGCCGATTGGCACTTCGGCCGCCACCTGCCGGAAGAGCGACTGCGTCTTCCCGGCCGTCCCGGTGCCGATCGTGTCGCCGAGCGACACCTCGTAAGCACCCATCCGATGGAGCGCCGCAGCGATGCGCGTCACGGCGGCCGGATCGACGTCGCCCTCGTACGGGCAACCGAGCACGACCGAGATGTAGCCGCGAACGCGGATGCGCGCGGCGAGCGCGGCTTCGAAAACCGGCTGCGCGCGCCCGAGGCTTTCGGCGATCGAGCAATTGATGTTGCGCTTCGAAAACGACTCGGTCGCGGCGACGAACACGGCGACTTCGTCGCAACCGGCTGCGCGCGCGGCCTCGAAGCCCTTCATGTTCGGGGTCAGCACCGGATAGCGCACGCCCTGCTTGCGGCGGATGCGCGCCATGACTTCGGCCGCGTCCGCCATCTGCGGCACCCATTTCGGCGAGACGAACGACGTCGACTCGATCGCCGGGAAGCCGGCGTCGGTGAGCCGGTCGATCAGCGCGACCTTGACGTCGGTCGGGACGAGCGCCTTTTCGTTCTGCAGGCCGTCGCGCGGCCCGACTTCGCACAGGCGCACCGCACGCGGCATCGACGACTCGCTCACTTCGCTTTCTCTGCTGAATTGTCGTCCGCGGAGACCTTGTCTTCCAGGTCGACGAGATCGGCGCCCTCGCCGACGCGGTCGCCGACGGCGAAATGCACGGCGGCCACACGCGCTGCAACCGGCGCGACGATCGTGTGCTCCATCTTCATCGCCTCGAGCACCACGAGCGCCGCTCCTTTGGCGACGGCGTCGCCGGGCTTCACCATCACCGCAACGACGGTGCCGGACATCGGCGCCGTCAGGTGGCCGGCGTGCTCGACGTCGTCGCCGGCATGCGCGAACGGGTCAACGAGCGACAGCCGGGTGCGCATACCGGTCCCGAAGACATGGCGCGCGTCGCCGTCCCGCACGACGGTGGCGACCTGTTCGCTCGCTGCGCCGGCCGGATCGAACGCGACGCGGTCGCCTTCGATGCGCGCGCGAATGCCGGATATCTGCACCGCGCCCGCGAGCGTGATCGAACCGTCGGCCTGCGGCTTGACGGCGACGGCATGCCGATGCTCGCCATTGCCGAACGTGAACGACAACCGATGCGCCTCGCTGCCGTTCCACCAGGCGTCGGCGAAATGCCACGGCGAATGCGGATCGCTCGACGCCACAGCCTGCGCGGCCGCCGCATCGCGAATCGCGCCGTATTCCGCGAGCGCGGCGGCAACCAGCGCGCGCTGCGGCGCCTGGCCGGGCCGCGGCAGCAGCGCGTCGCGATTCGCGTCGATCAGCCCCGTCGAGAGCCGCCCTGCCGCAAAGGCCTCGTGCGCGAGCACCCGCTCCAGAAACGCCAGGTTCGTCGTCACGCCGGCGACTTCGCACTGGCCGAGCGCGACGATGAGCGCGGCGCGCGCGCGTTCGCGGTCCTCGCCCCACGCGATCACTTTCGCCAGCATCGGATCATAGTACGGCGTGACGTCGTCGCCGGCGCGAAAGCCGGTATCGACGCGAACGCGCGCCGAGTCTTCCGGCATCCGCCAATGCGCGATGCGGCCGATCGACGGCAGGAAGCCGCGGTCGGGGTCCTCGGCGTACACGCGCGCCTCGATCGCATGGCCGTCGATCGCGAGCGATGCCTGCGCGCGCGGCAGCGGCTCACCCGCGGCGACGCGCAGCTGCCATTCGACGAGGTCGACGCCGGTGATCATCTCGGTGACCGGATGCTCGACCTGCAGCCGCGTGTTCATCTCCATGAAATAGAACGCGCCGTCCTGCTCGGCGATGAATTCGACGGTGCCGGCGCCGACGTAGCCGATCGCCTTCGCGGCCGCCACCGCCGCCTCGCCCATCGCGCGCCGGCGCCCCTCGTCCATGCCGGGTGCGGGCGCTTCCTCGAGTACCTTCTGGTGCCGGCGCTGCACCGAGCAGTCGCGCTCGAACAGGTGAATCGCGTTGCCGTGCGTGTCGGCGAAAACCTGGATCTCGATGTGCCGCGGCGACGACAGATAGCGCTCGAGCAGCACGCGCGCGTCGCCGAACGACGCCTGCCCCTCGCGTTGCGCCGACGCCAATGCGGGCGCGAATTCGGACGCGGATTGCGCGACCTTCATCCCCTTGCCGCCGCCGCCCGACACCGCCTTGATCAACACGGGATAGCCGACGCCCGCCGCTTCGCGTGCGAGCAGCGCGGGATCCTGGTCGTCGCCGTGGTAGCCCGGCACGACGGGAACACCGGCCGACGCCATGATCGCCTTGGCGGCGGATTTCGAGCCCATCGCGGCGATTGCCGCGGGCGGCGGACCGACGAAGACGAGCCCCGCGCGCGCGCACGCCGCCGCGAACGCCTCGTTCTCGGACAGGAAGCCGTACCCGGGGTGGATCGCCTGCGCGCCCGACTGCTTCGCGACGTCGATGATCGCGGTGCCGTTCAGGTAGCTTTCGCGCGGCGGCGCCGCGCCGATGCGAAACGCCTGGTCGCAGGCCTCGACGTGCAGCGCGCGCGCATCGGCGTCGCTGTAGACGGCGACCGTCCCGACGCCGAGGCGCCGCGCCGTGCGCGCGACCCGGCACGCGATCTCCCCGCGATTGGCGATCAGGATGCGCTCGAACATCCGCGTCAGCGCTTCGCGGGCGGGGCGGCCGAAGCCTTTGCGCGAGCCGCGACGATCGCCTCGATGCGGTCCATGATCGCGTTCATCCCGCGCATCGCCGCGTCGAAAGGCTCCGCCGTTGCGAGGTCGACACCGGCGCCGCGCAGCATGTCGTACGCGTACTTCGACGCGCCGGCGCGCAGCATCCCGAGGTAGCGGTCGCGGCGCGGCGCAGGCCCGCCCGCGCGCGCTTCGTCGTGAATGCCTTCAGCGAGCGCCGTCGAGGCGACGACGCTCGTCGCGTACTGGAACACGTAGAAGTCGTAATAGAAGTGCGGGACGTACGACCATTCGTTCGCGTACAGCGCGTCGACCGTGCACACGCCCGCGTCGTGGCCGTAGTACGTGCGAAGCAGGCCGAGGTAGAGCTCCTTCAGGTTCTCGCCGGTCAGCGGCTCGCCCTTCTCGACGCGCTCGTGAATCCGCAGCTCGAATTCGGCGAACAGCACCTGCCGGAAGAGAGTCTGGCGCAGCAGCTCGAGCTCGCTGCCGAGCAGGAACAGGCGCTCGTCATCCGATTGCGCCTGCGCAAGCATCGCGTGGACCAGCAGATGCTCGTTCAGCGTCGATGCGACCTCGGCGATGAACGTCGGATAGCGCCACGTTGCGTAAGGCTGCGCACGCGCGGCGAGATACGAATGCATCGAATGCCCCGACTCGTGCGCGAGTGTCGAGACCTCCGCGTACTTGCCGGTGAAGTTCTGCAGCTGGAATGGATGCAGGCCGTAGACCATTCCGCTGTACGCGCCCGAGCGCTTGCCGGGCGCCGGGTACCAGTCGGTCCAGCGTGCGGCCAGCCCCGTCTCGAGCGCAGATGCGTATTCGCGGCCGAGCGGCGCGACCGCGCGCACGACGAGCGCCGCCGCCTCGTCGGGGGTGAACGTGCGCGCGTACGCCGGAATGATCGGCGTGTACAGGTCCTCGTAGCGCAGATCGGCGAGGCCGAGCAGGCGGGCACGCAGGCGCAGGTAGCGGTGCAACGTCGGCAGGTGGCGGTGCGCGTCGGCGACGAGCTGCGCGTACACGCCGACCGGTATGTTGTCCTCGAACAGCGACGCCTCGAGCGACGAGCCGAAGTTGCGCGCCGATTTCCGGAACGCGTGCGCCTGGATCTGTCCATTGAGCGTGGTGCCGAGCGTTGCCGCGTACTGGCCGTACGCGGTCCAGAACGCCTTGAACACGGCGATGCGATCGTCGCGGTTCCCCGACTCGCGCAGCTTCTCGTATGCGCTCGTGTCGAGCAATACCTTCTGCCCGTCGGCCAGCGTGACCGTCGGCCATGGCAGCTCCGCATTCGTGAACACCGAGAACACCGACTCGCCGGTGTTGGCGATCAATTCCGACTGCGCGAGCAGCGTCTCGCCCTTCGGATCGAGCGTGTGGCCCGCATAGCGCAGTGCATCCTCGAGCGGCTGCCGATACGCGACGAGGCGCTCATCGCGAGCGATGAACGCGCGTACACCGTCGGCGCCGAGTGCCAGGATCGCGGGCCGGATCCACGCCGCCGCGGCTGTCGCCGCGACCCTCGCCTCGCGCGACTGCTCGCGCATTTGCTGGCCGCGTCCCTCCCGCGTGTCGAGATCGTGCCGCAGGTTGGCGTACGACGACACGCGCGCGGCGCGCTCGTCGACGCGGTCGCGCAGCGCCAGCGTGTCGAACAGCTCTCCCGGTGTCGGGAACCGCTCGCGCTTCGCCGCGGCCAGCTTCGCGACGTCGGTGCCGAGCTCCGTGCGGCTCGCATCCCAGCTCGCGTCCGACGCGTAGATTTCAGTCAAGTCCCATTTGTACCGGTCGGGCACCGCGGCTCGCTCCTGTGCCGCCGCGACGCTTGCGAGCGCTGCCGCGGCGAGGCCGACGAAGACGTGACGGCCGATCATCGGGTACCTACGCCTCGACGCCGCGCGGGCTTCCGTGCGGCTTCATCGACGGGCGTCTCCGTGCTCGTGCGCACGGCCGGACAGGAAACCCGACAGCCGCGCCACGATGCGCCGCGCCGCGCGCCAGGCCTTCGGCAGCAGCCAAACCATCAGCGCGATCAGCACGAGCACGACGACACCGGCCGCAAGCGGGTGCGCGATCGCGAGCCACAGCAGGCCGCCCACTGCGACGTCCTCGGTGAGAGATGCCCCCCAGTTCGAGAACGGCTCGGGCGACGTGTTGATGACGGCACGGCTGCCGGCCTTCGTGAAATGGCTTCCGGCCGCGAGCGTGCCGCCGAGGATCGCGGCGGCGAGCATCATCGCCTGCGACGAATCGCCGAACACGCTCGCCGCGAGCGCCGCACCTGCGGGAATGCGGATCAGCGTGTGCACGACGTCCCACAGCGAATCGACGCCCGGCACCTTGTCCGCGAAGAACTCGACCAAACACATGAACCCGGAGGCGGCGAGCACGAGCGGATGCGAGAGCGTCGCGAGGCCATGCGGCAGCGCGATCCAGCCGAGGTAGCCGGCCGCGCCCACGATGAAGAGTACGGCGTAAAGGCGCAGCCCGCTCGCGATGCCGAGCGCGGCGGCGAGGCCCACCAGCTGCCAGGTGTCGAAGTTCGCGAGGGCGTTCAAGCGTCACCTTGGCCCGTCGGCATCCAGGACGGCTTGCGCTTTTCGAGGAATGCGGCCACGCCCTCCTTGCCTTCGGGCGATGCGCGCACGTCGGCGATGTGCAGCGCCGTGCCGGTGATCAGGTCCGCGTCGATCGGCCGGTGCGCGACGCCACGAACCAGCGCCTTGCACTCGAGTTGCGCCGCGGGGCCCGCGATCATCAGCGCGCCCAGCATCTCGTCGATGCGGCCGTCGAGCTCGGCGAGCGGCACGATGTCGTGCAACAGGCCGATGCGAAACGCCTCCGCGGCGGTGAAGCGCTCGCCGGTCAGGAAGTAGCGACGCGCCTGGCGGGCGCCGATCGCCTCCATCACGTACGGCGAGATCGTGGCCGGAATGATGCCGAGCCTCGCCTCCGAAAGCGCGAACGTCGCGTCCTGCGCCGCGATCGCGATGTCGCACGCCGCGACGAGTCCTACGCCACCGCCGAACGCCGCGCCGTGCACGCGCGCGATCGTGGGCTTCGACAGCGCGTAGAGCGTGCGCAGCATGGCCGCCAGCGCATTCGCGTCCGCGAGGTTTTCCGCATGGTCGAACGCCGCCATCCGCCGCATCCAGTTGAGATCGGCGCCCGCGCAGAAGCTCCGGCCGGCGCCGACCAGCACGACGGCGCGCACGTCCGGATCGTCGTCGAGCGCCGTGAAGATCCCGGTCAGCCGCGCGATCAGCGTCTCGTCGAACGCGTTGTGCACGTCGGGCCTGTTCAGCGTGACGGTCGCGACCGCGCTGCGAATCGCGACGTCGCATGGCTCGGCGGAAGCGTCCGTTTTCCTGGTCGTTTTGCGAGGCATGTGCAGGGATCCCGGTATCAGCAAGCGAATATAGCCGATACGGCCGGCCGCGTATCGCGGCGCGCCTTGGAGCCGGCGACGCGTGGCGTCACATTCGGAACACACCGAAGCGCGTCGCCTCGATCGGCCGATTGAGCGAGGCGGAGATCGCGAGCGCGAGCGTGCGCCGCGTGTCGACAGGGTCGATGACGCCGTCGTCCCAAAGCCGCGCGCTCGCGTAATACGGATGGCCCTCCCGCTCGTACTGGGCGCGAATGGGGGCCTTGAAGGCCTGCTCGTCCTCGGCGCTCCACGAGCCGCCTTTCGCCTCGATGCCGTCGCGGCGCACGGTCGCGAGCACCGTTGCCGCCTGCTCGCCGCCCATGACGGAAATCCGCGCGTTGGGCCACATCCACAGGAAGCGCGGATCGAACGCGCGGCCGCACATGCCGTAGTTGCCCGCGCCATAGCTGCCGCCGATGATGACCGTGAACTTGGGCACCTGCGCGCAGGACACGGCGGTCACCATCTTCGCGCCGTCGCGCGCGATGCCGCCCGCCTCGTATTTCCGGCCCACCATGAAGCCGGTGACGTTCTGCAGGAACACGAGCGGGATGCGTCGTGCGGCACAGAGCTCGATGAAGTGCGCGGCCTTGAGCGCCGATTCCGAAAACAGCACGCCGTTGTTCGCGACGATGCCGACCGGGTAGCCGAAGATCCGAGCGAAGCCGGTGACGATCGTGGTGCCGTAGCGGGCCTTGAACTCGTCCAGGTCCGAGCCGTCGACGATGCGTGCGATCACTTCGCGCACGTCGTACGGCTTGCGGATATCGGCGTTGATCACGCCGTAGAGCTCGTCCGCGGGAAACTTCGGCGGCTCCGGGCTGACGACATCGAGCTCGACGCGCTTGCGTGCGTTCAGGTTGCCGACGATGCGGCGCGCGATCGCCAGCGCGTGATGGTCGTTTTGCGCGAAGTGGTCGGCCACGCCGGAAATGCGTGTGTGGACGTCCGCCCCGCCCAGCTCCTCCGCCGTCACGATCTCACCCGTCGCCGCCTTGACGAGCGGCGGGCCCGCGAGAAAGATGGTCCCCTGATCGCGCACGATGATCGATTCCTCGCACATCGCCGGCACGTAGGCGCCGCCGGCCGTGCACGAGCCCATGACGACGGCGATCTGCGGAATGCCCGCGGCCGACAGCGTCGCCTGGTTGTAGAAGATGCGCCCGAAGTGCTCCCGATCGGGAAACACGTCGGTCTGGTTCGGCAGGTTGGCGCCGCCCGAGTCGACGAGGTAGATGCAGGGCAGGCCGTTCTCGCGCGCGACCTCCTGCGCCCGCAGATGCTTCTTCACCGTCATCGGGAAGTAGGTTCCGCCCTTGACGGTCGCGTCGTTGCAGACGATCACGCATTCGCGCCCGGCCACGCGGCCGACGCCGGTGACGATGCCGGCCGACGCGATGTTGCCGTCGTACATGCCGAAAGCCGCGAGCTGCGACAGCTCGAGGAACGGGCTGCCGGGATCGAGCAGCGTGCGCACGCGCTCGCGCGGCAGCAGCTTGCCGCGTGCGACGTGCCGGGCTCGCGCGGCCTCCCCGCCGCCCTGCTCGACCGTGGCGATCTTTTCGCGCAGGTCGGCGACGAGTGCCGCCATCGCTTCGCGATTGCGCGCGAAGGTGGCACCGCGCGGGTCGAGCCTGGATTCGATTTGCGGCATGTTCGTCAGGGGCGAGGGATGGGGGGCGGCAAATGACGATCAGTTGCGCGAAAGCAGCGACAGCCGCGCCGCTAGCGCGATGAACAGGCAGCCGGTCCCACGCGAGACCCACCGCATCGCACGGGGTGCGGCGCGCAACCGCCGCCCGGCGCGGCTCGCGAGCCACGCGACCGGCACGTTGACGAACAGGCTGTTGAAATTGAACAGCGCGCCGAGCAGGAGGAAAGCGGCGCACTTCGCAGGCGCGTCGGCGGCGATGAACTGGGGGAGAAACGCGAGGAAGAACAGCGCCACTTTCGGATTCAGCACGTTGATCACGAGCGCCTCGCGAAAGATGCGCGACGAACCGCCACGGGAAAGGCCCTGCGGCGCGCGTGCGTGCGAGCGGTCACTCGCTTGCGCACGTGCTGCCTGCAGTTCGTTCCCTGCACGCCCACCACGACCGCCCGCAGCGAAAAGCAAACGCATGCCCGCATAGAGCAGATAGGCCGCGCCGCACCATTTGACGATCCCGAACGCCGTCGCCGACGTGGCGAGCAGCGCCGAGAGGCCGAGCGCCGCGGCGACCGTGTGCACGCAGCAACCTGCGGTGATGCCCAGCACGGCCGCCACGCCGTCGCGAAATCCGCCCGATGCGCTGCGCGCGGCGATGTACGCCAGGTCGGGGCCCGGCGTCAGGTTGAGCAGCCAGCCGGCGGCGACGAACAGCGCGAGGTCGTGCACGCCGGTCACCGGGCGCGCTCCGCAAATGGATCGGCTGTGCCAGGGCGAAATGCGTTCACCGAACGGCACTCATGTTGCATCCGGCCGCGGGTGACCGGGCATCAGCGCATAAGGATGCACCCATCCGGGCTCGTCGCGAATGCGTGCGAGCCAGTCGCGCAGACGCGGATAACGTTCCCAATCGACGCCGATCTCCTCCGGCCAGAAAAGGTAGCCGCAGAGCGAGATGTCGGCGATCGTCAGCCGGTCCGCGGCGACGTACCGGCGGCGGTCGAGGTGGGCATCGAGGACGCCCCATGCGATCTCCGCGCGCTTGCGGAATTCGGCGACCACCGCGCGATCCGCATTCCGGGTGAACGTTCGCATGAACCGGTAAGTCGCCGTATAGCTCGTCAGCTTGTGATTGTCGAACAGCAGCCAGCGCAGGATCTCGCGGCGCTCCTCGTCGTCGCCGGGACCGAACTTCCCGAGCGTTTGCGCGAGATAGTCGAGGATCACGCCGGACTGCGACAGCCGTCGCGCGCCGTGCTCGAGCACCGGCACCTCGCCCATCACGTTGATCGCGCGGTACGCGGGCGTACTCGTTTCGCCGCCGAAATAGTCGACGAACCTCGGCGTCCAGTCGGCACCGGCGAGTTCCAGCATCAGCGCCGGCTTGTATGCGTTGCCGGACTGCGCGAAGCAATGCAGCGCGAACTCGGACACCGTCAGAATCCTCCGCTCGCGAGCCAGCGCTCGATCTGCTCGAAGCGATCCAGACCCCAGAACGGCTCGCCGTCGACGAACACGAACGGCGATCCGAAGACGCCTGCCGCGATCGCCGCTTCGACGTCGCGGCGAAGCGCTTCCTTGATCCCGGCATCGTCGATTGCGCCGCGCGCGCCCTCGCGATTGGCGCCGGCTTCCGCCGCGACGTCGGCGGCGACGTCGGGGTCCGAGATGTCGCGACCGGCTACGAAATAGGCGCGGTACAGCGCATGGACGAGCGGCGCGCAACCGCCGGGATCAAGGCCGCGCTGCCACAGCACGATGCGCGCGGGCGCTTGCGTCGCGATCGGAAACATCGCCGGCATCGCGAACGGGATGCCGTAGAAGCGGGCGGTGCGCGGCATGTCGCGGCGTGCGTAGTCGCCCTTGAGCGGAATGGACGTGAGCGGCTGCGTGCCCGCGACCTTGAATGCCGCACCGAGCAGCATCGGCCGCCAGTCGACAGCACGTTCGTGGCGCGCAGCGAGCGATTCGATCCGCTCGGACGCGAGGTAGCCGTATGGAGACGAGAAGTCGAAGTGGAAGCGCAGCGGCTCGGACATGGTTCAGGGCGAAATGGGGATGGGGACGGACTTTTTAGCGGAGCGGTTCCACACCCCGGAGCGGTTCCACACCCCGGCGAACGAGATTGCGTCCGGTCGCGGTGACGTAGACGGTGCCGGCATCGTCGACGGCTCGGCCTTCGACGCTCACGACGTCGCCGTCGAGCGAAGGCTTGTAGTCGACGCCGGCAATCGTCCATTCGAGCGTCAGCTCGGCGCCCGCCGGCACGGCCTTCACGAAACGGAATTCGAAGCCGAGCCCGAGCGCTTCGGATTCGCGCGACAGGAACGTCGCGTCGAGTCCCATCATCAGCGCCACGACGTGCGGGCCGCTGGCGATCAGCGTGCCGAAGCGGCTCGCCGCGGCGGCACGCTCGTCGTGGTGCAGCGGATTGTGATCGCCGCACAGCGTCGCGAATTTGCGGATCGAGTCGGCGTCGAACGACGCCCGGCGCGTGAAGCGCTCGCCGACTGCGAGCCCCGACGCGGCAGCCGCGCGGCCGTCCATCACGGCCCGCCGGCCGCAAGTACGCGGCGGTCCATCACGGCCTGCCGGCCGCAAGCGCGCGGCCGATCACCAGCCGCTGGATGTCGCTCGTGCCTTCGTAGATCTGGCACACGCGCACGTCGCGGTAGATCCGCTCGACCGGAAAATCCGCGACGTAGCCGTAGCCGCCGTGAATCTGGATCGCGTCGGAGGCAACCTGCTCGGCCATCTCGGACGCGAAGAGCTTCGCCATCGAAGCTTCGGCGAGGCAGGGCATTCCGGCGTCGCGCAGCGCGGCGGCGTGCCACACCATCTGGCGAGCGACCTCGATCTTCGTCGCCATGTCGGCGAGCCTGAAGTTGACGGCCTGGTGCTCGACGATCGGCTTGCCGAAGGCCTTTCGCTCGCGCGCGTACGCGAGCGCCGCGTCGAGCGCCGACCGCGCCATGCCGACCGCCTGCGCGGCGATGCCGATGCGCCCGCCTTCGAGGTTCGACAGCGCGATCCGGTAGCCTTCACCCTCGGCGCCGAGCAGGCTCGCCGCCGGGACCTCGCAGTTCTCGAAAGCGATTTGCGCGGTGTCGGACGCCCGCTGCCCGAGCTTCTCCTCGATGCGCGCGACGACGAACCCGGGCGTCTTCGTGTCGACGACGAACGCCGAAATCCCCTTGCTGCCCGCCGCCTTGTCCGTGCGCGCGAACACGATCGCTACGTCGGCATTCGCGCCGCTCGTGATGAATTGCTTGACGCCGTTCAGGACATACGCGTCGCCGCGCCGCTCCGCGCGCGTCGCGATCGCCGCGGCGTCGGACCCGGTGTGCGGCTCGGTCAGGCAGAAGCAGCCGAGGCGCTCGCCGCGTGCAAGCGGCGGCAGCAGGCGCTCCTTCTGCGCGTCGGTGCCGAACGCGTGAATCGGCCCGCAGACGACGGAGTTCTGCACGCTGACGATCGTCGACGTCGCGCCGTCGCCCGCCGCGATTTCCTCGAGCGCGACGGCGAGCGACACGTAATCGAGCCCCGCCCCGCCGAAGCGTTCCGGCACCACGACGCCGAGCGCGCCGAGCCGGCCGAGCGCGCGCAGCGCCTCGCGCGGAAACCTGTGGTCGCGATCCCATGCCGCCGCGTGCGGCGCGAGCTCCGCGCGAGCGAATTCGCGCAGCGTATCGCGGATCTGGCGCTGTTCGTCGGTCAGGAGCATGGCGCGCTATCGCACGGCTACGGGCGCGATTGCACGGCGAGCCGCGCGGCAAGCGCAGCGAACACGCCGGCGAGCGCGCGCTTCGACCAGCGGGAGAAGCCCGGCCGCGCGCCGAACCAGCGTCGCGCGCCGGTCGCCGCGAACACGCACGCCGAGTCGCCCGCGATCACGATCACGAGCTGTGTCACGGCCAGCAGGAGCCCCTGCACCAGCACGCTGCCCCGCGCCGGGTCGACGAACTGCGGAAAGAGCGCGAGCTGGAACACTGCGAGCTTCGGGTTCAGCAGCGACGTCACCAGGCCTTGCCGGTACATTGCCGCGTTCGCCACCCGCGGCGCCGTCACGCGCGGATCGGCATCGCCGCTGGCGCGCCACGTCACGATCGCGAGCCACGCCAGATAGAGCGCGCCCGCGACGCGCACGACTTCGAAGGCGACCGGCACCGCGGCGAGCAACGCCGTCAGTCCCAGAGCAGCGGCTACCGCGTGCAGCGCAAAGCCGGTGGACGTGCCCGCGAGCGAGACGAAGCCGGCCGCGCGTCCTTGCGCGAGCGTGCGCGAAACAAGGAACAGCATGTTGGGCCCGGGCGTGGCGGCGAGCGCCACGCACGCGACGCAGAACACGAGCCAGGTCTCGAGCGTGAGCATCGCGCGAGCGCTTTCGCCAGGCCCTAGACGAGCTCGATCGCGAGCGCCGTCGCCTCGCCGCCGCCGATGCAAAGCGCCGCCACGCCGCGCTTCCTGCCCTGCTTGCGCAGCGCACCGAGGAGCGTCACGACAATGCGTGCGCCCGACGCGCCGATCGGATGGCCGAGGGCGCATGCGCCACCGTGGACGTTGACGCGGTCGTGCGGAATCTCGTGCTCCTTCATCGCCGCCATCGTCACGACGGCGAACGCCTCGTTGATTTCGAACAGGTCGACGTCGCGTGTCGTCCAACCGGTCTTTTCGTAGAGCTTGCGGATCGCGCCCACCGGCGCCGTCGTGAACAATCCCGGCTCCTGCGCATGCGTCGCGTGGCCGACGATCACGGCGAGCGGTTTAAGGCCGCGCGCTTCCGCCGTCGAGCGGCGCATCATGACCACCGCCGCGGCACCGTCCGAGATCGAACTCGAGTTGGCCGCCGTGACCGTCCCGTCCTTGCGGAACGCCGGCTTGAGCGTCGGGATCTTGTCGGGCGACGCTTTCGCCGGCTGCTCGTCGTGGTCAATGACGACGTCGCCCTTCCTGCCGCTGACGGTGACGGGCGCCGTCTCCCACTCGAACGTGCCGTCCTGGTTGGCGGCAAGCGCGCGAGAAAGCGACGTGCGCGCGAAGGCGTCCTGCGCCTCGCGCGTGAATTCGAACTTGGTCGCGCAATCCTCCGCGAACGTCCCCATCAGCCGCCCCTTGTCGTAAGCGTCCTCGAGGCCGTCCAGGAACATGTGGTCGGACACCGTCTGGTGGCCCATCCGGTAACCCGCGCGCGCCTTCGGCATCAGGTACGGCGCGTTCGACATGCTCTCCATGCCGCCCGCGACGATCACGTCCGCCGAGCGTGCGACGAGCGCATCGTGCGCGAGGATCATCGCCTCCATCGCCGAGCCGCACATCTTGTTGACCGTCGTGCAACCGGTTGCGAGCGGCAGTCCCGCCTTGATCGATGCCTGACGCGCGGGCGCCTGGCCCTGCCCGGCCGGCAGTACGCAGCCGAAGATCGTCTTGTCGACGTCGGCGGGCTCGATGCCGGCGCGCTCGACGGCAGCCTTGATCGCGACGGCGCCGAGATCGCTCGCGGCGAGCGGCGCGAAATCACCCTGGAATCCGCCCATCGGCGTGCGCGCCGCGCCGACGATGACGATGGGGTCGTTGGTCGTTGCCATGTCGTTGATCCAATCCCGTCTGCGTGGCGGCGTGCGGCCGTCACTTCGTGTCGTTGAACAGCTCGCGCCCGATCAGCATCCGCCGGATTGAGCGATCGCCGCTCGCCTCCGCTCGCGTAACGTTCGCGATGCTCACGTTACGATCGCCGAATCCGACATCACTTGGTTTCATTGAACAATTCACGTCCGATCAGCATTCGTCGGATTTCGGACGTGCCCGCGCCGATCTCGTAGAGCTTCGCGTCGCGCCACAGGCGGCCGGTCGGAAACTCGTTGACGTAGCCGTTGCCGCCGAGGCACTGGATCGCCTCGCCGGCCATCCACGTCGCCTTCTCACCCGCGTACAGAATCGCGCCCGCCGCGTCCTTGCGCGTCGTCTGCCCGCGATCGCAGGCGCGTCCGACGGCGTAAACGTATGCGCGGCACGCGTTCATCGTCGTGTACATGTCGGCGAGCTTGCCCTGCATCAGCTGGAACTCGCCGATCGACTGTCCGAACTGGCGCCGCTCGTGCACGTACGGGAGCACGGCATCCATGCACGCCGCCATGATCCCGAGCGAGCCTCCCGCGAGCACGGCGCGCTCGTAGTCGAGGCCGCTCATCAGCACGCTGACGCCGCTGCCCTCCTGGCCGAGGACGTTCGCGGCCGGTACTTCGCAATTCTCGAAGACGAGCTCGCACGTGTTGGAGCCGCGCATGCCGAGCTTGTCGAGCTTCTGCGCCGTCGAGAAGCCCGGCATCCCGTTCTCGACGATGAACGCCGTGATACCGCGCGGACCCGCCTTCGGATCGGTCTTCGCGTAAACGACGAGCGTGCTCGCGTCGGGGCCGTTGGTGATCCACATCTTCGTGCCGTTCAGCACGTAACGGTCGCCGCGCGGCTCGGCTGCGAGGCGCATCGACACGACGTCGGAGCCTGAGCCCGTTTCGCTCATCGCCAGCGCGCCGACGTGCTCCCCCGAGATCAGTTTCGGCAGGTATTTGCGCTTCTGCGCCTCGCTGCCGTTGCGGCGGATCTGGTTGACGCACAAATTCGAATGCGCGCCGTACGACAATCCCACCGATGCCGACGCGCGCGAGATCTCCTCCATCGCGACGACGTGCGCGAGATACCCGAGGCCGGCGCCGCCATATGCTTCCTCGACAGTGACGCCGAGCAGGCCCATGTCGCCGAGCTTGCGCCACAGGTCGGTCGGGAACACGTTGTCGCGATCGATCGCCGCGGCGCGCGGGGCGATCTCGGCGGCTGCGAACTGGCGCACCGATGCTCGCAGCAGGTCGATCGTCTCGCCGAGCTCGAAGTCGAGGGAGGGGAAGTCGGGCATCAGGGAACAGGTATCGGGTAGCGGGGATCGGTAACCACGCGGACAAGGCGAATCCGCGTGTTCAGCGGTCGGTCATGCCGTGCATAACCATCAGCGTCTGTTGCATGATCGCGACCAGCGTGCGCGCGCCGCCGTGCTCGGCGTGGATTTCGCCGCGCGTGATCGCGAGCGTGCGGCCGGGCTTCACGACGAATCCTTCGGCCACGATGCGCTCGCCTTGCGCAGGCGCGAGCAGGTTGAGCTTGTACTCGACGGTCAGCACCGAGCTGTCTTCCGGGAACAGCGTGTAACCGGCATATCCGCCGGCGGAGTCGACGAGCGTCGCCAGAATACCCGCGTGCACGTATCCGTGCTGCTGCGAAGTCTCGGGGCGCGGCGCAAGCGCGAGCGCGCAGTAGCCTGGCGCGACGTCGACGATCTCGGCACCGATCAGCGCCATCGCGCCCTGGCGCGCGAAGCTCGCGCGGACGCGGGCCGCGTAGCCCGCGAAGGCGGGCTCGAACGCCGCCCCGCGGTCACGATCAGCCCGAGCCATCGCCATCCCACGCCATCCGCAAGACGCCTCGCATGCCAGCGCTCCCTCGATCCCCGATCCTACTCCAGCATTCCCTTTACGTAAACGTCAACCTGTCCCGGCCGCCTCCGCCTTGAGCCGCCGCCGGCACTCGCGCTCGATGCCGTCGATCTCGGCGAGCACGATCTCGATGTCCTCCCGCTGCTGCAAAAGGCGCGTGCGACGATCGGCGAGCAGCCCGAGAAACGCGGTGAGCTGCGCGCGCTCGTTGCGCCGCACCTCGTAGAGGTCGAGCAGTTCGCCGATCTCGGAAAGCGCGAGGCCGAGCCGCTTGCCGCGCAGGATCAGCTTGAGCCGCACGCGCTCGCGCTCGCCGTACACGCGTGTGCGCTTGTCGCGCTTCGGCGCGAGCAGCCCGCAATCCTCGTAGAAGCGGATCGCGCGCGTCGTGAGCGCGAACTCGCGTGCGAGATCGGAAATGGAATAGGTCGCCCGTACCGGCGCGGCTGCATTGCGGAGCGGGGTCGACATGCGATGCACGAACGTGATCGGCGCCGGCGGCGCGGCACTGTGGGCACGATACCATAGGACGATGGACGCATCGCTCGCGGGCACGCCTGCCCTTTCCGAGATCACCGACCCGCCGCCGGCGCCGGGCGAGGCGCGCGAAATCGCGCCCGGCATTCTCTGGCTGCGAATGCCGCTGCCGTTCGCGCTCGACCACGTGAACCTGTGGCTGCTCGCCGAGCCCGGCGGCTACACGCTGGTCGACTGCGGCTATGGCGACGCGACGACGCGCGCGCATTGGCAGCGGCATTTCGCGACGACGCTGCGCGAGCGTCCGCTGTTGCGGATCGTGGCGACACACTGCCATCCCGATCATCTCGGCAACGCAGCCTGGCTCGCCGCGCACTTCGGCTGTTCGATCGCGATGACCCAGGCCGAGTATCTGGCCGCCCACGCGATGATCGGCGAGCAGGCGGGCCTCGGCCAGGCCGACGTGCGCGCGCTCTTCACCCGCCATGGCATGGCCGCCGAGCATCTGGCAGAGCTCGCCTCGCGCGGCAATCACTATCATCGCGGCGTTCCCGAAGCGCCACACGCATTCGCCCGCCTGCTCGACGGCGACACGATTGCCCCCGGCGACGGGCGTTGGCGCGTCATCACCGGCTACGGCCACTCTCCCGAGCACGCGGCGCTGGCCGACGAGGAGCGCGCGGTGCTGATCTCCGGCGACATGCTGCTGCCGCGGATCAGCACCAACGTGGCCGTGTGGCCGGGCGAGCCGGACGGCGATCCGGTCGCGCGCTTCACGGCCTCGCTCGGCCGCTTCGAGGCGTTGCCGGCCGACACGCTCGTCCTGCCGTCGCACGGCCCGCCATTTCGCGGCATCGCCGCGCGCGTCTCGCGCTTGCGCGCGCATCATTCCGAGCGCCTTGCCGAGCTGCACGCGGCGCTGGCAGCGGCGGACGCGCCGATGTCCGCCGAGCAGGTGATACCGGTGCTGTTCCGCCGCCCGCTCGACCTGCAGCAGCGCTTCTTCGCGATGGGGGAGGCGATCGCGCACCTCAACAATCTGTGGCGCGCCGGACGCGCGACGCGCAGCATCGCGAGCGACGGCGCCATCCGCTTTGCCGCGTAAAATCATGGTCTCGATTCGAACGACCTCACGGGATTCCACGATGTCCACACCCGCGAAAGCCGCAGCCGCGGCCGCGAACGCACCTGCGGGCAGCCCCGCCTACGATCCTGTCGCGCTCGCCGAGTCGCTCGCGACGGCCGCCGAGAAAAGCGCCAAGATGATGGGCGAATTCGCCGCCCGCAACGCCGGCAAGACGGCAGTCGCCGGCGACGAGCTCGGCCTTGGCAAGGCGTTCATGGAGCTCGCCGCGAAGATGCTTTCGAACCCGGCGCGGCTCGCCGAAGGGCAGATGAATCTCTGGCGCGACTACATGAGCCTGTGGCAGTCGTCGATGCTGCGGATGCTGGGCGCGCCGTCGCTCCCGGTTGCCGAGCCTGCCAAGGGCGACAAGCGCTTCAAGGATGCGGACTGGCACGAGCACTTCCTGTTCGACTACGTGAAGCAGTCGTACCTGATCACCGCGCGCTGGCTGCACGAGCAGGTCGGCAGCGTCGAAGGCATGTCGGAGACGGCGAAGAAGAAGGTTGACTTCTTCACGCGCCAGTACATCGACGCGCTCGCGCCGTCGAATTTCGCGCTGACCAATCCCGAGGTGTTCCGCGAAACCGTGGCGAGCGGCGGCCAGAACCTGGTGCGCGGCCTCAACAACCTGCTCGACGACATCGAGCGCGGCAATGGCCAGCTGCGGATCTCGATGACCGACACCAAGGCGTTCGAGCTCGGCGTCAACATTGCGACCACACCCGGCAAGGTCGTGTTCCAGAACGACCTGATGCAGCTTCTGCAGTACGAGCCGGCGACGGCGAAGGCGTGGAAGCGGCCGCTCCTGATCATCCCGCCCTGGATCAACAAGTACTACATCCTCGATTTGCGCGAGAAGAACTCGTTCGTGCGCTGGGCCGTGAGCGAAGGCATGACGGTGTTCGTGATCTCGTGGGTCAACCCGGACGAGCGCCTCGCGCACAAGGATTTCGAGGATTACCTGCTCGAGGGCCCGCTCGCGGCGCTCGACGCGATCGAGCAGGCTACCGGCGAAGCGGACGCGAACGTGATCGGCTATTGCCTCGGCGGTACGCTGCTCGCCGCGACGCTCGCCTACCTCGCGGCGAAGAAGAAGCAGAAGCGCATCGCTAGCGCGACGTTCATGACCGCGCTGATCGACTTCACCGAAGCGGGCGAGCTCGAGGTGTTCATCGATGAGGACCAGGTTGCCTCGCTCGAGAAGAAGATGCGGGAGCGCGGCTATCTCGAAGGCAGCGAGATGGGCAACACGTTCAACCTGCTGCGCGCGAACGACCTGATCTGGTCGTTCGTCATCAACAACTACCTGCTCGGGCGCGATCCGTTCCCGTTCGACCTTCTGCACTGGAACTGCGATTCCACGCGGATGCCCGCGCAGATGCACAGCTACTACCTCCGCAACATGTACATGCGGAACAAGCTGCGCGAGCCGGGAGGGCTGACGCTGTCCGGCGTGCCGATCGATTTGTCGAAGGTGAGCCTGCCGACGTACTTCGTCTCCGCGATCGAAGACCACATAGCGCCGTGGAAGACCACGTTCGCCGGCCCCGGCCTGATCAAGGGGGACTCGCGGTTCGTGCTCTCGGGCTCCGGGCACATTGCCGGCATGATCAATCCGCCCGCCGCGAACAAGTACGGGTACTGGACCGGCGACACCGAAGCGGCGAGCGCCGACGAGTGGTTCGCGAGCGCCACGCAGCACGAGGGCTCCTGGTGGAACGACTGGCGCCAGTGGATAACGCCGCACCTCGGCCGCGAAGTGCCGCCGCGGATCCCCGGCAAGGGCAAGCTGCCGGTGATCGAGGCCGCGCCGGGAAGCTACGCGCGGCTCCGCGCGGATGGCCAGTGAGACGCGAAAGCCTGTCGACGGCTTTCGCGGCGCTCGCCGCGACTGCGTTCGCCGGCATCGCGCTCGCGCAGGCGCCGGCCGCGGCGCCTGCAGCGCCCGCGCCCGCAACGACAACGACCGCTCCCGCGACGACGACTCCAACTGCGCCGGCGGCGACTGCAGCGCCGGACGGTGTGTGTTCCGAATGCGGCGTCGTGAAATCGGTCACTGCCATCGAGAACAAGGCGCGCCCGACGGGGAAGAGCGCAGGCGCCCGCCCGTACCCCGGAAACAAGATCGAGGCGAAGCACACCGTCAAGCAGTACTGGAGCGTCGTCGTCACGATGGACGACGGATCGACGCGCAACTTCACCTACAAGGCGAAGCCGCAGTTTCGCGAAGGCGACCGCGTGTCGATGGACAACCCCGGGCACCACGTCATCAGGGTCGCGAACTGACGCGGCACGCGCGACAGAGGACCCGGCACCCGCAACAGCGCGGCTAACGCTCGACGGCGCCCGGATTCGGGGGCGCCGGACGGATCTCGCCCCTCGGTGCCGGCACCGAGGGAACGGCCGGTGCCGGCGTTGGCGCGGCGGGCGATGGGCTCGCCGGGGAAGGTGCGGGCGGCGCGACGGGCGCAGGCAGCACGCTGCGCGGTGCGCCTCCCAACGGCGCAACGGGTGCGGGCGACACGCTGCGCGGCGCGTTCGGAACCGGCGTGACTGGCACGGGCGCAACGGGCGCAGGCAGCACGCTGCGCGCTGCGCCTCCCAACGGCGCAACGGGTGCGGGTGAAACGCTGCGCGGCGCGCCTCCCAACGGCGCAACGGGTATGGGCGACGCGCTGCGCGGCTCAGCCGGGGCAACGCGCGCCGGCAACACGTTCCTCGGCACCACGGGCGCCGTCGCCGCGCGATTCGCGGGCGGATTGTCGTGAATGGCGGGCGCATCCGGACGCAGCGGCGCATCCCGACGCAGCGGCGCATCCGAACGCAGCGGCGCAACCGGGCGCGCGACGGGCGGCCGTGTCACGAGCGAGGGCGTGAACGAAGGATTGGCGCCGACCGGCACGCGATTCGGCGCGACCGGCAGGCCGGACGTCAGCGCATTGCCGCGCACGGCGGTGACGCCGCCGGGCGCATTCCAGTTCGCGAAGTGCGTGGGCGCCGGGCCCAGGCGCCGTTCGGCCGCGACGCCCACCGGCCGGTTGTAACGCGTCCAGCATCGCGCTGCGCACGTGCCAAATGCGGGCACGTACGGCTCGCGCCAGCCGAGCGGGACCCAACCGTAGATCGGTCCGGGCACCGCTCCCGCGGCCCAGCGCGCGCCGCCGTACCACGCGACGAGCGCCGGCGCCCACAGCGGGCGCACGACGAACGCGCCCGGACACCATCCCCAGCGGCCGCCGATGTACGCCCACCGGCCGTAGTGGAACGGCGCGTAGCCCCACGATGCGTCGTCCACCCACGCATAGCCCCATCCCGGCAGCCACGTCCAGTAGCCGAAGCGGTACGGCGCCCATACGCGCGCCACGTCCGCGGGAAACCAGACGGCACCGTAGTCAGGATAGGTCTGCCAGGTCCCGTACGCGGCGAGATCGGCCGCACCCACCATCCGCTGCGAAACGTATGCGTGCCGCGATTCGTCGTACATCCGGTCGCGTTCGGCACTCCACGCGTCGAACGCGTCGATCGTCGGCGCGCCGCGCACATCGGCCGATTCGCCGGCAACGCCGGCAAGCGAAGCGATCTGTCCGGGGAGCACCTGCACGCTGCGGGTGCCGGTCGCCACCTCCGCTTCGCCGATGCGAACCGTGACGCGAGTCTGCGGGGTGTCCGCCGCCACGTCGATGCGATAGAGCCCCGGACGGACGAGCGCGATCTCGGTCGCCGGCGTCGCGATGCGCACCGAATCGCCGTCGTCGTGCACGCGCACGTGCACGACGACGCTGCCGGCGACGACGAACAGCGCGAAGTCGCGATCGTCGAGACGCGTGACGCGGACTTCCGTGCCGCCGTCGAGGCGAAACAGGCCGCCGCCGTAATCGATTTCCGCGCGGCCGGGAGGCGCGAGCGCCAGGCTCGCGCCCTCGGCAACCGGATAGTTCTGCGCGACCGGCGTCCATGCGGCCGCGTCGTCCGCCTTGTGCGACAGCGTGCCCTGCACGCTGGCGACCCGGCCGGCGCGGCCGGCCTCGTCCTCCAGCGCGAGCGCCGGCATCGCGATCGCGACGACGAGCGCCGCGACGAATCGCGAACTGCGTTGGATTAGAATGCGTCGCGCGAAATGCATCTGTTTCGTAACACGTTAGTCCGTTCGCCGCCGACCGCCGTTCCAACGAGGATTCCGCCCCATGCGTCCGCTACGCGCGTCACTCGCAGCCGCCACCGCCGCTCTCGCGCTTGCCGCAGCACCGGCATCCGCGCAGTTCACGAGCATCTACTACTTCGGCGACAGCCTGACCGACAGCGGCACCTACAAGCCGGTGCTGCCGCCGGGCACCGGGCTGTTCACGACCAATCCGGGCCCGGTCTGGTCGCAGGTGCTCGCGTCGCGCTACGGCGTGGCCGCCGATCCCGCGAATCAGGGCGGAACGAATTTCGCGCAGGGTGGCGCGCGCGTGACGAGCCTGCCCGGCGTGCCGAACAGCCCGCCCACGGCCACTGCGATGCCGATCGCGGCGCAGGTCGCGCTGCTCGCGGGACGCGGACCGCTCGACCAGGGCGCGCTCTACGCGGTGTGGGGCGGCGCTAACGACGTCTTCTTCCAGTTCGGCGCGCTCGCGGCCGGCGCCATCACGCCGGCGGAACTGCAGGCCAATGTCGGCATCGCCGCCGCGAGCCTCGTGCAGCAAGTGGGCGTGCTGCAGGGGGCCGGCGCGCGCAACATCGTCGTCTTCAACCTGCCGGACATCGGCAGGTCGCCGGACGGCATCGCGTCCGGCGCGCCAGCACAGTTTTCCGCGGTGTCCGGGCTGTTCAACACCACGCTGCAAGGCGGCCTCGACACGCTCGGCGTTCCCACGATGCGCGTGAACATTTTCGCGCTGTTCAACGAGATCCTCGCCAATCCCGGCGCTTACGGCTTCACCAACGTGACGACGCCTGCGTGCGGCACGACGGCATCGCTGCTCTGTACGAGCGCCAATCTCGTCGCGCCGGATGCCGCATCCACGTTCGTGTTCGCCGACGGCGTGCATCCGACCACCGGCGCGCACGCGGTCATCGCCGAGGTCGTCGCGTCGATGATCGAAGGCCCGGCGCAGGTCGGCGTCCTCGCCGAGGCGCCGATCGCGGTCGAGCGCTCGACGTTCCGTGCGATCGACGCACGGATGATCTCGGGCGTGAACGCGCCGCGCGGCACGAACCGGTTCGACTTCTGGGCGAGCTACGACTACGGCAACAACGACTTCGACGGCCGCTTCGTGAGCGGTGACGCCGACGTCAACACGATCGCAGCCGGCGGCGACATCAAGGTGACCCCCAATCTCCTGGTCGGCGCCGCGGCCACCTTTGCGCAGAACAAGGGAGACTTCGGGGGCGGCAATGGCGGCTACAAGCTCGACGAAACCACGGGCACCGTGTACGCGGGCTACGGCCAGGGCCCGTGGTACGCGGGCATCACGCTCGGCGCGGGCGACCTCGACTATCGCGACGTGCACCGCGACATCCGCCTCGGCTCGGCGACGCGCCGCGAGAGCGGTGAAACGCGCGGCTGGCATGCGATGGGCAGCGTGCTCGGCGGGTACTGGTTCGGCTATGCCGACTGGCTGCACGGCCCGTTCGCGCGCGTCTCGTACCAGGAGATCCACGTGCGCGGCTACTCCGAAAACGGCAACGACAGCACAGCGCTGAGCTACGGCGAGCAGAAGCGCGAGTCGCTGGTCACGAGCCTCGGCTGGCAGGTCGCCGGCCGCATCGCGAGCGTGCGGCCGTTCGCGCGCGTCGCATGGGAGCTCGAGAGCAAGGACGACCAGCGTTATGTGTCGGCGTCGTCGGTCACGCTCGGCGGCGGCTATTCGGTGCCGACGATCAAGCCCGATCGCGACTACGTTTCGTATCTCGTCGGCGCGGCCACCGACTTCGGCGGCGTGACCGGTTACCTGACGGGATCGGCGACATCGGGCCGCGCGAGCGGCGACGAGTACGGCGTGACGCTCGGCGTGCGCGTGCCGTTCTAGGGGGCGCCGAAGCGGAGCGCAATCAATCGGGGCGGCGCGGTTTGCGCGGCGCCCTTGCGAGCATGCGGTCGTACAGCGGCCGCGGCAGCAGCGCGAACACGCGCCCCGCGATCGCCATCTGCCACGGCACGACGCAGAAGCGGCGGCGCGCGGCGATCGCGCGCGCGACGCGGCGCGCAGCGACGTCGGGGTCGAGCAGGAACGGCATCCGATACGGATTCCTCGCGGTCAGCGGAGTGGCCACGTACCCGGGACAGATCGTGACGACGGCAACGCCGCTGCCGTGCAGCTCGACGCGCAGGCTTTCGAGGTAGGCGATCGCCGCGGCCTTCGACGCGCTGTACGCGCCCGACCCCGGAATGCCGCGGAAGCCGGCGACGCTCGCGATGCCGACGAGGGTGCCGCGCCGCGCTGCGCGCATCGCCGCGATGAACGGCTGGAACGCGTTCACGATGCCCATGACGTTGGTGTCGAGGACCGCCCGGAACGCCGGCAGGTCCTCCGCGTGGTCGGTCAGCGTCCCGCGCGAGACACCGGCATTGGCAACCACGATGTCCGGCGTGCCGAAGCGCGCGGTGAAATCGGCGGCGGCCGCGGCGAGCGCCGGCGCGTCGCGAACGTCTCCCGCGTAGATCGCGACCCGCGCGGCGTCGAGCGTTTGCGCGACGCGCGCGAGCTCGGCTTCGCGCCGCGCGAACAGGCCGACGCGCGCACCCGCTGCGGCGTAGTGCCGGGCGAGCGCGGCGCCGATGCCCGACGACGCGCCGGTGACGAAGACGGTGCCGGCAAGCGCTGCGCGGACCAGATGCGCGCCGCTACTTCGCGCGCTCGGCGCGCGCCTTCGCGACCAGCTCGTCGATCGCGGGCGGAAGCTGCGCGTGCGTGCCGACGTCCGACGACGACGTGATGAACTTGCCGTCGATGACGACGAGCGGAACGGACTGGACGTTGTACTGCTGCGCGAGCTGCATTGCGCGCTTCATCTTGCCGTCGATGGCGAACGACGTGTACACCTCCTCGACCTTCCTGCGGTCGATCCCCTTGCTCGCTGCCCAGTCGTAGAACTTGCCGGTGTCCCAAAGCGCGGTGCCCGAGCCGTGGATCGCCTTGAAGACGTCGGGCGAGAGCTTCGATTCGACGCCGAGCGCGTCGAGCGTGTAGTAGATCTTCGCGAGCGGAATCCAGCGTTGCTGGAACATGACGGGCACGCGCCGGAAAGCGACGTCCTGCGGCGCCTTGGCGAGCCACGTGTCGAGGTACGGCTCGAGCTCGGCGCAGTGCGGGCAGCCATACGAGAAGAACTCGATGACCTCGATCTTGCGGCCGGTTTCGGTGGGCTGCGGGTTCGGGATGCGGTGATAAGTCTTGCCTTCGACGAGCTCGGCGGCGGCGCCGCCGCCCGCGAACGCGAGGGCGGCCACGAGCACGACGAGCGCACGGGCGATCTTGGGCACTGCTTGGATCGTCATGAGTTCTCCGGTTGCCTGGAAGGGAATGGCGTTGGTCTGCCGCGCCGCCGGCGGAGTTCCGAAGGCGGTCGCGAGGCAGCCGAACGGTGGCGGCCAGGGGCTGTTCAGGCCCCTAATAGCGTATGACCGCGACGTCGAAGCCGCGCCGTGCCAGCTCGGTCTTCATCCGGCCGAGCTCGTCGGGATTGTCGTAGGGACCAAGGCGCACGCGATACCGCACGCTCTTGTCCGGCAGCGCTCCCTCCTGCACCGTCGCCTCCCACCCGGCGAGCGCGAGCCGCGCGCGCAGGTTCTCGGCGTCCGGAACGGAGGAGAAGGAGCCCGCCTGCAGCCAGAAGCGATCCGCCGCCTTGGCGAGCTTCGGCGGCGCGTCGACCGGCACCACCTTGTCGGGCACGCGCGCCGGCGCGGCGTCCGCCGGCGTCGTCGCCTTCCCGGCCGCGCGCTCCTTCGCCTGCTCGACGAGCGCGCGGTCGCCCGCGGGCAGCGCGCGGCGTGCCGGGTCGACCTTCGGCTCCTCGATGCCGGGCAGGATCTTGTAGAAATCGAAACGCGGCTTGTCGGCATCGGCCTTCGCGACTTTCGCCGTCACGTCCTGCGGCGCCTCGCGCGTGTCGTGGGAAAGCGACGGCATCGGCAACGCCGGATTGTTCTTCATCAGCCAGTAGGCGACCGTGGCCGCCATGCCGAGCCCGACGACGATGCCGATGAAAATGCCGACGAGCGTGCCGCCGAAGGCGCTGTGCGGCGTGCGTGCGGAAGTTGCGCGTCGTGTTGCGGAAGTAGCAGCCATGGTCACATTTCGTCCGGCGCACCGATGCCGAGCACTCGAAGTCCGTTGCGCAACACCTGGCCGACCGCGACCGCCAGCGCGAGCCGTGCGTCGCGCAGCCGCGCGTCGTCGACCAGGAAGCGCTCGGCATTATAGTAACTGTGGAATTCCTGCGCCAAATCCTTCAGGTAGAACGTGACCTGGTGCGGCGCGAAATCGCGTGCCGCGGCCGCGAGTTCGCCCGGGAAATCGGCGAGCCTGCGCAACAGCGCCACCTCGTAGGGACTTTCGAGCGGCGAGAGGTCCGCGCCGCGCAAGCGGGCGGTCGCCACCTCGCGCGTCGTTCCCGCCTGCTTCAGCACCGACGCGACGCGCGCGTGCGCGTACTGCACGTAGTACACGGGATTGTCCTCGGACTGCGAGCGCGCGAGGTCGATGTCGAACACGAACTCGGAATCGGCCTTGCGCGAGACGAGGAAGTAGCGGACGGCGTCGCGCCCGGCCTCGTCGATCAGGTCGCGCAGCGTCACGTAGCTGCCGGCGCGCTTGCTGATCTTCATCTCCTCGCCGCCGCGCATCACGGTCACCATCTTGTGCAGCACGTAGTCGGGATACCCCGGCGGGATGCCGATGCCGATCGCCTGCAGGCCTGCCCGCACGCGCGCGACCGTACCGTGATGGTCGGAGCCCTGGATGTTGATCGCCGTCGCGAAGCCGCGTTCGTGCTTCGTGACGTGGTACGCGACGTCCGGCACGAAGTACGTGTAGCCGCCGTCGGACTTGCGCATCACGCGGTCCTTGTCGTCGCCGAACTGCGTCGTGCGCAGCCACAGCGCGCCCTCCTGCTCGTAGGTCGTGCCCGAAGCGATCAGCTTCGCGACCGTGGCCTCGACGCGGCCGTCGGCATAGAGCGAGCTTTCGAGATAGAAGTTGTCGAAGCGCACGCCGAACGCCGACAGGTCGCGGTCCTGCTCCTTGCGCAGCTCGGCGACCGCGAAGCGGCGGATCGACTCGATGTCGCCGAGATCGCTGCCGACTTCGCGCAGATAACGCTCGGCGAGCTCGCGAATGTATTCGCCGCGATAGCCGTCCTGCGGAAACGCGCCGGATTCGCCGAGGATCTCGTGCGCGCGCGCGCGCACCGAGATCGCCAGATTGTGGATCTGCGCGCCGGCGTCGTTGTAGTAGAACTCGCGCGTCACGACGGCGCCCTGCGCTTCGAGCAGGTTCGCGATCGCGTCGCCGAGCGCGGCCTGCCGGCCGTGCCCGACATGCAGCGGCCCGGTCGGATTCGCAGAGACGAATTCGACGATCACGCGCTCGCCGGCGCGCGAATCTCCGCGGCCGTATTCGTCGACCGCACGAAGGATCGTGCCGACGACCTGCTGCCGCGCGGCGGGCGCGAGGCGGATGTTGACGAAGCCGGGCCCCGCCACCTCGGTTGCCGACACGAGATCCGGCAGCGCCGCCTGAAGGGATCGGGCGAGCGCGGCGGCGAGCTCGCGCGGATTGCGCCGCGCCGCCTTCGCCAGCGCGAGGGCCGCATTCGTCGCGTAGTCACCGTGCGCGGCGTCACGCGGGCGCTCGACGATCGCGATCAAGGGGGACGCGTCGGGTAGCGTCTCGCGCACGGCGCGCGCGAGCGCTTCTTCAATGCGTTGTCGTGGATTCTGCGCGGCGGCGGGAACGGCGCGCGCTTCGAGCGGGGACATGTTCGCGCGCCATTATAGAACTCCCCCCGATGCGCCGGGTCACCGCAGGCGTGGATTCTTCCGCTGGGGCGGCAATCGCGCCGAAAACCTGCCGTACGAGACGTCCGTTACGGCGCTCGACGTGAATACCGGCAGGCTGCTGTGGCGCAAACCGTTCGGCGAAGTGCAGAAGTGGGGCTTCTACATGCCGGACTCGTGGGGCTCGGTGACGATCGGCGGGCCGCTGATCACGAAGTCCGGCGTGTGATCTTCGCGGGCGGCTCGATGGATGCGCGCGTTCGCGCGATCGATCTGAAGTCGGGCGACGTGCTGTGGAAGGCGCAGGTCGACGCGCCCGCGGTCGCGAACCCTGCGACTTACGTCTACAAGGGGCGGCAGTACGTCGTCTTCGTCGCCGGCGGCAATGCAATCCTCAAGCCGCGGGTCGCGGACCAGGTCGTCGCGTACGCGCTGCCCGCGCGCGCGGGCTGACGCAGGATCAGAAGCCGCTTGGATCGACGTCGAGCGCAAAGCGCACGCGCGTGCTCGCACGGTTCGCGAGCGCATCGCGAAACCGCGTCAGGAACGCCTGCAGCGACGCACGATGTACGCTCTGCGCCAGCACCTGCCCGCGCTCGAATCCCGCGCGCCGCGACAGCGCGGGCGGCAGCGGCCCGAAGACGTCGACGTCCGCGACGTCGCGAGCGAGCCCGCGCGCCACGTCCACCGCCTGTTCGAGAAAGGCATCGACGTCCGCGCGCGAATGCGCTTCGGCGACGAGCAGCGCCACATGCGCCGCAGGCGGCAATTGCGCGGATCTGCGCTCCGCCAGCAGCTCGTCGGCGAAGCGCGCGTAATCGTGCGCGGCGAGCGCGCGGTACACCGGGTGATCGGGAAAGTCGGTCTGCACGATGACAGTTCCCGGGCGCTCGGCGCGCCCGGCGCGGCCGGCCGCCTGCATCAGCAGGCCCGCGAGGCGCTCCGTTGCGCGGAAATCGGCGCTGTAGAGCGCGTTGTCGGCGCCGAGCACGCCGACGAGCGTCAAGCGCGGGAAATCGTGCCCCTTCGCGAGCATCTGCGTACCGACGAGGATGTCGAGCTCGCGCGCCTCCACCTGCCGGCGCACCGCGGCGAATGCACCCCTGGTGCGGGTCGTGTCGCGATCGACGCGCGCGATCCGCGCAGCCGGAAACGCGGCGCGCAGAGTCTCCTCCAGCCGCTGCGTTCCCGAGCCCACCGGGAGGAGATCGACGTTGCCGCAGGAAGGACACGCGCGCGGCGGTCGCGCCTCGTGCCCGCAATGGTGGCAGCGCAACCGGTCCGGCTGGCGGTGCAGCACGAGCCGCGCGGCGCAGCGCGGGCACTGCGATTCCCACGTGCAGGCGGCGCACTTGAGCGACGGCGCATAGCCGCGCCGGTTGATGAACAGCAGCGCCTGCTCGTTCGCGGCAATGCGTCCGGCGAGCGCATCGCGGAGCAGCGGTGACAGCCCGTCACGTGTGCCCTCGCCGCGCGCAGGCGCGAAGCGGATTTCCGGCAGCCGCGAGCGCGCATCGGCGCGTGCTGCAAGCGTGATCGTGCGATAGCGGCCGGCCTTCGCCTGCGACCACGTCTCGAGTGAAGGGGTCGCGCTGCCGAGCACGACGGGCACGCCCCGCTGGCGTGCGCGCCAGACCGCGAGATCGCGCGCGTGATAGCGCACGCCGTCCTGCTGCTTGTACGAGTCGTCGTGTTCCTCGTCGACGACGACGAGAGCGAGACCGGGCAGCGGCGCGAACACGCCGAGGCGCGTCGCGAGCACGACCTGCGCGTCGCCGCTCGCGGCGCGATCCCAGTTCGCGCGGCGCGCGCCGGCCGCGAGCCCGCTGTGCAGCGTCGCGGTCTGCACGCCCGGCAGCGCCGCCTGCACACGCGCCTCGAGCTGCGGCGTCAGGTTGATCTCCGGGACGAGCACGAGCGCCTGGCCGCCGTCGCGGATCGCGTGGCCGGCGGCGGCGAGATAGACGTCGGTCTTGCCGCTGCCGGTGACGCCATGCAGCAGCATCGGCGCGAACGTGCGCGCGGACGCATTGATCGCACGCGCCGCGGCCGCCTGCGCATCGTTCAGCGCGTAGGGCGCCGAACGCGCCGGCGGCATCTCGGCCTGCGGTTCGCCACGCCGCCGTGCACGCGTGGCGGGCGGTATCGCGAGCGCATACGCCAGGCCGGGCGCAGCGTGGTAATAGCTGCTCGTGAATGCGGCGAGATCCATGACGTCCGCGGGCACACGCGGCGCGCCCGCGATCGCTTCGATCGGCTGCAGCCGCTCGAGGAACGACGACGCCGCATCGAGCGCCACGACGACGCCGTGGTGACGGCGGGTGCCGAGGCGCACGCGCACGATGTCGCCGGCGGCGATCGCGAGCCCATCGGGAACCCAGTAATCGAACAGTTGCCACGCCGCCACGGGCAGCGCTATTTGCGCGATCGCCACGCGTCGCGAAGCGGGCGCGCCTCGCCCAACGGCGGCAACGCGTCGGTGCGCGTTACCGCAAACTTAAGGCGCAACATGAACATCGGAGGACAACGGACTAATTAGGAAAGACTCCAGAAATCGTTTACGACCGACGCTGTGGATATTTCTGTGCGTAAGTTTCGGCACAGGGTGAGCCTGGAGGGCGAGCGGTCGTGGCTTGATTGTTGCACCCGTGCGACGCGCGAAAAATACTTTAGTTTTTTCAATCCGTTAACTCCGCCGATTCGCGCAATTTTCGTCACATCGACGGACGTAGGACAAATGGCCGATGCGTGTGCATAACTGGCGCGCGAACCCCGCCTTCCGGCCTTTGTCAAGCCCCCTCGATCGCGCTTTCGTCAATCACCGTCACCTCGTGTAGCCGCGTGAACGGCTTCCACCAGCGCCGCGACATTCTCCGGCGGGGTCGTCTGCAGGATGCCGTGCCCGAGGTTGAAGACGTACCCGGGCGCCGGCCCGGCCGCGCGGACGACGTCCGTCGCGGCGCGCGCGACGGTGACCGGGTCGGTCAACAGCGCGACCGGATCGAGGTTGCCCTGCAACGCGACGCGTGCGCCATGCGCGGCGCGCGCCGCCGCGAGGTCGACCGTCCAGTCGAGGCCGACGCACGAAGCCCCTGTTTCGACGAGGGCGGGCAGCGCGTGGCCGGCGTTGCGGGTGAAGACGATCGTCGGCACGCCGCGCGGCAACCGGTCGAGCACGCCACGCATCGGGTCGAGCGAGAAACGACGGAATTCCGCCGCAGGCAACAAGCCGCCCCACGTGTCGAACAGCATGACGGCGTCGGCGCCGGCCGCAATCTGCTCGCGCAGGTAAGCAGCGACGGCGTCGGCGTTGACGGCGACGAGCCGCGCGAGCAGATCCGGGCGCGCATACGCCATTCGCCGCACGCTCGCGAAGTCGGCGCTGCCGCGGCCTTCGATCATGTAGCAGGCGAGCGTGAACGGACTGCCCGCGAATCCGATCAGCGGCACGCTGCCCGCGAGCGCGCGCTTGATTTCGGCGACGGCGTCGAACACGTAGCGCAGGTGCGCGAGATCCGGTGCGACGAGTTTCGCGATGGCCTGCTCGTCGGCAGTGGTGCGCGCGAAGCGCGGTCCCTCGCCTTCGGTAAACGTGAGCCCGAGCCCCATCGCATCCGGCACCGTGAGGATGTCGGAAAAGAGAATCGCGGCGTCGAGGTCGAAGCGGGCGAGCGGCTGCAGCGTCACCTCGGTGGCGAGCGACGGTGACGTCGCCAGCGCCATGAAGCTTCCCGCGCGCGCCCGAAGCGCCGCGTATTCAGGCAGATAGCGGCCCGCCTGCCGCATCAGCCAGACCGGCACGCGCGGCGCCGACTCGCGGCGCAGCGCGCGCAGGAACGCGTCGTTGCGTATGTTCATCGAGCTATCTCGGGGCGAGCGCGCGGCCGGCGAGTCGCTCGAGAATGGCGAGCGGCGCGCGGGCGGGCTCGTACATGGCCGCGAGCGGAAGATGGATCGTCTGCTCGAGCATGAACTGCCCGCTCATCGCGGCGTGCATCACCTGGTCCGAATAGCAGATCCACGTCGATCCCGGCGCGAAGCGGACTTCGCGCTGCGGACTGCGCGCCTGGTAGTCCGCGTCTGCCTTGGCGCGATCGTGCAGTCCGAGCATCAGGTGGTCGTATTCGCTGCGCGCCCCCTTCGTGACGCGCAGCGCGGCGAGCACCGCGGGCTCCCACGCGCGCATCGGGCGCACGGTGGGCAGCAGTTGCCGGGCCATTGCCTCGAATGGCTCGCCGACCCGCCAGACGCGGTCGTCGCCGTGCGGATTGACGTTGCAGAACACGCGCAGGATGCGCTCGCCACGATTGGGACGCGAGGGGAACGCGTCGACGTGCAGCCGCGTGTCGTCCTTGCGCCACGACACCGCGCGTCCAGCCGCGCCATGCGGGCGAAAGCTCGTGCGGGCGCGCGCGAGATGCGGCGCGTAGCGGGGAAACAGCGCGGCCACCAGCGTGGCCGCATCGGCGGCGAAGCGCGCGACCATGCGCGTCAGCGCGACACGGTCGTCGTCGTCGCCACGCGCACCCTTGATCGAGGCGCCGTCGAGGCTGATGTTCTTGGCTTTACCGTCGGACCAGCGCACGTCGAGGAAGCGCGCCTCGCCGTCGCGCATGGCGAACGCGAGCCTGGGCAGCACGAGCACGCCACCCGACTCCAGGACGCGTGCGAGGCGCTCGCCTTCGTCGGCCGCGATGTCCGGCCGCCACGCGGAGATGTCGAGTTCGACGACCGGGGTCAAAGGGTCAGCGCGGCAGCGACGAGCTTCCGATCAGGAACGCATCGATGGCATGCGCGCACTGGCGTCCTTCGCGGATCGCCCAGACGACGAGCGACTGGCCGCGACGCATGTCGCCGGCCGCGAACACGTTGGCGACGCTCGTGCGGTAGTCGTCGGTCGCCGCCTTGACGTTGCTGCGTGCGTCGCGGTCGACGCCGAACTGCTCGACCAGGTTGGTTTCGCCCGGGCCGGTGAAGCCCATCGCGAGCAGCACGAGATCGCATTTCATCACGAACTCGCTGCCCGGTACTTCGACCATCCGCATGCCGCCGCTGCCGTCGCGCTGCCATTCGACGCGCACGGCGACCAGCTTTTCGACGTGCCCGTTCGTGCCCTCGAAGCGCTTCGTCGCCACCGACCAGTCGCGGTCGCAGCCCTCCTCGTGCGACGACGACGTACGCAGCTTGATCGGCCAGTACGGCCACACGAGCGGCTTGTTCTCGACTTCGGGCGGCTGCGGCAGCAGCTCGAACTGGACGATCGACGCGGCGCCCTGGCGGTTCGACGTGCCGACGCAGTCGGACCCCGTGTCGCCGCCACCGATGATGATCACGCGCCGGTCCTTCGCGACGATCTGCCCCGCGACGCGATCGCCGGCGACGACGCGGTTCTGCTGCGGCAGGAACTCCATCGCGAAGTGGATGCCCGCCAGGTCGCGCCCGGGGACCGGCAAATCGCGCGGCTTCTCGGCGCCACCCGTCAGCGCGACGGCGTCGAATTCGGCCAGCAAGTCTCTTGCCTGCACGTTGCCACCGACGTGCGAATTCGGCCGGAACGTCACGCCTTCGATCGACATCTGCGCCATGCGCCGGTCGATCCAGTGCTTCTCCAGCTTGAAATCGGGAATGCCATAGCGGAGCAGGCCGCCGATGCGATCTTCCCTTTCGAACAGCACGACGTCGTGGCCCGCGCGCGCGAGCTGCTGCGCGCACGCGAGGCCCGCCGGGCCGGAGCCGACGACGGCGACGCGCTTGCCGGTCTTGCGCGCGGGCGGAAGCGGCACGACCCAGCCGTTCTCGTAGCCCTTGTCGATGATGAAATGCTCGATCGACTTGATCCCCACCGGATCGCTGTTGATGTTGAGCGTGCACGCCGCCTCGCAGGGCGCCGGGCAGATGCGGCCCGTGAACTCGGGAAAGTTGTTCGTCGAGTGCAGGACGTCGAGTGCGTCTTTCCACTGCTGCCGGTAGACGAGGTCGTTCCAGTCGGGAATGACGTTGTTGACCGGGCAGCCGCTCTGGCAGAACGGAATGCCGCAGTCCATGCAGCGCGCGCCCTGCTTCGAGGCCGCCGCATCCTCGAGGGCGTGAATGAACTCGCGATAGTGCCGCACGCGCTCGTTGATCGGATCGGCAACCTCCGCGATCCGCTGCAATTCCATGAAGCCGGTGATCTTCCCCATCGTTTTCCTGCTTGTTAAGCGACGGCCCGGGCCGCAGCCGCTTCCTGCGGCGTGAGCCCTGCCGGCTTCGAGCGCTGCGCGCGCACGTGCATTTCGGAAAGCGCGCGCACGTACTCGTTCGGAAACACCTTCACGAACTTCGCGCGCGAGGCGTCCCAGTGGTCGAGCATCGCCAGCGCGACCGTCGAGCCGGTGAACCGCAGATGGCGCTCGATCAGCTCGCGCAGGATGGGCTCGTCGGCACGGCCGGCGTGCAGCAGCCGTCCCTTGCCTGCGGCCACGAGCTCCTTCTCGGCCTTGTGCTGGTCGCTTTCGGCGAGCACGGGACCGAGCGCGACCATCGACGTGTTGCATCGCGAAGCGAACGTGCCGTCGGCGTCGTAGACGTAGGCGACGCCGCCGCTCATGCCGGCGGCGAAGTTGCGGCCCGTGCGCCCGAGCACGACGACCGTGCCGCCGGTCATGTATTCGCAACCGTGATCGCCGGTGCCCTCGACGACGGCGGTGGCGCCGGAATTGCGCACGCAGAAGCGCTCGCCGGCGATGCCGCGGTAGTACGCCTCGCCGTCGATCGCGCCGTACATGACGGTGTTGCCGACGACGATGTTCTCTTCCGGCTTCGCCGGGCAGGCGGGATCCGGGTACACGACGATGCGCCCTCCCGACAGGCCCTTGCCGACGTAATCGTTCGTGGCGCCCTTCAACTCGAACGTGATGCCGCGCGCGAGGAACGCGCCGAAGCTCTGTCCTGCGATGCCATCGAATGCGACGTGCAGCGTGTCCTCCGGCATTCCCTCGTGGCCGTGCCTGCGGGCGACGACACCCGACAGCATCGCGCCCACGGACCGGTGTGCATTGCGGATCCGGTAGGCGAGGCGCACCGGCTGCGCCTTCTCGATCGCCGGCGCGGCTGCCGTGATCAGCTGGTGATCGAGCGCGCGCGCGAGCCCGTGATCCTGCTCTTCGCGATGGAATCGCGCGACCTCCGGCGGCATCGGCGGCTGGTGGAACACGCGCGTGAAATCGAGTCCCTTCGCCTTCCAGTGCGCGATGCCCTTGCGCATGTCGAGCAAATCGCTGCGCCCGATCATTTCCTGGAGCGTTCGGAAGCCCAACTGCGCCATGATCTCGCGCAGCTCCTCGGCGACGAAGAAGAAATAGTTGACGACGTGCTCCGGCTGGCCGGTGAAGCGCTTGCGCAGCACGGGGTCCTGCGTCGCAACGCCGACCGGGCACGTGTTCAGGTGGCACTTGCGCATCATGATGCAGCCTTCGACGACGAGCGGCGCCGTCGCGAAGCCGAACTCGTCGGCGCCGAGCAGCGCGCCGATGGCGACGTCGCGGCCGGTCTTCATCTGCCCGTCGACCTGCACGGCGATGCGGCCGCGCAAGCGGTTCAGCACCAGCGTCTGCTGCGTCTCCGCGAGGCCCAGCTCCCACGGCGTGCCCGCGTGCTTGATCGACGATTCCGGCGACGCGCCGGTGCCGCCGTCATGGCCGGCGATTGTCACGTGATCGGCCTTCGCCTTCGCGACGCCCGCGGCCACCGTGCCGACGCCGACCTCGGAGACGAGCTTCACCGAAATCGACGCCTGCGGGTTCGCGTTCTTGAGGTCGTGGATCAGCTGCGCGAGATCCTCGATCGAGTAGATGTCGTGGTGCGGGGGCGGCGAGATCAGTCCGACGCCGGGGACCGAGTAGCGGAGCTGCGCGATGTACTCGGAAACCTTATGCCCCGGAAGCTGGCCGCCCTCGCCGGGCTTCGCGCCCTGCGCCATCTTGATCTGCAACTGGTCGGCCGACGCGAGGTATTCGGCCGTGACGCCGAAGCGCGCGGATGCGACCTGCTTGATGCGAGAGCGCAGGCTGTCACCCGCCCGAAGCGGAATGTCCTGCTCGACCGCGTCCTTGCCGATGATCTTCGCGAGCGTGTCGCCGTCGCGGACGATGCTCTTCCCCGCGCGCATTTCGCCGCGATAGCGCATCGGGTCCTCGCCACCCTCGCCGGTGTTGGACTTGCCGCCGATGCGGTTCATCGCGACCGCGAGCGTCGTATGCGCCTCGGTCGAGATCGAGCCCAGGCTCATCGCGCCGGTGGCGAAGCGCCTGACGAGCACCGATGCGGGCTCCACTTCGTCGAGCGGAACCGGCGCGCGCTCCGCGGTGCGGAACTCGAACAGGCCGCGCAGCGTCTTGTGCTTGCGCCCCTGGTCGTTGACCAGCGCGGCGTATTCCTTGTACGTCGCGTATGAGTTCGCCCGCGACGCGTGCTGCAGCTTGGCGATCGTGTCCGGCGTCCACATGTGCTCTTCGCCGCGCACGCGATACATGTATTCGCCGCCGGCATCGAGCGCGCCCGCGAGCAGCGGATCGTCGCCGAACGCGAGCTCGTGCAGGCGCTGCGCCTCGGCCGCGACTTCGAACAGGCCGATGCCTTCGACCGTGCTCGCCGTGCCGGTGAAATACTTGTCGACGAACGTCTTCGTGAGGCCCACCGCCTCGAAGATCTGCGCTCCGCAGTACGACTGGTACGTGGAGATGCCCATCTTCGACATCACCTTGTAGAGGCCCTTGCAGATCGCCTTCACGTAGCGCTTCTGTGCCTCCTTGGGATCGACATCCGGCAGCGCGGCGAGCGTCTCGAGCGCTAGATACGGATGGATCGCCTCGGCACCGTACCCCGCGAGCAGCGCGAAGTGGTGCACCTCGCGCGCCGAGCCCGTCTCGACGACCAGCCCCGTCGACGTGCGCAGCCCCTGCTTGACCAGGTGCTCGTGGACGGCGGCAGTCGCGAGCAGCGCCGGGATCGGCAGCATGTCGGCTGCTACCGCGCGATCCGACAGCACGATGATGTTGAATCCCTGGTGGATCGCGTCCTCGGCGTGCGCGGCGAGGCTCGCGAGCGCGGCCTCCATGCCGTTGCCGCCCCACGCGGCCGGGTAACAGATGTCGAGCTCGATCGAGCGGAACGCGCCGCCGGAGAACAGCTCGATGTGCCGCAGCTTCTCCATGTTCTCGGGCGTCAGGATCGGCTGCTGCACCTCGAGCCGCATCGGCGGCCGTCCGTCGCCGGCGGCCACGGCGTTGCGGCGCGTGGGTGGATCGCTCGCGCGCCGGGAACGGTCGTCCGTTTCAGGCTCGGCGGGATCGAGCGCAAGCAGATTGGGCCGCGGGCCGACGAACGACACGAGCGACATCACGAGCTCTTCGCGAATCGGATCGATCGGCGGGTTCGTGACCTGCGCGAAGAGCTGCTTGAAATAGTTGTAGAACACCTTCGGCCGGTCGGAGAGCACCGGCAGCGCGGCATCGTTCCCCATGGAGCCGATCGGCTCCTCGCCGTTTTTCGCCATCGGCGTCAGGATGATGCGCACGTCTTCCTGCGTGTAGCCGAACGCCTGCTGGCGATCGAGCAGCGGCACGTCCGACGGCGTCGGCGGCGCGGGCTCGGGCATGTCCTCGAGGCGCAACCGGCAGCGCGCGATCCAGTCGCGATACGGCTTCGCCGTGGCGAGCGTGCGCTTCAGCTCGTCGTCGTCGACGATGCGGCCGGCGTCGAGGTCGACGAGCAGCATCCTGCCCGGCTGCAGCCGCCACTTCTTGACGATCTTCGCTTCCGGAATGTCGAGCACGCCGACTTCGGAGGCCATGACGACGTAGTCGTCGTCGGTGACGACGAAGCGTGCGGGGCGCAGGCCGTTGCGGTCGAGCGTCGCGCCGATCTGGCGGCCGTTGGTGAAGGCCATCGCGGCGGGGCCGTCCCACGGCTCCATCAGCGCCGCGTGATATTCGTAGAACGCGCGCCTATCCTCGTCCATCAGCGGATTGCCGGCCCACGCCTCCGGGATCATCAGCATCATCGCGTGCGGCAACGAATAGCCGCCCATCAGCAGCAGCTCGAGCGCGTTGTCGAACGACGCCGAATCCGACTGGCCGTCGTAGATCAGCGGCCACAGCTTCGGCAGGTCGTCGCCGAGCACTTTCGACGCGATGGCGCCCTCCCGCGCGCGGATCCAGTTGAAATTGCCGCGCAGCGTGTTGATCTCGCCGTTGTGGCAGATGAAGCGGAACGGGTGCGCGAGGTCCCACGTCGGGAACGTGTTGGTCGAGAACCGCTGGTGGACCATCGCGAGCGCCGACACCATCGCGTCGTCGTGCAGGTCGAGGTAGTACTCGCCGACCTGGTGCGCGAGCAGCATCCCCTTGTAGACGATCGTGCGCGTCGAGAACGACGGCACGTAGAACTCCTTGCCGTGGCGCAGCGCGAGCGCCTGGATCGCGTGGCCCGCGCGCTTGCGGATCACGTACAGCTTGCGCTCGAGCGCGTCGGAATCCATGTCGCGCGAGCCGCGCGCGACGAACACCTGCCGGATCACCGGCTCCACTTCCTTCGTGCGCTGCGAAAGCCCGGCATTGTTCGTCGGCACGTCGCGCCAGCCGAGCAGCACCTGGCCCTCGGCGTGGATCGCCCGCTCGATCTCCTGCTCGCATGCCATCCGCGACGCCGGCTCCTGCGGAAGGAACACCATGCCGACGCCGTACTGCCCGATCGCGGGCAGCGTGATGCCCAGCTTGCCGCAGGCGCGGCGGAAGAACGCGTCCGGAAGCTGCACCAGGATCCCGGCGCCGTCGCCTTGCAGCGGATCGGCGCCGGTGGCGCCGCGGTGTGTCAGGTGCTCGAGGATCGACAGGCCCTGCGTGATGATCTCGTGCGTCCTGCGCCCCTTGATGTGGGCGATGAAGCCCAGGCCGCAGGCGTCGTGCTCGTGCGCGGGGTCGTACAGGCCCTGGGCGGCCGGAGGATAGCTCGGATGCGTGGCCTGATTCATGCTGGACCTCGTTTTCGCTAGCAGGAGGCGGCGGCGTTGCGCGCGAAGCGTCATAAGGTTCGCCGAAATCCGGCGAAACCTGCCCATGTTACGCGGGATGCTGCATTGCGGCAAGAATCGGGCGCAAGCAGCCGGCGAAGCGCCCATTGCAACAGGACGGCGTTCTTACGACAGGTTTGCAGCGGAAATGCTTGCGTCATGGATACTGTTGCGCTTTAATCCGAACAAACTACGCTAGATCGTTGTTGCAACGCTTAATTCGCCTTCTCGTAAACTTCATATTTAGAACAACGTCATCAGGATCCCGATCATGCCCGGATACCGCTTCGCTGCGTGGCTCCGCCCGCTCCTGACGCTGGCCGCCTTGGCCGGCGTGCTGTCGCTTGCCGCGTGCGGTGGCGGCAACGGCGCGCCGAACAACCCGTTTCAGGGCGGTGCCGGCCCGCTGGCGATCTCGCCCGCAGTCGCTACCCTTTATTCAGGCAATCCGTTCGTATTCGCCGTCACCGGCGGCAACGCGCCGTACGCGATCACCTCGAGCGACCAGGCAGTGCTGCCGGCCGTGGGCACGCTGGATGGCAATACGCTCGTCGTCACGCCGGGCAACGTCGGCGCAGACACATCGGTCACGCTGACGGTTCGCGACGCCCAGAATCAGTCGGTCACGGCGGCGATCACTGTCAAGCCGGCGCTGCTGTTGCCGGCCTCGATCACCATCACGGGGAACCCGAACTGCGGCGCTTCCGGGGCGGATCTCTGCTCGGGCCAGGACGGAAGCGCGTCGGTGCAGGTGTTGGGGCCCGCCGGTGCGCCTTTGGCGGGCCGCGACGTGCGGTTCGACGTCGTGCAGGGCAACTTCGCGCTGTCGAGCACGGCGCCGGGCCAGCCGCTCGTATCCTCGCTGACCGTGACCAGCGACCAGAACGGCAACGCGACGGTGCGCATCGTCGTGCCGAACAACGCCGCCACGCAGATCGCCACGATCCGCGCAACCGACGTCACGAGCGGGAGCAGCGTCGTCGGCCAGTTCACGATCGCGCAGTTCGTCAACGGCAGCACGGTGCTGTCCGTGATTCCGACGGGCACGACGACATTCACGGGACCCGACAGCGAACACTGCGCCTCTTCGGGTGCAGCAACGTTCTACATCTTCGGCGGCACGCCGCCTTATACGGTGGCGCCCACATTCCCCAATGCGGTGCAGATCAACGGCGCGCCGGTCCAGCGCAGCGGTGCCGGATTCACGATCGTCCCGACGGGCAACTGTTTCGAAAACCTGACGTTCGCAATCATAGATGCCACGGGTCAGACGGTTCCGAATCCACCCACCGTGACCAACGTCAAAGGGGAGAATGCGCCGACCGTGCCGCTCAGCGTGGCGCCCAGCCAAAGCGGTGGCAGCCCGAGCAGCCGCGTGAGCTGCGCTGGGACGTTCTCGTTCACGATCACCGGCAAAGCGCCGTTCTCGGCGACCGCGTCGGACCCGACCGTGACGCTGTCCAATGGGGGCACGGTGGCTGCGTCGCCAGGCGTTCTGAGTGTGAGCACCTTCACGCCCGGATCGACCGTCACCATCACGGTCGGCGATGCGAGCTCGCCGCAGAACATCAAATCGGAAACCATTTACTGCCAGTAGCACCGGCCAGCTCGTAGCGGTCGATCGAACGGCGCCTCTCGGGGCGCCGTTCTTTTTTGGCAGCATTGAGTTTGCTGTCGGCCTCGGCAGCGAAGTGACAGGCTTGCCAGTGGCAACCTATCCGCACGGACGATTGCGAAGATCCCCGTACGAGGGTGACATGGGACGATTGAACCTCATCAGGAACGCGTGCGTCGCAAACCAAACTCCACGTACTGGGCGAGTACGTCGGCCACTTGGTCGTCGGCGCAGCATGTTTTCCGTGCTGCTGGCATCCGGCATTTTTTTCTGAACCTGCTCGTCGAGTGGTCGGAGCCACTCGTCGCCGACCGCACGTTCCTTCAATTGATGGAGCTCGTCGAGAGGGTCATACTTTATTCGGACGCGACGCTCACTGTCGGGTGGGCCATGTACTCGACTTACCATTCGATCGAGGCACTTCACGATGAATGACTTTCGGAAGGTTTCTTGAAAGGCGCGAGGGAAACACCGCGAGCGTTCTTCGCGCCCGTGGTCGCGCTGTGGCGCCTCTTGGCGTCAGCCACAGAGCTAGAAAGTCCAAGCTCGCGGGTGCTCACCTCGAGACAGCCGCTGCCACATCCGCATCAGGGACATCGGCTCTGACGATCGCCTGACCCAGCTGCTCCAGCAGCACGAACCGCAACGCGCCGCCTTCGACCTTCTTGTCGCGTGCCATCAGATCGAGCCAGCGTTCGACCGGAATGCGCGGCGGCTCGATCGGCAGTTGCGCCGCCGCGAGGAGCCGCGCGAGCCGTTGCGTATCCGATGGCGAAAAAGCGCACGCGCGCTGCGACAGCTTCGCCGCGCACACCATCCCCGCGGCGACCGCTTCGCCGTGCAGCCATTTGCCGTAGCCTTGCGCCGCCTCGATCGCATGGCCGAAGGTGTGGCCGAAGTTGAGCAGCGCCCGCTCGCCTGCTTCGCGCTCGTCGGCGGCGACGATTTCGGCCTTGATCTCGCAGCTTCGGTGGATCGCATGCGCGAGCGCCGCTGCATCCTTCGCGAGCAGCGCCGCGACGTTCGCCTCGAGCCACGCGAAGAATCCGGCGTCGCGGATCGCGCCGTACTTGATCACCTCGGCGACGCCGGCGCGCAACTCGCGCTCGGGCAGCGTGCCGAGGCAATCGGTATCGATCAGCACGGCGCGCGGCTGCCAGAACGCGCCGATCATGTTCTTGCCGAGCGGATGGTTGATGCCGGTCTTGCCGCCGACCGACGAATCCACCTGCGCAAGCAGCGTCGTCGGCACCTGCACGAACGGGATGCCGCGCTGGTAGATCGCCGCGGCGAACCCGGCGATGTCGCCGACGACGCCGCCGCCGAGCGCGACCAGCAGCGACTTGCGCTCGATGCGCAATTCGAGCAGGCGCGTCAGCAGGTCGTCGAGCGTGGCGGCATTCTTGTGCGCCTCGCCATCGGGCAGCAGCACGACATCGGCCTGCACGCTGCGCGCGCGGAGCGCCGCCTTGAGCGGGTGCAGATGATGCGCCGCGACGACGGCATTGGTGACGATCACCGCGCGCGAGCCGGCGCGCACGTCGAGGAGATCGCCGGCGCGGGGAAGCAGCCCGCGGCCGATGTGGATCGGATAGGCGCGCTCGCCGAGCCCGACCTGCAGCGTCTTCATGCCGTCGACGCGTCCGCGGGCTCGCCGTCGAGCCAGCGCACGAAGCGGATGACCGCTTCGCGATCCGATTCGACGACGTGGCTCGCAACCTCGCGGTAGAGCGGATCGCGCAGGCGATAGAGCTCGACCAGGCGGTTGCGCGGATCGGCGGCGTGCAGCATCGGCCGGTGCCGGCTGTTGCGCAGCCGCTGCCACAGCGTCTCGGGTTCGGCGTGCAGGTAAAGAACGGTGCCGTTGTCCCTCAGGCGCAAACGGCTCGCGGATCGCAGCACCGCGCCGCCGCCCGTCGCGAGGACGACGCCCGACATGCGCGTCAGCTCGTCGATGATCGCTTCCTCGCGGTCGCGAAATCCGTCCTCGCCCTCGATCTCGAAGATCGTCGGAATGCTGACACCGAGCCGCGCTTCGAGCTCGTGGTCGGCGTCGATGAAGCGCTTGTCGAGGCGCCGCGCGAGCTGGCGGCCGAGCGTGGTCTTGCCCGCGCCCATCAGCCCGACGAGAAAGAGATTGCCCCGGTGCAGCGCCACCGGGGCATTGTAAGGTGTCGGTGGTGTAACTCGCCGCGTGCCGCTTGCGCCTTGCTCGCCGAGTTATACCTCCGACACCCGGGGGTTACACCTCCGACACTGCCGTCACCGGACCGACGTGACCGTGTCCTTCACCACGCGCGGCGTGAGGAAGATCAGGAGCTCGGTCTTCTGGCTCGAGCGGCTATTCGTCTTGAACAGGTAACCGACCACCGGGACGTCGCCGAGGAACGGCACCTTCGTGACGTCGTTGCGGATCACTTCCTCGTAGATGCCGCCGATGACCGCCGTGTCGCCGTTGTTGACGGCGATCGACGTCAGCACGTTCTTCGTGTCGATCGCGGGCACCTGGCCGCCGCCCTGCACGTTGACGAGCTCGCCCACCGAGTCCTTGCGGATCTCGACCTGCATGATGACGCGGCCGTCGGGCGTGATCTGCGGCGTGACGTCGAGCGCGAGCACCGCCTTCTTGAACGACACGGTCGCCGGCGAGTTCGCGCTGCCCGGCGTCACGTACGGGATTTCGGTTCCCTGCTCGATGTGCGCCTTCTGGTTGTCGCCGGTGATGACGCGCGGGCTCGACACGACCTTGCCGCGGTTGTCGGCTTCGAGCGCGGACAGCTCGAGGTTGATCAGGTTGCCGCTGCCCAGGTTGATCAGCGTGAGCGCCAGCTGGCCGGCGGCGTTGGCCACCGGCAGGTTCACGTTCAGCTGCGGCGAGTCGGAGTAGCCGGCCGATGCGATGCCCGACGCGAGCTCGAACGGCGTTTGCGTCCGCGTCTCGCGGGTGACCGTACCGCCCTGGCCGCCGGAGAGCGACACGACCGGCGTCGTCGACAGCGACCCGCCGCTGCCGTAGGCATAGCGGCGCCCGAAGAGCGTCGCCCCCGTCTGCTGGCCGAAGCGCACGCCGAGCTGGCGGGCGAACTTGTCGTCGGCGATGACGATGCGCGCCTCGATCAGCACCTGGCGCACCGACGTGTCGATCTGGCGGATGACGCGCCGCACTTCCTCGAGCCGGCTCGCGATGTCGGTGACGAACAGGATGTTGGTGCGCGGATCGATGAAAGCCGTGCCGCGCTTCGACAGGAAGCGCGCGTTCGCGTCGGTGCCGGCCTTGCCGACCGTGAGGATGTTCACCAGGTCCTGCGCCTTGGCGTAGTTGAGCTGGAACATCTCGGTCTGCAGCGGCTCGAGGTCGTTGATCTGCGCCTGCGACTCGAGCTGCTGCTTCTCCTTGAGCGCAAGCTCCTCGCGCGGCGCGATCAGAACGATGTTGCCGTTCTTGCGCATGTCGAGGCCCTTGGTCTGCAGGATGATGTCGAGCGCCTGGTCCCACGGCACGTCCTTCAGGCGCAGCGTCAGGCTGCCCTGCACGGTGTCGCTCGTGACGATGTTCAGGCCCGTGAAGTCGGCGATCACCTGCAGCACCGCGCGCACTTCGATGTTCTGGAAGTTGAGCGACAGCTTCTCGCCCTTGTAGCCGGCGCGCGTGCCCTGCACGAGCTTGTTCGGGTCGTCGGCGACCGGCTTGATCTCGACAATGAAGCGGTTGTCAGCCTGGTACGCCGAATGTTCCCAGATGCCCTTGGGCTCGATCACCATGCGCGCGGTGTCGTTCTGCTGGAACGTGTCGATCGTGACGACCGGCGTGTTGAAGTCGGCGACGTCCATCCGCCGCTCGAGATTGCGCGGGACGGTCGTCTTCTGGAAGTCGACGATCAGCTGGCGGCCCTGCTGGCGGATGTCGATGCCGGCGTTGTTGTCCGACAGGTCTACGACGATGCGGCCCTCGCCATTGCGACCGCGGCGGAAGTCGATGTCACGCAGCGCGTGCTGCTGGTCGGTGCCGCGCGCCTCGGCGAAGCGCTGCGCGGGGGCCGGCGCCGCCTGCGCGGTGGCCGTGCTGCTGTCGGCAAGCGTGACGAGCACGTCGTTGCCCTCGACCTTGGTGTCGAACGTCTGCGGCTTGTTCAGGTTGAATACGACGCGCGTGCGGTTCCCGGCCTGCACGAACTGCATGCTGCGCAGCGCCGGGTCGTCGACGGCGCGCTGGTTGCTCGCCAGCGCGCTTGTCGTGTCGAAGAAGTCGAGCGCGATGCGCGGCGGGGCCGCGACCGCGAAGCCCGCAGGCGGATTGGCCGGCGGCGACTTCAGCGTGAAGCGGACGATCGTGAAGCCGGACGCGCCGCGCGTGACCGAGACCTGCTCGATGCTGTTCGGCGCCTGCGCGAAGGCCATGCCCGCAGCCGCCAGCGCAGCGATTCCCGCGAGGCGGACGACCCACGCCCAAAGAATGGCAAGGCCTCCCGAGCCTGGCCGATGACCGACGCAATTCGCGCTCATTATTTCCGCTCCTGTTTCTGGTCTGCCTGCAGCAGGTTCAGCGTGCTCGACCGCTCCGACCAGTCGCCCGCGCCGTCCTGCATCAGCTCCTTGAGCTTGATCTCGGTGTCGCCGATGTCGACGATGACGCCGTAGTTTTGTCCCATGTGGTTCCCCTGGCGCACCTGGTAGATGTCGCGCTCGGGCGTCTTGACGAGCGCGTAAAGCGTCTTGCCCTTCTGCAGCGTGCCCACCATCGACAGCGACTCGAGCGGATAGGCCTCGAGCGCCTCCCGGCGTCGGTTGAGATCCGGCGCGAGCTTGCTCGTGCTCTCGCCCTTCATCGGCTCGATCTTGCGCGGCTTGAACGGATCGGGCAGGTCGAAGTCGTTGTACGCGAAAGGCTCGTACGGCTTGATCTCCGGAAGCGGGTCGAGCTTGCCGCGCGCGTTCTTGCCCTGCTCCTTCATCCAGGCGTCGAGGTCGGCGTGACCGCTCTGGCCGCAGCCCGCGAGCAGCGCGAGCGAGGCGAACGCGACGAGCGCAAGCTGCGTGGCGCGTGTCATTTCCGGCTGTCCTTGGCCGCCTTGGCCGCCGCGCGCTGCTTCGCCACTTCCTCTTCGTCGAGATAGCGGAACGTCTTTGCGACCGCGTCCATGACCAGCGTGCCCTTGTCGTTCGTGATCGCGACGTCGTTCAGCGTGACGATCCGCGGCAGCGCGGCGACGTCGCTCGCGAACGCGCCGATGTCGTGGTAGTTGCCGGTGATCTTGATGGCGATCGGCAGCTCGGCGTAGAAGTCGGCCATCCGCTCCTGTGGCGCCGGCCGGAACAGGTCGAATTGCAGGCCGCGGCCGAGCCCCGCCTGGTTGATGTCGGTCAACAGCGCGTCGATCTCGGAGCGGTTCGGCAGCTGCTTGACGAGCGCGCCGAACGACTGCTCGACCTCGGCGAGCTGCTGGACGTAGAGGTCGTAGTTGATCGCCTTGGCCTTTTTCTGCGCGTACTGCTCCTTGAGTTTCTCCTCATCCTTCTGCGAAGCGTCGAGCGACTCCCACTGGTCCTTCCAGTCGAACCACGCGCCGAGCCCCAGGATGAACAGCAGGATCAGCGCGAGGACGACCACCTTCGGGGCCCACGGCCACTTGCCGACCTCGCGGAAATTGAGCCGGCGGAAATCGTCGAGCGTCATGACTTGCCTCCCTTCGCCCGCGCATTGGCCGGGGCGCCGGGCGCGCCGGGCGGCGCCGCGCGGCGGATCTCGAAGTTCAGCGTGAACTCGTTGAGGCGGGCCGGCTCCGTGCGCGCGGGCGACGGCATCGTTACGAGCTTGATCTCGACGAGCGCGGGCTTCTCGATCCAGGGCGAGCCCTCGATGTTGCGCATCAGCGTCGACACGCGCGCGCTCGACTGCGCGTAGCCGACGATCGTCACCTTCTTGTCGGTCTGCTTGACCGAGCGCAGGTAGATGCCCTCGGGCAGCTGGCGCACGAGCTGGTCGAGCAGGTGCACGGCCTCGTTGCGGTTCGACTGCAGCGTCTCGACCACGGCCTTGCGCGCGAGCACCTGCTGGATCTGGTCGCGCAGCCGGTCGATCTCCTTGATCTGCTCGTCGAGCTTCGCGATCTGCTGCTTCAGGTACGTGTTGCGTGCAAGCTGGTTGTCGATGCGCGCGGCGAGGACCGCATGCACGAGCGCGACGAGCGCGATGCCCAGGATCGCGAGCGAGATCACGAGCGTGACGAACTGCCGCTGGCGGGCCAGCCGCTTCTGCTCGCGATGGGGCAGCAGGTTGATGCGCATGGCTTGGGTACGTCCCGGGTGGCTATTCGAAACTGCGCATGGCGAGGCCGGTGGCGATCATCAGCATCGGCGCTTCCTGCGCGAGCTGGCGCGGCTTGATCCGGTCGGATGTCTGCATCGTCGCGAACGGATTGGCGACGACGGTCGCGACGCCGGCGCGCTTGGCGACGAGCTCGTCGAGGCCCGGCAGCAGCGCGCAGCCACCAGCCAGTACAATCTGGTCGACCTGGTTGTACGACGTCGAGGTGAAGAAGAACTGGAGCGCGCGCGTGACCTCGAGCGCGAGCGACTCCATGAACGGCTGCAGGACGTCGTGGTCGTAGTTCTCCGGCAAGCCCTGGTTCTTCCGCGCTGACTCTGCTTCCTCGGAGGACAGGTTGAACGCCCGCTGGATGTCCTGCGTCAGCTGATTGCCGCCGAACGCCTGATCGCGCGAAAATAGGATCTGGTTGTTGCGAAGGACGTAGAAGTGACTGACGTGCGCCCCGATGTCGACCAGCGCGATGTTCTGGTCGCGGCCGTTGGCCGGCAGCGACGGCGCGATGAGCCGGAATGCTTCCTGCGTCGCGAACGACTCGACGTCCATCACGCGCGCCTTGAGGCCCGCCGCCTCGGCGACGGCAACGCGATCCTCGACCTTCTCCTTGCGCGACGCGGCGATCAGAACCTCGACCTCGTCGGGGTTGTTCGGGGCGACGCCGATCGTCTGGAAGTCGAGGTTGACCTCGTCGAGGGCGAACGGTATGTACTGGTTGGCCTCGGCCTCGACGGTCAGCTCGAGATCCTCCTCCCGCTGGCCCGCGGCGACGATGATCTTCTTCGTGATGACCATGGCCGCGGGCAGCGCGAGGGCGACGTTGCGGTTGCGGGTGCCGAGCCGCTTCCAGGCGCGCTTCAGCACGTCGCTCGCGAGCTCGATGTTGAGCACGTTCCCGTCGGTGACCGCGTCCTTCGGCAGTGGCTCGATCACGTAGCGCTCGAGGCGGTAGAGGCCCTTTCCGGCGTCGGCGAGCTCCACCAGCTTGAGCGACGTCGAGGCGATATCCACTCCGATCAGGCTCGGCGGCCTGGTTTTGAACAAGTCGAGTACGGAGGTGACGTTTTCGGCAAGCATGGCTGGGCTCGTTTTGCTGATAATCTACATTAAACGCCGGAAGCAAGTGCAACCGACGCCAAAATGTTTCCTTTCCCGGGGGTCAGTGTTGCAAGCATGCCCATGACCTGCGGCTGAACCCCCCTCCAAACATCATTTTTATTCCATTGTGCTAAAACGCTGGCTCCTCTACACGGGCTCGGTCGTCGCCGGGCTGGCCATCGTCGGCGCCCTGCTGGGTGCCTTCGTTCTGGCCCTGCTCTGGCCGACCCTCCCGCCCCTCGACGCGCTCACCGACTACCAGCCCAAGATCCCCCTCCGGGTCGTCTCGGCGGATGGCGATCTCCTCGGCGAATTCGGCGAGGAGCGGCGCGCGGTCATCCGCATCGGCGAGGTTCCGGATGTCATGAAACATGCCATTCTGGCCGCCGAAGACGAACGCTTCTATCAACACGGCGGCGTCGACTATTTGAGCATCGCGCGCGCGGCTCTCTCCAACGTGACGTCGGGCACCCAGCAGGGTGCCGGCACGATCACGATGCAGGTCGCCCGCAACTTCTTTCTCACGCGCGAAAAAACCGTCTCCCGGAAGCTCCGCGAGGTCCTCCTCGCCTGGAAGATCGAGGCGAGCCTCCCAAAGGACGAAATCCTCGAGCTCTACATCAACCAGATCTTCCTCGGGCAGCGCGCGTACGGCTTCGCCGCGGCGGCGCAGATCTATTTCGGCAAGCCGCTCGCGGACGTCACCGTGGCCGAGGCGGCGATGCTCGCGGGGCTGCCCAAGGCGCCCTCGGCGTACAACCCGGTCAGCAACCCGCGCCGGGCGAAAACCCGGCAACTCTATGTCCTGCGACGGATGCATGAGCTTGGTTATATCAACGACGACCAGTGGCGAAAAGCACAAAGCGAGCCACTGACCACCCGCGTCCTGCTGCGGGAGCCACTGTCCGTGCATGCCGAGTTCGTGGCCGAAATGGCCCGGCAAGTCGTATATGACGCCTACGGCGACGACGCCTACACGCGCGGCATCACCGTGTGGACGACGATCCGCCGCGCCGACCAGGAGGCCGCGTACGCTGCCGTGCGCCAAGGGGTCATGGATTACGACCTGCGTCACGGCTACCGCGGCCCGGACGGCTTCGTGAACCTGCCCGAGGCTTCGGCCGACCAGGACGCCGCGCTCGACCGGGTCTTCCAGGAGAACGCCGACAGCGACGGCATCGTGACGGCGGTCGTGCTGCAGGCGACGCCGGCACAGGTACGCGCCGTGCTTGCGAGCGGCGATCAGGCAGAAGTGACGGGAGCCGGTCTCAAGCTTGCCGCGCGCGCCCTCGCCGACAAGGCGCCCGCCAATTTGAAGCTCCGCCGCGGCGCGATCATCCGCCTCGTCCGTGACGACAAGGGCAACTACGCGATCACGCAGGTGCCGCAGGCCGAGGCCGCGTTCGTGGCCGTGCGCCCAGACGACGGCGCGATCCTCGCGCTGATCGGCGGCTTCGACTACGACCGCAACAAGTTCAACCACGCGACGCAGGCGTTGCGGCAGCCCGGCTCCGCGTTCAAGCCGTTCATCTATTCGGCGGCGCTCGAAAAGGGATTCACGCCCGCCACCATCATCAACGACGCCCCGTTCTTCGTGCCGGCCGAGCAGGCCGGCGGCGACGCCTGGGAACCGAAGAATTACGACGGCAAGTTCGAGGGCCCGATGCGGCTGCGCGTGGCGCTCGCGAAATCGAAGAACCTCGTCACCATCCGCGTGCTGCAGGCCATCGGACCGCAGTACGCGCAGGACTACATCGCCCGCTTCGGCTTCGATCCCAAGCTGCACCCGGCCTACCTGACGATGGGGCTCGGGGCGGGCTCGGCCACGCCGATGCAGATGGCCACCGCGTATTCGGTGTTCGCGAACGGCGGCTACCGGATCACGCCGTACCTGATCACCCGGATCGTCGACAGCCATGGCACGACGCTTTCCGAGGCGAAGCCGGCGCTCGCGGGCAAGGACGCCGAGCGCGCGATCGACCCGCGCAACGCGTTCATCATGCAGACGCTTCTGCGCGACGTGATCACGTCGGGCACCGCGACGCGCGCGCTCCAGTTGAAGCGCAAGGACCTGGCCGGCAAGACCGGCACGACGAACGAGAACGTCGACGCCTGGTTCTGCGGCTTCAACACGGCCCAGGTCGGCATCGCGTGGATCGGCTACGACCAGCCCAGGACGCTCGGCACCAACGAAACGGGCTCGGCCGCGGCGCTGCCGATCTGGATCGGTTACATGCAGCGCGCGCTGAAGGGCGTGCCCGAGGCGCTGCCCGACGCGCCGCCGGGCGTCGTGTCGTTGCGAATCAATCCGGAGACGGGACTCCGCGACGACGCGAGCCGGCTGTCGGACTGGTTCCTGGCCGAGTTCACGCCACGCATGCAGATGGACGCCCTCGCGCCCGCGGCGATGCCGGGCGCAGCGCCGTCACGCGACGTGCGCGACCAGCTGTTCTAGGGCCCGATAACGCCATGGGCGTCAACCGGCGCTAGGCACTTTGCGCAAGCCGCCGCAGTCGTCGGGCATGTGGCGCCGCGACGCCGAAGCGCGCGGGCGCGGTTCGCAGGATCGCGCCCGCATCGCCGATCTCGCGGCGCGGCTCATCGCCGAGCACGGCATCGCCGACTGGTCGCTCGCCAAGCGCAAGGCCGTGCGTCAGCTGCTCCTGCCCGAGCGCACGGCGCTCCCGGGCGACGACGAGATCGAGGTTGCGCTCACCGCGCACCATGCGCTGTTCGGCGGCGAGCGCCATGCGGAAACGCTGCGCGCGCAGCGCGAGGAGGCGCTCGCGTGGCTGCGCAATCTCGCGGCTTTCGAGCCCCGGCTGACCGGCGGCGCGGCGGCCGGCTGGGCGACCGCGCACAGCGACATCCGGATCGACCTCGTCGCCGACGACTCGAAGGCCGTCGAGTTGGCGCTCATCAACCAGGGGATCGCGTATCGCCCGGCACCCGGCGTGTCGCTCGCGGCCGCGCCGGAGCTCTGCATCGACACGCCGCGCGGCGGCGTACGGCTCGTGATCCGCACGCGGCAGGGGGTGCGCCAGCGGCCGCGGCGCGACGAGCCGCGGCTCGATGCGCAGGCGGTGGAGGAACTGCTGAGGAGCGGGGACTGAAAACCAGGATCGACAGAGCAGCGAGATTGGCGGTTCTCGATTTCGCTCCCGATGCCTTTCCCTAAAGCCACCCCGCCGCATCGAGCGCGTAATACGTGAGTATCGCGTCCGCTCCCGCGCGCTTCATCGCCGTCAGCGTTTCCAGCACGCACGCGCGCTCGTCGAGCCAGCCCGCCTGCGCCGCGGCCTTCAGCATCGCGTATTCGCCGGAAACCTGGTACACGGCGGTCGGCACGCCGAACGTATCTTTCACGCGCCGGACGATGTCCAGATACGGAAGGCCCGGCTTGACCATCACCATGTCGGCGCCTTCGCGAATGTCGAGATACGTCTCCCACAGCGCCTCGTCGCTGTTCGCGGGATCCATCTGGTACGTGTACTTGTCGCCGCCTTTCAGGTTGGCGGCGGACCCCACCGCGTCGCGGAACGGCCCGTAAAACGACGACGCGTATTTCGCGGAATACGCGAGGATGCGCGTGTGAGCGTTGCCGGCCGCATCGAGCGCTTCGCGCAGCGCGCCGACCCGCCCGTCCATCATGTCCGAGGGCGCGACGACGTCGACGCCCGCGGCCGCGTGACAAAGCGCCTGCCTGACCAGCGCCGCGACTGTCTCGTCGTTGATCACGTAGCCGGTGTCGTCGATCAACCCGTCCTGGCCGTGGCTCGTGTACGGATCGAGCGCGACGTCGGTGACGACGCCCAGCGCGGGAAACCGCGCCTTGAGCGCGCGTACCGTGCGCGGCACGAGGCCGTCGCCGTTCCATGCCTCGGCCGCATCGGCGGACTTCTGCGCCGCCGGGATGACGGGAAATAGCGCGAGCGCCGGAATGCCGGCGGCGACGCAGCGCTCGGCGTCCTGCAGCACGAGATCGATCGACTTGCGCGAGACGCCGGGCAGCGACTCTACCTTCGCGGCTCCGCTGTCGCCGTGCACGAAGACCGGGTAGATGAAATCGTCGGCCGAAAGCCGCGTCTCGCGCGCGAGCCGCCGCGAGAAATCGTCGCGCCGCATCCGGCGCATCCGCCGTGCGGGAAAGCGCCCGCTGAACGCCTGTTTCATGTTGCCGATCCTTTTCGTCGCGCGATGGAACTCGCAATTCCGCCGGCGGTCACATTCGGCGGACGGTGAACGTCTCCCGCTTTCCTCCCTGAGCGGGTGCCCGCGCCGGCAACGCCGGCGCGGGCGTTTCGAGGCCCCGCGTCACTCCCCTTGACCGCGGGGCCTTTTTCTTTCGCACGAGCTTGCAACGGCCGCGAATGTCCACGCCGCCGGTGCGGATTCGCGCTTCCGTCCGCACGTCACGCGAGCCACTCCGACAACACCGCGTCCGCCTCCGGTACGCCCTCGCCCGATGCTGCGGAAAACGTGACGACGCGCGCCGTGTCCGCGCGCTCGCCGAATTCGTCGCGCAATTGCTCCGCGATGGCGATCGCCGCCGCCCGGCGCGCGGACGCATTGAGCTTGTCCGATTTCGTCGCGAGCACGAGCAATGGCCGGCCCGACGGCACGAATCCGGCGAGCAGCTCGCAATCGAGCGAGCGCAATCCATGGCGCGCGTCCACGATCAGGACGAGGCCGATCAGCGTGTCGCGCGTGGTGACGTAGCGCCAGAGGAAATCCTGCCAGCCCTCCTTCAGCGCGCGGGGCACCGCCGCGTAGCCATAGCCTGGAAGGTCGGTGACGACGGCGCCGCCGCGCAGGTCGAAGAAATTGATCTGCTGCGTGCGCCCGGGCGTGCGGCTCGCGTACGCGAGCCTCGACTTGCGCGCCAGCGCGTTGATGGCGCTCGACTTCCCGGCGTTCGACCGGCCGGCGAATGCGATCTCGCGCGGGCCGGCCGGCGGAAGACCGGCGGCGCTCGCGGCGCCCGTGCGAAACGTCGCGCCTTCGAGCGGGCCCGGCACGCGGGTCGCGGCCCGTTCGCGGGCCGGCCGGCGGGAGTCCGCTACAATAGCGTGTTTTTTCATCGCAACAATCGCCCATTTGCCGCTTCATGCGCGCCGCCCGCGCGCGGATGTGGTGACGTGCTTGCCTTCGGAGCCTCGCAGATGATTCGTACCTGGCGTTTTGCGTTCATTGCCGCGACTGTGATCGCGTCGGCGGCCGCCCACGGCCAGGAGCGCGCCGCGGCGGCGCAGCCGGACCTCGCAAAAGCGCAGCAGATCGTGACCCAGATCTGTGCGGCATGCCACGGCGCGGACGGCAACAGCGCCGCGCCGGCCAATCCGAATCTTGCCGGTCAGGGCGCCGACTATATCACCCTGCAACTCGCGCACTTCAAGGCGGGCGTGCGCGTCAACGCGACGATGCAGGCGATGTCCGCGACGCTGTCCGACGCGGACATGCAGGCGCTCGGCGCTTACTTCGCGCAGCAGAAGCCGAAGGGCCTCTCGGCGAAGGATCCGACGCTCGTCAGGACCGCGCAGCAGCTGTGGCGCGGCGGCGACGAGGCCTCCGGCGTGCCGGCGTGCGCCGCGTGCCACTCGCCCACCGGCGTGGGCATTCCGAAGAACTATCCCCGGCTCGCCGGGCAATACGCCGACTACACGTACGCGCAGCTCAAGGCCTTCAAGGCCGGTGAGCGCGGCGCCGACGCGGCGGGCAAGGACGTCAACGGCCGCGTGATGACCACGATCGCGACCAAGATGACCGATGAGCAGATGAAGGCCATCGCCGACTACGTCGCCGGCTTGCGCTGAGCGGCTTCATGTTCGGGCTGTGCGCCCCGGCTTTAAAGACGTTCACGCACATCGGCCTCAGCGTCCGACCGGCGCGCACATCGTGATGTTGTCCGGCGGATAGCCTTCCGGCTGCCACGTCAGCGGATCGGCGCGCATCGCGTCGCGCACCGCCTGCTCAGTCGTGTAGCGATGATTGATCGTGCGCTGGTTGTAGAAGCGCCAGATCGGCCGTGTCCCCTGCCCGCATTGACCGGTGACCGGATCGGGTTGGCGAATGTAGAAGACGTTCTCGCTCTCGAGGATCCAGCCCGCGGCAAGCAGCGGATTCGCGAGGATCGCGTCGCATTCGGCCTTGATCGCCGAATAGAAGTGGGAGTCGCCCGCGCCGGGCGTGCGGTAGAAGCGACACACGGGCAGGACGCCCGGCGCCGGGCCGGAAAACGCGAGAAAGCGCATCCCCGTTCGCTCCCAACCCGGATGGACGCCATTGTCGAGGTCCGCGATCTCGCGCGGGATGATCGTGATGAAGTAGTGATCGAGCGCGCGGCTGTAGTACTCGACGGCGACGGCCTGTCCCGCGGGAAGCGGCGAGTTCGGCGTCAGGTATTCGCGCGTCAGCGGCAACATGTCGTCGAGGCGCGAATATTCGTCCGGACCCGCCGGCGTCTGGCAGAACGAAGCGCCGGTCCACAACCCGCCGCGCAGCTCGTAGTAGCCGCCGCTCGCGAAAAACGTAAGCAGGCCGGCGCCCGACGATCCGGGCTCGGTGATGCCTTCGTCGTTGCTGACGAGCGCGAAGCTCGACCCGTCCGTGTAGGACTGGTAACCCTGCGTCGTGCCGGCAGTCCACTTCTTGAGATCCGCCTGCGGATGATGAAAGACGGTCGCGGGCACGAACGGCGGAATCGGCTCCGCGCGCCAGGCGGAGAAGCGCGCGCCCGCGGGGGGCGGCGTGTTGAGCCGCACCAGCGCCCAATCGAAATCGGGGCTGCGGGCGAGCAACGTCGCGCCGCCCGTCTGCTGCACGTACGGCGGCACGGCGCGGCTGCCGCACTGGACGGCGTCGAAGAACCAGTAGGCATTCAGCGTACGCGCGGCCAGCGCGGAATTCATGCAATGGCTCGCTGTGAAGAGAAACGGCGTGTTGCTCGCGACCGAGTCGTTGACAAGCGTCGCCGTGCAAAGGTGCGTGAACCCGTCCTCCTGCATGAACTCGATTTCGACCGTCGCCTTCGCCGCATTCGCGAATGCCGTCGATTGCGGACTGAAGCAGGCGACGTCGATCTCGCAACTGGCGGCGAGGCCGATGTCCTGGACGGTGCGCGGATCGAGCCCGCGCAGCGCGGCGGGCGCGACGACCTGGTGCGAGACCTTGGCGATGGCGAGCGACGCCTCGGGGATGGCGGCATCTGCCTCGATCCGGATCTCGATCGTCGCAGCGTCACCGTCGAGCACCGGCGACCACGACAGGCCGAAGCGCGCGGTATCGCCCGCCACGTCGGCCGCACTCACTGGGCCGAGCGGCTCCGCGCGCTCGCCGTTGCCCGTGAAGCGCAACGTCATGCCGGCAGCTGCTTCGTGCAGCGCAAGCGCGACGCGCACCGCGGCGGCGCCCGGCGACACGACGTCGATCTTCGCCGCACGCGTGCCGTCGGCAAGCGTGACCCACGGCAGCGACGCCAGCGGCTGCGCTTGCGCGGCCGCAGGCACCACGCGCGGAAATCCGACGGCCAGCGAAGATCTCGTCATGCGCCCGTTTCGCGCAACGCGCGCCGCGTTGCGCGCGCGCAGCGCCGCGCGCTCGTCGGGCGACGGCTCTGGCAGCACGACCCGCCGAGCAGGCGACGCAGCGGTCAGCGCCATGCGCGCCGGCGCGGCTCGCAAAGCGATCGGTGCCCGATAGTCGGCGGGCGGAACCGCCGTGATCGGCACGTCCGCCCATGCGGGCATCGTCGTGCTGACGACCGCGAGCAGCGTGGTGCTGGCGACGTCTAGCACCCTGCACGCCCGGAACAACGACGCGCGGCGCAATTCAGCTCGCCTTCGGCATCGCAGGCGGCGGTTCCGCGGGTGAGCGCAGGCATTCCCGCAGCAGCTCGGTCCAATGCGGCAGCCCCAGGCCAAAAACGCGCGCGAAGCGCGAGGCATCGAGGACTGCGTGCGCGGGCCGCCGTGCGCGCGTCGGAAAATCGGCCGTCGCAATCGGCGTGACGCGCACGGCGCGGCCGTCGAGAATCGCGCGCGCGAACGCGTGCCACGTCGCCTCGCCTTGCGCACTCACGTGATAAAGCCCGGCGTGACGAACGAGATCGTCGCGGCCGCGCCCGATCAGCGCCGCCGTGACTCGCGCGAGCGCGCGCGTCCAGTTCGGGACGCCCGTCTGGTCGGCTACGACGCGCAACTCGTCGCGCTCGCGCGCAAGCCGCTCCATCGTCGTCAGGAAGTTGCGGCCCGTGCGCGAATAGACCCAGCTCGTGCGCAGGATCAGCGCGCTCGCGTGCGCTTGCGCGATCGCCCGCTCGCCTGCGAGCTTGCTTTCGCCGTAGACGTTGCGCGGATTCGCTTGCGCATCCTCGTCGTAGGGCGCCGCGCGGTCGCCATCGAACACGTAGTCGGTCGAATAGTGGACGAGCACAGACCCGGCGCGGCGCGACTCCTCCGCGAGCACGCCCGGCGCGACCGCGTTCACCGCAAAGGCGCGCTCGCGCTCGTCCTCGGCGCGGTCGACTTCGGTGTACGCGGCGGCGTTGACGACGAATTGCGGCTTGACGCTGCGTACCATGTGCGCGATCGCGTCCGGATCGGTCAGGTCGAGCCCCGTGCGGTCGAGCGCGATCGTCGGCCCGCAACCCGGCAGGACGGCCGCGAGCTCGCGTCCGAGCTGACCGCCGGCCCCGAGCAGGAGGATCGTCGGTTGCGCACTCGTCACTCGATGAGCGTCAATAGCAATCGGCCGATGCAAGCGGAACGCCGGCGATGTCCTTCGCGGCCAGGATCGGCTCGATGCCGGCGGGCCATGCGATGCCGAGCGCGCGATCGTTCCACAGCAGCGTGCGCTCGTGCTCGGGACTCCAGTAATCGGTGGTCTTGTAGAGGAAATCGGCGCTGTCGGAAGTCACGATGAAGCCGTGCGCGAATCCGGGCGGGATGTAGAGCATTTTGCGGTTCGCAGCCGACAGCGTCATCGCCACGTGCCGGCCGAACGTCGGCGAGCGCCGCCGCAAGTCGACGGCGACGTCGAACACCTCGCCATCGGCGACGCGCACGAGCTTGCCCTGCGCGTGCTCGACCTGGTAGTGCAGGCCGCGCAGCACGCCGCGCCGCGAGCGCGAGTGGTTGTCCTGCACGAACTCGGCGTCGATGCCGGCCGCGGCAAGCGCGTGGCGGTTGTAACTCTCGAAGAAGAACCCGCGTGCGTCGCCGTGCACGTCCGGCTCGACGAGCAGCACGTCGGGGATCGCGGTGGGCTGGATTCGCATCAGGCTGCTAACGCCCGTCCGGCTCGTCGAGGATGGACAGCAGGTAGCGGCCGTAGCCGTTCTTCGCCATCGCACTACCGAGCTTCTGGAGCTGCGCGGCGTCGATGTAGCGCATCCGGAACGCGATCTCCTCGGGGCATGCGATCTTGAGGCCCTGCCTGCGCTCGATCGTCTCGATGTATTGCGACGCCTCGAGCAGCGACTCGTGCGTGCCGGTGTCGAGCCATGCCATGCCGCGTCCCATCACCTCGCACGTCAGCTCGTTCCAGGCGAGATACTGCCGGTTGACGTCGGTGATCTCGAGCTCGCCGCGGGCCGACGGCACGAGTGCGCGCGCGACGTCGAGCACGCGGTTGTCGTAGAAATAGAGACCGGTCACCGCGTAGCGCGACTTCGGCGCGTGCGGCTTCTCCTCGAGGCTCACGACGCGGCCGTCGCGGTCGAACTCGGCGACGCCGTAGCGTTCCGGGTCCGCGACCGGATAGGCGAAGATCGTCGCGCCCGCATCGCCTGCGGTCGCGCGCAGCAGCTGCGGCTGCAGGTCGTGGCCGTAGAAGATGTTGTCGCCGAGCACGAGCACACAGGGATCGCGGCCGACGAAGTCGCGGCCGATGATGAACGCCTGCGCGAGACCGTCCGGCGACGGCTGCACCGCGTAGCGGATGTCGAGCCCCCAGTGCGAGCCGTCGCGCAGCAGCTGCGCGAACCGCGGCGTGTCCTCCGGCGTCGAGATCAGCAGGATGTCGCGAATCCCGGCGAGCATCAGCGTCGACAGCGGGTAGTAGATCATCGGCTTGTCGTACACCGGCAGCAGCTGCTTGGAGACGACCTGCGTCACAGGAAACAGCCGCGTGCCCGACCCGCCGGCGAGGATGATGCCCTTGCGCGCCACGCGCGCGACGCTAGGCATACTGGACATCGACCCACCGCCGGTATTCGGCGCTTTGCACGCTCGCGAGCCACGGGTCGTTCGCGAGATACCAGTCGACGGTGTCGCGGATGCCCGACTCGAACGTGTGTGCGGGCCGCCATCCGAGCTCGCCGCGGATTTTCGCGGCGTTGATCGCATAGCGGCGATCGTGGCCGGGCCGGTCGGTGACGAACGTGATCAGCCCCTCGCAGTCGAGCTCGGGCCGGCGCGCCGCGATCAGCCGGCACAGCGTGCGCACGACGTCGATGTTCGCCTGCTCGGCGTCGCCGCCGATGTTGTACGTCTCGCCCGGACGGCCGTGCGCGAGCACGGCGCGAATCGCCGCGCAGTGGTCGCGTACGTGCAGCCAGTCGCGCACCTGGCGGCCGTCGCCATAGACGGGCAGCGGCTTGCCGGCGAGCGCGTTCACGATCATCAGCGGAATCAGCTTCTCCGGAAACTGCAGCGGGCCGTAGTTGTTCGAGCAGTTCGTCGTCAGCGTCGGCAGGCCGTACGTATGGTGGTACGCCCGCACCAGATGGTCGGATGCCGCCTTCGACGCTGCATATGGGCTGTTCGGCGCGTACGACGTCGTCTCGGAGAACGGCGGATCGTCGGCGCGAAGCGAGCCATAGACCTCGTCGGTCGACACGTGCAGGAACCGGAACGCCGAGCGCTCGCTGTTGGGCAGGCCGGCCCACCATTCGCGAACGCATTCGAGGAAAGCGAGCGTGCCGACGACATTGGTGTCGACGAACGCGGCGGGTCCGCGAATCGAGCGATCGACGTGGGTCTCGGCCGCGAAGTTGACGATCGCACGCGGCTGGTGGCGCGCGAGCAGCGCCTCCACGGCCGCTGCGTCGCCAATGTCCCCGCGGACGAATACGTGCCGCGCGTCACCCGCGAGCGGCGCCAGGCTGCGCAGGTTGCCGGCGTAGGTGAGCTTGTCGAGGTTGACGACCGGCTCGCCGCCGTCCGCGAGCCAGTCGAGGACGAAGTTGGCGCCGATGAACCCGGCGCCACCGGTGACGAGAATCATGGACGAAGCGGGAATCGCGAGGCCGCGAGTTTAGCAGCTGACGCCCGGGAGGCGAGCGGCCGCGCGCTCAGCCGCCATGGTAATCGCGATACCAGGCGACGAAGCGGGCGAGACCGTCTTCCAGCGACGTCTTCGGCACGAATCCGGTCGCCTGTCGCAGGCGGTCGATCGACGCATACGTCGCAGGCACGTCGCCCGGCTGCATCGGCCGCGGGTTGCGAATCGCGCGCCGCCCGAGCAGGTGCTCGAGCAGCGTGATGAACGTCTCGAGTTCGACGGCCTCGTGGTGGCCGATGTTGTAGAGCGCGTGCGGCGCGGCATCCGTGTCCGCCGCCGGCGGCCGCGCGAGCACGCGCACGACACCTTCGACGATGTCGTCTACGTACGTGAAGTCGCGCCGCATCCGGCCTTCGTTGAACACGTCGATCGGACGGCCCGCGAGAATCGCGCGAGTGAACAGCATCGGCGCCTGGTCGGGACGGGCCCACGGGCCATAGACGGTGAAGAAGCGCAATCCGGTCGCCGGCATCCGGAACAGGTGGCTGTAGCTGTGCGCCATCAGCTCGTTGGCCTTTTTCGTCGCCGCGTAGAGGCTGACCGGATGGTCGACCCGCTGATCCTCGGAAAAAGGCAGCACGTGGTTCGCGCCGTAGACCGACGACGACGACGCGTACACGAGATGGCGCACGCCGGCGTGCCGGCAGCCTTCCAGCACGTGGCCGAACGCGACCAGGTTGTTGCGCACGTAGGCTTCCGGCGCGATCAGCGAATGGCGAACGCCCGGCTGCGCGGCGAGATGCACGACCGCAACCGGCGCTTCGGCGCGGAAAAGCGCCGCGCAGGCGTCGGCGTCGGCCAGGTCCGTGCGCGCAAGCGTGAAACCGGGATGAGTGGCGAGCGTGCGCGCACGCGCCTCCTTGAGCGCGACGTCGTAATACGGATCGAAATCGTCGACGCCGGCGACGCTGGCGCCGCCTGCGCACAGCGCGCGCGCGACGTGCATGCCGATGAAGCCGGCGGCGCCCGTCACGAGCACCCGCCGGCCCGCGAACACGGCGGCCGCGGGCGCGTTATCCGCGGGAACGCTCACGGGACTCCACCTCCGGCGCCGAGCGGGCGGCGCGCTCGAGCGCGCGCAGCTTCGCGTGCTTCAGGAAACTCGCGAATGCGCCGATCGCGATGTGCGCGAACCCCGGCGCACCGTCCAGGAACCCGAGCCTCAGCACGTAGAAGCGGACGAAGCGCGCGAGCGGCGACAGCGCCATCGTGAGCGCCGAGCTGCGCTTGCCGCTCGCGTGCAGTGCATCGGCCTGCAGTGTCGTGTAGCGGTTCTGCTTCGCGACGTAGCGCTCGAGCGATTCGGCCGACGCGTGCAGCAAGTCGCCTTCGAGCCGGCCGACGGGGCCGTCGGCCACGACCTGCTCGTGCACCGGGTCGTCGCTCCAGCGTGCGCGCCGCCGGTCGAACAGGCGCGTGACCCAGTCGGGATAGCCCTCGCCGTGCGACAGCCACCGACCGAGGAAGCGATTGCGGCGCGCGAGCGCATACGCCGGATGCGGCGGCGCGCCGTTCGCGAACAGCGCGCCGATCGATTCGCGGAGCTTCGGCGACAGCCGCTCGTCGGCGTCGAGGCACAGCACCCAGTCGTAGCGCGCCTCCTGCACGGCGAATTGCTTCTGCGGGCCGAATCCGAGCCACGCGCGCGACACGACGCGCGCGCCGCAGCGGCGCGCCGCTTCTACGGTATGATCGCCGCTCCCTGAATCGACCACGAGCGCGTCGGCGCAGATCTGCGCGGACAGCAGGCATTCCTGAATGTCGGCCGCGGCATCGCGCGTGATCACCACCAGCGAAACGGGAAGCGGCCCTGCCATGCGCATGTCGAAGCGCCGCGCGGCGAATGCGGCGCCGGCGGTCCTCGCTCGTATTCGAACTGGCGCGATTCTACGTGGTTTGCTGCGCGCCGCCGCGCACGAGCGATGAAGGTGGCTCGCGACGCCGGCGGCGTGCTGATCGTGCGCCCCTCGTCGCTCGGCGACATCGTGTATGCGCTCGCCGTCGTTTCCGACATCCGCCGGGAGCGGCCCGCGCTCGCGGTCGACTGGGTCGCCGAGCAGGGATTCATGCCGCTGATCGCAATGTGCCCCGACGTGCGGCGCGTGATTCCATTCGGGCTGCGCGGCTGGCGCAAGTCTCCGTTCGCGGCGTCGACGTGGCGCGCGATTCGCACGTTCGCGGCCGAACTGCGGCGCACGCGCTATGACGCGATCCTCGACCTGCAGGAACAGGTGAAGGGCGCGCTCATTGCACGCGGTGCGCGCGGACCGCGCCACGGCTTCGACCGCGCGAGCATCCGCGAGCCGCTCGCCGCGCTCTTCGACAACGTGCACCACCGCGTGCCGCGCGACCTGCATTTCGTCGAGCGCTGCCGCCGCCTCGCGGCCGCGGCCCTCGGCTATCGGTTGCAGGCGGCACCGGTGTGGAACCTGCAAGTGCCCGCGACGGTGCCGGCGCAGCCGGCACGGCCTTACGTCGTCGCGCTGCACGGCACCAGCCGCGACGACAAGCTGTGGCCGGAGGAGCGCTGGCGCAGTGTGCTCGCGTCCTGCGACGGCGCGGGGTTCGCGACCGTCCTGCCATGGGGAAGTGCGGCCGAGGAAGCGCGCAGCCACCGGCTTGCGCAGGGCCTCGCGCATGCGGTGGTGCCGCCGTGGCTGTCGCTGCCCGACGCCGCCGCGCTCGTGTCGCGCGCGGCGCTCGTCGTGGGCGTCGACACCGGATTCACGCACCTCGCCGCCGCGCTGTGCGCGCCGACGGTCGCGCTCTTCAGCGTCACCGAGCCGTCGCGCCACGGCGTCGAATGCGCCGGGCCGCATGCGCGCGACCTGGGCGCGGCCGGCGCGCCGCCCGGTGTCGACGAAGTGCTCGCCGCGGCGGGCGCGCTGCTGCGCGAAGCGCCGCGCTGCTAGGCGCGTCATGCGCCGCCTCTACACGACGCTGTGGTGGCTCGCGCTGCCGCTCCTCCCGCTGCGGCTGTGGTGGCGCGGGCGCCGCGAGCCCGGTTATCGCGCGCACGTGTCCGAGCGCTTCGGCCGTTACGCGACGCCGTTTCGCAGCGCGGGCGCCGGCGTGCTTTGGGTGCATGCGGTGTCGCTCGGCGAGACGCGCGCAGCGGCGCCGCTGATCGAGCGCCTGCTGCGCGAGATGCCGCAGCGGACGATCGTGCTCACGCACATGACCGCGACCGGCCGCGAGGCGGGACGCGCGCTGTTCGGCGATCGCGTCGTGCAGGCGTGGCTGCCCTACGATCTGCCCTTTGCCGTGCGGCGCTTCTTCGCGCATTTCGCCCCGCATGCGGGGCTCCTCGTCGAGACCGAGCTGTGGCCGAATCTCGCCGCCGAGGCGGGGCGGCGCGGAGTGCCGCTGCTGCTGGTCAACGCGCGCCTGTCGGAACGCTCGGCACGCGGCTACGCCCGCGTCGACGCGCTGGCGCGGCCGATGTTCGCGGCGCTCGAAGGCGTCGCCGCGCAATCGGCGGCCGATGCCGCGCGGCTGTCGGCGGCGGGCGCCGGCGACGTCGCGACGATCGGCAACCTGAAATTCGACGTTGCCTTGTCTGCGGCGGACCGCGAACGAGGGGCTGCGCTTCGTGCGGCATTCGGCCGCGCCCGGCCGGTGCTGGCACTGGCCTCGACGCGCGAAGGCGAAGAAGCGCTGCTTCTCGATGCGCTCGCCCGTGCGCGGCTGCCTGGGGGGGCGCTCGTGCTGATCGTGCCGCGCCATCCGCAGCGCTTCGACGCCGTGGCCGCGCTTCTCGCGGAACGCGGCATCGCCTTCGCGCGGCGCAGCAGCGGCAACGCCGTGCCCGCCGACGCGCGCGTCGTGCTTGGCGATTCGCTCGGCGAGATGCTCGCCTACTACGCGGCGGCGGACGTCGCGTTCGTCGCCGGCAGCCTGCTGCCGTTCGGCGGCCAGAATCTGATCGAGCCGATCGCCGCGGGCACGCCGACGCTCGTCGGACCGCACACCTTCAACTTCGCGCAGGCCGCCGAGACCGCGGTGGCTGCAGGCGCGGCGCTGCGCGTGCGCGACGCCGACGAGGTCTTCGCGACAGCCGGCCGTCTTCTCGACGACGCGGCTGCACGCGAGCGGATGCGCGCATGCGGGGATGCTTTCCTGGCCACTCATCGTGGCGCGGTCGACCGGCTGTGGACCTGGCTTGCGCCGCGGCTCGCGGAGGCCGATTCATCCCGGAGGTGAAGTTCTTCAATGAATTGCAGGATGGCTGATTTGTCATTGGTAGTTTGGCAGTCGTCAGCGTGCGGCGCGCGCTCCAGTCCGTAAACGCCGGCCGGCGGGTACCCGGCGCTAGCTTCGCGCGCGCTTACAGCGTTTACACGCGTGTTTCGAGACATCTCGCGGTGCCGCGCTCGTACGCGCCACCCGCTACGGCCGGCACTCCCAGTCGCGCGCGTCGCACGCTGACGACTGCCGGTACACGCCGGTGCCGATTCGCCGCAACAACCCGACGTTCGCACGATTCTCCATGGACCACGATGCGGCGCGATGCCGAATTACTGCCACGCATCGGCACTGCCTCCGCGAGGACGCGGGCAATGCGTGTCCGGTGCGACTGGAGTGTCGTCCGTTACGGGTGGCGCGGACGAGCGCGGCATCAGCAAGATCTTTCGAGACCGCGTGGAGACGCTGTAAGCGCGCGCGAAGGGAGCGCCGGGACCCGTAGGACGACGTTGACGACTTGGAGGACCGGACACGCATTGCCCGCGTCCTATGCACAGGAGACGACTTCGAGCACCGGACACGCATGGCCCGCGTCCTATGCACAGCAGACGACTTGGAGGACCGGACACGCATAGCCCGCGTCCCTTGCGCTATCCCAGCGAAGAACGCGAAACAACCGGTGACTAGCCGCGCAAGCGGCGGTTGATGTCCTCGAGATCGCGTTCGTCGAGCGAGCCGACGGCGGATTTGAGCCGAAGCATGCCGAGCAGGTAGTTGAAGTACGCCTGCGCGAGGTCGCGCCGGGTCTGGAACACGTTCTGCTGCGTGTTCAGGACGTCGAGGTTCGTGCGCACGCCCACCTCCTGCCCGGTCCGATTCGATTCGTACGCGGTCTGCGCCGACACGAGCGCCTGCTCGAGCGCCTTGACCGACGCCACGGCGCTGTTGACGCCGGTGAATCCCGTCTGCGCGGTGAAAAGCGCATTGCGCCGCGCGACCTCGAGGTTCTGCCGCGCGTTCTCCTGCAACGCGAGCGCCTCGCGCACCTTCGAATCGACGAATCCGCCCTGGTAGAGCGGCACGTTCAGCGCGACGCCGATCTGCGCCTGGCGCGTGTCGTTGAAGCGGTCGGTGTTGACCGATCCGGAGCCTGCGAGCGCATTGGCGCTCGCGACGAGATCCAGCGTCGGCAGGTGACCGGCACGCTGCCGCTCGATCTCGAGCGTCGCGATGTCCGCGTTGTAGCGGGCGATCTTGACGCTCAGGTTCTCGGTCAGCGCCCGATCCACCCAGTCGTCGAGCGTGTTCGGAGTCGGCGGCATCGGTTCGAATCCTCCGCCGAGCCGCTTCAGGTCGCGCGGAAAGCGGCCGATGATCGCGCGCAGCGCGGTGCGCTTGTTCTCGAGGTCGTTGCGCGTCAGGATCTCCTGGGCAACGATCGAGTCGTACTTCGCCTGCGCCTCGTTGGTGTCGGTAATCGTGGCGACGCCCACTTCGAAGTTGCGCTTCGCCTGCGCCAGCTGCTCTGACACCGCCGCTTTCTGGCTGTCGGTCACGTCGACGTTGAACTCTGCGAGCAGCACGTCGAAATAGGCGATCGCGACGCGCAGGATCAGGTCCTGGCGCGCGAGCGCGAGCGTGTAGTCGGCCTGCTCCACCTGCTGCACCGCCTGGCTGTACGCGACCTGGTTCGCGTAGCGGTAGAGCGGCTGCGAAGCCGACACCGTGAGGCCGCCGGCCGCGAAGCCGCGGTCGACGTTCACGCGCGGGTTGGTGTCGACGTTGGTGCCGAAGTAATTGCCGTTCGCGCTCGCGGACAGGCTCACGTTCGGCAGCAGCCCGGCGCGCGCCTGTGGGACGCGCTCCTGCGTCGCCTCCCAGTTCGCGCGGGCCGCGGCGAGCGCAGGGTCGTTCCGCTGCGCCTCGCGATAGATCTCCATCAGATCCTCGGCGGCTTCGCAGTGGGAAAACGAGAGCGCCAGCGCGAGCGCGGCGGCGAAGACGGTCGGCGAACGGGTCATTGGGGAAGAGGTACGAAAGGGGCGCGCGGCGATCAGAATGCGAAGCGCGCCGGCGCGAGCGCGTTGCGCAGCGGCGCGACGACGGTTTCGAACAGATCGGTGGCAACGCTCGCTCCAGGCGCTTCGAGCCGCGTGAGCCGCGCCGTCATGATCGGCAGCTCGCCGACGACGGCGAAAACGCGACCGCCCGGCGCGAGCTGCTCGATGAACCGCGGCGGCAGCAGGGGCGTGGATCCGGTGAGCACGATCACGTCGTATGTCCCATCGCCGAAGCCGCGCGCGCCGTCGCCTTCGTGCACGCGAACATTCCCGAACGCGTGCCGCGAGAGCTTCGCGCGCGCCTCGGCCGCCGTCGCCGCGTCGATCTCGATGCTCGTCACATCGCGCGTCCGGCTCGCGAGCAGCGCCGTCAGGTAGCCGCTGCCGGTGCCGATCTCGAGCACGGTGTCCTCCGGCCGCAGGGCGAGCTCCTGCACGACGCGCGCTTCCATCTTCGGCGTCCACATCTTGTCGCCGTTGGGCAGCGGCAGCTCGAGATCGGCAAAGGCGAGCGCGCGCAAGGCGGCGGGCACGAAATCTTCGCGCCTGACCCGGGCCAGCAGGTCGAGGACGCGCTGGTCGAGAACCTCCCACGGCCTGATCTGCTGCTCGATCATGTTGAAGCGAGCCTGCTCGTAGTCGATCGGACTCATCGGTGTCTTGTGTTCGGATTTCGCCGTGCGCAGTCGATCATGCGGCAAACGCAAAGCCGGCGATTATAACAATCGGGAGCTGCGCCCTCGTTGGACGCGGCGGGCGTGGCGCGCGGATTCAATCGAGCGTCTGCCGGTAGCGCCACATGGACAACAAAGCGACGATAAGCATGAACAGCGCGATCGGCCAGACGTGCGGGGCGATATCGGGCGCGGCGTTGCCCTTGAGCAGGATGCCGCGCACGATCCGCAGGAAGTGCGTCGCCGGGAAGATCTCGCCCAGCCACTGCGCCCAGACCGGCATGCCGCGGAACGGGAACATGAAACCCGACAGCAGCATCGTCGGCAGGAAGAAGAAGAACGTCATCTGCATCGCCTGCAGCTGGTTCGCGGCCAGCGTGGAGATCGCGTAGCCCAGGCCCAGCAGCGCGGCGATATAGAGCATCATCGCCACGCCGAGCAGGACGAGGCTCCCCACCATCGGCACGCCGAACAGGTAGCGCGCCGCGAGCAGGATGATCGCCGCCTGGATCAGTCCGACGACGATGTACGGCGAGATCTTGCCGGCCATGACCTCGAGCGGCAGCACCGGCGTCGCGAGCAAGCCCTCGTAAGTGCCGCGCTCCCGCTCGCGCGTGATCGCGAACGCGGTCATCATCACCATCGTGAGCTGCAGGATGACGGCGAGGAGTCCCGGGACGATGTTGTATTCGGTCGCGCCTTCCGGGTTGTAGCGGCGCTGGATGTTCAGCGTGAACGGCGGCGGCACCGGCGAAAGCCGTGCAAGCGGTCCGTCGAGCTCGCGACCGAGCGCGGTCTCGCTCACCTTCGACAGCGCCGCGAGCGCGTTGCCGGTGGCGGCGGGATCGGTCGCATCGGCGGCGAACAGCGCGGCGGGCCGCTCGCCGCGCTGCAGCCGGCGCGAAAAATCGGGCGGGAATACGACGGCGAACTGGATCTCGCCGCGCGCGAGCAGCGCATCGGCCTCCGCGCTGCTCCGCACGTTCGGCACGACGCTGTAGTAGCCGGTGTTGACGAGCGCGCTCGTGATGCTGCGGGTGAATTCGCTGCGGTCGTAGTCGACGACAGCCGTAGGCAGCGACTTGGGATCGGTGTTGATGACGTAGCCGAACAGCAGCACTTGGGCGATCGGAATGCCGACGATCATCGCGAACGTCAGCCGGTCGCGCCGCATCTGCACGAACTCCTTCAGGCCGATCGCGTAGGCGCGCGCGAACGAGAAGCGCCGCGCACCCGCGGGACTCTTCGGGCTCGCCTGGTCATTGCCTGCCATTGCCCGCCCCCTGCATCAGGTTGACGAAGACGTCCTCGAGCGACGTCGCGACCGGCCCGACGGTGAACTCGCCGCGCTCGCGCACCGGCGCGACGGCCGCCTCGAGCGCCGTGCGATCGCGTCCCGACACCCGCAGCGTCGTGCCGAACGGGATCACCGTGTCGACGCCGGGCACACCCGCGAGCTCGCGCCCGAGCAGCGCGAGATCGCGCTCGTCGCCGGCCGCCTGCAGCGCGACTGCGAACGTCGCCAGCCCAGAGTGCGCGATCACCTCCTCGGGCGTGCCTTCGACGAGCAGCCTGCCGGCGTTGATGTAGGCGAGGCGGTGGCAGCGCTCGGCCTCGTCCATGTAATGCGTGCTGACGAGCACCGTCATGCCCTCGGCCGCGAGCTCGTGGATGTGCTCCCAGAAATCGCGGCGCGCCTTCGGGTCGACCCCCGCGGTCGGCTCGTCGAGCAGCAGCAGCCGCGGCGCATGGAGCAGGCACGCGGCGAGCGCGAGCCGCTGCTTCCACCCGCCGGACAGCGTGCCCGCGAGCTGCGTGCGGCGCGCGGCGAGGCCCAGCCGCTCGAGCGTCCGCTCGACCGCCCGCCGGCGCTCCGGCACCGTGTACATGCGGGCGACGAAATCGAGGTTCTCCTCGATCGACAGGTCCTCGTAGAGGCTGAAGCGCTGCGTCATGTAGCCGACCTCGCGCTTGATCGACGCGGCTTCGCGGCGCAGGTCGTAGCCCAGGCACGTACCCTCGCCGGCGTCCGGCGTCAAAAGCCCGCACAGCATCCGGATCGTCGTCGTCTTGCCGCTGCCGTTCGGCCCCAGGAAACCGAAGATGACACCGCGAGGCACGGTGATCGAAAAGCCGTCGACGACCGCACGACCGTCGTAGCGCTTCGTGAGGCCGCGCACGTCGATCGCGATGTCGCGGCCGGACGTTGCCAACGTCAGCGCGCGCCGCCCGCGAGCGCGACCTCGACCGGCAATCCCGGATGCAGCGCCGGGTTCGGCGCGTCCGGCCATGCCTCGATCAGGAACACGAGGTTCGAGCGGTTCTCGCGGCTGTAGATGACCGGCGGCGTGAACTCGGCCTGCGCAGCGACGAAGCGGATTTTCGCCGCGATGTCGGCGCCGCAGCCGTCGCAACGCACGGTGACGGGATCGCCGATGCGCAACGTTCCGACGAGCGGCTCGGGCACGTAGAAGCGAACCTTCACGTTCGCAGGCGGCAGGATCGACACCACCGGCGCACCGGCGGCGACCCATTCGCCAGGGCGATAGAGCGTGTCGGCGACGAGGCCGGCCGCAGGCGCAGCCTGCGACTTCTGCTGCACGCGCCATTCGGCCTGCGCGAGGGCGTCGCCAGCCGCCTTCACCTCGGCATTCGCCGCCGCGATCTCGTCGGCCCGCGCAGGAAGGTTCGCGATCTCCACCTGCCGGCTCAATTCCGCCACGCGCGCGCGGTCGCGGTCGCGCGTGGCGACCGCCTCGTCCTGACGCTGCGGCGCGAGGAAGTGGTCGGCGACGAGCTTCTGCACGCGGACCAGATCGGACTCGCTTTGCCGCAGCGATGCCTGCGCCTGCGCGAGTTGCGCGCGCGCCGCCGCGATTTCCGGCGGACGGCGTGCCTTTTCGAGATTCGCGAGCGTCGATTGTGCCTGGCGCACGCGGGCTTCCGCTTCCGCGCGCGCCGCGCGCTCCTGCTCGCTTTCGAGCGTAAACAGCGGCGCGTCCTTCGCGACCTGCGCGCCGCGCGCGACGGCGAGTGTCACGAGCGTGCCCCCGAGCGGCGACGCGACGCGCACGTATTCGCCCTCGGCGTAGCCGGGATAGCCGGCCGGTGGCTGGTCGGTGCAGGCGGCGACGGCGAGCGCGAGGGCAAGCGTCGTCAGCCGCAAGCTCATCGGAATGGCTCCACGGCCGGATGATAGCCGTGGACAGAAGCAGAACGAGGGTCGCGCCTCCCTCGCCCCCTGTCCCGTCCTTCACGCCCTCAGTCGTCCCCCGCCTGCGGCAGCGGCGCCACCGCCGCATGCCGCCGCGCGCGGCGCGCCTTGCGCCGCTCGGTCCAGCCGTCGAGATACGTGTAGATCACCGGAACGACGACCAGCGTGAGCAGCGTCGATGTGACGACGCCGCCAATGATCGCGCGGCCCATCGGCGCCTGCTGCTCGCCGCCGTCGCCGAGGCCAAGCGCGAGCGGCAGCATGCCGCCGATCATCGCGGCGGTCGTCATCAGGATCGGCCGCAGGCGCACCTGGCCTGCCGTCCGCACCGCGTCGAGGAGCGGCGCGCCGGCGCGCCGCGACCGGTTCGCGAAGTCGACGAGCAGGATCGCGTTCTTGGTGACGAGGCCCATCAGCATGATGAAGCCGATAATCGAGAAGATGTTGAGCGTCGTGCCGGTGATGAGCAGCGCGAGGAACACGCCGATCAGCGAGAACGGCAGCGACGCCATGATCGCGACCGGCTGCGTGAAGCTAGCGAACTGCGACGCGAGGATCAGGTAGATGAAGATCACCGCGAGGCCCAGCGCGGCGACCGCCGCCTGGAAGGATTCCTGCATGTCCTGCTGCTGGCCCGCGGCGGCGAGCCGGTAGCCCGGCGGCAGCGCCATCTGGTCGGCGGCCTTCTGCACGTCGCTGCCGACGTCGCCGGCCGGTCGGCCCTCGACGTTCGCATAGATCCCGACGCGCCGCTGCAGGTCCTGCCGCTTGATGATCTGCGGGCTCGTCGATTCGACGAGATCGGCAACCTGCCGCAGCGGCACCATCCGCATCTGCCCGTCAGGGCCGCGCTTGTTCGTCGTCAGGTAGAGGTTGCCGAGATCGGACGCGAGCTGGCGGCGGTCGCGCGAGACCTGCACGTTCACCTCGTAGTTCTGGCCGTCGGGCCCGAGCCAGTAGCTGATCGTGTCGCCGGCGACCAGCGGCCGGATCGTCGCGCCGACCTGCTGCACCGTAATGCCGAGATCGGCCGCGGCGTCGTTGTTGAGCCTGATCGACAGCGCGGGATTCGCCGCCTTCTCCGACGTCTCGAGGTCGGCGATGCCCGGAATCTTCGCGACCTTCGACTCGAACTCGGCAGACAGCTTCGTCAGCGTCTCGGGATCCGGACCGAGCAGGTTGAACCAGATCGGGTAGTTGAAACCGACGGAGAGCTGGATGCCGGGAATCGGCTTCAGCGCGGCGCGGATCGCGCGCTCCAGCTCCTTCTGCGTGCGCTTGCGCTCGGCCGTGGGGACGAGCTTCAGGTTGATCCGGGCGTAATTGCGGCCGTCCTCCGTCCCGATCGTCGTCATCGCGAGCGCGATCTCGGGAAAGCGCTTCAGCGCCTCCTCGGCCTCGGCCACCTTGCCGTTCGTGTATTCGAGGCTCGATCCCACCGGCGTGTTGACCCGCAGCGACAGCAGGCCCTCGTCCGCCTCGGGAATGAACTCGGTGCCGACGAGCGGCACGATCGCGAAGCTCCCGAGGAACGTGACGAGCGCGATCGCGAGCACCGACTTGCGATGCGACAGCGACCACGCGAGGATGTCGTCGTAGACGCGATGCACCCAGTCGATGAAGTGCTCGACGCGGTCCATGATGCGGCCGAGCCACGGCGCCTTGCGGAATCGCGTCTCCGGTGGATCCGGCCACAGCGACGAGAGCATCGGGTCGAGCGTGAAGCTGATGAACAGCGACACGAGGACGGCCACCGCCACGGCGATGCCGAACTGGAAGAAGAAGCGCCCGATCACGCCGCTCATGAACGCGATCGGCACGAACACCGCGACGATCGCGAACGTCGTGGCCATCACGGCGAGCCCGATCTCCTCGGTGCCCTCGCGCGCCGCCCGCACGTGGTCCTTGCCCATCGCCACGTGGCGCACGATGTTCTCGCGCACGACGATGGCATCGTCGATCAGGAGCCCGATCGTCAGCGACAGCGCCATCAGCGTCAGGAAATTCAGCGTGAACCCGAAGGCGTGGAGCGCGATGAACGTCGCGACGACGGCCAGCGGCAGCGTGAGCCCGGTGATGATCGTGCTGCGCCAGCTGTGCAGGAAGAAGAACACGATCAGGACGGTCAGGATGCCGCCCTCGACGATCGTGCTCTTGACGCGGTTGACCGAGCTCTCGACCTGATCGCTGCGCGAATAAGTCACCGGCAGCTCGACGTCGGCCGGCAGCCGCGATTTCAGGTCCTTCACCGCGCCGACGATGTTGCGCCCGGTCTCGACGATGTTCGCGTCCTGCGCCTTCTGGATGTCGAGCAGGATCGCCGGGCGGCCATTGATGCGCGAGATGGAATCCTGCTCCTTCTCACCGTCGATCACGTCGGCGACCTGCGACAGGTACACCGCCCCGCCGCCTTGCTGCGCGACGATGATGCGGCCGAACTGCGCCGGATCCTTGATCTTGCCGTCGATGCGCACGACGGCGTCGCTCGCGCCCTTCGTGATGCGGCCGGCCGGCACGTCCTGGTTCGACTCGCGGATCGCGTTGATCACCTGGTCGACGCCGAGCCCGAGCGCCATCAGCGCATCCGGCTTGATCTGGATGAGAATCTGGCGCGTCACGCGGCCGCGGACGTCGATGCGCGCGACGCCGGGCAGGTTCTCCAGCGCCTTGACGATCGTCTGGTCGGTGAGCGACGTGAGCTCGCGCAGGCCGGTCGTCTGCGACATCACGCCGAGCGTCACCACCGGTTCGCTGTTCTCGTTCTCGACGCGGAAAACTTGCGGGTCCTTGACGTCGCGCGGGAACGTCGAGCGGATCGTCGCGATGCGATCGCGCACGTCCTGCACCGCCTGCTGGACGTTGGTCGACAGGCGGAACTCCGCGAAGACGTCGCTGCGCCCTTCGCGCGAGTTGGAGATGATCCGCTTGATGCCGGAAACCTGGTTGACCGCGTACTCGATCGGCTTGGTGACGTCGGCCTCGACCGCCTCCGGCGCGGCGCCCGGATAGGCGGTCTGGATGTACACGAACGGCAGGCTGACGTCGGGCATCTGCTCGACCTTGAGCCGCATGTACGAGAAGACGCCGAGCACCGTGATCGCGACCATCACCATCGTCGCGAAGACAGGGTTGGCGATCGACGTGCGGGTGATCCACATGGTCGCTGCCTTAGCCGGCGCCGCCGGCCTTCGTGCGCGTCGCGTTCTGCGACGACGTGGGCGCGCGGACCAGCGCCGGCGCGCCGTCCTTCAGGTTGTCGAAGCGCGCCGCCAGCACCGGCGTCTGCGCCGGCAGCGACGTCTTGATCTCGACGCGGCCATTGGTCTCGTCGCGGCGGCCGGTGATGACGATGCGCCGCGCGAGCTTGCCGCCGTCGATCAGCCAGACGTACGACTGGCCGGCTTCGCTGCGCACGGCCGCCAGCGGCAGCGTCGGCGCCGGTGCGCTCGCGGCGAGCGCGATGCGGCCGGTGGCGAACATCCCGCTCTTGAGCGCCGCGTCGGGGTTGGGCAGGCTCACGTAAACCAGGATCGCGCGCGTCCCCGGCTCGGTCGACGGGTTGATGCGCTCGACGCGGCCCTTGAACCGGCGTTCGCCGAAGCCGTCGACGGCGAGGTCGACCGGCATGCCGACCGATAGCTCGGGAACGTCCAGCGCGGGCACCAGCGCCTGGACCTCCAGGTCGCGGAGGTCCACGATCGTTACGACCGCCGCTTCGATCGCGACCTTTTCCCCGGGCTGCACGTGGCGCTTGGCGACGATGCCGGCGAGCGGCGCGATCACGTCCGCGTCGAGCAGCGCGTTCTGCGCGAGCTGCAACTGCGCCTCGGCGGACTTGAGCGTGCCGCGCGCGACGCTGTACGTCGACTCGGTGCTGTCGAACGCGTTCTGCGAAATGAACTTGTCGTTCAGAAGCCGCACGTTCATCGCGCGCGTCTTCTCGGCGAGCGCCACCTGCGCGCGGGCGCTTTCCACCGCACCCATCCGGTCGACGAGCTTCGATTGCAGGTCGGCCGATTCGACGTGCGCGATCTTCTGTCCGGCGCGCACCGGCTCGCCTTCACGGACGGTCAGGGCCGTGACGTCCCCGGCGACCTTGGCCTTCACGACGGCCTGGCGCACCGGCTGCAACGTGCCCGACACCGGCAACCAGCGCGCAAGCACGTTATTTTCGACGAAGGCCAGGTCGGCGGGCGTGAACTGCAGTGCAACGACCGCCTTCGCGGCGTCCTGGCCGTTCGCCGCGGCGCGCTTCGCCGCGCGGAGCGCGACGGCCCCTGCGAGGCCGCCGACCAGCGTCAGCACAACCAGCCCGGCCACCACACGCCGGCGCGTCATGCGTAGATTCATCGAGTTCCCCTCGCGTCCTCGTAGAACGCGTTCACGAACCAAACCGCGCGCCCGCGCGATCGGCGCGGGCTGCCCGTGCGGCCCGCACCCCGGTTGGATGCGGCCGCGGCCGGCGCCGGATTCAGCCGATGCCGGCCCACGATAAGCGTACTCCCCGAGGACCCACAAGCGGCGTGCGACGGAATGCGCCTGCGCCGGACAGGATGCATGGCGGCCCGGTGGCCGCGTCGCGGGCACGATCAGCCGCGCGGTGTCGATTGACAGTGCATTTCGCGGGGACTCATAATTCTACGTTATTCTTTTTTTCCTGACCTCCCACTCCCGGAGAATCGAACGATGCATGCGCCCACCATTGGCCGCGCGATCGGCCTGACGCTCGTCGCCGCAGCGCTAGCCGGCGTCTACGGCTGCAGCAAGGAAGAACCCAAGCAGGCAGCGGCGCCGAAGGCCGCTGCACCCACCGCGGCGCCTGCACCCGCGCCTGCCGCCGAAACGATCACCGTGACGATCGGCCATGCCGGCCCGCTGACCGGCGGCATCGCGCACCTCGGCAAGGACGACGAGAACGGCGTGCACCTCGCCGTCGACGAGGCGAACGCCAAGAAGATCAAGCTCGGCGGGAAGACCGTCAACTGGGTGATGATGAGCGAAGACGACCAGGCCGATCCGAAGCTCGGCCCGACGATCGCGCAGAAGTTCGTCGATGCGAAGGTCGCCGGCGTCGTCGGCCACCTGAATTCCGGGGTGTCGATTCCGGCGTCGGCCGTCTACAACCAGGCGGGGATGCCGATGATCTCCGGCTCGGCCACCAATCCCAAGCTCACCGAGCAGGGGTTCAAGTCGATCTTCCGTACGGTGGCGCGCGACGACCAGCAAGGGCCCGCGATCGCCGCCTACATCGTCAACGAGCTCAAGCTCAAGAAGGTCGCGATCGCCGACGATGCCACCGCGTACGGCGAGGGCCTTGCCAACGAAGTCGAGAAGACGCTGAAGGCCGCCGGCGTGCAGATCGTCGCGCGCGAGAAGACCAACGAAAAGGCGACCGACTTCAAGGCGATCCTCACCAAGATCAAGGGCAAGAGTCCCGATGGCGTGTTCTACGGCGGCATGGACGCCACCGGCGGGCCGATGCTGAAGCAGGCACGGGAACTGGGCATCAAGGCCACGTTCACGTACGGCGACGGCGCGTGCACGGCGGAAATGAACAAGCTCGCCGGCGACAAGGCGGCCGACGGCATGATCTGCTCGCAGGCCGGCATCCCGACGCAGATGTCCAGCAAGGCGTTCGTCGACGCGTTCAACGCGAAGTACGGCGAGATCAAGCAGTACGCACCATACTTCTATGACAGCGCGAACCTGCTGATCGCCGCGATGCAGAAGGCCGACTCGCCGGATCCCGCCAAGTACCTGCCCGAGCTGCACAAGATCAGCTACGACGGCGCGACGGGCCATATCGAGTTCGACGACAAGGGTGACCGCAAGGACGCCGAGATCACGATCTTCCAGATGAAGGCCGGCAAGGTCGAGCCCGTGGCGATCGTGAAGGGCGGCAAGTCGACGAAGATCGGCGGCGAAGCGCCGAGCGCGGCGGCGGCGCCTGCGGCCCCGGCGATGGCGCCCGCGATGGCTCCGAAGAAGTAAGCCGGTTCGGCATTGCCCGAAAACGGCGCCCCCGGGCGCCGTTTTCACATCGGTTACGCGGGATTCCCGCGACCCGCGCGGGCGGAGGTTGCCCGAACGCGCCGGCTGCCCGCACAATCCGCACTGCTCAAACCAGCCGCCTGCGTAACAACTCTTCCGCGCCGGACCTTGGACATCTTCATACAGCAACTCGTCAACGGCCTGACGCTCGGCAGCGTGTACGCGATCGTGGCGCTCGGCTACACGATGGTGTACGGCATCATCCAGCTCATCAATTTCGCCCACGGCGAAGTGGTGATGATCGGCGCGATGGTGTCGCTCACCGTGATCAATGCGCTGCTCGGGGCGAACCTCGCGCTGCCGCCGCTCGCGGTCGTCGTCGTCGGCGCGCTGGTCGCGATCCCGGTGTGCATGGTGGTGGGCTATGCGCTCGAGCGCGTCGCATACCGGCCGCTGCGCCGCGCGCCGCGCCTTGCGCCACTCATCACGGCGATCGGGCTGTCGATCGTCCTGCAGCACGTCGCGCTGATGATCTTCAGCCGCAACCCGCTCGTGTATCCGCAGATCGTCGACATCGTGTCGTATCACGTCACGAGCAATCCCGACGGCGCGCGCATCACCAACGTGCAGATCGCGATCATCGGCATCTCGGTCGTGATGATGGGCGGACTGCTGCTGCTCATTTACCGGACGAAGCTCGGCATCGCGATGCGGGCGACCGCGCAGAGCCAGCAGATCGCCGGCCTGATGGGCATCGACATCAATTTCGTCATCGCCGTCACGTTCATCATCGGAGCCGGGCTCGCCGCCGTCGCGGGGGCGATGGTCGGCACGTACTACGGCATCGCGCAGTACCAGATGGGATTCCTGCTCGGCCTCAAGGCCTTCTCGGCCGCCGTGCTCGGCGGCATCGGCAACATCGGCGGCGCGATGCTCGGCGGCCTGCTGCTCGGCGTGATCGAGGCGCTCGGCGCGGGCTACATCGGCGACCTGACGAATCTCTGTCCGCTGTCGGGGTGGTCGACGACGATCGCCGAGCGCTGCGCGAGCGACCCGAACCTCTCGCTCTTCAGCAGCAACTACCAGGACGTGTTCGCCTTTTTCGTATTGATCGCCGTCCTCGTGTTCCGCCCGTCCGGCCTGCTCGGCGAGCGGGTTTCGGACCGCGCCTGAAAACTGACTGCGCAAAGAAATATCGAGCGATGCCGCACCCTTTGATCGAGTCCAAGCACCCCGCGATCGCGAAGGCCGGCCTGGTCCTGATCGCGATCACACTCGCACTTCTGCCGTTCGCTCTCGCGAACATCGGCACCGCGTGGGTGCGCATCACCAACCTCGCGATCCTCTACGTGCTGCTGTCGCTCGGCCTCAACATCGTCGTCGGCTTCGCAGGCCTGCTCGACCTCGGCTACATCGCGTTCTACGCGGTGGGCGCATACGTTTACGCGCTGCTCGCGAGCGCGCACTTCGACCTGCACCTGCCGTTCTGGGTGATCCTGCCGATCGGCGCGCTCGTCGCCTGCGTGTTCGGAGTGCTGCTGGGAACGCCGACGCTCAAGCTTCGCGGCGACTATCTCGCGATCGTCACGCTCGGCTTCGGCGAGATCATCCGCATATTCCTCAACAACCTGTCGCGGCCCGTCAACATCACCAACGGCGCGATGGGGATCACCGGCATCGATCCGTTCAGGTTCGGTACGTTCAGCTTCGCCGGCACCGACACCGTCGCCGGCCTGGCGTTCACCGGCCCGATCAAGTATTACTACCTGCTGCTCGCCGTGCTGCTGGTCGTCATCGTCATCAACCTGCGCCTGCAGGACTCGCGCATCGGCCGCGCCTGGGAAGCGATTCGCGAAGACGAGGTGGCGGCGCGCGCGATGGGCATCAACACGCGCAACATGAAGCTGCTCGCGTTCGCGATGGGCGCCTCGTTCGGCGGCATCGCGGGCGGCATGTTCTCCGCGATCCAGGGGTTCATCAGCCCCGAGAGCTTCGTGCTCGTCGAGTCGGTCAACGTCCTCGCGATGGTCGTGCTGGGCGGCATGGGCAACATTTTCGGCGTGATCCTCGGCGCGCTCCTGCTGTCGTTCGTTCCCGAGGTGCTGCGCTACACGGTCGGACCCGCGCAGATGGCGCTGTTCGGCCGCACGATCATCGACCCCGAGGTCATCCGCATGCTGCTGTTCGGGATCACGCTCGTCGGCATGATGCTGTTCCGGCCCGCCGGGATCCTGCCGTCGGCGCTGCGCAAGCGCGAGCTCGAGACGGCCCGGGTGCCGGCCGCCACCACCGCATGAGTGACACCGCGCGCGCGCTGCTCGTCGCGAACGGCATCAGCAAGCGGTTCGGCGGCGTGCACGCGCTGTCCGGCGTGACGTTCGAGATCCGGCAAGGCGAGATCTACGGGCTGATCGGGCCGAACGGCGCGGGCAAGACGACGCTCTTCAACGTCCTGACCGGCATCTACCCGGCGGACGGAGGCGAGTTCGCGTTCGAGGGCCGGTCGCTCGCGGCGGTGAAGCCGCACGAAGTGGCCGCGCGGGGCATCGCCCGCACGTTCCAGAACATCCGCCTGTTCGCGAACCTGTCGGCGCTCGAGAACGTGATGATCGGCCGCCACGTGCGCACGCACGCGACCGTGTTCGGCGCGATCATGCGCAACGCCCGCACGCGCGAGGAGGAGCGCGCGATCGAGAAGCGCGGCTATGCGCTGCTCGAATACGTGGGCGTCGCGCGCCGCGCCAACGACCTCGCGAAGCACCTGGCCTACGGCGACCAGCGCAAGCTCGAGATCGCGCGCGCGCTCGCGACCGACCCGCGGCTGCTCGCGCTCGACGAGCCCGCCGCCGGCATGAACGCCACCGAGACCGCCGCGCTGCGTGCGCTCCTCGAGCGCATCCGCGGCGACGGAACGACGATCCTGCTGATCGAGCACGACATGAAGCTCGTCATGAGTCTCTGCGACCGCGTGCTCGTCCTCGACTACGGCAAGAAGATCGCGGAAGGACCGGCCGCCGTCGTGCAGAAGGACGAGAAGGTGATCTCCGCGTACCTCGGGGCCGACGTCGCGCTCGACGTCAAGCGCGCCTAGCATGAAGCACGCCGAGCCGCTGCTCGCGCTCGAGCGCCTCGCCGTCGCGTACGGCGGCATCCAGGCGGTGAAGGGCATCGACGTGACGGTCGGCGACGGCGAGCTCGTGTGCCTGATCGGCGCCAACGGCGCCGGCAAGACGACGACGCTGAAGGGCATTTGCGGGCTGTTGCCGATCAAGTCGGGGCGGATCCGCTATGCCGGCGACGACATCACCGGCTTCCCGTCGTTCAAGCTGGTGCGTCGCGGGCTCGCCATGGTTCCCGAAGGCCGCGGCATGTTCGGCGCGCTCACGATCGAGGAGAACCTCGCGATGGGCGCTTATGCGCGCAAGGACCGCGGCGCGATCCGTGCCGACATCGAGCGCGTATTCGGACTCTTCCCTCGCCTCAAGGAACGCCGGCGGCAGACAGCAGGCACGTTGTCCGGCGGCGAGCAGCAGATGCTCGCGATGGGCCGCGCGCTGATGTCGCGGCCGCGGCTCTTGCTGCTCGACGAGCCGTCGATGGGACTCGCGCCGCTGATGGTGCAGAAAGTCTTCGAGACGATCATCGCCGTGGCGAAGGAAGGCGTCACCATGCTGCTGATCGAGCAGAATGCCAAGCTCGCGCTCGAAGTCAGCGATCGCGGCTACGTGATGGAATCGGGGGAGATCACGCTTTCGGGGCAGGCATCCGCCCTGCTGCACGACCCGAAGGTTCGCGCCGCGTATCTCGGCGAAGTTGCTTAGGCTCGCGCGTGCGTGAGATACGGCGCGTGCCGGCGGGGCATGCGATCGCGTGGTATGCCGAAGCGATGCGCCTCTGGCGGCGCGGCCCCGCGGCGTTCTCGCTGCTCGCCTTCTTCCTGCTGGCGGCAAATCTGCTGCTCGCGCTCGTTCCGGTCGCGGGTGTCCTTGTCGCGCAACTCACGCTGCCGCTGCTCGAATGCAGCCTGCTGTACGCGAGCCTCGCCGCGGATCGGAATGATCGGCCGCGCGTGCGCCACCTGTTCGCCGTGCTGGGAGCACCACCCGCCGCGTTGACGGCAATCGTCGTCGCCGGCCTGTTGATCTTCGGCCTCGAAGCCGTCGTGGCGCGGGCGGTAGGGGGCGTCGACCTGCTGGCGCCCGCGGCGAACGCGCAATCGTTCACCGGCGGCTCGCTCGTGGCGACGTACGCGGCCGGGATGGCGCTGTCGCTGCCCCTGATGTTCGTGCCGTTCGCGGCGCTCTTCGACGGCGCGGGATTCGGCGCGGCGTTCGCGCAAAGCGCAACGGCATTCGCCCGCAATCCCGCGCCGCTCGCGCTCTACGGTGCCTTGTCGCTCGCGCTGCTGCTCCTCGGCCTGCTGACGAGCGGCCTCGGCCTGCTGCTCGGCTTGCCGTGGGCCGCTGCCGCCTCGTACGCCGCGTGGAAGGACATCTTCGGCGTCGCTTGAGATTTTGGCGAAGCGGGGTGTCGGAGGATTCCTACATTAATCTGGTCGTTCGTCCTCTAGGTCGTTGCACAGGGCAATAGCTACGATGAGCGCGTCCTTCGACCGCACGCCACCAGGGAACTCGAACGCCATGCCTCTCGATCACTCACTCGCGTCTCTCAACGATTCCTCTCCCCGTACCGAGCGGCGCCGCGGCGACGACACGCGTGGACGGCTGCTCGACGCCGTCGAGGGTCTGATCGCCGACCATGGCTTCAAGCCGCTCACGCACCGGACCATCGCGTCGCGCGCCGAAGCGCACGTCGCACTGCTCAACTATCACTTCGGCAGCAAGGAGCAACTGATCGAGGAGGCGCTCACGCGCCGCGCTTCGCAGTTGCTTGCGCTTCAGCACGATGCACTGGCGGCGTTGCGCGCACGCGGCGACTGGAACGTCGAGGACGTGCTGTGGGCCTACGGGCGGCCGTTCGCGACGCTCGACCAGTCCGCGCCGTCGACGTGGCGCAACTACCTGTGCCTGGTGGCGCGCCTCGCCGGCCACGATCCGTCCGATTCGATCCTGATGCGGCATTTCGGCAGCGTTCACCGCGAGTGCCTGGCCGCGCTGCGCCACGCACTGCCGAACGTCGAAGACCCCTCGCTCGCCGCCGGTTTCCGCAACTGCCGCCTGCTGCTCGAGCACGATGCGCTCGCGCGCTGCAAGGCGGGCGGGGCCGCCCCCGCCGTGGTGCCGAAATTCGAGGAGCTGATCGCGTTCCTCGCCGGTGGCATGCGGGCGCTTGCGCGCGGGCCGCACGTGGAGTCGCGCGGGCACTGACACCAATTACCGTCTGAAATCGAAGCCCGTCAGCGCGTCGTCCCGCGGCGCGCGCTCGACTTCCACCAGTGTCACTTCCGCAGCGGCAGGACCGTCGGCGCACGCGTCCGACAAGCGGTCGCATGCGTCGCGCGGCCCCTGGAACACGGCCTCGACCGACCCGTCGCGCAGGTTGCGCACCCAACCCGTGACACCGAACGCGCGCGCCTTGTGCAGCGTCCAGTCCCGGTAGCCCACGCCCTGCACGCGCCCGGTGACGTGCACACGCACGCTGCGCTGCGAAGCGGCGCCCCAGCGCGTGCGCATCGCAAGCGCCGCAACCGTCTTCGCGTCGGTCAGCCGACCCTCGTCGACGGCGGCGTAGAGCGCGTCCTCGCCGAGCAGATCCACCTCCAGGAACTCGCCTGCGTCGAGGCGCGCGCCGACGTGCGAAAGGCGGCGCGCCTCGTAAATCGCGATCGTCTCGGTCGAATACGAGATCACCGGGTGTACGGTGCCGAGGCGCGTCCAGTGCACCGCCCGGTACCCGACTTCCTCGACGAGCTCGCGCACGCCGGTCTCGAGCGCCGATTCGCCCGGATCGAGCTTGCCCGCCGGGAATTCGAGGAACGTGCGATTCGGCGGATAGCGGAACTGCCGTTCGACGACGAACCGCCCGTCGCCGGCGACCGGCACGACGAGCACCGCGCCCGGATGCACGATGTACTCGCGCACCGCGAAGCCGCCGTCGGGCATCCTGACGCGATCGCGCCGCACGTCGAGCAGCGCGCCCTGATACACCTGCTCGCCGCTTTCGCGATGCTCGACGAGCGCAGCGTCGTCCGCTCCGGCCGCGAGCGGCGGCCGCGGATCGGCGGTCATGGGCTTCGTCATGCGTCGATCCAGTCGCGCGGCGGCAGAAAATCCGTATAGAGCCGTGCCTCCGCCGATCCGGGCTCCGGCGTCCAGTCGTAGCGCCACGCCGCCGACGGCGGCATAGACAGCAGGATGGCTTCGGTGCGGCCGTTCGACTGCAGGCCGAACAGCGTGCCTCGATCCCAGACGAGATTGAACTCGACGTAGCGGCCGCGCCGGTACGCCTGGAACGAACGCTCGCGTTCTCCGTAAGGCACGTCGCGGCGGCGCTCGAGAATCGGCACGTAAGCGTCGACGAAGCGTTCGCCGACGCTTTTCGTCATGGCAAACGCGCGAGCGAATCCGCCCTCGGCGAAGTCGTCGTAGAAAATGCCGCCGATGCCACGCGCCTCCTGCCGGTGTCGCAGCAGGAAATAGCGGTCGCAGTCGCGCTTCATGCGCGGATAGAGCTCGCTGCCGAACGGCGTGAGCGCGTCCTTGCACGCGCGATGGAAATGCCGCGCGTCCTCGGCGAAGCCGTAGATCGGCGTCAAATCCATGCCGCCGCCGAACCACCAGGCCGCGCCGGGCTCGTCGGCCGCGTTCGCGGCGAAATGGCGGACGTTCAGGTGCACGATCGGCGCGTACGGATTGCGCGGATGCAGGACGAGCGATACGCCCAGCGCCTCGAAGGCGCGACCCGCCAGATGCGGCCGCGACGCGCTGGCGGACGGCGGCAATGCGTCGCCGCTGACGTGCGAAAACAGGACACCCGCACGCTCGAGCACCCGGCCGTTCTCGAGCGCCATCGAGATGCCTCCGCCGCCCCCGTCGCGCGCCCACTCGTCGCGGCGAAACGACGCGCCGTCGATACGTTCGAGCGCCGCGACGATCGTCGCCTGCAACTCGAGGAAGGATGCACGCACCGCTGCAACGTCGGGTGCGTCGCCACCTGCGGCAGCCGATGCGTTTTTCGTCACCCTCGGCGATCGAGCGCGCGATGCCCGATGTCGGTGCGGCACTGCATGCCGTCGAAATGGATCTGCGCCACCACGTCGTATGCGGCGCGCTGCGCCTGTCGCAGCGAATCGCCGAGCGCGGTGACGCCGAGCACGCGTCCGCCGGCAACTTCCACGCGTCCGTCGGCGGCAACCGTGCCGGCATGGAAGACGATCACGTCGGGATGCGACTGCGCCGCTCGTTCGAGCCCGGCAATGGAGGCGCCGCGCCGCGGATCGTCCGGATAGCCTGCCGCCGCGAGGACGACGGTGAGCGCGGGTCGGCGGTCCCACTGCGCTTCGGCGCGGTCGAGCGTGCCGGCAAGCGCGTGCTCGACGACGCCGATCAGATCGGAGCGCAGGCGCGCCATGATCGGCTGCGTTTCCGGGTCACCGAGCCGGCAGTTGAATTCGAGCACTCGCGGCGCGCCGGCCGCGTCGATCATCACGCCCGCATAGAGGAAGCCGCGGTATGGCGTGCCTTCGGCGGCCATTCCGGCGAGCGCCGGCGCGATGACTTCGCGCATGATGCGCGCATGCACTTCGGGCGTGACCACCGGCGCCGGCGAATACGCGCCCATGCCGCCGGTGTTCGGGCCGGAATCGCCGTCGCGAAGGCGCTTGTGGTCCTGGCTCGACGCGAGCGCGAGCACATGAACGCCATCGGCGACGACGATGAAGCTCGCCTCCTCGCCGAGAAGGCAATCCTCGATGACGACGCGCGCCCCCGCGTCGCCCAGCGCATGACCCGCGAGCATCGCGTCGATCGCCGCGTGCGCCTCGTCTTCGGTCTGCGCGACGACGACGCCCTTGCCGGCGGCGAGCCCGTCCGCCTTCACGACGATCGGCGCGCCGCGCTCGCGCACGTACGCATGCGCGTCGGCTGCTTCGGCGAACGTCCGGTACGCCGCCGTCGGTATCGCATGGCGCACCATGAAGGCCTTGGCGAAATCCTTCGAGCTTTCGAGTCGCGCAGCCTCCCTCCGCGGTCCGAAGATGCGCAGGCCGGCTGCTTCGAACGCGTCGACGATGCCCGCTGCGAGCGGAGCCTCGGGGCCCACGATCGTCAGCGCGATCGGCTGCGACTTCGCGAACTCGATCAGCGCCGGGATCGACGTGATCGGCACGTTGACGACGTTCGGCTCGGCGGCGGTGCCCGCGTTCCCGGGTGCGACGAACACCTTCGCGACACGCGGCGACCGCGCGGCCTTCCACGCGAGCGCGTGCTCGCGGCCGCCGCCGCCGACGATCAGCACGTTCATCGTGCGCTCACTGCGTATTCTCCACGCTCACGGCAGCAGAACCCGGCCGAACATGAAGAGCGTGCTGCCGTGGTTGATGCCGCCGCCCAGCGACGGAATGTACGTCATGAAAAACGTCGCATCGCGGTAGCGCAGCGACGCGAGCGGCAGGATCGCGGGAAACGGTATGCCGTCCGCGATGTCGGGCCGCTGGACGATCGCCACGGTGTATCCGAGCCCCGCCTGCAGCCCGGCACGCGAACCCCAGTACGTCGAATGCTCGTAACCGACGTTCCACTGGATGTTCTCGTGCGAGTCGAGAAACGCGAGCAGGAACACCGACCGCGAGTCCCCTTTCTCATCCTCGGTCGTGCGCACGAGGCCGACGCCCCATGCATTCGCGTTGAGCTCCGCGCGCCGCTCCGGGGTCCAGGTCGATGGCAGATGCCACGAGTATCCGGAGAGCAGCACGCCCGTTCGGCCTTGTTCGTACGTGTCGGCGATGCGCCGGCACGCGGGCGAAAGCACCGTTCCAAGGTCGGCGCACGAAGCGGCAAGGGTCGCCGTCGGCCACGCCATCGCCCACGCGGCGGCAAACGCCGCACTGCAGCGCGCGAACGCCGCGCTTCGCGACACCGATTTCTCAGTCACGGTGCTAATGGCGGAAATGCCGTACGCCGGTGAACACCATCGCGATCCCGCGCTCGTCGGCGGCCGCGATCACCTCGTCGTCGCGGATGCTGCCGCCCGGCTGGATGACAGCGACGGCGCCGTTGTCGGCGACGACGTCGAGACCATCGCGAAACGGAAAGAACGCATCGGAGGCCACGACCGAATTCGCGAGCGACAGGCCCGCCTCCTTCGCCTTCAGCGCGGCGATGCGTGTCGAGTCGACGCGGCTCATCTGCCCGGCGCCGATGCCGAGCGTGCGGCCGTCGCTGCAATAGACGATCGCGTTCGACTTGACGAACCATGCGACGCGCCACGCGAAGAGCAGGTCGGCGATCTGCGCGTCGGTCGGATGCGCGCGGGTGACGACCTGGAGGCCGGCGCGGTCGACCGCCTGCGTGTCCGCCGACTGCACGAGAAACCCGCCGCCGATGCGCTTGACGTCGATCTCGCCGTCGCTCGACGACGGCCTCGCGAGCTCCAGCACGCGCACGTTTTTCTTCCCCGCGATGGCCGCGAGCGCGTCGGCGGTGTAGCCCGGCGCGATGACGACCTCGACGAACTGCGCGGCGACCGCCTCGATCGCCGCGCCGTCGACTTCGCGGTTGAACGCGATGACGCCGCCGAACGCGGACACCGGATCGGTCGCAAGCGCGCGGCGGTACGCGTCGAGCGGGCTCGCCGCCGTCGCGACGCCGCAGGGATTCGCGTGCTTGACGATGACGCAGGCCGGCTCGTCGAAGGCGTTGACGCACCGCCACGCGGCATCCGCGTCCGCGAGGTTGTTGAACGACAGCTCCTTGCCCTGCAGCTGCCGGGCCGTCGCGAGCGTGCCGGCAGACGCGCCGGGCTCGCGATACAGCGCTGCCCGCTGGTGCGGATTCTCGCCGTACCGCATGTCCTGCACCTTGTCGGCGGCGAAGTGCAGCGATTGCGGAAAATGCTGCACGGTGCCCGCGACGTCACGGGCGCCGATCCAGTTGGCGATCGCTCCGTCGTAGCTCGCGGTGTGCGCGAACGCGCGCTGCATCAGCCGGAATCGCAGCGCCGGCGACAGGACATTGCCGTTGCGCGCCAGCTCGTCGAGCACTTCGGCATAGTCCTGCGGCCGCACGACGACTCCGACGTGTTCCCAGTTCTTCGCCGCGCTGCGCACCATCGCCGGGCCGCCGATGTCGATGTTCTCGATCGCGTCGTCGAGCGAGCAGCCGGGCTTCGCGACCGTCTCGCGGAACGGATACAGGTTCACCACGACGAGGTCGATCGGCGGGATCGCATGACGCTCGAGCGCCGCGGTGTGCTCGGCGACGTCGCGCCGGGCCAGAATGCCGGCGTGCACCTTGGGATGCAGCGTCTTCACACGGCCGTCGAGCATCTCGGGAAAGCCGGTGTAGCTGCCGACGTCCGTCACCGGAAGCCTGGCCGCAGAGAGCACGCGCGCCGTGCCGCCGGTGGACAGCAGGCGGACGTCGCGGGCGGCGAGCCCGCGGGCGAAGTCCACGATGCCGGACTTGTCGGAAACCGACAACAGCGCCTGCGCGACCTTGCCGCTCACGTCAGATCAGTTTGTACTTGGCGAGCTTCGCGCGCAGCGTGTTGCGGTTCAGGCCGAGCATCTCGGCTGCGTGCGTCTGGTTGCCGTTCGAGCGGTCGAGGATCGACGTCAGCAGCGCGCGCTCGACGTGCGCGATCACCATCTCGTAGATGCAGTGCGGCGGCTCGCCGTCGAGCTTGCGGAAATACTCGTCGAGCGAGCGCTCGACGCTGCGGGCAAGCTCGTTGCCGCTGGTGATCCGGATGCTCTTCTTCACGCCGCGAGCGCCTCCGCGCGCCATTGCGCCGGGTCGTACTGCAAACGATCGCCGGCGTCTGCCAGCTGCGCGAAATAGGCGCCGACGAGCGTGCGCTGTGCGGCCGCCGTGACCGCTGCGTTGATGCGCTGGCGGAAACCGGCCGCACCCGCGAGCTCTGCCGTGTACCAGTGCAGATGCTTGCGCGCGGTGCGCACGCCGACGTCCTCGCCATGAAACGCGTAGTGATCCTCGAGGTGCTCGACGATCGCCGCGCGCGCCTCCGCGACGGCGGGCGGCGGAAGCCGCTGTCCCGTGGCGAGGAAATGCGCGATTTCGCGAAAGATCCACGGCCTTCCCTGCGCGGAACGGCCGATCATCAGCCCGTCCGCACCCGTGTGCCGAAGCACCGCGCGCGCACGCTCGGGCGTGTCGATGTCCCCGTTGGCAAAGATCGGGAGGCCGACGGCCGCCTTCACGGCGCGGATCGTGTCGTACTCGACCGCGCCCTCGAACCGGCAGGCGCGCGTGCGGCCGTGCACGGCGAGCGCCGCAACGCCCGCCTCCTGCGCGATGCGGGCGATCGCGACCGCGTTGCGCGCGTGCGGCGCCGGGCCGGTGCGAATCTTGAGCGTGACGGGAACGTCGACGGCGCGCACGACGGCCGCGAGGATCGCCGCGACGAGCGATTCGTTGCCGAGCAGCGCCGAGCCCGCCGCGGCGTTGCAGACCTTCTTCGCCGGACAGCCCATGTTGATGTCGACGATCTGCGCGCCGCGCTCGACGTTGCAGCGCGCCGCATCGGCCATCCACGCGGGATCGGCGCCGGCGATCTGCACGGCGACAGGCGCGGGCTCGCCCGCGTGGTCGATGCGCCGGAGCGATTTCGCCGTGGCGCGCAGCCGCGGATCGGCGGACACCATCTCCGACACGGCATAGCCCGCGCCCATGCGCTTGCACAGCATGCGAAACGGGCGATCCGTCACGCCGGCCATCGGCGCAACCGCTAGATTGTTCGGCAGTAGGAAGCCACCGATGCGCACGACTCGGACGGAATCTGATTCGGAGGGATGCGAATTATACCCGTTTGGGTCATCGCGGCTACCAGCGCGTCCCGTACAGCATCGCGCGCGTGAACACGCGCTTCGCGACCGGGACGCTGTCGAGCAGCATCATGCCGAGCCCGCGCGGAATCCGAACGGCCGGCGCATCGCTTGCGAACAGTTGCGTGAGGCCGTGCGTGAACGCGATGCCGGCGCGACGATCGAGCCGCCGCGCCGTGCGATAGCGCGCGAGCATCGCGGCGCCCCCGAGCGCATCGCGCGGTGTCTCGCGCACCAGCGTCGCGAGCTCGAACGCGTCGCGCAGGCCGAGGTTGAAGCCCTGTCCCGCCACCGGATGCAGCGCCTGTGCTGCGTTGCCGATCACCGCGACGCGCGCCGCCGTCGTGTCGCGCGCGACCTCGAGCGCCAGCGGAAACATCCGTCGCTCGCGCACGCCCGTGAACCCGCGCACGCGGCTGCCGAAATGCGTGGCCAGCGACGAAAGGAATTCGGCGTCCGGCAGCGCGAGCGCGCGCGCCGCGGCGGCCGGCGCCTGCGTCCACACGAGCGCGTAATGATCGCGTTCGGGCAATAGCGCCACCGGCCCCGCGGCGGTGAAGCGCTCGTATGCGATGCCGCGGTGCGGATGATCGAGCGCGATCTCGGCGACGATCGCCGTCTGGCCGTAATCGTGGCGCTTGCGCGCGATGCCGCGCACGGCAGCCGCGGCGCCGTCGGCGACGACGGCCAGCCGGGCGCAGAGCCGCTCGCCGGACGCAAGCTCGATCGATGCGCGGTCGGCCGCACCCGTCACTGCGCTGGCCTCGTGCCCGAAACGAACGTCGGTGCCGCTGCCCGCGAGCGCGGCGTCGAGCGCCGATTGCAGCGCGCGATACGAGACGACGTAACCGAGCGCCGGCAGTCCGTGCTCGGAGGCCGTGAGCTCGACGCTGCCGAAGCCGCGCGCCTGCGAGACGTCGATCGTTGCAATCGGCGTGACGGCACCCGCGGCGCCCGCGAGCGGCGTCCACACGCCGAGGCGCTCGAGGATCAGCCGCGCGCCGTGCGACAGCGCAAGCGAGCGATCGGCGCGCGCCGTTTCGCCCGCGGCGCGCGCGTCCAGCACGACGGCGTCGAGATCGGCATGCCGCAGCGCGAGCGCGAGCGTCGCGCCTACCGGGCCGGCACCGACGACGACGACGTCGTGCATGAGCAGGCTGCTGCGGTCAGGCGCAGGCGGCCTCGACGTCGGCCACCGACTTGGGCGTGGCGGCTGTAAGGTTGTCGACGCCGTCCGCGGTGACCAGGACGTCGTCCTCGATCCGCACGCCGATGTTCCAGAACGGCTCGGGAACGTTGTCCGCGGGCCTGATGTACGCACCCGGCTCGACCGTCAGCACCATTCCGGGCACGAGCCGGACGGATTCGCCCTGCTGCTGATAGAGTCCCGCGTCGTGCACGTCCATGCCGAGCCAGTGGCCGGCGCGGTGCATGTAGAACTGCTTGAAGCTGCCGCTTTCGAGGACGCCGTCGAGCGTGCCGGTCAGGAGGCCGAGGTCGATGAAGCCCTGCGCGAGCACGCGCTCGGCGACGTGATGGTAGTCGTGGAACGGCGCGCCCGGCTTCACCGCGTCGATGCACGCGAGCTGCGCGGCGAGCACGGCCTCGTACACGGCCTTCTGTGGCCCCCTGAACCGTCCGTTCACCGGAAAGGTGCGCGTGATGTCGGACGCATAGCCCTGGTATTCGCAGCCGGCGTCGATCAGCAGCAGGTCGCCGTCGCTCGTTTTCCGGTTGTTGTCGCGATAGTGCAGCACGCAGGCGTTCGGACCGGACGCGACGATCGAGCTGTAGGCCACCGACTGCGCGCCCTCGCGCAGGAACTCGTGCGCGAGCTCGGCCTCGACCTCGTATTCGTGGACGCCCGGCGTTGCGTAACGCATCGCGCGCCGGTGCGCGGCGCTCGAGATCGCGCACGCGCGGCGCATCAGCGCGATCTCGTGAGCGTCCTTGACGAGGCGCATCGAGTCGACGGTGCTGCGCACGTCGACGACCTCCTCGGGCGCGGCGATACCGGTGCGCACGCGATTGCGCACCTCGTTCAATAGATCGGTGACTTCGCGGTCCCAGTCGCGAAACAGTCCGAGCGGCGTGAAGAGGGCCGGCCGGTCGGCGGCGAGGTCAGGCAGCTTCCGGCGCAGCTCGGATATCGGATGCGCCTCGTCGAAGCCGAAGATCTCGCGCGCGGCCTCGGGCCCGTAGCGGAATCCGTCCCAGATCTCGCGCTCCTGGTCGCGCTCGCGGCAGAACAGCAGGTGACGATCACCGTCCGGCGCGGCGACGAGCGCGATGACCGCTTCGGGTTCGGGGAATCCCGACAGATAATAGAAGTAGCTGTCGTGGCGGTACGGGTAGAGCGAATCGCGGTTGCGCGGAACTTCGGGCGCCGTCGGGACGATCGCGAGTCCGCCACCGCTGCGCGCCCGCATCGATTGCAGGACGGCGTCGCGGCGCGTGCGGTAAACCTGATGGGCGTGGTTCATCGTGGCATCCTGTTTCGAGCCGTCATTATAGTGGCCGCGTAAATGACCCTGCGCGACGACAAGCGCACGCTGCGCGAATCGCTTATCGCTGCGCGCGACGCGCTGCCGGCGGCGATGCGCGCGCGCGCATCGCGGTCGATCGCCGATCGCATCGCGGCGCTGCCGGCGTGGCGCGCCGCCCGCGTCGTGCTGCTCACGCTGCCGTTTCGCAGCGAATGGGATGCGCGCCTCGCCGTCCGCGATGCGCTCGCGGACGGAAAGACGGTCGCCGTGCCACGGGTCGATGCGCCGGCGCGAATGCTGCACGCCCTCGTGATCGAGGACCTCGAGCGCGACGTCGAGCCCGGCTATCGCGGCATTCCCGAGCCGCGCGCCGATCGCCCCGCGATACCGCTCGACCGGATCGACTGGGTGCTCGTGCCGGGAATCGCGTTCGACCCGGCGGGCAAGCGCCTCGGATACGGCGGCGGCTACTACGACCGGCTGCTGCCTCTTCTACCACCGGCGGCAGAGCGCGTCGCCGGCGCATTCGAGGCGCAGATCGTCGAGCGCGTTCCCGCCGCTCGGCATGACATCGGCGTCGACTGCATCGTCACCGAGCGGCGAATGCTGGCGTGCTCGCGCATGCCGGCATGACGCCCGGGCGCACGGCAGCGGTCGCGCTCGCCGCGACGCTGACGATCCAGATCTACGTCTCGTTCGCCGCCACGGCCACCGCCGTGCTCGCGCCGGAGATCGCGCGCGAATTCGGCGTGGAGACGCGCTGGGTCGGCGTATTCGTCGGCATCGTCTACGGCGGGGCGATGCTCGCGAGCCTTGCCTGTGGCGGCTTCATCGAGCGGCACGGATCGATTCGCGTATCGCAGGCGTGCGTCGTCCTCGCCGCGACCGGTGTCGGCATCATGGCGGCAGCGCCGAGCGCAGCGGCGGCGCTGCTCGCAGTCGCGGCGCTCGTGATCGGCGTGGGCTACGGGCCGGTCACCCCCGCGTCGTCGCAACTGCTGCAGCGCACGGCCTCGCCGTCGCGAATGGCGCTCACGTTCTCGATCAAGCAGACGGGCGTCCCTGCCGGCGTCGCGCTGGCCGGCGCGCTGCTGCCGGCACTGGCGGTGACGATCGGCTGGCGGATGGCGTTCGCGCTCGTGGTCCTGGGCGGGCTCGTGGTGATCGCGCTGGCGCAGCCGATCCGCGCAGCGCTCGACGCCGATCGCCGGCCGCAAAGCACCTTTTCGCTCGCCGCGATCTTCGCGCCACTCGCGCTGCTGCGGGAATCGCGCCCGCTGCGCGAGCTCGCCCTCGTGTCGCTCGCGTATTCCGCGACGCAGGTGTGCCTGACGAGCTTCCTCGTCGTACACCTGACCGAGACGCTGCAGTGGACGCTGGTGTCTGCCGGCATCGCGCTAACGGCCGCGACGCTCGGCGGCGTCGTCGGCCGGATCGCGTGGGGGTACGTGGCCGACCGGCTGCTGGCGCCGCGGCTCGTGCTGGCGACGATCGGCGCGCTCGCGTGCGCGTGCGGAATCGGCATGGCGCTTGCGGCGCGTGCGTGGCCCGGCGCGGCCGTCATCGTGCTCGGATTCGCGTTCGGCGCGACCGCGATCGGCTGGAACGGCGTGCAGCTTTCCGAGGTCGCCCGGATCGCGCCGCCGGGGGCCGCGGGCAAGGTCACCGGCGCAACGGGCTTCGTCACGTTCGCCGGCGTGGTGGTCGGGCCCCCGTCGTTCGCGCTGCTGTCGTCGCTGACGGGCAGCTATCGCGCGGGGTTCCTCGCCTTCGCGGGATTGAGCCTCGTGGCCGGGCTCGCCCTGCTCAGAGGTCAGGGAACAGGGAACAGGTGACAGAAGGACCGGGTCTGCGGCACGCCGCGGCGCGCAGCCGGCCGGCAGCCCCCCGGTGTTCTGATTACAATGGACTCAACGCAGCCGATTTGGCCGGTCGTCGCCGGTCACTTCCGTCCCCTGTTGCCTGTTACCTGTCACCTGACCGCCATGGACCGCATCCCCGACATCGACCCGCAGGAAACCGGTGAGTGGCTCGACGCGCTCGCAGGCGTGCTCGAAGCCGAAGGCCCCGACCGCGCGCACTTCCTGATCGAGCAGCTGATCGACAAGGCGCGCCGCTCGGGCGCGTACATTCCCTTTTCCGCCAACACGGCGTACATCAACACGATCCCCGTCGACAAGCAGGTGCGGATCCCCGGCGACCAGAACATCGAGCACCGGATCCGCTCGTACACGCGGTGGAACGCGATGGCGATGGTCGTGCGTGCCAACAAGCACACGAACGTCGGCGGCCACATCGCGAGCTACGCGTCCGCGGCGACGCTCTACGACGTGGGCTTCAACCACTTCTGGCACGGCGTGTCGGACAAGCACGCCGGCGATCTCGTCTTCATCCAGGGCCATTCGTCGCCGGGCGTCTATTCGCGCGCGTTCCTGCTCGGTCGCCTGACGGAGGCGCAGCTCGACAACTATCGCCAGGAGGTCGACGGCAAGGGCATCGCGTCGTATCCGCATCCGTGGCTGATGCCGGATTTCTGGCAGTTCCCGACCGTGTCGATGGGTCTCGGCCCGTTGATGGCGATCTACCAGGCGCGATTCATGAAGTACCTGAACGACCGCGGCCTCGCCGATACCCAGGGCCGCAAGGTGTGGGTTTTCTGCGGCGACGGCGAGATGGACGAGCCCGAGTCGATGGGCGCGATCGGCATGGCGTCGCGCGAGAGCCTCGACAACCTGATCTTCGTCGTCAACTGCAACCTGCAGCGCCTCGACGGCCCGGTGCGCGGCAACGGCAAGATCATCCAGGAGCTCGAAAGCGATTTCCGCGGCGCCGGCTGGAACGTGATCAAGGTGATCTGGGGCACGCGCTGGGACCAGCTCCTCGCCCGCGACCACAAGGGCATCCTGCAGCAGCGGATGATGGAATGCGTCGACGGCGAATATCAGACGTTCAAGTCGAAGGACGGCGCGTACGTGCGCGAGTACTTCTTCAACACGCCCGAGTTGAAGGCGATGGTGGCCGACTGGTCGGACAAGGACATCTGGGACCTGAACCGCGGCGGCCACGATCCGCACAAGGTTTACGCGGCGTATCACGCGGCGGTCAATCACACGGGCCAGCCGACGGTGATCCTCGCCAAGACGATCAAGGGCTACGGCATGGGCGTGGCCGGCGAGGCGCAGAACATCACGCACCAGCAGAAGAAGATGCACGGCGACGCGGTCGGCCGCTTCCGCGACCGCTTCGCCATCCCGGTGCCCGACGAAAAGCTCGAGGACGTGCCGTACATGAAGTTCGAGGAAGGCTCGCCCGAGCTCGAATACATGCGCGCCCGGCGGATGGAGCTCGGCGGCTACCTGCCCGCGCGCCGGCGCAAGGCCTTCGCGCTGCCAGTGCCCGAGCTTGCCGCGTTCGAGCGCTTCCTGAAGAGCACCGACGAGCGCGAGATCTCGACGACGATGGCGTTCGTGCAGATCCTGCAGACGCTGCTGCGCGACAAGGCGCTGTCGAAGTACATCGTGCCGATCGTGCCCGACGAGTCGCGCACGTTCGGCATGGAAGGGCTCTTCCGCCAGCTCGCAATCTGGAACCAGCTCGGCCAGCTCTACACCCCCGAGGACAAGGACCAGCTGATGTTCTACAAGGAGGACAAGAAGGGGCAGATCCTCCAGGAAGGCATCAACGAGGCCGGCGCGATGTGCGACTGGATGGCGGCTGCAACCAGTTATTCGACGCACGGCGTGCCGATGATCCCGTTCTACATCTTCTACTCGATGTTCGGCTTCCAGCGCGTCGGCGATTTCGCGTGGGCGGCGGGGGACATGCGCGCGCGCGGGTTCCTGCTCGGCGGGACGGCGGGCCGCACGACGCTCAACGGCGAAGGCCTGCAGCACGAGGACGGCCATTCGCACGTGCTGTCATCGACCGTTCCCAACTGCGTCTCCTACGACCCGACGTTCGCCTACGAGGTCGCAGTGATCATGCAGGACGGGCTGCGGCGCATGTACGCCGAGCAGGAGGACGTCTACTACTACCTGACGGTGATGAACGAGAACTACCGCCATCCGGCGATGCCGGAAGGCGCCGCGCCCGCGATCATCAAGGGCATGTATTTGTTCAAGGCCGGCGGCAAGAAGGCGAAGGCTCCGCGCGTGCAGCTGCTGGGATCCGGCACGATCTTCCGCGAAGTGATCGCGGCGGCGGATCTGCTGCGCGACGACTGGGGCGTCGAAGCCGATTTGTGGAGCTGCCCGTCGTTCACCGAGCTCGCGCGCGACGGCCGGGCGGCGGCGCGCCACAACCTCCTGAACCCGACCGCCAAGCCACGGCAATCGCACGTCGAGCGCTGCCTGGCCGAGACGGCCGGCCCCGTCGTGGCGGCGACCGATTACATGCGCACGTTCGCGGAGCAGATCCGGTCCTGCGTGCCGCGCCGCTACGTCGTGCTCGGCACCGACGGCTTCGGCCGCTCGGACACGCGCGAGAAACTGCGCCAGTTCTTCGAGGTCGACCGCACGTACGTGACCGTGGCCGCGCTGAAGGCGCTCGCCGACGACGGCACGCTCCCCGCGGCGAAGGTGGCGGAGGCGTTGAAGAAATACGGCATCGATCCGGCGAAGCCGGCACCCTGGACCGTTTAACTCACGAACAAGACAGGCGAACGATGAGCGCGATCGAGGTCAGGGTTCCGGACATCGGGGATTTCAAGGACGTGCCGGTCATCGACGTGCTGGTGAAGCCGGGCGACACGGTGGGCGTCGACGATTCGCTGATCACGCTCGAATCCGACAAGGCGACGATGGACGTGCCGGCGCCGTCGGCCGGCACGATCATGGAATTGCGCGTGCGCACCGGCGACAAGGTGAGCGAGGGCAGCGTCGTCCTCACGCTCGAGCCCAACGGCGCGCGCGAGCCGGCGACGCCGGTGGCCGGCAAGGCATCGGCGCCGCCGCCGCCCGCCCCGCAGACACCTGCGCCGCGCGGCGAGAAGGGACGCGCCGACACGCCCGGCGAAGGCGCGAGCGCGACGCCGCCGGCCGGCGCGACGATCGAGGTGCGCGTCCCCGACATCGGCGACTTCACCGACGTCCCCGTGATCGAGGTGTTCGTCAAGCCCGGCGACGTCGTGAACGCCGACGATCCGCTAGTCACGCTCGAATCGGACAAGGCGACGATGGACGTGCCGTCGCCGGCCGGTGGCGTGGTCGAAGGCGTGCGCGTCGCGGTCGGCGTCCGCGTCAGCGAAGGAACGCCGATCGTGTCGCTCAAGACGGCGCAGACCGGTCCCGAGCCCGCGAGTCGCGCCGCGCCGCCGTCGCATCCGGCCGATGCCGATCGCGCCGCGCCGCCGATCGCCGCGCGGGCGCAACCGGCCGCCGCACCGCAACCCCAAGTGCCGCCCGCCCCGGCGGCTGCGGCGCCGCGCGCAGAGGCGGGCGACGCCGCGCGGGCGGCGCACGCGTCGCCGTCGGTTCGCAAGTTCGCACGCGAGCTCGGCGCCGACATCGGGAAAGTCACCGGCAGCGGCCCCAAGGGGCGCGTGCTGAAGGAGGACGTGCACGCGTTCGTCAAGCAGTCGCTCGCAGGCGGCGCGCCTTCCGGGCCCACCGCCGGCGGCGGGACGGGTCTCAACCTCCTCGCGTGGCCGACGCCGGACTTCACGAAATTCGGGCCGGTCGAGACCACTGCGCTGGCGCGCATCCGCAAGATCTCGGGCGCCAATCTCGCGCGCAACTGGGTGATGATCCCGCACGTCACGCAGTTCGACGACGCGGACATCACCGACCTCGAGGCGTTTCGTGTCGCGCTCAACAAGGAGCACGAGAAGGCCGGCATCAAGGTGACGATGCTCGCGTTCCTGATCAAGGCGTCGGTCGCCGCGCTCGCGAAGTTCCCCGACTTCAACGCGTCGCTCGACGCGAGCGGCGAGAACCTGATACACAAGCGCTACTTCAACGTCGGCTTCGCCGCCGACACGCCGAACGGCCTCGTCGTGCCAGTGGTGAAGGGCGCCGACCAGAAAGGCGTGCTGCAGATCGCGCAGGAGATGAGCGCGCTGTCGGCGAAGGCGCGCGAGGGGAAGCTCGCGCCCGCCGACATGCAGGGCGGATGCTTCTCGATCAGCTCGCTCGGCGGCATCGGCGGCACGGCGTTCACGCCGATCATCAATGCGCCCGAGGTGGCCATTCTGGGAATCTCGCGCAGCGCGCACAAGCCGGTGTGGGACGGCAAGGCGTTCGCGCCGCGCCTGATCCTGCCACTGTCGCTGTCGTACGACCACCGCGTGATCGACGGCGCACAGGCGGCGCGGTTCATCACGTACTTCTCCGGCGTGCTGGCGGATTTCCGGCGGGTGTCGCTGTAAGGAAATGACGCAGGACGAGCAAAAGCAGATGGTCGCCCGCGAGGCGCTGCGTTACGTCGTCGAGGATGCGTGGCTCGGCGTCGGCTCGGGCTCGACGGCCAACTACTTCATCGACGCGCTCGCGAAGAGCCGGTTGCGCATCAAGGGCGCCGTCGCGAGCTCGGTCGAGACGGCGGAGCGCCTGAAGTCGCACGGCATCGACGTCGACGAGCTGAACAACGTCGCCGACATTCCGGTCTACATCGACGGCGCCGACGAGGTAACGCCGTCCGGCGCGATGATCAAGGGCGGCGGCGGCGCGCTCACGCGCGAGAAGATCGTCGCGGCCGTCGCGCGCAAGTTCGTCTGCATTGCCGATGCATCGAAGAAAGTCGACGTGCTCGGTAGATTCCCGCTGCCGGTCGAGGTGATCCCGATGGCGCGCAGTTACGTCGCGCGCGAGCTCGTCAAGCTCGGCGGGCATCCGGCCTGGCGCATGGGCTTCACCACCGACAACGGCAACGTGATCCTCGACGTCGAAGGGCTCGCGATCTCCGACCCCGTTGCGATGGAAGACCGGATCAACGCGCTGGCCGGCGTCGTGACAGTGGGCCTGTTCGCGCGGCGCGGCGCCGACGTGATCCTGCTCGGAGGCTCCGACGGCATCGCGACGATCGCGACGCGCTAGAATTTCCGCGTGAACGATCTTCCCGCACCGGGTTCGGCCGCGACCGACGACGTTGCCGCGTACATGCGCGACGTCGGCGAGGCTGCGCGCGCTGCCGCCCGCGCGCTCGCACGCGCTCCGACGCAGGCGAAAAACGACGCGCTCCAGCGCACCGCGGCGTCGGTGCGCACGAACGCGGACGCGCTGCTGGCGGCGAATGCGCAGGACGTGCACGCGGCGCGCACCGCCGGCCACGATGATGCGTTCGTCGACCGCCTGACGCTCACGCCTGAAAACATCGAGGCGATGGCGCGCGGCCTCGAGGAGATCGTGGCGCTGCCCGATCCCGTCGGGGAGATTTCCGACCTCGAGTACCGCCCGTCGGGCATCCAGGTCGGCCTGATGCGCGTTCCGCTCGGCGTGATCGGCATCATCTACGAGTCGCGCCCGAACGTCACCGCCGATGCGGCCGGACTTTGCCTCAAGTCGGGGAACGCGACGATCCTGCGCGGCGGGTCCGAGGCAATCCACAGCAACCGAGCCATCGCCCGCTGCGTGCACGACGGCCTGCGCGCCGCAGGGCTGCCCGAGGCGTCCGTGCAACTGGTCGACACCACCGACCGCGCCGCGGTCGGCCTGCTGATCGCCGACGACCTGCACGTCGACGTCATCGTTCCCCGCGGCGGCAAGTCACTGATCGAGCGCGTGGCGCGCGACGCGCGCGTGCCGGTTCTCAAGCACCTTGACGGCGTGTGCCACGTGTTCGTCGACGCGAGCGCCGACGCCGAGCAGGCGATCCGCATCGCCGACAATGCGAAGACGCAGCGCTATTCGACGTGCAACACGCTCGAGACGCTGCTCGTGCATGCGGATGCCGCCGCAAGCGTGCTGCCCCGCCTCGCGGCAATCTACGCGGCGAAAGGGGTCGAGATGCGCGGCGACGAGCGTGCGCGCGCGCTCGTTCCGGCGATGAACGCCGCGACCGAGGACGACTGGTACGCCGAGTACCTGGCGCCGATCGTCGCGATCCGCATCGTCGACTCGCTCGACGCGGCAATCGACCACATCGCGCGTTACGGATCCCAGCACACCGACGCGATCGTGACGGCGGATCACTCGAATGCGATGCGCTTCCTGCGGGAGGTCGACTCGAGCTCGGTGATGGTGAACGCATCGACGCGCTTCGCCGACGGCTACGAGTACGGGCTCGGCGCCGAGATCGGCATCTCGACCAACAAGCTGCATGCGCGGGGGCCGGTCGGCCTCGAGGGACTCACCAGTCGCAAGTGGATCGTGCTCGGCGCCGGCCAGATCCGTACCTGACGTCGCGTGGCCGCGTCGAGCCTCCTCGCGCTGATCGACGACATCGCCAGCGTGCTGGACGATGTTGCGCTTCTCACCAAGGCCGCGACGAGGAAGACTGCCGGCGTCCTCGGCGACGATCTCGCGCTCAACGCGCAGCAGGTCAGCGGCGTCCGCGCCGATCGCGAGCTTCCCGTCGTGTGGGCCGTTGCGAAGGGCTCGCTCGTCAACAAGGCGATCCTCGTTCCTGCTGCGCTCGCGATCAGTGCGCTCGTCCCGCGGGCAGTGATTCCGCTTCTGATGATCGGCGGGCTTTTCCTGTGCTACGAGGGCTTCGAGAAGATCGTGCACAAGCTGCTGCGGTCACACCGCGCCGACGACAACCGGCATCAGCGCGCGCTCGCCCGCGCCGTCACCGACCCGAGCGTCGACCTGGTCGCGCTCGAGAAACAGAAGATCAAGGGCGCCGTGCGCACCGACTTCATCCTGTCCGCCGAGATCGTCACGATCGCGCTCGGCACCGTCGCCGCGTCCGCGTTCGGCACGCGCGTCGCCGTGCTGATCGGCATCGCGCTGATCATGACGGTGGGCGTTTACGGCCTGGTTGCCGCAATCGTCAAGCTCGACGACGCCGGGCTCTGGCTCGCCCGCCGCACCGGCGAAACGACGTGGTGTCGCGCGCAGCGCGCGTCGGGCCGCGGGATTCTTCGGAGCGCGCCCCGGCTCATGAAGGCGCTGGCGGTCGCCGGAACGGCGGCGATGTTTCTCGTGGGCGGCGGAATACTGACGCACGGCGTGCCGCTGCTGCACCACCTGGTCGAGGACTTTGGCGAAGAGGCGGCCGACATCCCTGCGCTCGGCGCGATCATCGGCCCGCTTGTGCCGATGCTGCTCAACGCCATCGCCGGCATCGTCGCCGGCGCTGTCGCATTCGCGGTCGTCTCGGGCGTCAGGCGGCTGCGGGCACGCGGCGGCGCTGCCACATGAGCCATGCCGCCGCGCACGCGATGATCGCGAGCACCGGCAGCGCCGCGCGGTTCATCGTTTCCCAGCCGGTGGCCGTGACGAGCGCGCCCGACGCGAACGACGACACGCCCATCGTCGTGAACACGATCAGGTCGTTCAGCCCCTGCGTGCGCGCCTTTTCGTTCGGCGCGTACGTCTCCGTGAGCAGCGTCGTGCCGCCGGTGTACATGAAGTTCCAGCCGATGCCCACGAGCGCCAGCGCAGCGACGAAATGCGCGACACTGACCCCATTCAGCGCAACGAACACCGCGATCGCGGTCAGCCCCGCGCCCGCGAGGATGACCCGCAGCGTGCCGAAGCGCCGGATCAGCGAGCCGGTGAAGAAGCCCGGCAGGAACATGCCGACGACGTGCCATTCGATCACCCACGCGGCCGCGCTGAACGGATGGCCGCAGAAATCCATCGCGATCGGCGTCGCGGTCATCAGCAGGTTCATCAGCCCGTAGCCGAGCGCACCCGCGATGACGGCGACGACGAACGCGGGCTGACGCGCGATTTCCGCGAGTGGACGACCCTTGCCGGCAGCCGTGTCGTGCACGGGGCGCGGCACGTGCACTTGCGACTGCACGGCGAGCGCGACCAGCGCGAACAGCACGAGCATCAGGAAGGAGCCCTGGAAAGGCGTCGCGAAGAAGTCGCGGCCGACGCGCGCGCTCTGCGGGCCGATGAATCCGCCGACAACGCCACCCGCCAGCACGAGCGAAATCGCCATCGCGCGGTGCTGCGGCGCGGCGACTTCGGCGGCCGCGAACCGGTACTGGAGGCCGACCGCGTTGTAGACGCCGATGATGCCGGTGGCGACGCAGAACAGCGGGAAGCTGCGGACCTGCAACGCGATGGCGGCGACCACGCAACCGACGATGTTCACCGCCGCGCCCGCCATGAATCCGGCGCGGCGTCCGACGCGGCCCATCCAAAGCGACATCGGCATCGTCGCGAGCGCCGAGCCGAGCACGTAGGTCGTGGCGCCGAACGTCGCGAGCGTCTTGTTTTCGGCGAGCGTGAACCCGACGAGACCGTTCATCGAGATCAGGCCCGACGCGTTGACGAGGAGCAGCGCCTGGCAGCAGGCGAGCAGGAAGATGTCGCGGCGGGAGGTCTGCAAAGGCGTGCGGGAAAGGACGTGTGCACCGGAGAAAGGACGGGTCCGGCGCGCGCGAAAAAGTTTGTATGATAAGCGAACCACTCCGTAGCCCGGACCGCCGCCCGCCGTGTCGCTTCCGCCGCTTGCCGCCGACATCCTCGCGTTCTGGTTCCCGCCCGGCACGAAGGCCGAGCGCGACGTCTGGTTCCGCAAGGATGACGCGTTCGACCGCGCAATCCGCGAGCGCTTCGGCGCGGCGCTGGCGGCCGGTATCGCAGGCGCGTTCGGCGAGTGGTGCACGACGGCGCACGGCTCGCTCGCGCGCGTGGTGCTGCTCGACCAGTTCACGCGCAACGCATACCGCGGCACGCCGGACGCTTTCGCAGGCGATGCGCGCGCGCTCGCGACGGCACAGGCGGCCATCGAGCGCGGCTTCGAAGGCGAGCTCGATCCTTACGAGCGGTGGTTCCTGTACATGCCTTTCGAGCACAGCGAGGATCTCGCGATGCAGGATCGCGCGGTCGAGCTGTTCACCGCGCTCGCGGCGCAGACCGGCGTCGACTCGCCGCTCCCGTGGGCCGAGAAGCATCGCGACGTCATCCGCCGCTTCGGACGCTTTCCACATCGCAACGAAATCCTCGGGCGCACCTCGACGCCCGAAGAGCTCGCGTTTCTGACCCGGCCCGGCTCGAGCTTTTGAATCCGGTCGCCATTCTGGGCGGCACGTTCGACCCGGTGCATTACGGCCATCTGCGGCTCGCGGCCGACGTGAGGGCCGCGCTGCATTTGCCGGAAGTGCGGCTCGTGCCGGCGGCCGACCCGCCGCATCGCGGCCGCACGCAGGCCTCGTCCGCCGACCGCGTGGCGATGCTGGAGCTCGCCGTGCGCGAGTTCCCGGGACTCGCGATCGACCTGCGCGAGATCGAGCGCGGCGGCAAGAGCTACACGGTGGACACGCTTGCCGGGTTGCGAGCGGAGGGACGGGAACGGCCGATCGCGCTATTGGTCGGCGCCGATGCGTTCCGCGGGTTTCCGTCGTGGCATCGCTGGACCGAATTGTTCGCGCTCGCGCACGTCGTCGTCGTGCCCCGCCCAGGCGTGCTGCTCACGCAGGATCTGCCGGCCGCGCTCGAACACGAGTGGCGCGCACGCCTCACCGCCGATCCGCAGGCCTTGCGCGAGCGGACGGCTGGCACCATCTACGTCCAGCCGGTTTCCGCGCAGCCGATCTCGGCCAGCGAAATTCGTGCGGCGCTCGCGCGCGGTGCCCGACCGGTCGAAATTGCCGGTTTGCTACCCGCTGCCGTTTTGGCCTATATTGAATCGAAGCATCTCTATCGTTAACCGCCGGAAGCACACCACCCATACCGCATGCGCGTTTCCAAGTTGCAGCAGGTCGCCGTCGCGGCCCTCGAGGACATCAAGGCCCGCGACATCGCAGTGTTCGATGTCCGCCAGCAAACCAGCCTGTACGACACGTTGGTCATCGCCTCGGCCGATTCGAATCGGCAGGTGAAGGCGCTTGCCAACCACGTCCGCGACCGCCTGAAGGAGGCGGGTGCGACGATCCTCGGCACCGAGGGCGAGGATGCCGGCGAATGGGTTCTCGTCGACGCCGGCGACATCGTCGTGCACGTGATGCAGCCCGCCGTCCGCGCCTACTACAACCTCGAAGAATTGTGGGCGCCGGCCTCGTTCCGTCGCGCCAAGACCGCCTCCGCCGCGTAAGCCGCGGCCGGGGCTAGCGCTTCGCAGGCCGCTGCGCGGCGATGAAGGTGCGCCTCATTGCAGTGTCGCACCGGCAACCCGCGTGGATCGAAGCAGGCGTCGCCGAATACGCCGGACGCTTGCCGCGCGCGTGGGCTTTCGACGTGGTCGAGCTGCGGCCCGCGCCACGCGATGGGGGTCGCACCGCGTCGCAAATCCTGGAGGCAGAAGCAGCGCGCATCGCCGCCACGAGCGCCGGCCGCCGCATCGTCGCGCTCGACGAGCGCGGCGAGGCGCTCACCACGCAGCGCTTCGCCGAAAAGCTCGCGCAGTGGCGCGACGCTGGCATCGACATCGATTTCGTCATCGGCAGCGCCGACGGCCTCGCCGCCAACATCAAAAAGAGCGCTGCCACCGTTCTCGCGCTGTCGGCGCTGACGCTGCCGCACGGCCTCGCCCGCGTGCTGCTCGTCGAGCAGCTATACCGGGCGCACAGCCTTGCGACCGGGCACCCGTATCATCGCGCCTAGCAACGAACGGCCCCGAGGTCCACGATGAGCGCTCCCCTGCTCTATCTCGCGTCGAAGAGCCCGCGGCGGCAGGCGCTGCTCGCCCAGCTCGGACTGGAATTCGAGACGCTGCGGCTCCGCGAGGCGGCGGGCCGTCCGCGCGACGTCGTCGAGGAGGCGCAGGACGCGGAGCCTCCGCTGCACTATGTCGAGCGCATCGCCCGCACAAAGGCTCAGGTCGGCTGGCAGCGCATGCAGAATCGCAAACTGGCGGAACGCCCGGTCCTCGGCGCGGACACCGAGGTCGTCCTCGACGGCGACATTTTCGGCAAGCCGCGCGACGCCGACGACGCGATCCGCATGCTGAAGCGCCTGTCGGGCCGCACGCATCAAGTGCTCACGGCCGTGGCCGTACGCCATCGCGACACCACCGAAGTCGACGTGTCGGTCTCGCGAGTCACGCTGCGCAGGCTCGCCGCCGTCGAGATCGAGCGCTACACCGCCACCGGCGAGCCGCTCGACAAGGCAGGCGGATACGCCGTCCAGGGACGGGCCGCGGCGTTCGTGTCGCGCATCGAAGGCAGCTACTCGGGCGTCGTCGGCCTGCCGCTCTGCGAAACCGCGACACTCCTCGCCCGGGTCGGCGTCACCGTTCTCTGACGCTACGCGCATGGCGGCACCGGTCCGATCGCTCGTCGCGTGCGCGGTTTCGCTGCCGCGCGACGTTCCGTATCTCGGTCCGCTCGCCGAAGGTGAAGCGGTCAACGCCCGGGGCTACATCGTTCGCCGCGGCAACCGGACGATCTATCCGACGAGTGACAGGTCGGTCATCGTCAAGGCGACGGCGGCCGATGGAACCGTCGGCTGGGGCGAGACCTACGGCATCGTCGCTCCGCAGGCTGTGCTCGCGATCCTGCGCGATGTGCTGTTTCCCTTTGTCGAGGGACGCCACGCGCGCGACGCCGCGACGATCTACGACGAGCTCTACGACCTGCAGCGGGTGCGCGGCGCGTCCGGCGGCTATTACGGCGACGCGCTCGCCGCGGTCGACATCGCCCTGCACGATCTCGCGGCGCGCCAGGCCGGCGTGCCGGTTGCCGCGCTGCTGGGCGGGGCGCTCGCGACGTCGCTGCCGGCGTACGCGTCGGGACTCCCCAAAGCGACGCTGCCGGAGCGCATCGAGCTCGCGCGCGAATTCGCCGCACGCGGATTCCGCGGGATCAAGTACGCAGCGGCCGTCTCTCACGAGGGCGTCGTCGCCGAGATGCGCGCGTTGCGCGAAGCGCTGCCGCACGCCGACCTGATGGTGGACATGCACTGGCGCTACACGACCCAAGATGCGCTTCAGCTCGCGCGCGAGCTTGCGTCCGCCAAGCCGTATTTCATCGAGGCGCCCTGCGCCCCCGAGGACGTCGACGGGCTGGCGGCCGTGGCGGCCGCCGCCGGCGTGCCCGTTGCGGCCGGTGAGGAATGGCGCAACGCGCACGAGGCGCAGCTGCGGCTGTCGCGCGCGCGCCTCGGCTACGTGCAGCCGGAAGTCGCGCACACGGGCATTTCCCAGTTCGTGGCCATCGCCGGGCTCGCGCGGCAGCACGGCGCAGCCGTCGTGCCGCACGCGACGATCGGCGTGGGCATCTTCATGGCCGCGAGCCTGCACGCGGCTTCCACACTCGCCGACTGCCCGTATCACGAATACCAGCCGTCGGTGTTCGACCGCAACCTCGCGCACGTCGACACGACGATGGCGTGCGACGCGGGTCGTTACACGCTGCCGGCAGGCCCGGGACTCGGCGTCGAGCCGCGCGCTTCGCTCTGGCAGCATCGGTTGGATATGTAAATCTTGCCGGTTGACAGGGCCGCCCGATGCGCGCAGATTGGCGGCTGGTCAATTGCGAAAGGAGGTGGTCCATGAAGAAAGTTCTAGTCGGAACGGCGCTCACCCTCTTCGCTCTTGCTCCGGCGATGGGCTGGGCGGACTGCGACTACCACGACAAAGCCTCGATGGCGTCCTCGACACCTGCGAAGAAGACCGAGGTTGCGCAAGCGTCGGCAACGGGCAAGGCCAAAGCGCCGGTCGTGGCGAAGACGTCCGTAGCCAGGCAGGTCAACACCGTTGACCGCAAGGCGACGGCAGCATCGCCGAAGGCCGAGGAATCCACGGTCGTCGCGAAAACAAACTAACCGTTTCGGCTTTTCGATGAGGGCCCGCCGCGTGCGGGCCCTTTGTTTTCTGTTCCGGCTCAATCGTCGTCGTGGTCGAAGCCGCCCTTGCCACACTTGAGACCGAGACGGTTTCGGCGCGGTGGGGATGCTGTTATCGACGGCGGCTGCAGCGGCCGTAGCCGGCCCTCTACTGCTTCACCGCGCCCGACGTGAGCCCCGACACGAGGAACGGCTCGAGCAGCAGGAACAGCACGAGCATCGGCGCGAGCGACACGACGCCCGCCGCCATAAGCGCCGGCCAGTCGACCAGATACTCGCCGACGAACGACTGCAGGCCCACGGTGACAGTCCACAGCTCCGCCCTGGTGACGAGCGTGCGCGCAAAAACGAACTCGCTCCAGGCGACGATGGCGAGGTAGATCGCGCACGCGGCGAGCCCCGGCCGCGCGAGCGGCAGGATTACATACCACAGCGCCTGCAAGGGCGTGCAGCCGTCGATTGCGGCCGCCTGCTCGAGCTCGCGAGGCAGCGTGTCGAAGAACCCTTTCATCATCCACGTCGCGAACGGCACGCCGACAGCGACGTTCGCGGCGACGAGCGCGGCGCGCGTATCGATCAGGTGCGCGGTCGTGAACATCACGAAAAACGGCACGACGATCAGGCTGCCCGGCAGCATCTTCGTGAGAAGCAGCGCGGCACCCGCGACCTTCTGCGCGCGCGTCTGCCAGCGCGACAGCGAATAGCCGGCGAGCGCCGCGATGACGAGCGACACGAGCGTCGAGCCGATGGCGACCAGCGCGCTGTTGAGAATCCACGTCAGCACCGGCCGGCGCCGGAACACGCCGGCGAATGCGTCGAGCGAGACGTGCTCGAGCGGCGGCAGAAGCGGGGGATGGCGCGACAGCACGATCGACGACGGCAGCAGGCTCGTCACGATCATCCAGTAGATCGGGAACAGCACGATCGCGACCGTCGCCGCAGCCAGCGCGAACCAGAGCCAGCGCTTTACACGTTGGCTTGCATGTTCCCCCCGCGCTCGCGGCTTCGCCGCTTCGCCGCCCCCCGCGGGGGCGGAATTCGACGCTCGGGACGGCCCTTCGCGTCTCATGTGAATTCGCGTCTCAGCACGCGCATCGACAGCGCGACGAAGATCGCCGCCGTGCCGAGCATCAGCACACCGATCGCGGCAGCGGTTCCGAAGCGGAAGCTCTCGAACGCCTCGCGGTAGACGAGGATGCCGAGCGTCTCCGTCGCGCCCGCCGGACCGCCGCGCGTCGAGGCGTAGATGATGTCGAACTCGCGAAATGTCCACAGCGCATTCAGCAGCGCGGCGAGCAGCGCCGGCCCGCGGATGCCCGGCCACGTGACGTGGCGGAAGCGCTGCCATGCCGACGCGCCGTCGACGCGCGCGGCCTCGTACAGCGTCTCGGGAATCGACTGCAGCGCGGCGAGAATCGTGATCGCGAAGAACGGGAAGCTCTTCCACACGGTCGGCACCAGCACCGCTGCCATCGCCGTGCGCGCGTCGACGAACCACGCGATGTCGGTCGACAGGATGCCAAGGTCGCGCAGGACGGCGTTCACGACGCCGTATGACGCATCGAGCATCCACAGGAACGTGATGCTGACGACGACGCCGGGCACCGCCCAGGGCAGAAGCAAAAGGCTGCGCAGCCACCGTCGCGCGGGAAACGCGCGATGGAACAGCAGCGCGAACAGCAGCCCGGCGACGAACGCCGGAACGAGCGAGCCTGCGGTGTACACGGCCGAATGTCCGAACGCGTCCCAAAGCGCCTGCTGGTGCAGCACCCGGTCGAAGTTGGCGGTGCCGAGCGGCCGCGCCATCAGCTCGGAGATCGCGAGCGCCTTGCCCGGCCGCATGCTCATCTGCACGATGACGTAGAGCGGCCACGCGATCAGCAGCGCGACCGCAAGCAGCGCGGGCGCAAGCAGCAGCCAGGCGAGGCGCCGTTCGGCGTCGTGCAGCGACGGCCGCACTTACGGACTACTTGAGCGGCAGCTGGCGCGCGAGCTCCGCCTGCAGATCGGACAGCACCGCGGGCGTCGGATCCTGCGTCGAGATCATGCGCATCGCCGCCCTGGTCACGAGCGTCGCGAAATCGTTGTACTCGGCGCGCACGGCCTGCACTTCGGGAAACAGGTTGTGCGCCTTCGCCGCCTCGTCGTTGATCACCTTCAGATGCGGATGCGCAGCGAGATCGGCAGCCGTGAGCGCTCCCTTGCGCGGCGCAGGCGATCCGGTCAGCGCATAGCGGCTTTGCCATTCGGGCGAGGCCGCCATCACGATGAAGTTCCAGGCCGCCTCCTTCTTCTTCGCGTCGGTCTTCGCCGCCAGATGCAGGCTGTTCGAGGCGCCGCCCGGCGTCACCGGAAACGGCAGTGCACCGATCCTGAGGTTCGGCCGCACGTCCGCGGGCGCCTTCGCGAGCGCGCCCCACACCCACGGGCCGTCGCGCAGGAACGTCACCTTGCCGTCGATGAAGAGCTGCCGCGCCGTAGCCGAATTCGTGCCCTTCGGCGCGTATCCGGTCGCCTGCCGCCACTGGTCGACCGCCTGCACGACGGCCGGATCGGTGAAGTTGTACTTGCCGGCCTTGAGCCAGTCCGCACCCTCGCCGATCACGAAGCTCGCCATCTCGACGACCATGTTCGGATGCTCGGCGGTGATCGTCGCGAGGCCGAACTGGCCCTTGCCGGCGTCGGTGGTCGCCTTCATCGCCGCAAGCCACTCGTCGGGCGTCTTCGGCACGCCGAGCTTCGCATCCTTGAGCTTCTGCTCGTTGTAATACAGCATGCCTCCGTAACCCATCAGCAGCACGCCCTGCGTCTTGCCATTCCAATGCATCTCCGACTGCAGCGCCGGCCAGTTCGCCGGAATGTCGGTGCGCGCAAGCCGCGCATCGAGCGGCTCGAGCCAGCCCTGGTCGGCGAAGCTCGCAAAATCGCGCGACGGCAAGTGCACGATGTCCGGCGGATTGCCGGCCGCGAAGCGCACGGTCATCTGCTTCACGAATTGCGCGAACGGCACCTGCTGCAGGTTGATCTTCACATCGGGATGCTTCTTCTCGTATGCGGCGACCAGATCCTTCCACCACGTCGATACGCCGGGCTCCTCGGCCTGCCAGGTCGGAAACTCGAGCGTCGTTTGTGCGATGGCCGGCGCCGTTGCGGCAAGGCCGGCGGCGAGGCATGCCGCCGTGGCGGCACGAACAAAGCGCTTCAGCATGGTTAATCCCTTACGATAGGTTCGGAACGAGATCGGCGAGGCCGGTCAGGATGGCGTCGAGCTCGCGCAGGTCGAACTCGTCGAGGACCGGGCCTGCGGCGCGCACATGCGTGGCCATGATGACGCCGCGCCGGCGAAGGACCTCCTTGGTCACCGCCATCCGGAACACCGCCTGGAAATTGAGCAGTGGCAGCATGCGATCGAACAGGGCGCGAACGCCGGCGCCGTCGCCGCCGCGGTGCGCGCGGAACAGCGCCACGTGCAGGTCCGTCAGCTCGCACGCGGGCATCGTCCCGCAGGCGCCGCGCGCGAGCTCGTCGGTGATGTAGCGGCCGCCGGCGCCGCCGAAGACGCCGCGCAGCCCAGGGTGCTTCGCCGCGAGCAGCCGCGAGATCCGCTGGCCGCAAGGCAGCGTTTCTTCCTTCACGTACTCGATGCCCGCGACCTCGTCGACGATCGCGACGATGCGCGCAGGTTCGAGGCTGCAGCCCGCGGGAGCGGGCGCATTCTGCAGCACGATCGGGACACCTTCGCTGGCGATCGACCGGAAGTAGTCGACCTGCGCGCCGGCGTCGTCGCGCATCGCCGGCGGGGCCATCGCCATGACCCCGGCCGCCCGCAGCGCCTTCGCCTGCGCGGCATGCGCACGAGCCGCCGCAGCATCGGGTGCGGACACCCCGACGATCAACGGCACGCGTCCGGCGACTGCTTCGGCGACGGCGACGGCGAGCTCACGGCGCTCGCCCGGAGCGAGCGTGTCGAATTCGCTCGCGACGCCCGGGAACACGACGCCGTCGACGCCGGCGCCGACGATGAAGTCGACGAGGCGCGCGAGGTCACCGACGTCTGCCGCGCCGTCCTCGCGGAACGGCGTGGCAACGATCGGAAAGACACCCTCGAGTCTCGCGTTCATCGTTCACCTGAATCCGGCCGGCGATGATAGCGCACGCGCACACGGGACGCCGCCCGCGACCGCCGCCCATCGTTCCCGCCTGCTCGAACCGGGCGGCGCCGTGCTATAACCTTCGCGCCCCGGTGCAGGCGGCCTCGGATGCGCCCCGCCCGCATGACGAACGCGCTCTCCGATGACGCACGAGATCCTGATCAACGTCACGCCGCAGGAAACCCGGGTCGCGATGCTCGAGCAGGGCGTCGTCCAGGAGCTGCACATCGAGCGCGCGAGCGCGCGCGGGCTCGTTGGCAACATCTGTCTCGGACGCGTCGCGCGCGTGCTGCCCGGGATGCAGAGCGCATTCGTCGAGATCGGTCTCGAGCGGGCGGCGTTCCTGCACATCGCCGACATCTGGGAACACCGCCAGAACGGGCACGGCGAGCACCGGCCGATCGAGCGCATCCTGCACGAGGGCCAGACGCTGCTCGTGCAGGTGATCAAGGACCCGATCGGCACGAAAGGCGCGCGTCTGTCCACGCAGCTGTCGCTGGCGGGACGACTGCTCGTCTACCTGCCGCAGGACTCGCACATCGGCATTTCGCAGCGCATCGAGAACGAGCAGGAGCGCGAGAGCCTGCGCGCCAAGCTGCAGACGCTGCTCCCCGAAGGCTCGGCCGGCGGCTTCATCATTCGCACGATGGCGGAAGCCGCTTCCGAGCGCGAGCTCGCGACCGACATCGGATACCTGACGAAGCTGTGGCGCGACCTGACCGCGCGCGCAGAGCACATTCCCGCGCCCGCGGTCCTCTATCAGGACCTCAATCTGTCGCAGCGCGTGCTGCGCGACATGACCGCCGACGAAACGGCGCGCGTGCTCGTCGACTCGCGCGAGACGTACGTGAAGATGCAGGACTTCGCGCGCGAATACACGCCGGCGCTCGTCGACCGCATCAACCACTACACCGGCGAGCGCCCGCTGTTCGACCTGCACGGCGTCGAGGACGAGATCGAGAAGGCGCTCGCGCGCCGTGTGGACCTCAAGTCGGGCGGCTACCTGATCATCGACCAGACCGAGGCGATGACGACCATCGACGTGAACACGGGCGGCTTCGTCGGCGGGCGCAGCTTCGACGACACGATCTTCAAGACCAACCTCGAGGCCGCGCAGGTGATCGCCCGGCAGCTGCGGATGCGCAATCTCGGCGGCATCATCATCATCGACTTCATCGACATGGAGAACGCCGACCACCGCAGCGCGGTGCTGTCCGAGCTCGACAAGGCGCTCGAGAGGGATCGCACGCGGCTCACGGTGAACGGCTTCACGCAGCTCGGCCTGGTCGAGATGACGCGCAAGCGCACACGCGAGTCGCTCGCGCACGTGCTGTGCGAGACGTGCCCGACGTGCGGCGGACGCGGCGAGTTCAAGACCGCGCAGACGATCTGCTACGAGGTCTTGCGCGAGATCGTGCGCGAGGCGAAGCAGTTCAACGCGCGCGAGTTCCGCATCCTCGCGGCGCAGTCGGTGATCGACATGTTCCTGGACGAGGAATCGCAGAGCCTCGCGCAGCTCGGCGACTTCATCGGCAAGCCGATCTCGCTGCAGGTCGAGACGCTCTATACGCAGGAGCAGTACGACATCGTCTTGATCTAGCCGGCGGGAATTCGACATGAACCGCCTGTGGCCGCGCATCCGTGCCGTATGGGATCGCCTGACGCAATGGCTGCGCGCGCGGCTGTTCCGCCGCGAAGTCGTTCCCGGACGCTTCGAGACCGGGCGCGCCACGTCCTGGCGCGGACTCGTCACGACAGCGCCGCTCGTGCCGCCTGCGCGCGAGTATCTCGTCTACGTCCCGCGCGGCTACAGCCGCTGGCGGCGCGCGCCGCTCGTCGTGATGTGCCACGGCTGCAGGCAGACGCCCGAGGCGTTCGCCGGCCTTGCCGGCGTCACCGAGCACGCGGATCGCGAAGGCTGGCTCGTGCTGCTGCCGCGGCAGGAGAAGGCCGCGAACCCCTACGGCTGCTGGAACTGGTTCGAGTCGGGTACGGCGAACGGCGCCGGCGAGGCGGCGATCGTCGCCGCGCAGATCGTCGACGTCCGCCGCCGCTATCGCGCGCGACGCGAGCGCGTGTGGATCGTGGGACTGTCGGCGGGTGGCGCGCTCGCCGCGGTCATGGGATTGCGTCACCCACGACTCGTGCGCGGCGTGATGACGCATTCGGGACTCGCATGCGGCGCCGCCTCCAGCGTGGCCACGGCAATCGCCGTCATGGCGCACGGGCCCGACAACGACGTCGCGCGCGTCGCCGACGGCGCGCGGGCCGCGCAGCGCGACGAAAGCGTCGTGCCGCTGCTCGTGGTCCACGGCGATCGCGACGACGTCGTCGCACCGGTGAACGGCGTCGGCCTCGTCGCGCAGTATCTGCGCTTGAACGGACACCCTGCCGGCGCTGCCGGCTACACGCCCGCGGCTGCGCTCCCGGCGAGCGACGCTTCGGCGCACGAAGCCTGGCCGGACCGGCATCCGATCCGCATCGACGAATGGATGCGCGGGGGTCGCGTCGTCGTCCGGCACGTGACGGTCGAGGGCCTCGGACACGCGTGGAGCGGCGGCGACGATCGGCATCCGTTCGCCGATCCGCAAGGACCCGACGCGCTCGCGCTCTTCGCGCGGTTCGCCGCCGAGGCGGCCGCTTGAGATAATGCGTGCTTCACCCACGTGCATGCCGAGGATCCGATGCCCGTCACCACGATGAACCATTTCACGATCCTGACCGACGACGTGCCGGGCACGGTCCGCTTCTATGGCGAACTGCTCGGGCTCACCGACGGTCCGCGACCGCCGTTCGATTTCCCCGGCGCATGGCTGTACGCCGGCGGGGCGCCGATCCTGCACGTCATCGGCGGACGACCCGCTTCCGAACTGCGCGCCGGCGTCATCGACCACATGGCCTTCACCGCGCACGACCTGTCGGACACGCTCGCGCTTCTCGCATCGCGCAACATCGCGCACACGTGCCGGCGGCAAGCGGAGTCGGGCGTGTGGCAGGTGTTCTTCTTCGATCCGAACGGCGCGCGCGTTGAGCTGGATTTCGCGCGCGAAGAGCCGCAGCAGCGCGCGGGCGCGAAGGCGTCATGACGCGTCCCAGCGACGCGACGGCATCCTCATCGCAGCATCGCACGCCACCCGAAATCGCGCCGGACCACCTCGTCGTCGCGGCCGCGACGCTCACGGCCGGTTGCGATTTCATCGAGGAGCGCCTCGGCGTGCGCCCGCGCCCCGGCGGCAAGCATCCCGCGATGGGGACGCACAACGCGCTGCTGCGCGCGGGCCCGCGGCTCTTTCTCGAGGTGATCGCGATCGATCCGGGCGGCGCGAGACCGCTTCGCCCCCGCTGGTTCGATCTCGACGATCCGCGCATGCAGGCGGCGCTTGCCGAAGGGCCGGCGCTCGTCCACTGGGTGGCGAGAAGCCGCGACATCGTGCATGACGCCCCGCGTTCGCCGATCGATCTCGGGCGCATCGTGTCGGCGTCGCGCGGCGATTTGAGCTGGCGCATTACCGTGCCGGACGACGGCCATCTGCCCGCGCGCGGTCTCGTGCCCACACTGATCGAATGGTCCGACGCGCGCCATCCCGCCGATGCGCTGCCGGACGCCGGCGTGCAGATGATCGCGCTGGCAGGCGAGCATCCCGAACCCGCGCCGGTACGCGCAGCGCTCGCTGCGCTCTCGCTGTCCGAAACGCTCAAGGTCACGTACGGCCAATCACCCAGGCTTGCGGCAATGCTGCGGTCGCCCCGCGGCACCGTAACGCTGTGAGCGCGAAGGCCGCCCCGAGCGCGAACAGGCCCTGCAGCGCGTGAGCGCAGAAGGTAGTCGAGTGCACGCCGGTCAGCCGAGCGCCCCCCGCGCCTCCACCGGCCACAGCGCTTCCACGATCCCGCCGCGAACGGCGACGATCCAGTCGTAGAGGTTGACGGTCGGGTCGCAGTGACCCGGAATCAGCCACACGCGCTCGCCCAGCTGCGCGGGCGGCGCGCCGGCCGCGATTCGCAGCACGCCGTGCTCGTCGGACGCCTTCACGTATTCGGCGCCGGCACGCTGGTGCACGAGCGGCGGTCCCGAGTCGAAGCTGAACGCCTTGAGTCCGGCATCGACGATCGCGCGGTCGGCCGCCGGCGTACTCATCACGCTCGCGAGCACGAACAGGCTTTGCTCGAAGCGCAGGTCCGACGGGTCGGCGACGTTGCGGCCGTAGTCGGCGTCCATGAACACGTACGATCCGGGCTGCAGCTCGCCGTAGACGCCCGAATCGCGCTCGTGCTGCCACGTGCCGGTGCCTGCGCCGGTCACGAGCTCGCACGCGATGCCGGCGCCCTCGATCATCTCGCGCGTGCGCCGCGCGGCGGCCGCGGCGCTCGCGATTGCATCGCGCCGTGCTCCGGGCTCGCGCAAATGCTGCGCGGCACCCTGATACGCCTGAAGGCCGCGCAATCGCAGTCCCGGCGTCAAGGCGATCGCGCGGGCGAGCTCGAGCGCGGGCTCTCCGGGTGCGACGCCGCAGCGATGAGCGCCGACGTCGACCTCGATGTAGACGTCGACGACGACACCGGCGCGCGTGGCCGCCTGCGAGATCGTGGCGACCGCGGGCACGGCGTCGACGAGCACGCCGATTCGCGCCGACCGCGCGAGATCTACGAGCCGCGCGACCTTCGCCGGCGCGACGATCTCGTTCGTGACGAGGACATCGCGGATGCCGGCGGCGACGAACGCGGCAGCCTCGTCGGTCTTCTGACAGCAGACGCCCACCGCGCCGCGCGCGAGCTGCGCCTTCGCGATCGCCGGGCACTTGTGCGACTTGGCGTGCGGCCGCAGGCGGATCGCGCGCGTGGCTTCCGCCATGCGATCGAGATTGCGCTCGAACGCGTCGGCGTCGACGACGAGCGCCGGCGTGTCGATCGTGTCGAGCCGGTCGCCGGGCTGCGCGGGCTTGCGCTGCAAGTTCGCCCTAGTAGATGAAGATCCAGTACGCGAGCGCCGCGATCAGCGCGTACTTCACCGTACGGAACACGGTGCGGTTCCTGCGCTTGAGCCGCGTCAGGACGTCGCTGCCCTTGCCGAGCAGCGCGTAGACGCGATTCGCGGCGCCGATCGGCTCGGTCTCGGTGTTCTGCGTCGCCCCCGCGCGGATGAACGTGCGGCTGACGAGGCGGTTCAGCGCCCGCATCGCGCGCGTACGGAGCGGCCGCTCGACGTCGCAGAAAAGAATGATCCGGGTCCTGTCGGTTCCGTTTTCCGCGGAATGGATGTACGTCTCGTCGAACAGCAGGTCTTCGCCGTCGCGCCACGCGTACGGCTCGCCGTCGACGTAGATCCGGCAGAGGTCGGAGTTCGGCGTGACGAGGCCCAAGTGGTAGCGCAGCGATCCCGCGAACGGGTCGCGATGGCGATTGAGTTTCCCGCCGGGCGGCAGCAGCGCGAACATCGCAGCCGTGACGCTCGGCAGCGATTCGACCAGTGCGACCGTCTTCGGACATGCAGCCTGCGCCGAGGGCAGCGGCTCGCCGTACCACTTCACGTAGAACCGCTTCCAGCCGTTCTTGAAGAACGAATTGAAGCCGAGGTCGTTGTGGCCGGTCGCCGCGCGAATCCTGCCTTCGTCGAGCAGGCCGAGCGCCTCGTCGCGGATCGTCTGCCAGTTGGCGCGCAGCACGTCGAGTTGCGGCAGCGCGCGCGGATCGAGGATCGGCTTAGCCGGCACCGCCGAGAACAGGTACATCAGCGTGTTGTACGGCGCCATGATCGTCGAGTGATCGGCGAGCTGCTTCGTGAGCTTGTGGCGCACGCGGCCGCGCAGATGGACGTACAGCGCCGACGCCACGAAGGCGTACAGCACGAGGAACTTCGGTGCGAGCAACGTCGGGAGCACGACGCACGCATTGTACGCGTCGGAAACCGGGTGCTACTTCTTCTCGGCCAGCTCCGCGTAAACCATCCGGCCTATCGCCAGCAGCTGCGCGCGGTCGAGCGTGCCGGACAGCGCATAGGCGCAGTTGTCGTCGATCCAGTAATACACGCCGACGCCGTCCTCGATCGCGTAGCGGAAAGCCGTATCGTCCGCGCCCGGCGGCGGCTTGCGCGCCTGCAGCGTGAGGCGGTTCTTCGCGGCGTTCTCGTACATGAAGAGCGCAGTCGGCCGCTCGCTTCCCGCGACGAGCCGGCCGCCGACGAGCGCATAACCGGCGCTGTTCAGGTCGGGCGCGTGCACCGGGAACCCGAGGCGCCGCGTGAGCCAGTTGGCGAGGCGTTTTTCCTCGGCTGCCCAGATCTCGACGGGCCGGTTCGCATCCGCCGCGTAGAGCGCGTGCGTGAGCGCCGCCTGGCGCGGAAACGTCGTCGGCAATCCCGCGCGCTCGAGCGCGGCGTCGCGCGCGTACCAGCCGCCGGCGAGCCCGATGACCAGCGTCGCCGCCGACGCGGCGATCGGCGCGAGCAGGCGGCGCCATCCCGCACCGCGCGCCGGTGGCCGCGCCGCGTCGAGCAGGCGTTGCGGCACCGGCTCGGCGAGCCACCCATCGAGCACGTCGCGCAACGACGCGTTCTGGCGGCGCACCTCCGCGACCTGCGCGGCGAGTCCCGGATCACGCGCGATCGCCTGCTCGAACGCGGGCCGCCGAGCTTCGGGCAGCTGCCCGTCGGCGTATGCGTGCAGGTCGTCGTCGGTTGCGGGTGTCATCGGCGATTCAACGGACGATCTTGAGCGGCGCGGGCGCGTCGGTGCGCGGCTCGTTGACGGCGCGCCGCAGCTTGTCGCGGGCTCGGGACAGGCGCGACATCACGGTTCCCACCGGAATCGCCAGCACGGCGGCGATCTCCTCGTAGCGCATTTCCTCGACTGCCGCGAGCACCAGCACCTCGCGCTGCTCGCGCGGCAGTCGCGACAACTCGCGCAGCACCTCGACCAGCTCGACGTGCGCCTGCTGCGGCGCCCGCACCGGCAGTTGCCACGCGGTCCCGGATTCGCCGTCGCCGTCGAGCGAGACATTTTGTGCGTCGCGCATGTTCGTCGCGCGCTGGTTGACGAAAACGTTGTGCATGATCGTGAACAGCCACGCGCGAAGATCGGTGCCGGCCGCCCACAGCCGCCGCTTCTCCCAGCCGCGCGCGAGCGTCTCCTGCACCAGGTCGTCGGCGCGGGTCGCGTCGCCGGTGAGCACGCGCGCGTAACGGCGCAGGCGCGGAATCGCGGCGACGAGATCGGGATGCGGCAGCGGCGGATCGACGCTCATGGCGGACGTGCCCGCGATGCGGGCGAAGGCGGCATCGAGCCCGCGCGCGATTGCCGCCGCCGCCATGTTACGCCGCCTGCGCCGGGTGCCGCGCCGGCGTCACTCCTTCGCCGCGTGCCACGCGTTGTTGGCGAAGCCGTCCCCCGTCTTGTCGCCGGGCTTCTGGTCCTTCACCCACGTGTAGAGAGGCTTGCCCTTGTAGGCCCACTGCTTCCTGCCGTCGTCGCGCGTCACGACCGACCAGTCGCCCGATGCGGTGGCGCCGGCGTCGGCGGCGAGCGGTGGCCAGTTCGCCGCGCATTGCCCGTTGCACGCGCTCTTGCCGGCCGCGTCCTTGTCGAACGTGTAGAGCGTCATTCCTGCTGCGTTGGTGAGCGTGCCGTCGGCGGCTTTTTTCGCGGGCATGTCGCTCATGCCCATCGAGGCGCAGGCGGCAAGCGCGATCGCGGCGACGAGCGGCACGGCGCGCATGGGCAGGCATTTGTGGATCACAGGGGCTCCCTCTTGAAAGGATTGGTTGGGTGAAGCACACCGGCCAACAGCCGGTGCGGCGAGCTTATTCCGTTGTGCAACTACGGCGCGCGACGCGCCGGGGGTCAGACGAGGAACAGCGTCGCGAGACCGAGAAAGATGAAGAAACCGCCGGAGTCGGTGACGGCCGTGATCATGACCGACGAGCCGACGGCGGGGTCGCGCCCGAGGCGCATCATCGTCATCGGGATCAGCACGCCCATCAGCGCCGCGAGCATCAGGTTGAGCGTCATCGCGGCGACCATGACGATCCCGAGCGAGATCTGCCGGTAGAGCAGCGTCGCGAAGACGCCCATGACGCCGCCCCAGATCAAGCCGTTGATCAGCGCGACCATCAGCTCCTTGCGGATGAGCTGCCGCGATTGATCGCGCGACACCTGCCCGAGCGCGGCTGCGCGCACGATCATCGTGGTTGTCTGGTTGCCTGAATTGCCGCCGATGCCGGCGACGATGGGCATCAGTGCCGCCAGCGCGACGAGCCGCTGGATCGACCCCTCGAATACGCCGATGACCCGCGAGGCGATGAACGCGGTGACGAGGTTGATCGCGAGCCACGCCCAGCGGTTCTGGAACGACTTCCACACCGATGCGAAGACGTCCTCCTCCTCGCGCAGGCCCGCCTGTGCGCGCATTTCCTCCTCGCTGCGCTCCTGGACGAAATCGAGCACCTCGTCGACGGTTACACGGCCGACCAGCTTGCCGTTGGTGTCGACGACGGGCGCCGACACGAGGTCGTACCGCTCGAACGCGCTCGCCGCCGTCTTGACGTTCTCGTGCTGCAGCAGCTTGACGACCGGTGGCTCCATCACCGCGGCCACCTGCACTTCGGGATCGCTGACGATCAGCCGGTTGAGCGGCAGCACGCCAAGCAGCCGCTCGTCGCGGTCGACGACGAAGAGCTGGTCGGTCTGCGACGGCAGCGCCTCGAAGCGGCGCAGGTAGCGCAGCACCACTTCCAGCGTCACATCGGAGCGCACCTGGACGTCGTCGAAATCCATCCACGCGCCGACCATGTCCTCGTCGAACGACATCGCCGCGCGCAAATGCTCGCGCTCCTCGACCGGCAGGCTCTGGAGGACGTCGTCCATCACCTCCTGTGGCAGGTCGTCGGCGATCGCTGCGATCTCGTCCGCCGGCAGCGCTTCCGTGGCCGCGACGAGCTCGTCGGTGTCCATCGTCGAGATCAGCGACTCGCGGACGGCGTCCGACACCTCGATCAGGATCTCGCCGTCGCGATCGGCCTTGACGAGGTCCCACAGGTAGAGCCGCTCGTCGAGCGGCAGCGCCTCGAGCACGTAGGCGATGTCGGCCGCGTGCAGCCGCGCGAGCACGCGCTCGAGCGCTTCCCGGTTTTGCCGCGCCACCGGGCTGTGCGCGAGCTCGTCGCGCTCGGCCGACGGGGCGTGCTCGAGCTGATCGTGGATCAGCCCCTCGACGAGCCGGTTCTTGCGCAGCAGCGCGGTGACCTCGGCGAGCGCGTCCTGCACGCGCTCGCGCGGCGCTGGGCGGTCGCTCAACCGGGCTTCGCTGCCTTCCATGGTGCGCGATGCTACAGACTTCGGGACTTCGGGGTCACGGCAACTCCGCGGCCGGCATACGCGCCAGGATGATGCGGATCTTGCGATTCAGGCCGGGCGCGCCCTGATGGTGCTCGTAGAACCGCGGATTCGGCGCCATCGCGGCGAGGCGGGCGCCCTGCTCGGCGGACAGCCGCGCGGCGGACACGCCGAAATAATGCTGCGCGGCGGCCTCGGCGCCGAAGACGCCGTTGCCCAATTCGATCACGTTGAGGTACAGCTCGAAGATGCGCCGCTTGTCGAGCAGTGCCTCGAGCATGAGCGTGATCACCGCCTCCTGCCCCTTGCGCAGCCAGGAGCGTGACTGCGACAGGAACAGGTTCTTCGCGAGCTGCTGCGTGATCGTCGAGCCGCCGGCGACGATGCGCCCGCGCTTCTGGTTCTTCTCGAGCGCAAGCTCGATGCCGTCCCAGTCGAAGCCTTCGTGGTCGACGAACTTCGCGTCCTCGGCGGCGATCATCGCGCGCTTCAACGAGTTGCCGATGCGCTCGTACGGCACGAAGCGATACTGCAGCCGCGCCTTCGGATTGCGCGCGGCGAGCTCGTCCATGCGAGCGGCCATGAACGCCGTCTCCTGCGGCGCGTGGTCGCGCCACCAGACGATCATCGCCGCGTAGTACACGTGCAGCAGGACGACTGCGAGCGCGGCGGCGCCGGCGACGATCCCGGCTGCGCGCCAGATCTTGCTCACGACCGCTCCCCCGCGTGCAGCGTCAATCGCTGTGCAGCTCGTCGCCCTTCGCGAACGTCCACGTGCGCGTGATGCTCAGGATGTCGGTGTCGCGGCGGATGTCGTCGGGGAACGGCGCGTACGGACCCGCCATCTCGACGATCTTCGTCGCGGCGGCGTCGAGGATCCGCTGGCCGGATTTCCGGTTGACCTCGACCTTCTCGACGCTGCCGTCGGCGCGGATGAACACGGTCAGGATCAGGCTGCCGTACAGCTTGTTCTGGCGCGCGACCTCCGGATAGTTGAGGTTGCCGACCCGCTCGACCTTGAGGCGCCAGTCCTCGACGTAGCGTGCGAAGCGGTATTCCTTCGCCTGCGCGCCGATGTGCTTGCGCCGCGGGATCTTCTGGTACGCGTCCATGTCGCGCGCGATCTGCGCCTCGAGCCGCATCGCCTCGAGCGTGCGCTGCATCATCTCGTTGGCAGTCTGCGACTCGGTGCGCTCGGATTCGTCGAGCGGCTTCGGCTCGGGCAGCGGCACGACGACGGCGGACTTGAGGTCCGTCATCATTTCGCGCGTCGTGTTCTGCTCGACGAGCGTACGCTGCGACGCGGCGGCAACGTTCTGCCGCGGCGTGTCGCGCGGCACCGCCGGCAGCGGCGTTTTCGCGCGCCGGTCCTTCTCGGTATTGCCGCCCCCGTCGAGATTCGCCTGCGCGAGGATGTCGGGTTTCACCGGCTTCGTCGCGGACTTCGCGTTGACGAGCGCCACCGTCAGCGGCGGCCCGCTGTCGACCGAGCGGCCGGAGCCGATCGTGAAATGCGTGACCATCGCGATCGCATGCAGCGCGACCGACACGCCGATCGCGACGCTGATCGCCGACACGCGGCGAACGGGCGCGATCGCTTCCGGCGGGATGAGCGCGGGCGGCAGTGCACCGGCGACGGAGAGTCGTGCGGTGCGCCGCGCGGCGGCCGGCGGCGCAGCGGCCGGCGCCGCCGCTGGTGTCGCGGGGGAAGCGCCCGCGCGAATGGCCACCAGCGTGGGCGCGGCGGGGTGACGCGGCGACGGCTGACGCGCGGAGGTCATGGGCGCGGCCATTGTAGCGCCCGCATGCCTTTGTCATAGCGATTCGCGGGCTCCGGCGATCGGCCGGCGCATCCCGCGTGGCGGCATTCCAACGCTTTGCTTGGGCACCCGCCCGGATCGGGCAGCCTTCCGGCTTACGCGAGGCCGGCGTACCGGGTTTCCAGCGTCACGTCGAGCAGGTCCATGCGCCCGATCGCTACCCGGACGCGGGTGTCCGGGGCCAGGGCGGGCATGTCGGGCAGCCGCACCACCAGCGGCAGCCGCTCGAATCGCACCAGCGTGTCGCGGATCACCGTGGCCGCGCACTGCTCGATCGCCTCCTGCAGCAGGAAGCGCAGGCACCAGTAGCGCTCCATCCGGTCCTGCATCTCGGCGTACTGCGAGTAAGTCGTCTCGAAGTCGTCGAGCGCCGCGAACAGCTCGGGGTCGTTCGGCCCGTAAGGCGGCGCCGAGCGATCGACGAGAGCGACGAGCTGCCGCTGGTTGACGAGGTCGCTGTAGCGCCGCAGCGGCGAGCTCGCCCACAGGTAGTGCGAGACGCCGAGTCCCTGGTGCTCGCCGGGGCGCGTGCTCATCTTGACCTTCCCGGCCCCCTGCACGCGGTAGAACGCCGCAATCCCGGCGTCGGCGACGTGCCGGCCCCACGTGTGATTGACGTGAATCATCAGCTCGGCGACGAGCTTGTCGAGCGGACTGCCGCGCGGCCGCGGACGGATGGCGACGCGACCGCGCTCGCCGGCGCCTTCGGCATCCCAGTCGACGTCGAACGTGAAATCGACGCGCGAGGCATCGGGCTTGCCGCGCGCCGCGGCAATGCGATTGGCAAGCCGCCACAACGCCCGCAGCTCGCCGGTCCACGGCGGCTCGCCGGGCACAGCCGCGTCGGCGGCGAACGCCTCGGTGATTTCGGAAAGCCGCAGGTTGGCGGCGATCGGCACTCGCTCGAGCACGGTCCGATGCGCGACCGGCGCGCCGTCGGCGCCGGTTTCGACGTACAGCGACAGCGCCGGCGGGCTCGTGCCTTCGCGAAGCGTGAAAGCGTCGATCACGGCCTGCGGCAGCATCGTGAGCTTGCGGCCCGGCATGTAGACGGTCGACAGGCGCCGACGCGCGATCGCGTCGAGCGGGGCACCGCGCACGATCGCGAGCGCGGGCGCGGCGATGTGGATGCCGACCTCGTGCCGGCCGTCCGCCAGCTCGCGCACCGAGAACGCATCGTCGATTTCCGTCGTCGACGCGTCGTCGATCGAGAACGCGCGCACGCCGGCGAGCGGCAGCTCGGGCAGCGCCGGGATCGTCCCGTATTCGGGAAATGCCGTTCCACCCGGAAACGCCTGCGCGACGAACCGGTTGAAGTGGTAATCGTGCGACGACGGAATCGCGCCGCATTGGCGAAGCAGCTCCAGCGGATTGATGCGCTCGGCCGCGCACGCGGCGTCGAGTGCCTTCCATTCGGGAGCCTGCTTGTCGGGGCGATATAGCAGCATGTCGAGCTTCGCGGCGAGGGCGTCCGGCAGCTTCCGCGCGCGCAGCGCGTCGCTCCACTGCGCTATGTCGCGCGCCTCGCGCTCCTTGCGCGCGACCGATGCAAGCGCAGCCTGCAACGCCGCGGGCGGCGCCCGGCGATAGCGCCCCCGCCCCTTGCGATAGAAATACATCGGCGCCCGCGCGAGCGCGAGCGCGACCGCGGCGGATTCGGCGGGCGCCGGCGCAGCACCGAAATACTCGCGTGCGAGCTCGTCGAAGCCGAACTCGTCGTCGGCCGACACTTCCCAGAGGAAATGCGGATCGATCGCGGCGACCATTTCCTGCGCCTTCGCCATCGTCTCGGCGGGCGACGGCGTTGCGAATCGGAGCAGGACGTGCGCGGCCTTGACCTTCTGCCGCTTGCCCGACACGGCCTCGACCTGCAGCGACGCGTCGTGATCGGCGAGGAGCGTCCCGGCCTTCAGCTGGCCGTCGTCCTCGAACAGCACGTTCATGCTCGGGAAGTGAAGCGGAGAGGGGCGCCGATTGTAACCCGCGCATCGCTGCCGCCCATGCGACAATGAACCGCCGCTTTTGGGGGACGCAAGATGAAGCGAAGCAGCGACCGATTCCTGACCACGCACACAGGCAGTCTGCCGCGGCCCGACGACCTCGTGCGGACGATGTATGCGCGCGAGGAAGGCGTGCCGGTCGACCCTTCGGCGCTCGACGCGCGCATCGCCGCGGCCGTCACCGAGGTGGTTGGGAAGCAGGTGCAAGCCGGCATCGACGTCGTCAACGACGGCGAGATGAGCAAGCCGAGCTATGCCACGTACATCAAGGACCGGCTCTCGGGATTCGGAGGCACCGGCAACACGTTCGTCTACCAGGACCTCGCCGACTTTCCGCGACTCGAAAAGCGCGTGTTCGGCGATCCGGGCCGCTCGCGCCGCAAGACGCCCGCCTGCAACGCGGCGATCGGCGTGCGCGACGCGACGGCTGCGGAAATCGACGTCGCCCATTTGCAGGCAGCGCTTGCCGGCGTCACGGCCGCGGACGGATTTCTCACCGCTGCGTCACCGGGTGTGGTGTCGCTGTTCTTCCGCGACGAGCACTACGGCAGCGAGGAAGCGTACCTCGATGCGATCGCCGAGGCGATGCGCGTCGAATACGAGGCGATCGCCCGCGCGGGCCTCGTGCTGCAGATCGACTGTCCGGACCTCGGGATGGGACGCCACATCCAGCACGCCGACCTGAGTCTTCCCGAATGGCGGAAGAAGGCTGCCTTGCACGTCGAGGTGCTGAACCACGCGTTGCGCAACATCGCGCCCACGCAGTTGCGGATGCACCTGTGCTGGGGAAACTACGAGGGGCCGCATCACTGCGACGTGCCGCTGGCCGACGTCATCGACATCGTGTTTCGTGCGCGACCCTCCGCGATCGCGCTCGAGGCGGCCAATCCGCGGCATGCGCACGAGTGGCAACTGTTCGAGTCGGTGAAGCTGCCGGAAGGCAAGATGCTGATCCCCGGCGTCATCGAGTCGAAGTCGAACTTCGTCGAGCACCCCGAGCTCGTCGCGCAGCGGATCGGCCGCTACGCGAACCTCGTCGGCCGCGAGAACGTCATGGCCGGCAGCGATTGCGGCTACGGCACGTGGGTCGGCCAGGCGGCCGTCGATCCCGACGTCGTGTGGGCGAAATTCGCCGCGATGGCCGAGGGCGCGCGCATCGCGTCGGCCCGGTTCTGGAGGCGATAGCCGATGGACTACCGGCAGCTTGGCAAGAGCGGGCTGCGCGTTTCGCCCGTGTGCCTCGGCACGATGATGTTCGGCGACCGCACCGGCGATCGCGAAGCAGGCGAGATCGTCGCGCACGCGCGCGACGCGGGCGTCAATTTCATCGACACCGCCGACGTGTACGCGAACGGCGCGTCCGAAACGATCACAGGGAATGCCATCCGCGCGGATCGCGGGCGCTGGATTCTCGCGACGAAGGCCGGCAACGCGATGACGCTGCCCGGCTGCGAGTTCCCGCACACGGGCGGCCTGTCGCGGCGCTGGATCCTGCGCGCGTGCGACGAAAGCCTCGCGCGCCTTCGCACCGACTGGATCGACATCTATTACCTGCACATCGACGACCCGAAGACGCCGCTCGCGGAGACCGTGGCGGCGCTCGGCACGCTGATCGAGGCGGGCAAGATCCGCTACTTCGGCGTGTCGAATTTCCGCGGCTGGCGGATCGCGGAGATCGTGCATTGGTGCGAGCGGCTGCGCGTCCCGCCGCCGGTCGTCTGCCAGCCCTACTACAACCTGCTGAACCGCATGCCGGAGGTCGAAGTGCTGCCCGCGTGCGAGCACCACGGGCTCGGCGTCGCGCCGTACTCGCCGATCGCGCGCGGCGTGCTGACCGGCAAGTACGCGCCTGGCGTTGTTCCTGAGGATTCGCGCGCGGCGCGCAACGACCGGCGGATGATGCAGACGGAATACCGCGAGGAGTCGTTCGCTATCGCGCAAACGCTGAAGGCGCGCGCCGCGAAGACCGGCCGCACGCCCGTGCAGTTCGCGCTCGCGTGGCTGTGGGCGAACCGCATCGTCACGTCGGTCATCGCCGGGCCGCGCACGCTGGCGCAATGGCGCGATTACGTCGACGCCGTCGGCGCGTCGTGGAGCGCCGACGACGAGGCGCTCGTCGATTCGCTGGTGCGCCCCGGCCATCCGTCGACGCCGGGGTACAGCGATCCGCAGTATCCGATCTACGGCCGCCCTACTTGTCCCCGAGCGCCTTGATGATGTCGTCGGTGATGTCGACGGTCCGGCCGACGAACAGCGCGTCCTGCAGGATCAGGTCGTAGTCGCGCTCCTTCGCGTAATTCGTCAGCACGCGGTCGAGCCGCTCCTTGAGCTTGTCGAGCTCCTGGAACTGGCGCGTGCGCAGATCCTCGGCGAATTGCTCGCGCAGCCGCTGCACCTCGCGAGTGCGCGTCTCGAGCGCGCGCTCGCGCGTCGTACGCTCGTCGGCGGGCAGCGTCGCACTCACCTTCTCGAGTTGTGCGGCGGCGTCGCGGACTTCCTGCTCCTTTTTCGCGATGTCGGTGTCGCGGCTCTTGAACTCCTGTTCGATGCGGTCGTGCGCTGCCTTCGCAGGTGCCGATTGCCGCATGATCCGTTCGACGTGCAACACGCCGATCTTGTATTCGTCCGCGGCCACCGGTGCGACGGCCAGCGCAGCGAGGAACGCGCCGCACAGGAGGCGCCCGGCCCTACTCATTGGCGACTCCGTGCGGCACGTGGCACGCCGGCACGTGCTGCGCCGCCGACTCGACGTGGCGCGTCTGGTCGTCGAAGTAGATGTCCGCGCCGAACGCGCGCAGGAATTCGCCCTTGTCGAGGCCGCCCAGGAACAGCGCCTCGTCGATGCGGATGTTCCACGCGCGCAGCGTCCGGATCACCCGCTCGTGCGCCGGTGCGCTGCGGGCGGTGACGAGCGCCGTGCGAATGGGGCCGCTGTCCTCCGGAAAGTCAGCCTGGATCCGATGCAGCGCGGCGAGAAACTCCTTGAACGGCCCGCCCGACAGCGGCTTCGCCGCGGCGTCGCGCTCGCTCTGCGCGAAGGCGGCGAGCCCCGCGGCCTGGTAGATGCGCTCGGCCTCGTCGGAAAAGAGCACGGCGTCGCCGTCGAACGCGATGCGCAGCTCGTCGGTGTCGTTGCGGAATACGCTCGGGAAGATCGTCGCCGCCGCGTAACCGTCCTCGAGTGCGCGCCGCACGTCGCCCGTGTCCGCCGACAGGAACAGATGGGCGCCGAACGCGCGCACGTAACGGGATGTCGACTCGCCCTTCGTGAACGCCGCACGCGTGACATCCAACCCGTGATGCTCGATCGACTTGAACACACGCAGCCCGGTGTCGGCGCTGTTGCGCGACAGCAGGATCACCTCGACGTACTGCTTCGCCGGGCGGTTGAGGCGCAGCAGCTTCGTCACGAGCGCGAACGCAGGCCCGGGTGCGAGCAGCTCGTCCTCGTGCTCGATCTGATAGCGGTGATACGTCTCGACGCCGCGCTCGGTGTAGACGCGGTGGCTCTCGGTCAGGTCGAACAGCGCGCGCGAGCTGATCGCGACGACGAGCTTGCCTTCGAGCGTAGGTGCCGCCATGGAGGCCAATACTAACGCGTCGGCGCGCAAGCCGCGCAGTGCGGGCGGGGCTTCAGCATCGCACCTGCGCGAGAAGCGTGCGGCCGAACCGCCGCGGGCTCAGGCGGCGCGCTTGACGTCGTGCTCGATCTCGCGGAAAACCGCGCGGATCTCGCGCACCGCCCATTCGAGGTCGTCGCGCGGGATGTTGAGCGGCGGCGCGATGCGCACGACGTTGCCGTGCGTGTCCTTCGACAGGATACCGCGCGCGAGCAGGCGGTCGACGACCGGCCGCGCCGCGTTGCGCTCGCCCGCGACCTCGATGCCGACGAACAGCCCGCGACCGCGCACGTCGCGCACGATGTCGCCGCGCAGATCCTGCAGCTCGCCGAGCAGCCATTCGCCGAGCGAAGCCGAGCGCTGGACCAGCTTTTCGTCGAACAGCACGTCGAGCGCCGCCATCGCCACGGCCGCGGCGAGCGGATTGCCGCCGAACGTGCTGCCGTGGTCGCCGGGATTGAACACCTGCATGACGTCGTTCGTCGCAATGAACGCCGACACCGGCAGCAGGCCGCCGCCGAGCGCCTTCCCGAGGATGAGGCCGTCGGGCTTGACGCCCTCGTGCTCGCAGGCGAGGAAGCGCCCGGTGCGGCCGAGGCCGGTCTGCACCTCGTCGACGATCATCAGCACATGGTGCTCGCGGCAGATCTCGAGACAGCGCGCCAGATAGCCGGGCGGCGGCAGCACGATGCCGGCCTCGCCCTGGATCGGCTCGACCAGAAACGCGGCGGTGCGCGGCGTGATCGCCTCCGCGAGCGCGTCGGCGTCGCCGTAGGGGATCGTCGACAGACCCGGAGGGAATGGTCCGAAGCCGTCGCGATACTGCGGCTCGGTCGAAAGTCCCGTGACGGTGATTGTGCGGCCGTGGAAATTGCCGTGACAGCCGATGATCTCCGCGCGGCCATCGGGAATGCCCTTGATCTTGTGGCCCCACTTGCGCGCCGCCTTGATAGCGGTCTCGACCGCTTCGGCGCCGCCGTTGGCGGGCAGCACGCGGTCGAGGCCCGTCAGCTGTGTCAGGCGCTCGAAGAGGTACGGCAACTCGTCGTTGTGATAGGCACGCGACGTGACACCGAGCTGCTGCGCCTGCGCGATCAGCGCGCCGACGATGCGCGGATGGCCGTGGCCGAAGCTCACCGCCGAGTACGCGCTCATCAAGTCGAGATAGCGCCGCCCGTCGACGTCGGAAACCCAGCTTCCCTGTCCGCGGGCCAGCACGACCGGCAGCGGGTCGTAGTTGCGGGCGCCAAACGTCTTTTCGCGGCCGATGAGGTCGGCGGCGAATTCCGATAACTTCGACGTGGGCTCGCGGCCGGCGCGCTTGCGCGTTGCCATGTGATAAGCATAGCGCAAGTGGGTGCTTCCTGGCTATCTTGCACTGCACAAAACGCAGCAAAATCAGACGTACGCTGCAAAGCGCAGGATGGCCGGAATCTGTTCCGCAAACGCCTGAAATACGTGATCACCGCCACCGCGGACGAATTGCCACGCGCCGCCGCAGAACGCGACCGCCTCGCGATAGTCGAGCAGCTCGTCGCCGGTTTCGACCAGCAGGAAGACGCGGTCGGGTCGCGTGATGCGCGTCACCCGCATGGCCCGCAGTTCCGCGAAATGCGCGGCCGTGACCTCGAACGCCGCCCCGGTGTAGAGGTTGGTCTGGACGCCCGCATGGGCGGCGAGCGCCTCGTCGGGCCGGATCGCCGGATTGATCAGCACCGCCCGCGCGCCATGCCGCTCGGCGGCGACGGTCGCGTAGAAGCCGCCGAGCGAGCTGCCGACGAAACACAGGCGCGCGGGGTCGCGGCCCGCCGCGATCCGGTCGATCTCGGCCATCGCGAGCGCCGGCCGGGGGGAAAGCTCGGGCACGAACAGCGCCGGCCGCGATGCGGCGTCGAGCGCGGTGACGGCCGCGCGCAGTTGCCCGGCCTTCGCGCTGGCCGGCGAAGAGCGAAAGCCATGCAGATAGACGATCGTCTGCGCCGCCTCGATGCGCACGGTGCCGTCGTTCAGCGGGCGAGCGCTTCGAGCAGGCGGCCGTGGACGCCGCCGAAGCCGCCGTTGCTCATCACGACGATCCGGTCGCCCGGACGCGCCGCGCCGACGACCGCATCGACCAGCTGGCCGAGGTCGTCGGTGACGTGCGCGCGATCGCCGAGCGGAGCGAGCGCCGCGCCTGCGTCCCAGCCGAGATTGGCCGCGTAGCAATAAACGCGGTCCGCGGCGGCGAGGCTTGCGGGCAGCGCGGCCTTCATCGTGCCGAGCTTCATCGTGTTCGAGCGCGGCTCGATGACGGCGAGGATGCGGCCCGCTGGCTCGCCGCGGCGCAGCCCCTCGAGCGTCGCCGCGATCGCCGTCGGGTGATGCGCGAAATCGTCGTAGAGGGTGATGCCCTTCACGCGTCCGCGCAACTCCATCCGGCGCCTGACGCCGCGAAACGCGGGAAGCGCGCGCAGGCTTTCGGCCACCGGCACGCCGGCGTGCCGCGCCGCGGCGAGCGCCGCGAGCGCGTTCAGACGGTTGTGGCGCCCCGGCAGCGCGCATTCGACGCGGCCCGCGGCGACGCCGGCCCGGCGCAGCATCCCGTCGTCGGCAAGTTCCCACAACGGCGCGGGCTCCGCGCGCGCGGCCGTTTCCGCGAAGCGCTCGATCTCGCTCCATGCGCCGCGCGTCAGCACGCGGGCGAGCGCTTCGTCGCCGCCGTTGACGATGATCCGCCCGTTGCGCGGAATCGTTCGGACGAGATGGTGGAACTGCGTCTCGATGGCGCGGAGGTCGTCGAAGATGTCCGCGTGGTCGAACTCCAGGTTGTTGAGGATGGCCGTGCGCGGGCGGTAGTGGACGAATTTCGACCGCTTGTCGAAGAACGCGGTGTCGTACTCGTCGGCCTCGATCACGAAGAACGGGCTGTCGGTGAGGCGCGCCGAGACTGCGAAGTCGGCGGGCACGCCGCCTATCAGGAAGCCCGGATCGAGACCTGCGCGGTCGAGGAGAAAGGTGAGCATCGACGACGTCGTCGTCTTGCCGTGAGTGCCCGCGACGGCGAGCACCCACTTACCGCGCAGCACGTACTCGGCGAGCCACTGCGGCCCGGACGTGTACGGCAACCCTCGCTCGAGGATCGCCTCGATCAGCGGATTGCCGCGCGAAACGACATTGCCGACGACGAAGACGTCGGCGGTCGCGGCGACTCCGTCGAGCTGCGCCGCGTCGAAGCCTTCGACGAGCGTCAGCCCGAGCGCCGCCAGTTGCGTCGACATCGGCGGATAGACGTTCGCGTCGCAACCCGTGACGGTGTGACCCGCGCGGCTCGCGATGGCGGCGATGCCGCCCATGAACGTGCCGCAGATGCCGAGGATGTGCAGGTTCATCGAAGCGATCGGGCCGCGGAGATGCGAGCCGGTCAGGAACGGAAAATGAAGTACACGGCGCCCAGCATGCAAAGACCGGCCCACAGGTAGTCGAGCTTCACCGGTGCATCCATGAAGACCACTGCGAACGGCACGAACACCGCGAGCGTGATCACCTCCTGCAGGATCTTGAGCTGCGCGAGCGACATCACGGTGAAGCCGACGCGATTCGCGGGCACTTGCAGCAGGTACTCGAAGAGCGCGATCCCCCACGAGACCAGCGCGGCGATCCACCACGCCCGGCCGGTCATCGTCCGCAGATGGCCGTACCAGGCGATCGTCATGAACAGGTTCGAGCACGACAGCAGCACGGCGCAGGCGAGCACCGGGTGGGCGTTGACCCAGGCAAGGCTCATGGAGGATGCGGGCAGGCGGACGAAGCCGCGCATTATCGCCGACCGCGGAATACCGCGCGCGAGCGGCGGGAACGACCCGCAATTGCGCCGCGCACGACGGCTGCACCGCCATCGGTCTTGCTAAGATGGACGCATGCGTCCCGCGCCGGCGCCGAAGCCTTCGACCCGCGTCGACGACGCCGCGGCGCTCGCGCCCGATGCCATCCGGTCGCTGCGCGGCTCGAAGATCCGCGAGATCGCCAACGCCGGGATGCACGACCCCGACGTGCTGGCGTTCTGGTTCGGCGAGCCGGACCTCGTCACGCCGCAATTCATTCGCGACGCCGCGACCGCGTCGCTCGCGCGCGGCGAGACGTTCTACGCGCAGAACTTCGGCATCCCGGAATTGCGCGAAGCGATCGCGGGTTACGTCACGCGGCTCCACGGCCCGGCGTCGACCGAGAACGTCGCGGTCACCGCCTCCGGCATGTCGGCGCTGATGCTCGCCGTGCAGGCGCTGGTGGCGCCGGGCGACCGCGTCGTCGTCGTCACGCCGCTATGGCCGAACCTGGTCGAGATCCCGAAGATCCTCCGCGCGGACGTCGTGTGCGTACCGCTGGTGTTCGGCTGCGGCGGATGGACGCTCGACCTCGATCGCCTGCTCGCGGCGCTCGTGCCGGGCACACGCGCGCTGCTGATCAACTCGCCGAACAATCCCACCGGATGGACGATCGACGCGGCGGCGCAGCGCGCAATCACCGGGCACTGCGAGCGGCTCGGCATCTGGATCATCGCCGACGACGTCTACGAGCGGCTGTACTTCGGCGACGCTCCGTGCGCGCCGTCCTTTCTCGATGTCGCAACCCGCGACGCGCGCGTCGTCAGCACGAACAGCTTCTCCAAGGCCTGGCTGATGACCGGGTGGCGCCTGGGCTTTCTCGTGGCGCCCGAAGCGCTGATGCCCGAGATCGGCAAACTGATCGAATACAACACGTCGTGTTCGCCGGTATTCGTCCAGCGCGCGGGTGTCGCCGCGATCACCCAGGGCGAGGCGACGGTCGCCGTCGTGCGCGAGCGCTTGCGGCACGCGCGCGACCGGCTGCTCGCCGCGCTCCGCGCGTTGGAGGGCGTCGAGGCGGCGTCGCCGGCGGGTGCGATGTACGCGTTCTTCCGCGTCGCGGGGCTTTCGGACAGCATGGCCTTCTGCCGCGCGCTCGTGCGCGAGGCGAAGCTCGGCCTGGCACCCGGAAGCGCGTTCGGGCCGGAGGGTGAAGGCTTCGTGCGCTGGTGCTTCGCGGCGACGGACGAGCGGCTCGACGACGGCGTCGCACGCCTCGCCGCCTTCCTCGCATCGCGCGGCGGATGATCTCATTCGCACCGCCCATGCGGTCCGCGCTGCGCGCAGCGGCGCTCGCGCTGGCCGTCTTTCTGCTCACGGCACCGGCGCCGCGCGTGCTCGCGGCCGACGCTTCACGGACGCTGCGCGTCGCGTTTCCCGTGGCGGAGACGGGTTTCGATCCGCAGGCGATCGGCGATACGTACTCCGACGCCGTGTGCCTCGCCATTTTCGATCCGCTCTACCGCTACGATTACTTCGCGCGCCCAGCCGCGCTCCAGCCGAACACGGCCGACGGCCTGCCGGAGATCACCGACGGCGGCCGCACGTACACGATCAGAGTCAGGCACGGCATTTACTTCGCGGCGGACCCGGCGTTCCGCGGCAAGCGCCGCGAGCTGACGGCCGAGGATTACGTCTACAGCATCAAGCGGGTGTTCGACCCGAAGGTGCGTTCGTACTGGCTGTACCTGTTCGAGCGCACGCTGGTGGGGCTCGAGGAGCCGCTCGCCCGCGCGCGCAAGAGCGGCACGTTCGACTACGACGAGAAGATCGAGGGCCTGCAGGCGCTCGACCGTTACACGCTGCGCATCCGGTTCAAGCAGCCGGACTACGCGTTCAAGTGGTGGCTGACGACGTCGAGCTTCGCCGCCGTCGCGCGCGAGGTCGTCGAGCAGTACCAGGATGCATCGCACCGCGTGATGGACCATCCGGTCGGCACCGGACCCTATCGGCTCGAGTCGTGGACGCGCGGCCAGCGGATCGTGCTCGCGGCGAATACCGATTTTCGCCCGGAGCAATATCCGGCGCCCGGCAGCGACCCCGGCGACGCGGCGATCGCAAGGGGACTGACCGGTCGCAAGCTGCCACTCACCGGAACGATCGACATCGCGATCATCGAGGAAGGGCAGCCGCGCATGCTCGCGTTCGATCGCGGCCAGCTCGACTACGTGACGGTGCCGCCGTCGCTCGCGCCAACAGTGCTCGATGGCGACAAGCTGAAGCCCGCGCTCGGGGCGCGCGGCATCGTCCTGCATCGGAGCGGCGAGCCGTCGCTCGAATTCTTTTTCTTCAACCTGGACGATCCGCTGGTCGGCGGCTACACGCCGGCGAAGATCGCGTTGCGCCGCGCCGTGGCGATGGGCTACGACCGCGCGGCCGCGCTTGCGCAGCTGCAGAACGGCCAGGGCATCGTCGCCGACCAGCCGGTGCCGCCCGGGTTGCTCGGCCACGACAAGACGATCGCCGTTCCGACGCCGTACGACCCGGCGGCGGCGCGCGCCTTGCTCGACCGCTTCGGCTATCGCGACCGTGACGGCGACGGCTATCGCGAGACGCCGGACGGCAAGCCGCTGACGCTTGCGAAAGGATCGACCACCGACGCGCCCGCACGCGCGAGCGACGAGCTGTGGAAGCGGAACATGGACGCCATCGGCCTGCGCATCACGTTCGTGAAGAACAAGTGGCCCGAGCTCAACAAGATGACCGAGGCCGGGCAGATGATGATGTGGGGGCTCGGGTGGATCAGCAGCGTCCCCGACGGCGACTCGTTCTACAGCAATCTCGTCAGCCGCAACATCGGCACGTCCAACGACGCCCGGCTGCGGTTGCCCGAGTATGACCGCATCTACGACGAGGCGCACGGCATGCCCGACGGCCCGCAGCGCAACGCGGCATTTCGCAAGCTGAACGACCTGATCGCCGCGTACGCGCCGTGGATCGTCGCGAGCTATCCCTATCGCAGCGACCTGACGCAGCCGTGGCTTCGCGGGTTCAAGCCGAACGCGTTCCAGCGCTTCCAGTGGGCGTACTACGCCGTCGAGCCGCATTGAATCGGCTGGCCGCAGCGCCGCGCGCTGAAGCTGGGCACGGCGGAGGTCGGCCATTGCCGTACGCACGCGTCCGCTATGCGCCGACAGCCGTCGCGACGCGATAGAAGTAGGCTGCGATCGCCTCGGCGTCGAGGCCATTTGCCGGGCGACAGGAGAGACGTCATGTCGAGGATCGGATCGCTGTGGTCGCTGATCAAGGAATCGATCTCGCAGTGGTCCGAGGACTACGCACCGAGCATGGGGGCAGCGCTCGCGTACTACACGATCTTCTCGATCGCGCCGTTGCTCGTGATCGCGATCGCGCTCGCAGGATTCTTCTTCGGGCAGGACGCGGCAAGCGGCGAAATCTTCGCGCAGCTTCGCGGGCTCCTCGGCGACGAAGGCGCCGCAGCGATCCAGGGGCTCGTCAAGAGCGCGAGCGAGCCCGGAAGGGGAACGCTCGCGGCGATCGCCGGCATCGTAACGCTGCTGATCGGCGCCACGACGGTGTTCGGGGAGCTGCAGAGCGACCTCGATCGCATCTGGGACGCGCCGAAGCCCGAGAAGGCCGGCCTCTGGGGGATGCTGCGCGGGCGACTGCTGTCGTTCGGGATGATCCTCGGCATCGGCTTCCTGCTGCTCGTCTCGCTGATCCTGTCTGCCGCGCTGTCGGCGCTCGGCCGCTTCTTCGACGCATGGTTCGGCGAATGGGAGCTCGCGATCCAGACGGTCAACTTCGTCGTGAGCTTCGCGATGATCACCGGCCTGTTCGCGATGATCTACAAACTGCTGCCGCGGTGCGACATCAGCTGGAAGGATGTGTGGGTCGGCGCGACAGTGACCTCGCTGCTGTTCGCGATCGGCAAGCTGCTGATCGGGCTCTATCTCGGCAAAAGCAGCGTGACCTCCGGCTTCGGCGCGGCCGGCTCGCTCGTCATCGTGCTCGTGTGGGTGTACTACTCGGCGCAGATCTTCCTGCTCGGCGCCGAATTTACCAAAACCTACGCATACCGGCACGGCAGCCGGATGGCGCAAGCGCGGCCAGTCGAAAAGCAGGCGGCACCGCACCAGGTGCATCGTCCCGCGAAGGACGGCGGCAATGAAGTCGACCGTGCGCGCGATGCGGCCCCGCCACGCCATCTCGTACCGATGGATCGGGGCGTGCCGCCCGCCGCGCGCGCCGGCGCCGGCGCGCGGTCACTTGCGAACTTTCGTGTCGCCGCCGCAATCGCCGCGACGTTGGGCCTGGTCGCGGGCGAGATCCTGAACGAGATCCGCCAGCGCCGAGTGGTGCGCGCCGGCCGCCGTGCGTAGCGGCGTTTGCTCGATCGTCGATCATCCCCTTACCCCGTCCCTCGTTCCTCGTCGGTCGTCTCTCGCGGGCGTAGACTCGTCCCCTCGGAACGATTGACGCGCGCCGGACCGCCGACTGCGCGGGCGAGGAGGCAGCGGTGAACGACGCCGTCGAGGACGTGCGGCTTGTGCAGCAACAGCAGATCGACGCGCTCGTCGCGGCGCGCGTCGCGCCGGAGTCGCAGGCGACCGTCCAGGCGTTCGTGACGCGCTACTACGCGCAGGTCGACCCCGAGGACCTGCAGGAGCGCCTGCCGGCCGACCTGTACGGCGCGGCGCTGTCGCATTTCAACTTCGCCCGCCGCCGCGAGCCGGGCCACGCGCGCGTGCGCGCGTTCAATCCGACGCTCGAGGAGCACGGCTGGCAGTCGCCGCACACGATCGTCGAGGTCGTCAACGACGACATGCCGTTCCTCGTCGATTCGGTCGCGATGGAGGCGAATCGCCACGGCGTCGTCCTGCATCTGATCATCCACCCGATCATTCCGGTGACACGGTCGGCCGACGGCGTGCTGCTGGGCGTCGGCGGGGAATCGCCTGATCGCCGCGCCGAATCGTTCATCCATCTGGAGATCGACCGCACGACCGACGCCGCGGCGCTCGACGTGCTCGCGGCCGACATCGTGCGCGTCCTGGGTGACGTGCGCTGCGCGGTCGCCGACTGGAAGGCGATGCGCGACAAGGCCCGCGCGATCGCCGCCGACATCGCGCAAAGTCCGCCGCCGCTGCCGCGCGAGCAGTACGAGGAGGGCGCGGCGTTTCTCGCCTGGCTCGCGGACAACCACTTCACGTTCCTCGGCTATCGCTGCCACGATCTCGTGCGAATCGACGGACAGGACGCGCTGCAGATCGTTCCGGGCACGAGTCTCGGCCTGGCGCGCCTGCGCGAGGCGCCGGGCAAGGACGTCGCGACGAGCTTCTCGGCGCTGCCGTCGGCCGTGCGCGCGTACGCGCGGCGGCCGGAGCTCCTGGTGATCACCAAATCGACGTCCCGTTCCACCGTGCACCGGCCGGGATACCTCGATTACATCGGCGTCAAGCGCTTCGACGCGTCGGGCGAAGTCTGCGGCGAGCACCGCTTCCTGGGCCTGTTCACGCACACCGCCTACAGCGCGAACCCTGCGGACATCCCGTTGCTGCGGCACAAGACGGCCGACGTGATCCGCCGCGTCAACCTGCCCGCCGGCGGCCACGGCGAGAAGCAGCTCGTCAACATTCTCGACAACTACCCGCGCGACGAGCTGTTCCAGATCGGCGAAAACGATCTGCTCCGTACCGCGACCGGAATCCTGCACCTCGGCGACCGCCAGCGCTTTCGCCTGTTCCTGCGCCGCGACCCGTTCGAGCGCTTCGTCACCTGTCTGATCTACGCGCCGCGCGAGCACTACAGCACCGAAGTGCGGCAGAAATGGCAGGCGCTGCTGCTGCAGGCGTTCAACGGCCAAGGCTCGGACTTCAACGTGCACCTGTCCGAATCGCCGCTCGCGCGCGTGATGATCACCGTGCGCACGACGCCCGGGAAAGTTCCGGAAGTGGATACGCGCGCGCTGGAGTCGAAGCTCGCCGCGGCCGCGCGCCGCTGGGACGACGGCCTCAAGGAGGCGCTCATCCACGCACTTGGCGATGCGCGCGGCAACGCGCTGTTCCGCGTATTCGGCAGCGCCTTTCCCGCCGGCTACCGCGACGAGTTCGCGGCACGGCAGGCAGTCCCGGACATCGAGACGATGGACCGGCTAACCGCCGCGAGCCCGCTCGGCATGTCGCTGTCGCGGCCGCTCGAGGCGCAGCCCGGCACGCTGCGCTTCAAGCTGTTCCGGCGCGGCGCGCCCGTCGCGTTGTCCGACAGTCTGCCGATGCTGGAGCACATGGGCGTCAAGGTGCTGAACGAGCGGCCGCACCGGATCGCCGCGGCGGGGCGCGAGCCGGTGTTCCTGCACGACCTCGACCTGCAGCTGCCCGCGGCGGCCGATGCCGATCTCGACATCGACGCACTCCATTCGCTGTTCGAGGACGCATTCGGCCGCGTGTTCGATGGCGACGTCGAGAACGACGATTTCAACCGGTTGGTCATCGCCGCGCGGCTGCCGGCCACCGAGGTGACGATCCTGCGCGCCTATGCCCGCTATATGCGCCAGATCGGCTTCCCGCTGTCGCAGGCGTTCATCGAAGCGACGGTCGCCGTGCATCCCGGCATCGCCGCCGCGCTGATGGCTCTGTTCAAGCTGCGCTTCGACCCGGCGGCCGCGCCGGACGGCGACGCGCGCAGCGACGCGCAGATGCATGCGATCGAGCAGTCGCTCGAGGCGGTGGACAACCTGTCCGAGGATCGCGTGCTGCGCCAGTATCTCGCGCTCATCCTGGCGACGACGCGCACGAACTACTGGCGCCGCGACGCGTCCGGCGCGCCGAGGCGCTTCCTGTCGTTCAAGTTCGACCCCGCGCGCGTGCCGGGGCTGCCCGAGCCCGCGCCGATGTTCGAGATCTTCGTGTATTCGACGCGATTCGAAGGCGTCCATCTGCGCGGCGGCCGCGTTGCGCGCGGCGGCTTGCGCTGGTCGGATCGCCCGGAGGATTTCCGCACCGAAGTGCTCGGGCTCGTCAAGGCGCAGATGGTCAAGAACACCGTGATCGTGCCGGTCGGATCGAAGGGCGGCTTCGTGCTGAAGCGTCCCCCCGCCGCCGGCGATCGCGAGGCGCTGCTCGAGGAAGGCATCGCCTGCTACCAGGATTACCTGCGGGGACTGCTCGACCTCACGGACAATCGCGTCGGCGACGCCATCGTGCCGCCGCCGCACGTGCACCGCCACGACGCCGACGACCCCTATCTCGTCGTCGCGGCCGACAAGGGGACCGCGACGTTCTCCGACTATGCGAACAAGGTGAGCGGCGAGTACGGATTCTGGCTTGGCGACGCGTTCGCGTCCGGCGGTTCGGCCGGCTACGACCACAAGGCGATGGGCATCACCGCGCGCGGCGCCTGGGAATCGGTCAAGCGCCACTTCCGCGAGATGGGCATCGACACGCAAACGACCGGCTTCACGGCTGCCGGCATCGGCGACATGTCGGGCGACGTGTTCGGCAACGGCATGCTGCTGTCGCGGCACGTTCGCCTCGTGGCCGCGTTCGATCACCGCCACATATTCCTCGATCCGGATCCCGCGGCGGAGACGTCGTTCGTCGAGCGTGAGCGGCTGTTCAACCTGCCGCGCTCGTCGTGGGCCGATTACGACGCGACGAAGCTTTCGGCTGGCGGCGGCATCCATGCGCGGAGCGCGAAGGCGATCGCGATCACGCCGCAGGTCGCGAAGGTACTCGCGACGGACGCGCTATCGCTCACGCCCACCGAGCTTATTTCCGCCATCCTGAAAGCGCCGGTCGACCTGCTCTACAACGGCGGCATCGGCACATACGTCAAGGCATCCGTCGAGACGCACGCCCAGGTGGGAGACCGCGCGAACGACGCGCTGCGCGTCGACGGGCGCGACCTGCGCTGCAAGGTCGTCGGCGAAGGCGGCAACCTCGGGTTCACGCAGCTCGGCCGCATCGAGTACGCGCGCGGCGGCGGACGCATCTACACCGACGCGATCGACAACTCGGCAGGCGTCGACACGTCCGATCACGAAGTCAACATCAAGATCCTGCTCGGGATCGCAATCGCCGACGGCGAGCTCACGCTGAAGCAGCGCGATTCGCTGCTCGCCGGCATGACGGACGACGTTGCCGCACTCGTCTTGCGCGACAACTATTTCCAGACGCAGGCGCTGTCCGCGATGGACAGGATCGCGCCGCAGCTGCTCGACGCGCAGCAGCGCTTCATCCAGTTCCTCGAGAAGCGCGGGCGGCTCTCCCGGCCGATCGAGTTCCTGCCGTCGGACGAGGAGATCGCCGAGCGGCGTGCGGCCGGCAAGGGCCTTGCAACGCCGGAAGACGCGATCGTGCTGGCCTACGGCAAGATCTGGCTCTACGACGAGATGCTGGCATCGAAGCTGCCCGACGACCTCTGGGTTGCGACGGCGCTCTCGCGCTATTTTCCGGGTGCGCTGCGCACCGCGTACGCCGGCTACATGCCGCGGCACCCGCTCGCGCGCGAGATCATCTCCACGCACGTGATCAACAGCATGGTGAACCGCGTCGGCGGCACGTTCGTCCACCGGCTGATGGAGACCACGGGCGCCGCGGCGCACGAGGTCATCCGCGCGTACCTGCTGACGCGCGAGATCTTCGGCTTCGTGGCGCTGTGGCAACAGGTCGAGGCGCTGGACAACGCCGTCGACGATGCTGTCCAGACCGCGATGCTGCTCGATGCGAGCCGACTGCTCGACCGCGGCACGCTCTGGTTCCTCCGCTCGCGCCGGCTCGCCGACGACATGGCGGCAACGATCGCGCTGTTCACGCCGCGCGCCGAGGCGCTTGCCGGCCGCCTTCCCGAGTTGATGGATGCGGACGAACGGGTACGGGCGGACACGACCGCCGGCGGCTATGCCGAGCGCGGCGTGCCCAAAGCGCTGGCGGCGCGCGTCGTCGCGCTCGACACGCTGTATGCGACGCTCGACATCGTCGAGATCGCCGAGGCGACGAAGCGGCCGGTCGAGGTCGTGGCCGACGTGTATTTCCGGGTGTCGGCGCGACTCGGTGTGCCGTGGCTGCGCGAGAAAGTCGCGGCATTGCCGGAAGACCAGCATTGGCGGCGCCTGGCGAAGGGGGCGATGCTCGACGATCTGTCGGGGCTGCAACGCGCCGTGGCGACCGAGCTGATCGCGGGCGGCGGCGAAAGCGCCGATCCGCCGGCGCTGATCGCGGCGTGGCAGGAGCGGAACAGGCGCGCGATCGAGCGCGAGGATCAGTTGCTGGGCGAGTTGCGGGGAGCCCCGGCTGTCGATCCGGCCATGCTGTCGGTGGCGCTGCGAGAGCTGCGGGCGTTGGCCTGACTTACTTGTCGCGGTGGATGTTGTCCACCCAGGGCACATTCTCGGGGTTGGGCTCGACGTTCGGCAAGTCGAGGTTGACGACGACCGGGTCCTGGCCGCTGCGGCACAGCACGCACGAGAGCGGCTCGGTGTCGCTCGCGTTGATCTCCTGGTGCGGAACGTACGGCGGCACGTAGATGAAATCGCCGGGGCCGGCCTCGGCGGTGAACTCGAGCCGGTCGCCCCATCTCATCCGCGCGCGGCCGCTGACGACGTAGATGACGCTCTCGACCGGTCCGTGATGATGCGCGCCGGTCTTCGCCTTCGGATGGATGACCACCGTGCCGGCCCACAGCTTCTCGGCGCCCATGCGCGCGTGGTCGATGGCCGCCGCCCGGCTCATCCCCGGCGTCTGCGGGGTATTGCCGTCGAGCTGGTCGGACCGCACGACGCGCACGCCGTGGTGACGCCATTTCGATTCGGATGGCATTGCGCTCTCCTGACACTCGCCGCACCCGACAGCCTGCGGCTCCGTGCGGGCGATTACAAGCCCCAGGCACAAGCTTAAGGCGGATCGGTCTTTGGCGCGGCGCCTGGCGCCCTTATCTTCGGTTCATGTGCGGCCGTTTCGCGCCGCGTGCAAGGACCGCCATGCCAAGCATTTACGTCATTCACGAGAACGACGCCTGGGTCGAGCCGCTTCGTGCGGCCTTCGAGGAGCTCGATTTGCCGTACGCCGGGTGGTTCGTCGCCGACGGCACGCTCGACTTCGGCAGCGTTCCTCCCGAAGGCGTGTTCTACAACCGCATGAGCGCGTCGTCGCATACGCGCGGGCATCGCTACGCCGCAGAACTGACAGGCGGCATCCTCGCGTGGCTCGAGGCGCATGGGCGGCGCGTGATCAACAACGGCCGGGCGCTTTCGCTCGAAATCAGCAAGATGGCGCAGTATGCCGAGCTGTCGCGGCGCGGCATCCGCGTCCCCCACACGATCGCCGCCGTCGGCCGCGAAGCGCTGCTCGCCGCGGCGCATCGGATGCCCGGCCGCTTCATCACCAAGCACAACCGCGCCGGCAAGGGACTCGGCGTGCGGCTGTTCGACAGTGTCGAGGCGCTCCAGCGCTATGTCGATGGCGGCGCGTTCGAGGATTCCGTCGACGGCGTCACGCTGCTCCAGCAATACATCGAGGCGCCCGCGCCGTACATCACGCGCGTCGAATTCGTCGGCGGCAAGTTCCTCTATGCGGTGCGTGTCGACACCTCGCAGGGCTTCGAGCTCTGTCCCGCGGACGTTTGCCAGGTGGGCGAGGCCTTCTGCCCGGTGGGCGAGGCGGCATCTGCGGCGCCGCGGTTCGAAATCATTCCGGGATTTCGGCATCCGGTCGTCGCGCGCTACGAGCATTTCCTGCGCGATAACGGCATCGGCATCGCCGGCGTCGAATTCATCACCGGACGGGACGGCGAGCTCTACACGTACGACGTCAACACGAATACCAACTACAACGCCGACGCCGAACGTGCGGCCGGCATCTTCGGAATGCGTGCGATCGCTTCGTATCTGGGCGAAGAGCTCCGCGCGCTCGGGCACGTCGCGCGCGAGCCGGTCGCGGCCTGAAGGACACAACCCGCCCGTTGGATCGGCGTGCAAGCGCCACGTTGAGCATGCGTGGCCCGCGGCCGCGCGCGGAGGAGGATAATGGCTGTTTCGCACGAGGAGACAGCCATGGCACGTGAAGTCCTCATCGTCAACGGCGCGCGCACCGCGATCGGCGATTACGGCGGCGCCCTGAAGGACATCCCGCCCACCGAGCTCGGCGCCCGCGTCGTGTCCGAAGCGCTCGCGCGCGCGAAAGTGGACCCGGCGCAAGTCGGCCAGTGCGTGTTCGGCAACGTGATTCACACCGAGGCGAAGGACATGTATCTGTCCCGTGTGGCGGCGGTGAAAGGCGGGCTGCCGCACGAAAGCGGCGCGCTCACCGTGAACCGTCTCTGCGGCAGCGGGCTGCAGGCGATCGTCAGCGCTTCGCAATACATCCTGCTCGGCGACACCGATGCGGCGGTCGGCGGCGGGGCCGAAAGCATGAGCCGCGCCACCTACGCGAACCTGTCGCAGCGCTGGGGCGCGCGCATGGGCGACGCGAAATCGATCGACATGATGGTCGGCGCGCTGACCGATCCGTTCGACACGGTCCACATGGGCATCACCGCGGAGAACGTCGCCACGAAGTGCGGCATCACGCGCGCCCAGCAGGATGCGTTCGCCGTGGAAAGCCATCGCCGCGCCGCCGCGGCAATCGGCGAAGGGCGGTTCAAGTCGCAGATCCTGCCGATCGAGCTCAAGAGCAAGAAAGGCCCGATCCAGTTCGACACCGACGAGCACGTCCGGGGCGACGCGAGCGCCGAAGGCATGGCGAAGCTCAAGGCGGTGTTCGCGAAGGAAAACGGGACGGTGACGGCCGGCAACGCGTCGGGCATCAACGATGCCGCCGCGGCCGTCGTGCTGATGGAAGCGCAAGCGGCGCAACGGGCGAACGTCAAGCCCATGGCGCGGCTCGTCGCGTACGGCCACGCCGGCATCGATCCGAAGATCATGGGCCTCGGGCCGGTGAGCGCCGTCAAGTCAGCGCTCAAGAAAGCGGGCCTGCGGATCGGCGACATCGACGTCATCGAATCGAACGAGGCGTTCGCCGCCCAGGCGCTCGGCGTCAATCAGCAGCTCGATCTCGATCCTGCCAAGGTGAATCCGAACGGCGGCGCGGTCGCGCTCGGACATCCGATCGGCGCAACGGGCTGCATCCTGACGATCAAGGCGATGTACGAGCTGCACCGCACGAACAAGCGGTACGGCCTGATCACGATGTGCATCGGCGGCGGCCAGGGCATCGCCGCGATCATCGAGCGCGTCTAGCGGAAACGCGAGCGGGCGCGGGCGGCGGTCGCGAACCACGGAGCCACCTCGCCCGTGCGCGACGTTCCGCTCGTCGCCGTCGCGCTCACCGTATGCGCGTACTGGCTGTGGGTCGGGCGGATGGTCTGGCGGGTGCGCCGGCGCGAGCATCGCGATGTCGGCATCGTCCCCGAGCGTCCGGCCGAGCGCGCACTGTGGCTGTTGCTCGTCCCGATCGTCGCGCTGTGGTGCGCGCTGCCCTGGCTCGGCGTCGGCCGTGCGAGCGGGCTCCTCGCCGTGCCCCCGTTCGCGCGCGAAGGCCTCGCCTACCCCACGCTGCGGTGGCTTGCCGCGGGCGGCGCGGTCATCTGCCTGCTGCTGTCGATCCGCTGCTGGCGACGCATGGGCCGCAACTGGCGGATGGACATCAGCGATGACAACACGGCGCTGATCACCGACGGACCGTTCGCGCGAATCCGCCATCCGATCTATGCGTTCGGCATCGCGATGATGCTGGCAACGGCCATCGTGCTCCCCGGCTGGCCGATGATTGCCGTCGCCATCGCCCATTTCGCGGTGATGAACTTCAAGGCGCGCAGCGAGGAAGCGCATCTCGCCCGGCTGCACGGCGACGCGTACGCGCACTACGTTGCGCGCACCGGCCGCTTTCTGCCGCGGCTCGCGGCGCGCCATTCGTGAGCGTGGCTCGCCGCATGCGTGCCGCATTGCGCACGCTGCGCGGAACTGCCTTCGCTTGCGCGCTTGCGGCCGCTTCGGGGTCCACCGCGAGCGATGCAACTGTGCCGGCCGCGGGCGCCTCCGCCGTTCCGCCTGACGTCGTCGCGCGCCTCGCACGCCTCGATTGCTCGCGCATCGGCGCAAGCGACGTACGCGAGATCCTCGCGCGCGTGCCGGCGCCGCGGATCGTGCTGCTGCAGGGCAGCGTGCCGCTGGTGACGATGGAGCCGTTCGCCCAATTCCTGATCGCCATGGGCTATCCCGAAGCGCGCCTCGCCGACCCGCGCGACGGCAGCCACTCGTACAACAGTTTCGCCGACGGCGCGACACTTGCCGGGGCGCTGGCGTTCGAATACGAGCAGACGGGCCTCGCCCCGATTCTGATCGGCCACAGCCAGGGCGGCGCGTTCGCGATCCGCGTCCTGCACGAGCTCGCGGGCGCGTTCCACGACGCGCTGCACGTCGTCGATCCTGCGACCGGCGCGCCGCTCCCGCGCACGACGATCGTCGATCCGCACACACACGACACGCGTCCGGTCGTCGGCCTGCGGGTCGCCTATGCAGCGGCGATCGCGACCGGCTGGCTGCCGCGCGTCCTGCTCGGTCAATGGACGATGCTGTCGCGGCTGCGGACGATTCCCGACACCGTGACCGAGTTCACGGGCTTCGACGTTCCGAACGATCCGATCGCGGGCAACCTGCTCGGCATCCCGCCTTACCGGGCGTCCGGCGAGGCGCAGGTGCGCAGCGTCGTGCTGCCTGCCGGTTACAGCCACATCGGCATCCCGCGCACCGCCCATCTGGCCACGAATCAGCGCGCCCGCGACTACGTCGAGACCTGGACCGAAAGTTCGATGGCGCAGCCGCCGGGCGACACGGCGAATGTCGTGCACGCCGCGGACATCTGGCACAGCGTCAAGCGCCACTGGTGTTTGCAGGCCCGCCGTTTGCTCGTGAATCCCTCGTCGTGAGCCCTCCCGCCGGGGCCGGAAGGCCGCTAGCGCGATTTTCCGGCGGATCTGGACTTTTGCAACGCCGACGGACGGGGCAACATGCCGGTCGAAGCGGCAAAATTTTCAATGGCTTCTATACCAAAACCTCGCGCCGACGTGCTTCCGGAACCGCTTGCGAAACGCGATAACGGCGCCGTCGCGCGGCCGCGGGCGGCCGGCCGCTTCCCCGGCCGGCTCAATGTGTTCCAGGCGGCGATGCTCGGCTGGCGCGACCTCCACCCGTACAACGCCGTGCACGCGGCGCGCATCGGGCGGCCGCTCGACCGGGACGCGCTCGAGCGCGCGATTCGCGAGACGCTTCGGACTGCCGGACTGACGGGGCTCGAGCTCGATCGCCGTCGCCGCCGCTATGCGTGGCGAGGCGGCCCCTCGCGGGTCACGGTCGACGTCGTGCCTGGCGGCGACGACTGGCGCGAAACGCTGGCCCGCATGTTCGAGCGCGAGCTCAACACGCCGTTCACGCGTGACGGGGCGCTCGAGCCGTTCCGTTTTTTCGCGCTCGACCTCGGCGATTGCTTCTTCCTCGGTCTCGCCTACGACCATTTCATCGCCGCCGGCGATTCGATCGTCGTTCTGCTTTCCGCGTTGGCCGACCGGTATGCCGGCGAGCAAGCGAGTGATAGGCCGCTCGTACGCTATCCGCACACGCACGGCCGGCTGTTCGTTCGCCACCCGCTCGCCTTTTGCCAAAGCCTCGCCCGTCTGCCGGCGATGGGCGCGAGCTGCCGCCGGACGATCCGGCCGCACTACCGGCCGATCGAGGAAGGCCACAACGGGTTCCGGTTTTTCACGCTCGTCCCCGACCGCTACGCCGCGCTGCGCGCCGCGGCGCGGTCGTTCGGCGTCACGTTCAACGACGTGCTGATCGCGATCATGCTGCTCGCGCAGGATGCGACATCGCCTGCGCGCGATCGGAAAGCCCGCCGTTCCGAGCTCGCGGTCGCGTCGATCATGAACCTGCGCGAAGCCCATGGCGACGACGCGCATCGCACGTTCGGACAGTTCCTGAGCTCGTTTCGCGTGTCGCACCCGGTGCCGCCCGGCATCGCGTTGCGAGACCTCGCGCAGGACGTGCACCGGACGACTGCGTGCGTCAAGCGCGAGCGCCTCTACCTGGCGACGCTTTCCGCGGTCGCCGTCGACCGCGTCATCGGCCGCTTCCAGACGCCGAAGCAGCGCATGGGCGCCTATGCGAAGAGTTATCCGGTCGGCGCCGGGATTTCGTCGCTGAACGTCGATGCGCTTTGGAATCTCAATGGCAGCGAAGGCGCGCCCGCTTACGTACGCGGCGTGCCCACGGGGCCGACGTCGCCGCTGGCAGTCGCGATCACCACGGCGGACGGCGCAATGTGCGCAGGCCTGTCGTATCGGACGGCGGCTTTCACCGACGACGCGATCGCTGGAATCGAGGACGATATTCGCCGCCGCATCGACGCACTATGAATTCGCTGCTCCGCTATCTGGCCGCCGCCGCGCTCGCGATCTCGGTTGCGCTCGCGGGATGCGCGACGGTGCCGCAACCGGCACCGGACGAGGCCGCCGCCGCGCCGGCGCAGGGCACACCGGCACCCGGCACGCCCAGCGCCCCGTTTCGCGATCGCGCGCTCGAGGAGCGTCTGCTTGCACTCGATCCGCTGCGAATCAGCGACGACGACGTCCGGCAGGTGCTCGCCAAGGGACCGACGCCACGCATCATGCTGTTCCACGGCGGCATCTACCCGGTTCACCTTCTGATGGAATCGTTCGGGCGATTCCTGTCGCGAATGGGCTACCCGGAAGCGCGCATCCGCGACCCAGGCGACGGCGCGTGGTCGTACAGCCCGTACGAGGACGCCGAAAAGCTCGCCGGCATCGTCGCGTGGGATTACGAGACGAACGGCCTGCATCCGATGTTGATCGGCCACAGCCAGGGCGGCATGCAGGCGGTCAAGGTGCTGCACGAGCTCGCCGGGCACTTCGACGAGGCCGTGCGCGTGTACGACCCGGTGCGTGAAGAATTCCTGGACCGCACGACGATCGTCGATCCGTTGACGCACCAGGAACGGCCGGTGGTGGGGATCAGCGTGTCGTACGCATCCGCGACCGGAGCGGGCGGCGCGACATTCCTGATGCCCAACCAGTGGTCGATGCTCGACAAGCTCGAATCGATCCCGAACACCGTCGACGAATTCACCGGATTCTCGGTCGGGATCGACCTGATCGGCGGTGCCTCGCGCTACCGCCACAACGGCACTGCGAAAGTCCGCAACGTGGCACTGCCGCTCAACTACAACCACATCTTCGTTCCGGCCGTGGGCTCGCTCGCGCAGGAGCCGGAGGTGCGCGACTGGATCAACACGTATGCGCCGGGAGACACGCGCGACCCGTCGCTGCTGCCCGGCGACGCCCCGCAGCACGTGCTGTGGGCCGCAGACGTCTGGTACAGCATCAAGAAACACTGGTGCCTCGAGGCGCAGAAGCTCATCCGCGCGCAGCGCGCGAGCGCGCCGGCCGCGAATTAGCGGATCGGGGCGCGCAGGCCGTCTGCTAGCGGATCGAGGCGCGCAGGCCGTGCGCCAGCGGATCGAGGCGCGCAGTAAGCGGCTGCCGTGCGGCGCGCGAAGCCGCGGGTAGAATAACGGCCTTTTCGATGCCCGATCCGACGACACGCGCTCTGCAAGGCAAGGTCGCGCTCGTGACCGGCGCGGCGCGTGGCATCGGCCGCGCGATCGCGCGCAAGCTCGCGAGCGAGGGCGCCGACATCGCGGTCAACTACTACAACAGCCACGACGAAGCGGAAGCGCTTTGCGCGGAACTGCGCGGGCTCGGCCGGCGCGCGGTCGCGATCCAGGGCAGCGTCGGCGTGCCCGACAGCGTTGGCGACATGTTCGAGGCGCTGCGCACGCAGTTCGATCGCGTCGACATCGTTGTCAGCAACGCAGCGTCGGGCGTGCTCAAGCCTGTCATGGACATGGGGCTCAAGCACTTTCGCTGGTGCATGGAAACGAATGCGCTCGCCGTCAACCTGCTCGCGCAGCAGGCGGTGCCGATGATGAAGGACGGCGGCCGGATCATCGCGATGTCGAGCCTCGGCGCGCAACGCGCGATGCCCGACTACGGGTTCATCGGTGCGTCGAAGGCGGCGCTCGAGGCCCTCGTGCGCGCGCTCGCGCAGGAGCTCGGGCCGCGCGGCATCCGCGTCAATACGGTCAGCGCAGGCGTCGTCGACACCGACGCGCTTGCGCATTTTCCGAACCGCGAAGAGCTGATTGCGGATTTCGCGCGGCGCACACCGGCGGGGCCGGTGCTGCGGCCCGGGGACGTCGCGAATGCCGTCTACCTACTCTGTCTGCCGGAAGCGTCGATGATCAACGGCCACACGCTCGTCGTCGACGGCGGCTTCTGCATCTCCGGATGAAGGGCGTCCATGCAGGGAAATTCGGGTTGCGGGCCGGCCGATGAAGGCGTCCGGGCTGGCCGGCAAGTCGGTGCTCGTGACCGGCGGCAGCCGCGGCATCGGCCGCGCGATCGTCGAGCTGTTCGCGGACGAGGGCGCGAGCGTCACGTTCTTCTATCGCGGCAACGCGAAGGCCGCGCAGGAGGTCGTCGACAAGCTGCGCGCGGCCGGCCGCGACGCGCACGCGGCACAGGTCGACGTCACGGACGCCGCAGCGTGCGGCGCGGCGGTGACCGAGCTCGCCGACCGCGCCGGCCGCATCGACGTGCTGGTCAACAACGCCGGCGTCATCCGCGATAATCCGCTGGCGGCGCTCGAGGACGACGACATCCGCGTCGTCCTCGACACGAACGTCGGCGGCGTCTTCAACGTGACGCGCGCCGTCGTGCCTTACATGGTGATGCAGCGCGCCGGCGCGATCGTCAATTTGAGCTCCGTGGCGGGCGAAAAGGGCGGCCGCGGGCAGACGAACTACGCGGCGAGCAAGGGCGCGGTCAACGCGTTCACCCGCTCGCTGGCGGTGGAATTAGCACCGCGCAAGGTGCGCGTGAACGCCGTTGCGCCGGGCGTCATCGACACCGAGATGTCGCAGGGAGTGCGCGAGATGGCGGGCGACGAGGCGAAGGCGCGCATCCTGATGAAGCGCTACGGCACGGCCGAGGAAGTCGCCTACGCGGTATGGTTTCTCGCGTCCGACTACGCGAGCTATGTCACGGGACAGGTGTTCCACATCGACGGTGGGTTCAAGCTCGATTGAAGGGAGAAGCAATGGCTGAAATTCCGGTCACGCAGGACGAAATCAACGCGGTCTTTCCGAAGGTCGCCGACACGATGGCGGACGCGCTCGGTTGCGACGTCGACGACATCAAGCCGGACGTGTCGCTGATCGAGGGCCTCGACGCCGAGTCGATCGACTTCCTCGACATGGTGTTCAGGCTCGAGCGCGCGTTCAAGATCAAGATCCCGCGCGGCAAGATCGTGGAGAACGCCCGCGGCACGCTGCCGGAAGCCGAGTTCGAGCAGAACGGCGTCGTCACCGCGAAGGGCCTCGCGCAGCTGCGCGAATACCTGTCCGAGGTGCCCGCCGAGCGTTTCAAGACGCCGATGAAGGTGGCCGACATTCCGCGGCTCTTCACGCCGACGACGTTCTGCAAGCTGGTCGTGCGCGCGCAGAAGGAGGCGCCCGCGGCGGCGTAGGGGCGAGCGTTGGCTGCCGATCCGCACTTCGCCGCGTATTCGTTCGTCGATCGCATCGACGAATTCGAATCGGGGCGTCACGGCCGCGGCGCATTCGCGATTCCCGCGGACATCGCGGCGTTCTCCCCGGCGCTCGTCGCCGAGGCGGTGGGCCAGCTCGCGGCGTGGGTGGCGATGGACCACATCGGCTTTCGCGGGCGGCCGGTCGCAGCGCTCGCGACGGAAACGCGCTTCCAGGCCGATGCGCGTCCGGGCGAAACGCTCGAGCTTCTCGCGGACGTCTATGCGTGCGACGACGACGCCGTCGCCTACAACGGCCGCGCCGCGGTTGCGGGCCGCACGGTGATCGAGCTCGTGGATTGCCTCGGGCCGATGCTGCCGGTCGCCGAGTTCGACGATCCACAGGCGATGCGCGAGCGGCTCGCCCTGCTGCGAAATCACGGCGCCGCACCGGGACGCTTCCGCGGCGTCGAGCCGATGCCGGTCCGGGTGACCGGGCGCGAGCCGGGCGTCTTTCTGACCGCCGTCTTCGACGTTCCCGCGGACGCGCCGTTCTTCGGTGATCATTTTCCGCGGCGACCCGTGTTCCCGGCAACGCTTCTGCTCGACACGCAGATGCGCCTTGCGGCCGATCTCGCGCGCGAAGCGCCGATCATGCGCGGCGCCATGCCGCGCGCCGTGCGCATGACGCACGTGAAGATGCGCTCATTCATCGTGCCGGCGCAACGCCTCGTCATCGACGTGAAGCTCAGGGCGGCGGAGGACGACACGCTCGGGGCGACGCTGTCGGCGAAGACCGGCGAGCGCACCGTCGCGACCGCTCGCCTGGTGCTCGCGCGCGACACCGGCGAAGCCGATCCCGAGACGATCGACACGGCGGTGATCGCGTCGAGCGCGGGAATCATCCCGTGAGCGAAAACGCGGCACGCCGGCGCGTCGCGATTACGGGCATCGGCCTCGTGACTCCCGTCGGCAACGACGTGGCGACGACGTGGTCGGCGCTCGACGGCGTGAAGAACGGCGCGGCGCCGATCACGCTATTCGACGCGTCCGGGTTCCCGACCCGCATCGCCGCCGAAGTGAAGGGCTTCGTCGAGCGCGTGATCACCGCGCCGCGAAAGCTTCTGAACTACGCGAACCGATCGCACCGCTTCGCGCTCGCCGCCGCTGAAGAGGCGATGCGCGACGCCGGCATCGCGCCGACCGCTGCCGACGGCGACCGCTGGGGCTGCGCCGTGGGCACCGGCATGATGGGCGTCGATTTCGCCGACCTCTCCGCGGTGCAGCGCCATTCCGCAGCCGATGGCGAGCTCGATCCGCAGAAGCTGCTCACCGACAGCTCGGCGGCCGATCCGCGCGCGTTCGGCCGCAGCCAGAGCACGGCGGGTTTGGCACTTTTGACCCGGCGCTTCGGCATCCGCGGTTATGCGACGTCGGTGCATACCGCCTGCGCCTCCGGCGGCCAGGCGATCGGCACGGCGCTGAAGCTCATCCGCCGCGGCGCCGTCGATCGTGCCCTCGCCGGCGGGTTCGACTCGATGATCAGTCCGGTCGGCCTCGCAGGCTTCTGCCTGCTGTCCGCCGTGTCCACCGACAACGACACGCCGCAGCGCGCGAGCCGGCCGTTCGACGCGACCCGCAACGGCTTCGTGCTCGGCGAGGGCGCCGGCTTTCTGGTTCTCGAGGAATGGGAATCGGCGCGAAAGCGCGGCGCGCGCATCTACGCCGAGCTGGCGGGCGACGGCAATTCGCTGTCGTCGTACCGGATCACCGATTCGCCGCCCGACGGCGACGGGCCCATCCAGTCGATGCGCGCGGCGCTCGCCGACGCGCGGGCGACGCCCGCGGACGTCGATTACATCAACGCGCACGGCACGTCCACCGGCATGAACGACCGCAGCGAAGCGGCGGCGATTCACGCGGTGTTCGGCAATGACCATGCGAAGCGCGTCAGCGTCAGCTCGACGAAGAGCTCGATGGGCCACCTGATCGCCGCCGCGGGCGCCGTCGAGGTCGCGATCTGCGCGCTCGCGATCGAGCGTGGCGAGATGCCGGTCAATGCCAACTACCGCGAGCCCGACCCGGACTGCGATCTCAATCTCGTGCTCGACACGCCGCGCCGGCAACGGGTGCGGATGACGCTGTCGAACTCGTTCGGATTCGGCGGCTCGAACAGCTGCATCGTGTTGCGCCATCCCGAACTGGTCGAAGCGCGGCCATGAGCAACAACATCGTCATCACGGGGACGGGGGCGGTCTGCGGCCTCGGGCGCGACGCCGACGCAATGCTCGACGCAATCGTCGCCGGGCGCTCGGCAATCGGGCCGATCGCCGGATGGGACACGACCGGCTGGCCAGTCACGCAGGCTGCCGAGATCGCCGACTTCAACGCGCGCTCGCTCGTCGACGACCGCAAGCTGCACAAATTCATCCGCCGTACCGACCTGCTCGGCATCTATGCCGGCGATCGCGCGGCCGCAACGGCGGGTTACGCGACGCACCGGGAAGCGCTCTCCGTCGAGGCAGCGGCGGAGTTCGCGGATCGCACGGGCATCTATGTCGGCTCCGGCGGCGGCGCGTTCGAGAACCAGTACGACTACTTTCCGCTCATGCGCGACGCCGGCGGCGACCTCGCGAAGTTCGGCCGCGACCTGGCCGACAGCGTGAACCCGATGTGGCTGCTGCGCACGCTGCCGAACAACGTGCTCTGCCACGTCGGCATCCGCAACCGGCTCAAGGGCGCGAACGCGTGCATCACCAATCACAGCGTCGGCGGCACGCTGGCCGTGATCGAGGCGATGGAAGCGCTTCGCAACGGCGAGGCCGACCGCGCGCTCGCCATCGGCCACGACACGCCGATCGAGCCGCAGAACGTCCTCTACTACCACGCGTGCGGGCTGCTCGCTCGCGACGAGCTGCGGCCGTTCGACGCATCGCGCAGCGGAAGCCTGTTCGGCGAAGGCGCCGGCGCGCTTGCGCTGGAGACGCAGAGCGCCGCCGCCGCGCGCAACGCGCCGGTGCTGGGCGAGGTGCTGGGCGGCGGGTACGTGAGCGAGGGATCGGGCCTGCTCGCGATCCGCGACGACGGCGACGGCGTGGCCCGCGCGATCGAGCTCGCACTCGCGGACGCGCGAATCGCGAAGGACGACGTCGGGATGATCGTCGCTCACGGCAACGGCACGCCGCTGTCCGACGCGTCCGAGGCCGCCGCGCTGCGGCGCGTGTTCGGCGCGCGCTGTCCGCCGATTACGGCGTTCAAGTGGGCGGTCGGCCACCTGATCGCGGCCGCCGGCATCGTCGAGGCCGCGATCGCGCTCGCCGCGCTGCGCCGGCAAACGGTGCCCGGCATCGCGACGCTCGAGCGTACGGACTCGCAGTGCGAGAATCTGCCGCTATCGCGCGCCGCGCAGGCGCCGCGCGGCCCGGTGGCGCTCGTGCTGTGCCGTGGCTTCGCCGCCACGGATTCCGCGTTGCTGCTGCGGGCGGCCGGCGCTTGACGGCGATCCCGCCCATTCCTTCGTCGGGCCCTGCCGCGCCGATCCGCTGCGGCATCGACAGCGTCGACATCGCGCGCATCGAGCGGCTGCTCGCAGAGACGCCGCAACCCGACCTCGCGAAGCTGTTTTCCGCACAGGAGCTGGCCGACGCCGGCAGCGGGCCCGGACGTGCGGCGAGCCTCGCCGCACGCTATGCGGCGAAGGAAGCGTGCATCAAGCTCTTTCCGCGCGAGCTCGCGGCGGGCCGCATCGAGCCCGCGGATTTTTCGGTTCACCGCGACGGTTACGGCGCACCGCAGGTCGCATGCAGCGCGAACGCGCGGAGCATCCTCGACCAGTCGCGCATCGCCGGCATCGCCGTGTCGCTGACGCATGATCGAACGAGCGCGTCGGCAGTGGCTCTCGCCCTGCCAATGGCCACCGCCGCGCCGGTTTCGGGCAGGCTGCTGTTCCGCCTGCTGCCGGTGCGCCGCAAGGTCGTCCTCGAAAATCTTCGCCGCGTGTTCGGGGCGGCTGCCCCCGCCCCCGAGATCGAGCGCATCGCGCAGGCGCATTACGCGCATCTCTGGCGGCTGCTCGGCGAGTTCGTCCGCTTCCGCTGGCTGTCGACTGCGCGCAAGCGCGCGCTCGTGCGGGTCGAGAACCTCGACGCGTTCGCCGCAGCGTTTCGCCGCGGCCAGGGCGTGCTCGTGCTGACCGGCCACTTCGGCAACTGGGAGGTGGCCACCGTCGCCGGGATCCAGAACCATCCCGAGGTGCACGGACGGTTTCATTTCGTGCGCCGGCCGATCAAGCCGCGGTGGCTCGACGCGCTCGTGACGCGCCGCTTTCACCGTGCCGGCTTCGGCGTCATCGCCAAGCGCGGCTCGCTCGACCGCATCGTCGCGCTGCTCGAGCGGGGCGACATCGTCGTGTTCCCGTTCGACCAGTACGCCGGGGGCGCCGACGGGCTCGACGTCGAGTTCTTCGGCCACCGGGCCGGCACGTTCAAGAGCCTGGCCGTCATCGCGCTCGCGACGGGCGCCCCGGTGGTTCCGGCGGCCTGCTGGCGCGAACCCGGCGGACGCCACGTGCTGCGCTTCGACGATCCGGTTCCGCTCGTCGACGTCGATGACGCGACGGCGGCGATCGCGCGCACGACGCGCGCGTTCAACGCGACACTCGAGCGCCTCGTGCTGCGGCATCCCGAGCAGTGGTGGTGGGTGCATCGGCGGTGGAAACCCGCGCGTCGCGCGAAGCGCCGTCCGGCGAATCGCGAAGCGGAGCTCGCGCCCGGGCGAACCGTTTAAAGTAGCGGCTGCGCCTTCGCCTGCCGCCGCGGAATGCGGCCTCGTCACGCGGCACGCGTCACAAATGCTCGAAACGCTGCTCGCCCCGAAGTTCGTCGTCCTCTACGTGTTCGTCGCGTCGGGGATCTACGTGCACCACCGCGGCCGCGTGCGGCACGGCTTCCTGCGCCAGCTCACCGACCATTCGTCGCTGATGGCGCCGTACAACGCGCTGATGTACCTGTTCTCGGCGGTGCCGAACCGGCCGTACGTCGACGTGGCGCGCTTCCCCGAGCTTGCGCCGCTCGCGCGCAACTGGCGAACGATCCGCGACGAGGCGCTGCGGCTCTTCGACGAAGGCCGCATCCGCGCGGCGGCGACCTACAACGACATCGGCTTCAACTCGTTCTTCAAGACGGGCTGGAAGCGGTTCTACGTCAAGTGGTACGACGAGCCGCTGCCGTCGGCGAAGGCGCTGTGCCCGAAAACAGTCGAGCTCGTGCAGTCGATCCCCGGCGTCAACGCCGCGATGTTCGCGCTGCTTCCGCCGGGCAGCAAGCTCGGCGCGCACCGCGATCCGTTCGCAGGCTCCCTGCGCTACCATCTCGGGCTCGTCACGCCGAACGCGGACACGTGCCGCATCGTCGTCGACGGCGAACCGTATTTCTGGCGCGACGGCGAGCCGGTGATGTTCGACGAAACGTTCATCCACACGGCGGAGAACCGCAGCGATGTGACACGGATCATCCTGTTCTGCGACGTCGAGCGGCCGCTGCGAGGCCGCCTCGTCCAATGGCTGAATCACGTCGTCGAGATGACGCTGATCCGGGCGAGCCAGACCGAGAACGCGCCGGGTGACCGTGTCGGCGCGCTGAACCACCTCTTCAACGTCGCCTACCGGGTGCGCCTCGTCGGCAAGTGGATCAAGAAGAAGAGCCGCTTCGCGCACTACACGCTCAAGTGGCTGATCATCGGCGGCATGCTGTTCCTGATTTTGCGCTGAACCTCATTATCCAAAGGAGTCCGAAATGCCGCTGTCGATGCACACGTTGTCCGTCACCGCGTTCTCGCGCGCGCTTGCGAACCTGAAGGCCGTGCTCGAGAAGGCGAAGGCGCACGCGCTCGACCACAAGATCGAGGAAGCGGTGTTCGTCACCGCGCGGCTGTACCCCGACATGCTGCCGCTGTCGCGCCAGGTGCAGATCGCCACCGACATCGCCCGCGGCGCGTCGGCGCGCCTCTCCGGCGTCGAGCCGCCTTCGTACGAAGACAAGGAGCAGACGTTCGACGACCTGATCGCGCGCGTGCA
>Ga0207706_10000024_pt1 | contig 151942 bp, 136 predicted proteins | sample KBSC53metaG_FD_184318 | JGI IMG/M metagenome (GOLD analysis project Ga0207706, IMG submission 184318) | Corn rhizosphere microbial communities from Kellogg Biological Station, Michigan, USA - KBS C5-3 metaG (SPAdes) (version 2) | ecosystem: Host-associated > Plants > Roots > Rhizosphere >...
AAGGCGAAGAAGCGCAAGGCGGCACCGAAGAAGTCGGCCGCCAAGAAGTCCACGAAGCGCAAGGCGACGAAGAAGCGGTCGGCCAAGAAGGCGACCAAGAAGCGCGCCGCCCCGAAAAAGCGGGCTGCGAAGAAGTCGACCAAGCGCAAGGCGACGAAGAAGCGTGCCGCCCCGAAAAAGCGGGCGACGAAGCGCAAGGCGGCCAAGAAGCGCGCCGCCCCGCGCCGCAAAGCCGGCGCGCGGAAGAAGACCGCCAAGAAGAGAGCCGCGAAGAGGAAGTAACCTCTTCGTACAGATTCCGTCGCAGACGTGTGACGGACGAAAAAAACGGGCGGCGCTTCACGCGTCGCCCGTTTTGCATTTCAGCTGATCTTACTTTTCCGCGCGAGCGCTGGACGTCGCCGCCGTCGCCTTGCCGCCGCGACCGCCGCCGCCCGACTTCGTCTGCACCGCAACGGCGCCCTTTGAACCGCCTCCGCGGCTCTTCCCTTTCGCCGAGCGCACATTCCGGCCCTTGCCCGCCGACTTGACGGGCGCGACGTCGCTCGTGACCCGCAGCCTCTGGCCGACGATCACCTTGTCGCTCGCGAGGCGGTTCCACCGTTTGAGATCCTCCGCTGTGACGCCGTAGCGGGCGGAAATCGAGTACAGCGACTCGCCGCGGTGGACGGCGTGGTAGAACGTGCGGCCCGCCGGAACGGTGGTGAATACGGCGTTTTCGAGCGAGCTTGCGGCGTCGGCCGACGGCCGCTGCATCGGCACCAGCAGCGCGTAACCGGTCGGCACCGTCTGCCGCGGACCGATGCCGTTGACCGAGCGCAGCGTCTCGAGCGGCAGGCCGTAGCGGATCGCGATCTGCGGCAGCGTCTCGCCGGGCTTCATCCGGTGCGCCTGCCACGACACGAGCGGCTGGTCGACGAGATTGAGCTTCGCGGCGAAGATCTCCGCCTTGTCGATCGGCAACAGGATCGCGTAGTCGTCGGCGCCGGAGATCACCGGGCGATTGTGCTGCGGATTGAGCGCGAGGAATTCGTCGACGTCGAGCTCGGCGAAATCCGCCGCGCGCTTGACGTCCATCCGCACCGTCGTGCGCACGACGGTGAAATACGGCGCGTTCGGCACTTCCCCCATCACGAGGCCGTACTTTTCCGGATCGGCGACGATGTTCTTGATCGCCTGCAGCTTCGGGATGTAGTTGCGTGTCTCGTCCGCGACGCGCGTCAGGTGCTCGAAGTCGGCCGGCAGACCCTTGGTCCGGTTGCGCGCCACGGCCCGCCGCACGTTGCCCTCGCCCCAGTTGTATGCGGCAAGCGCGAGCTGCCAGTCCTCGAACTCGGCATGCAGCTTCTGCAGGTAGTCGAGCGCCGACGTCGTCGCGGCGATGACGTCGCGGCGCGAGTCGAACCACCATGTCTGCTCGAGGCCGAACGATTTGCCCGTGGCCGGCATGAACTGCCAGATGCCGGAGGCGCGGCTCACCGACAACGCATTCGGATTGAATGCGCTCTCCACGATCGGCAACAGCGCGATTTCGAGCGGCATCCCCCGCGCCTCGACTTCGGTGACGATGTGATAGAGATAACGCCGGCTGCGCTCGACCGTGCGCGCGATGTAGTCCGGACGATCGGCGTAGTACTGCTCCCACTTGTCGACGAGCGGGCCCTCGATGTCGGGCATCGCGTAGCCCTTGACGATGCGATCCCACAAGTCGCCGGTCGCGGGCGGCAGTGGCTCGAGATCGGCCGCCTCGCCCGCGAACGGGTCGGTCAGGACGATCTTCGGTGGCGCGGGGGAGAACGCGACTGCCGGGAGCGGCGGCGGGCTGGGTGGCGGCTCGGCCGGCGGCGGGGCGGGCGTCGCGCACGCGGCGAGCGCGAGAACCGCCGGCAGGATCAGGGATCGTCGATAGTGCACTCGGTGCGCAGGGCCGCTGGTCGCCGCAAAAATTCCGGCGATAGTAGGCCCACGCAACCGCGAGCGTCAACCCGAACTTCGTTTTCCGGCGTCATGCGAATCCGTTTTTCCATTCGCGCAGCGTCGCGAACGTATCGACGGCGTCGCTCATCCGACGGCCGGCATGGGCGGCGGCGCGCTCGGCCACCGGGGGCAGTGCCGCCCGCAGGAACGGATTCGTCGCGTGCTCTTCGCCGATCGTCGACGGCAGCGTCGGCTTTTCGCGATCCCGCTTCGCCTGCTCGCGAGCCACGCGCGCGCGCACGTCGGCGTTGCCCGGCTCCACGGCTTCCGCGAATCGCAGGTTCGCGAGCGTGTACTCGTGACCGCAATACACGCGCGTGTCCGGCGCGAGCGCCGCGAGCTTCGACAGCGACGTCCACATCTGGGAAGGCGTGCCCTCGAACAGCCGGCCGCACCCTGCTGCGAAAAGCGTGTCGCCGCAGAACAGCAGCGGCGTGGCACCCGTCGTGAAGTACGCGATGTGCCCTGCCGTATGGCCGGGAATGTCCAGCACCGAAAGTCCGAGATCGATGCCCGGCACGTCGATGCGATCACCTTCGCCGAGCGGATGCGTGCGCCGCGGTATCGACTCGTCCGCCGGACCGTACACCGGCACGTCCGCGTGCTTGCACAGCGCTTCGATGCCGCCGACGTGATCCATGTGATGATGCGTCGCGATCACCGCGCAAAGCTGCACGCCCGTGCGGGCGAGCCACGCGAGCACCGGCGCGGCATCGCCCGGGTCGACGACCGCTGCGGTGTCGCCTTTTCGCACGGCCCAGATGTAGTTGTCCCTGAATGCAGGGATTGGGATAATCGTCGTCATGGATCAGCCTTCGCGTGCCGCGGATCTTTCGTCGCCGACATTCGCCGCGTGGCTCGCGACGCCGCCGGGCATGTACCTGCAGGAGCGCGAGCAGGCGTATTTCGATCTGACCGTGGCCGACATCTTCGGTTTCCACGCGCTGCAGATCGGCCTGCCCGAGCATGCGTTCCTCGCGCAGAGCCGGATCGTATCGCGCTGGACCCTCGATTACGACCCGCCCGCGGATATCATCGCAGATCCGCATGCGCTGCCGTTCGCCGAGAATGCACTCGACCTGATCGTCATGCCTCACGCGCTCGAATTCACGAGCGATCCGCACCTGATGCTCCGCGAGGCGTGGCGGGTGATCCGCCCCGAGGGCCAGATCGTCATCTCGGGCTTCAATCCGTTCTCGCTGTTCGGCATGCGCCGCTATTTCGGCCGCGGCGCGACGCCGCCCTGGAATGGCAACTTCATCGCGCTCTATCGCCTGAAGGACTGGCTGTCGCTGCTCGGCTTCGACATCGTCGGCGGCCGCTTCGACTGCTACGTGCCGCCGTTCACGCAGGAGAAGTGGCTGCGCCGGTTCACGTTCTTCGAGAAGGCCGGCGACCGCTGGTGGCCGATCACCGGCGGTGTCTACTACCTGCGTGCGACGAAGAAGGTGCTCGGCATGCGCCTCCTCGAGCCTGCGTGGGAGCGCCGCGAGCGGCGCAAGGAAGCGCTGGCGCCCGCGGCGCGCGCGCGCGAAGGCCTGACGACGATGCACCGGGCGGCCGGCGACGACGTGTCGCGCAACGAGCTCGCCGCGCCATCTAATCGGTGAGTGTCGTTGTCTACACCGACGGCGCGTGCAAGGGCAATCCGGGTCCCGGCGGATGGGGCGTGCTGCTGATTCGCGGCGGCTCGGAGCAGGAGCTCTTCGGCGGCGAGCGCAGCACGACGAACAACCGGATGGAGTTGACCGCCGTCATCCGCGCGCTCGAAGCGCTCGAGCAGGGGTCCGAAATCGACCTCTACCTCGATTCGCAGTATGTGAAGCAGGGCATCGAGAGCTGGATTCACAGCTGGAAGCGCAACGGCTGGCGCACCGCCGACCGCAAGCCGGTGAAGAACGCGGAGCTGTGGCGAGAGCTCGATGCGCTTGCGAAAACGCACGCGATCCGGTGGCACTGGGTGCGGGGCCACGCCGACACGCCCGGCAATCATCGCGCCGACGAGCTCGCCAATCGCGGCGTCGCGCAGGTGAACGGCGCCGCGCGCGAATAGCGCAAAGCCGACGTCCCGGAAACACACAGCCGGGTCGAGCGAATGCGGCACCCCGCGGGGACTTCAGCCGCTGCCGAGTGCGCGCTCGATGCGGCGCGCGAAGACCGTCATTTCCTTTTCCGCCTGGCGGTCGCCCTTGCGCCGTGCGACGTCGATGCCCTGCCGATACGCGTCGAGCGCCGCCTTCGGCTGCCCGGTTTCGAGCAGGGCGCGCGCGTACAGCTTCCACGCAGCCGTGTAGTCCGAATCGAGCACGACCGCGCGCGCGAGCGCTTCCGCGGCCGCGGGCCAATCCTTCGCTTTCGCGTGCTCGTTGCCGATCGAATAGCGCAGGAGCGCGCCGTCCTTGCCGGCAGCGAGCATCCGCTCGAAGCTCGCGAGCGCGGCGCTTTTACCGGGTGGCGTGGCGGAATCAGGCATCAGCGGAGAATGAACTCGCCGGTTTCGCAGTCGACCCGGCGCAGCGGATAGATGACCTTGCGCTCGCTGCCGTTCAGCGTGCCTTCGATCGTCTCGTAGAGCCAGCCTTCGCTCCCGCGGCGATAGACGAGGCGCGCGGGAAACGCGTCGGCCGCGATGTTCGCGAACGTGAAGATCGTGTCCTTGTCGGCGGTTTGCGTGCCGGCGAGCCGGAACGACGTCTCCTTGCGATCACCGGAGAATTGTGCGAAGTAGACGCCGTCGGATCTCGGCTCGATGCGCATGTACTGGTAGTCCTGCACCTTGCCGCGCAACACCGTTTGCCCGGCGCCGATCAGCAGGCCGCCGCGCAGTGGCAGCCATTGCTCGCGAAACGCGCGCTCGTTCACGTTGCCCTGCCAGCAGCCCTCGAGCCATGCGAGCGGAGCGAGCGGACCGGATGTTTCCGGCGCGGCGGCGTGCGTGGCCGCCTCGGCCGGCGCGCCGGGCGGCGGCGCAGGCGCTGGTTCGGGCGCGGCCGGCTGCTGCGCACTTGCGGCCGCGCAGAGCGCGAGCGCGCCAAAGGCGCAGATGCGCAGTGCCGAGCGAGCACGCGGGCGAAGGGCCGTGGAAGCCGATTCGTTCATTACGATCTCGAGTCCGTGTCGGAGGTGCAATTATCGGCCTGCGCGCTCACTGAACTACCCTGCGCGCTATCGCGCTTCGGGGCTTGTTCGCGCTCGGGGCGGCCCAGCGCGCTCACTGAACTACCCTGCGCGCTATCGCGCTTCGGGGCTTGTTCGGCTCGGGGCGGCCCAGCGCGCTCACTGCAGCCCCGCGAGCGGAAGGTTCATCAGCAGGTTCTGCGGCTTGAGGCGCAGGCGGTTGTGCCCGTCCATCGCCATCGCGAGCCACACCGGGCGGCCCGCGAGCGCCGGCCGCATGTCCGCAGGGTCTTCGAAGTCAAGGCGGAACAGGCACAGCAGTCGTCCCATCCGCGCCTCGTCGACAGGCTGCCGGTTGTAGAGATCGTTGAGGATCGCGCTCGCCTCGACGTCGAGCCCGACGTGCCAGCTCCAATGCGCATCCTCGATTTCCCGCTCGGTGCGGATCGCCACCTTGACGCCCAGGAAGTGAGCGATCCAGTCCTCCATGACGCGCGTCAGCGCGGCGAGCGCGGGCCGTCCGCGGTTCAGGCTCACCGACAAGTCGTGACGCTCGTCGCGCTCCCAGTACGACGCGCGGTTCTCGTCGCTCAGCACGTCGAGGTCGACCGTGCGAATCGGCGTTTTGTTGCGCGCCAGGAGCTCGCCGAGGGAGCCGAAGCCGCCGCTGTCGGCATACGTCTCGACGGTGACCTCGTCGGCCGCCATGACGGCGCCGTCGTCGGTCACCGCGATTTTCTGCGGACGAAACAGCATCTCCGCGGCGCGCGCAGCGAGCGGATCGGCACGCTCGCCCAGGATGTGGCGAAGCACGATCTGCGTGAGCTGCGCGACGAACAGCGGCGGCACGTCGACGCCTTCGCCGCGAAAGAGCCCGATATACGCGGACTCGAGCGATTCGGCGGCGGCGAGCCGGTCGCGAAAACGCAACCAGATCCGATAGTTCTCGCGCGCGTCGGCATCGGCGATCGCGTCGAGCGCCGCAGGATCAACGGCGCCGCGCGGATGCGCGAGCAGCGTGTCGTGCAGGTGCAACTCCGCCGCGCAGGAGTCGGGAACCGGCGCGAGCTCGGGGCGCACGAGAAAGCTGCGCAGGAAATCGTCGGTGACCGCGAGCCTGCCCTCCGGTGTCCGCTTGAGCAGCCTGTAGCCGCAACTGCGCCAGAAATCAGGCACCGCCGAGCAGCGCCTTCTTGAGATCGTCCTGCGCCGGATGCTCGCCGACCCAGATCTTCGTGAGCGCGTCGTTGAACGCGGCGCCGTCGATCGATCCGCGCGCCGTGCCGTCGAGACCCACCTTCGTTGCGCCGTCGACGAAGTCGAGAGTCACGACGCTGCCCTCCTTCGCTTCGCCGAACGACTTCATGATCGCGGCGAGCTCGCCTGTCTGCACGGTGATGGCCGACAGCTCGGCCGGCGTCGTGTTCTGCTTGAGGCCGTCGGTCAGCGCGCCGATGAGCTGGTCGGCGGACAGATTGCGCAGCATGTTGAGCTGGATGCGCCGCGGCGACTTCGCGAGCACCTCCTGCGCCGAGCGCGCCTTCGCGGGCAGATAGAGACTGCCGACATACACCTTGAAGATCGCCCGCTTGCGCGTGCCGGCCCCGTTCAGCGAGAGCTCCTGGCCGCCGACGGTAGCCTTGTCGGCGAGGCGCACGCCTTCCACTTCGAGCGCCGCGGCGCTCGCTGCCGCGGCGAGCGCCGCGATCATCGCCATCGTTCTCACGATCACAGTTCTACTCTCCCTTTGATTGGCCGATGCCGCCGTGACGCTGCTTTCGCTTCAAACCGCCTCGAAGATGCCCGCGGCGCCCATTCCGGTGCCGACGCACATCGTGACCATGCCGTATTTCTGCCGCCTGCGCCGCAGGCCGTGCACGATCGTTGCCGTGCGCACCGCGCCCGTTGCCCCGAGCGGATGTCCGAGCGCGATCGCGCCGCCCAGCGGATTGACCCTTGCCGGATCGAGGTCGAGCTCGCGCACGACAGCGAGCGCCTGCGCCGCGAACGCCTCGTTCAATTCGATCCAGTCGATGTCGTGCTGCGCGAGGCCCGCGAGCTTCAGCGCCTTCGGTATTGCTTCGACGGGGCCGATGCCCATCATTTCCGGCGCCACGCCGGCCACCGCGTAACCGCGCCAGCGCGCGAGCGGCGCAAGGCGGAGCTCGCGCAGCACGCGCTCGCTCACGACGATCGCGGCCGCGGCGCCATCGGACATCTGCGAGCTGTTGCCCGCGGTGATCGTGCCCTTCGCCGCGAAGACGGTCGGAAGCTTCGCGAGCCCCGCCGCGGTCGCGTCGGCGCGCGGGCCTTCGTCGCGCGCGATCGTCTTCGTCTGCTCGGCGACTTCGCCGCTCGCGAGATCGGGCGCGCGCTGCACGACGTCGATGGGGCTCACCTCCGCGTCGAACTCGCCGGCGCGCTGGGCGGCGAGCGCCTTGCGATGCGAGGCGAGCGCGAATTCGTCCTGCGCCTCTCGCGTCACGCCGAAGCGGCTCGCGACCCGCTCCGAGCACAGCCCCATCCCGTAGGCGATGCCGATGTTCTCGTCGCCTGCGAACACGTCGGCGTTCATCGCGAGACGGCCGAGCATCGGGATCATGCTCATGCTCTCGGTGCCGGCCGCGATGACGATGTCCGCCTCGCCGGTGCGAACGCGATCGGCTGCGATCGACACCGCGTTCAATCCCGACGAGCAGAAGCGATTGATCGTCATGCCCGGCACGCTGTCGGGCAATCCCGCGAGCAGCAGGCCGATCCGGGCGACGTTCATCCCCTGCTCGTATTCAGGCATCGCGCAGCCGACGATCACGTCGTCCAGGCGCGCCTTGTCGACAGCCGGCACCTGCGCGAGCACGCTCGTGAGCGCATGCGCGAGCAGCGTGTCCGGGCGCGTTGTGCGGTACGCGCCGCGCGGCGCCTTCCCGACCGGCGTTCGCGTGGCAGCGAGCACGTACGCTTCCTGCATCTGTCTCGTCATCCCAAGGCCTGATAAGGCGTCAATTGCGCAGCGGCTTGCCGGTGGCGAGCGTGTGCGCGATGCGCGCCTGCGTGCGCGGGTCGCGCAGCAGCGCCATGAACTCGCGCCGCTCGAGCGCGAGCAGCCATTCCTCGTCGACCGTGCTGCCGGCGTCGACGTCGCCGCCGCACATCACGCGCGCGAGGCGCACGCCGACCTCGTAATCATAAGGCGTGATGAAGCCGCCCTCGCGCAGGTTCACGAGCAGCATCGTGAGCGTTGCCGTACCGGTTCGCCCCGCCACCGGGATGTCGCGCGGCGGCAGCGGCGGCCGGTATGCGGCATCGGCGAGCGCACGGGCGGTTCCAATCGCCACGTGCAGCACCTCGTGCGGATTCATGACGAGGGTGTCGGCCGGCTGCAGATAACCGAGCTCGAGCGCCTGCGGCGCACTCTTCGACACGGTCGCCTTCGCGACGTTCTGGAAATACGTGCGCAGGAACGGAAAAAGATCGAGCTGGCCGCCGTTCGCGCCACGCCGGACGTCGATCGCCGCACGCAGCGCCAGCTCCTTGCTGCCGCCTCCTGCGGGCAGCAGGCCGACACCCGTCTCGACCAGGCCAACGTAGGATTCGAGCGCAGCCACCGTGCGGTCGCAGTGCAGGATGAATTCGCACGACCCGCCGAGCGCCATGCCGCGCACGGCAGCGACCGTCGGCACGAGCGCGTAGCGCAGGCGCAGTGCCGCCTGCTGGAACTTCGCGACCATGCGCTCGATGCCGTCCCACTCGCGCGCCGCGATCGCAGGGGAGATTCGCGCCAGGTCGGCGCCCAGCGAGAACGGCTCGCGCGGCTGCCAGACGACAACGGCCGCGCACGCGCGCTCCGCGTGCTCGAGCGCGCGCAGAATGCCGTCGAGCACGTCCTCGCTGATCGTGTGCTGCTTCGTGCGAAACGACACGATGCCGACGTCGTCGCGCAGGTGCCAGAACCGCAGCGCGGCCGTCTCGAAGATCGTGGTGCCCTGGTCGAAGCGCTCGCCGGGAAGCGCGTCGGGAAAGAGCTGGCGGCAATAGACCGGCAGCTGGGAGCGCCCGCGAAAAACCCCGCTCGCGGGGGAGAACGATCCGCGCTCGCCGTGCACGCCGCCGGCCGCGATCACGTCCGGGGCGTTCACCCATGCCGGCAGCGGCACGCGCGCGAGTGCCCGGCCCTCGGCGATGTCATTCGCCACGAGATCGGCGATCTCGCGCCAGCCCGCCTGCTGCCACAGCTCGAACGGACCCTGCACCCAACCGAAGCCCCAGCGGATCGCCAGGTCGACGTCGCGCGCGCTGTCGGCGATCGCGGCCAGATGGTACGCGGCGTAGTGAAAGAGATCGCGGTGGAGCGACCACAGGAATTGCGCCTGCGGATGTTTCGACGCGCGCAGCGCCGCGAGCCGATCGCTCGCGTTCGTGCCGGCCAGGATTCCGGCGACTTCCGGCGCGACGACGCCTTGTGCCGCGACGTAGCCTCCGCTGGCGCGATCCAGCACTTCGATCGTGCGCCCGGAGCGGCGGTAGAAGCCCGCGCCGGTCTTCTGCCCGAGCGCGCCTTTCGCGACGAGCGCGGCCAGGTCGGGCGGCGTGTCGAACAGCGCGTGCCATGGATCGTCGCGAAGCGCGCTGCGCATCGTCTGCACGACGTGCGCCATCGTGTCGAGACCGACGACGTCGCCGGTGCGGTAGGTCGCGCTCTTCGCGCGGCCGATCGCGGGACCGGTGAGCGCGTCGACGACGTCGTAGCCGAGCGCGTGCGTGTCCGCGTGGCGCATCGTGGCGAGCACGGAGAAGATGCCGATCCGGTTGGTAATGAAATTGGGCGTGTCCTTCGCGCGGATCACGCCTTTGCCGAGCGCGCTCGTCAGGAACGTCTCGAGCGCGTCCGCCAGTTTCGGTTCGGTGTCCGCGGTCGGGATCAACTCCACCAGGTGCATGTAGCGCGGCGGGTTGAAGAAGTGCACGCCGCAGAAGCGCGCGCGCAACCCGGACGGAAGCGCCTGCGCGAGCGCTGCGAGCGAAAGCCCCGACGTGTTGGAGACGAGCGCCGCGGACGGTGCGACATGCGGGGCGATTCGCGTGTACAGGTCGCGCTTCCAGTCGAGCCGCTCGCCGATCGCCTCGATCACGAGGTCGCAGTCCGCAAGCTGCCCGAGCGCGTGGACGTAGTCGGCCGGCTCGATGTGCCGCGCGCCGTCGGCCACCGCGAGCGGCGCCGGCTCGAGCTTGCGCAAGCGCTCGACGGCCGTTCGCGCGAGCGCATTGGCGGGCCCTTCGGCCGGTGCGAGATCGAACAGCATCGCGGGAACGCGGGCGTTCACGAAATGCGCGGCGATCTGCGCGCCCATGACGCCGGCGCCGAGCACGGCGACCTTGCGAACGATGAGTGGCGAGGCGGGCATCAAGCAGACCCCGTTGGCACGGGCGGTGAAAAGAAAACGGCCGGCTGAACCCCGGCCGTCGAACCTCCGATGTGCGCGCGGTCTAGAACGAGTACGTTGCCTGCAGCGCGAAGATCGTTACGCTGGCATCATACGAGCCCTTGATCAGGCCGTTGGCTGCGGTGCTCCCCTGATTCTGGTTGAAGCTCGGGCTGTCCGCAAAAATATAAACGAGACCGGCGTCGAATTTCCAGTTCGGCGTCCACCTGTACTCGCCGCCGATCGCAAGCCACCAGCGGTCGGAGTCGGGAAGACGCGCCGTTGTATTCGTGCCGTTGACGGGTGTCTGATCGAACGCAACACCCATCCGCGCCTTCCACTGGCTGTTGTAACGGTAGCTCGCGCCGAGCGAATACTTCCACGAATCGTCCCAGTTGAGCGCCACGGCCGGCAGCGTCGATCCGTCGGTCGGGGTGAATTTCAGTTCCGGAATGCTCGACCAGCCGGTGTACTGGACGTCGCCCATGACCTCCCATTGGGGATTGACCCGCCAAAGGAACGAGACATTGGCCATCTGCGGCAGCGTGATGTCGGAGGTGACGCCTCTGCCGTACGCCGCGCGGGTGTTGACCCCTGCGGATAGTGCGGCGATCGTCGCGACGAGCTGGGGTGGTGAACCAGCCGGCGGCGACGGTGTGGGATTGTCGAAGTCGATGTTTGCCTTGATGTCGTACTTCAATTCGGACCGGTAGCTCGCGGCCAGGCGAAGCTGCGGCGAAACGTCCCACGCGGCGCCGATGTTCCACCCCCACGCAGAATCGTCGCCCTTGATCGTCACCTTGGAATCCAGCCCTGGCGTCACTTGCGCGATGGCGTTGAAGGTCGGCGATCCCGGCGTGATTCCGGCCTGGCCGGCAGCACTCAGCAACGCCGCCGAATAGTTGAGATCGCTCGTCAACGTGGCTTTGACACGCTGCCAGTTCACTCCGACACCGACCGCAAATTCCGGCGTGACCTGCCAGGACACCGCGGGGTTGACGTTGATCGTCTCGATATCGGACTTGATCGCCTGGTAGCGACCCAGCCAGCCTTCGGCGTACTCGGTCACCAGGCCGAACGGTACGTTGACGCCGAGTCCGAACGCGAACGTCGGGCTGACCGGGGCGGAGAAGTACAGATTCGGCACGAAGTTGACGCCGCCGGCGTCCCCGCCATCGTTGCCGAGCGGCTGATTGAGCGCCGGCAACGAGCCGTCGTTTTGGAACTTGATGGATGGCGTGATGACGTTCGCGACGCCCGCCACCTGCATGCGTGAGAATTTGGAAAGGGCGGCGGGATTCGACCACATCGCGCTCACATCGTCCGTGAAGGCGGCGCCTGCGGCGAACGCATTGCCGAGGGAACTTGCGCTCTGCTCGTTGAGCTGGAACCCCGTTGCGAGGGCTTGGCCAGCGCCGAGAAATAGCACGCTGCCCGCCACGGCCGCGGCGAGCCGATTGGAGCGGAACGGCAAATTCTTCATAGCATCGAGCATCGAGCCTCCTCTTCCTCGTGGGTTTGCGTCGCCGGGTCTACGGTCGGGATGCCCAGCGGGTACTGCGCCATTCAGGCTGCGGGCCCCGGATCCGCATTCTGCAACTATGTCATCTTTCGGCGTTGATCTGCCGCAAGCCTTTTTCGGCCCGCGGGGTTCGTGGCCGCGTTGTTGCGTCCACCACAACAAACCCCGGTCTCGCCCCGGTGGCAAGCGCGGATCGGCAACGGGCAGGCGTCACGCCGGCGGCGGGATCGGCTTGTCGTCGGCGATGACTTCGCGGTACCACACCGAAGGCGTCGCCGGGAATGTCTGGGCCGGGTCGCGGCCCGTCATGTACGGCGAAAGCCACACGGCTGTCCACGGCCGCGCGTTGCGGCCGGGAGGGCGGTCGCTGCTGCTGTAGTGGACGACCAGGCGCTTGATGCCGTCGATCGTCATGTACAGCTTGCGGTCGCATTCCCACGTCTTCGTGCCGGGTATCTCGCCTCCCGTCTCGACGACGAGGTCGAACGTGATCCATTTGTCGGCCACGATGTTCTCGCAACCCGGTGTCGGCTGCCCTTGCGGCGTCCGGTTGTTCACCGTGTAGAGGCAAGACCCCACGACGCCGATCTTCGGCTGCCAGTCGTAGTCGGCGCCCTTGTTCGCACCCGCCATCAGGTTCGACGTGTTGCCGTTCTGGTCGTATTGATAGAGAAACGGAAACTTGTGCTGGTCCAACGTCGAGACGACGAGCTTCGGCCAGGTGCTCGACCCGGTGATCTCGCTCACCATCGCGAGCTTGATGCCGGGATAGCCGCCGCTTTGCATCCGGAACACCGTGCCGACGAACGCGGCGTTGAACCGCTGCTGCCATTGCAGGTAGAACGTCGAATTCGCGCCGAACGGGCGGGGCAGTTTGAAGTACCAGTCGTTGATGCCCTTGCCCGTCTCGATGTCGTATCGCAAGCCGAACTCGTCGATGACGGGCTGCGAATATCTTGGATCGCTCGTCCACACGCCGACGTCGGCACGCGGATGCCGCCCGGCCATGTTCGCATCGCTCGCGGCCGGGGACGCGAGGCGGCGCGCGAACAGGCGACCCGCGGAGCGTCGTGCCCACGGTTCCGCAGCAGCCGCGGGTACGGCTGCGGCTGCGACGGCAGGGGTAGCTGCGTGTGAACTTGCCCTGACGCCAGGCGCCGGAGCACTCGATTTTTCGCCAGCGGCAGCAGGCGCCTGGGACGGGGACTTCGATTGCTCCGGCGGCATGCGAATGATCGAAGCGGGAGGCAAGCCGCTCGAGTCCGGATTCGGCAAGCGCGGCGGCGTTTGCGCCCGGGCGGCTCCCCCACAGCACATCGCGATGCACATGCAAACGGCAATGCGTCGAAGCATCGGCTTCCCCCGCTGGATTCCTGGCGAGACAACGGCGCGACCGTAAAGCCGCGCCGACGCTAAGTTGTGAGCGGAGGCAATTCCCGGGGCTTGCGATCCGGACCCACCGCGACATACGTGAGACTCGCCTCGGTGACCTTGACCGTGACTTCCTGGTCGGGGTTCCGCTGGGCGAAGACCTCGACCGACACCGTGATCGACGTGCGGCCCGTCTTCTCGATCGTTGCATAGAACGACACCAGGTCGCCGACCAACACCGGCTGCTTGAAAACGAACGAATTGACGGCGACCGTCGCGATGCGGCCGCGCGCGCGCCGCGCAGCGGGGACCGATCCTGCGATGTCGACCTGCGACATGATCCAGCCACCGAAGATGTCGCCGTGGGCATTCGCGTCGGCCGGCATCGGCGTGACGCGCAGCGCCGGAACCCCGGGGGGCAACTGGACCCCGCTCACTGGAGCGCAGCCTCGCGCGGCGTGCTGCGCTTCGCCTCGTCGCGCAGCTCGCGGCGGAGGATCTTGCCGACGTTCGACTTCGGCAGATCGCCACGGAACTCGACGTCGCGCGGGCACTTGTACGCGGTCAGGTGATCGCGGCAATGCGCGACGACGCCGGCCGCAGTCAGCGTCGCGTCCTTGCGCACGACGAACAGCTTGACCGCCTCTCCGGATTTTGGATCGGGAACTCCGACGGCCGCGCACTCGAGCACGCCCGGATGCTGGGCGACCACGCCCTCGATCTCGTTCGGATACACGTTGAAGCCGGACACGAGGATCATGTCCTTCTTCCGGTCGACGATCCGGATGTAGCCGCGCGCATCCATCGTGCCGATGTCGCCGGACATGAAGAAACCGTCGGGCGTCATGACGTCGGCGGTGTCCTGCGGCCGCTGCCAGTAGCCCGCCATCACCTGCGGGCCCTTGATGCAGATCTCGCCCGGCTCGCCGAGCGGCACGTCCCTCCCGGCGTCGTCGCGCAGCACGATCCACGTCGATGGGATCGGCAACCCGATCGCGCCCGTGTACTCCGTGGCGTCGAGCGGGTTCATCGTCGCGGCCGGCGACGTCTCGGTCAGCCCATAGGCCTCGACCAGCGTCACCCCGGTCACTTCCTTCCAGCGCTTCGCCACCGCCTCCTGCACAGCCATGCCGCCGCCGAGGGACAGGCGGAACGAGCGGAAATCGAGATGCGCGAACTTCGGATTGTTGAGCAGCGCATTGAACAGCGTGTTGACACCCGTCATCGCCGTGAAGCGAAGCCGGCGCATTTCCTTCACGAAGCGCGGAATGTCGCGCGGGTTCGTGATCAGCACGTTCTCGCCGCCCACCGACATGAACACGAGACAGTTCGCGGTCAGCGAGAAGATGTGATAGAGCGGCAGCGGCGTGAGAATGACCTCGCGCCGATCGTCGGCAAGGATCGGCCGCACCCACGCGCGCGCCTGCAGCATGTTGGCGACGATGTTCCGGTGCAGCAGCATCGCGCCCTTGGCGACGCCCGTGGTGCCGCCCGTGTACTGCAGGAACGCGAGGTCGTCGTGACCGATCGGGATCCGCGACAGCGACACCTTGCGGCCCTGCCTCATCGCGTCGTTGAAGCGGATCGCGCCGGGCAGCGAGTACTTCGGCACCATCTTCTTGACCCGCCGCAGCACGAGGTCGACGACCTTGCCCTTGACAGCGAGCATCTCGCCGATCGACGTCACGACGACCTGTCGCAACTTCGTCCGCGCGATGACCTCCTGCAGCGTGCGCGCGAAATTCTCGACGACGACGATGACCTCGGCGCCCGAGTCGACGAGCTGGTGCTCGAGCTCTCGCGCCGTGTAGAGCGGGTTGACGTTCACCACCGTGCAGCCGGCGCGCAGCGTCCCGAACAGGCACACCGGGTACTGCAGGATGTTGGGCATCATGAGCGCGACGCGCGTGCCCTTCGCGCAGCCGATGCTCTGCAGCCACGCGCCGAACGTCGACGACAGCGCGTCGAGGTCGTTGAACGTGATCGTGCGGCCCATGCACGAGAATGCCGGCCGCGTCGCGAACTTGCGGCACGCCTCCTCGAACACGTCGCGCACCGACGCGTATTCGTCGATGTCGATGTCCGCGGGCACGCCCTTCGGGTAATGCTCGAGCCAGATGCGTTCCACGACTCTCCTCCCGGGGGTCGAAGCCGATCGTCCGGCGGCGCTTCGCAGCGGACCTCCAGGCTCCGGTTCGTTCGATAACCGGCGATGCGCCGGCAGATGCTACACCACGCGACTGCCGTCCGCGATCAGGCGAACCCTCATGCCGCACCCGCCGCGGTGCGCGCATATTGCAGCGGACCGCCGCGAAACGGCGCGAACCCTGCGCCGAAGATCGCGCCGGCGTCGACCAGGTCGGCGTCTTCGACGATGCCCTCGGCGAGCGCGGATTCCGCTTCCGCGACGAGCGGATCGACGAGCCTGCGGCCGAGGTCGGCTGATACAGCGGCGGGCGCGGCCTGCTTCTGCGCGCGCCCGTTCACCCACGCGTAGAACCCCTGTCCCGTCTTCTTGCCGAGCCGCCCCGCGGCCACGTTCTCCGCCAGCCGGCGCGGTGGCTCGCCGTCGTGCCCGAGCATGCGGCCGACCGCGAGGCAGATGTCGAGCCCGACCGTATCGGCGAGCTCGATCGGGCCCATCGGCATGCCGAACGCGACCGCAGCCTCGTCCACCGCCTCGGGGGCGATGCCTTCGTCGACGCAGCGCATCGCCGTCATCAGATATGGCGCGAGCACGCGGTTGACGAGGAAACCCGGCGCGCTTTTCACCGGCAGCGGCAGCTTGTCGATCGCGCGCACGAATGCCGCGCCGCGCGCGAGCAGCGACGGATCGCTGTCACGGCCCGCGACGACCTCGACCAGCATCATCCTCGCGACCGGATTGAAGAAGTGAAGGCCGATGAGCCGCGACGGGTCGGCGAGGGCCGACGCGATGTCTTCGAGCGGGATCGACGACGTGTTCGTCGCGAGGATCGCATCGGGCTTCGCGCGCGCCTCGACGTCGGCGAACAGCGCGCGCTTCGCGGCGACATTCTCGAAGATCGCCTCGACGATCACGTCGGCGTGCGCGATGCCGTTGCCGGGAACGTCGGGAATCAGCCGGTCGAGCGCGTCGCGCACGCGGCGTGGATCCTTCAGGCGATCGGCGAAGAGCTTCGCCGCGCGCTTCACAGCCGGTCCGAGCCGCTGTGCGTCCTGGTCCTGCAGCGTCACCGTGAATCCGCGCAACGCGCACCAGGCCGCGATGTCGCCGCCCATCGTGCCCCCGCCGACGACGTGCACGCGCGCCACGCCGGACGCGTCGACCTTGCCGAGCGCCTTCAGCCGCTCCTGCAGATGGAACACGCGGATGAGGTTCGCAGCGGTGGGCGTCGCGACCAGCGCGGTGATCGACGCCGGGTCTCCCGGCGGCGGCGCCAGCGGGTCGCCGTCGAAGCGCTCGAAAAGCTCGAGAATCGCGTACGGCGCCGGATAGTGCTCGCGTCGCGCGCGCTTCCGCACCTGCTCGGCGGCGCGCTTCACGATCAGCCGGCGTGCGAGCGGCGCGAGCGTCAGCGACAGCGGGAACGGCAGCGTGCGCTGCGAAGGCCGCGCGAGCAGTACGCCCCGCGCGGTGTTGTCCATGATCCGCGGCGGCACGCATTCGTCGGCGAGACCCAGGCGCTTTGCCTTGCGTGCGTCGATCGTCTTGCCGGTCAGCAGCAGGTCGAGCGCCGCGGGTGCGCCGACGAGCCTCGGCAAGCGCTTGATGCCGCCCCATCCCGGAACGATGCCGAGCATGACTTCCGGCAGCCCGAGCCGCGTCGACGGCTCGTCGACGACGACGCGATAGCGGCAAGCGAGCGCGAGCTCGAGGCCGCCGCCGAGGCAAAAGCCGCGGATGAGCGCGAGCGTGGGATACGAGACGTTCGCGAGACGCTCGAATGCGTCCCAGCCGTGACGCACCAGCGCCTGCGCCTGCTGCGCGTCACCGATGTTCGCGAACTCGTCGACGTCGGCGCCGGCGATGAAGCCATTCGCCTTGCCGGAGCGAATGACGAGGCCCTTCGGCGGATCCGCCTCGAGAGCGTCGAGCATTTGCATGAGCTCGTCGAGCACTGCACGCGACAGTGTGTTCGTCGTGCGGTCCGCACGATCGAGCGTGAGCCGGGCGAGGCCTTCGGCGTCGCGCGCGAGCGTCCAGTTCTCGCCCATCATGCGCCGGCCGCCGCGATGCGCTCGACCAGCATGGCGCCGCCCTGTCCGCCGCCAATGCAGATCGCCGCGATGCCGCGCTGCCCGCCCTCGCGCTCGAGCGTGTTCAAAAGGTGCAGCACGATGCGCGCGCCCGATGCGCCGACCGGGTGGCCGAGCGCGATGGCGCCCCCCTCCGCGTTGAGCTTCGCGTCGTCGATCACTCCGAGCGCCCCGGGAAGTCCCAACTCGTCGCGACAGAACGCGTCGTCGCGCCAGGCGGCAAGGCACGCGAGCACCTGCGCGGCGAACGCCTCGTTGATCTCCCATGCGTCGACGTCGGCGAGGCCCAGGTGGTTGCGCGTCATCAGCGGCGTGGCGGCGTAGACGGGACCGAGGCCCATTTGCGCGGGGTCGAGCGCCGCCCATTGCGAATCGACGATGCGGCCCTTCGGCGTCAGGTTGAAGTGCGCCAGCGCTTCTTCGGTCGCGAGCAGCAGCCAGGCGGCGCCGTCGGTCACCTGCGAGCTATTGCCGGCCGTGACGTTGCCGTACTTGCGGTCGAAGAACGGCTTTAGCTTCGCGAGATTGGCCGGCGTCGAATCCTCGCGCACGCCGTCGTCGGCCGGGTAGACGTTTCCCGCGCGGTCGATGAGCGGGACGATCTCGTTCGCTAAATGGCCCTCGCGCTGCGCGGCGAGCACGCGCGCGTGGCTCTGCGCGGCGTACGCGTCCATCTCGGCGCGCGAAATGCCGAAGCGGTACGCGAGATTCTCGGCCGTCTGGCCCATCAGCAGGCCGACGACCGGATCGGTCAGGCCCTTCATCAGCCCGATCACCGGCGCGAGATAGTGGGGGCGGAATTTCGCGAGCAGCGCGGCGCGCCGCCCGAGCGACTTCGCTGCATACCAGTTGGCGAGCCACGTCACCATGGGATCGGAAAACAGCAGCGGTGCGCGCGACAGCGCATCAACGCCACCCGCCAGCACGAGATGCGAGCGGCCGGCGCGCATCGAATCCATCGCCGAGTCGAGCGCCTGCATCCCGGACGCGCAATTGCGCATCACCGTCCAGCCGGGGACCTTGTGGCCGCAGCCCATTCGCAATGCGACGACCCGGCCGATGTTCACCTCGTCGACCGACGGCGCGGCGCAGCCGAGGATCACCTCGTCGAGATCGGCGGGCGCGAACGGCTGGCGCAGCAACAGCGCGCGGCCGGCGTCGGTTGCGAGGTCGGATGCCGCGAACGGTCCCGGCCGGTTGCGCGCCTTGAGGAAGGGCGTGCGCGCGCCGTCGACGATGTAGATGGGCTTGGTCATTGAACTACCGCCCTCCGATCATGACAGCCATTGCCACCGGCGTCCGGGGCAATTCGCGCTTGGGGCGGCCCTGCGCGCTCATGCTGCGGAGATGGGGCCGCGCGGACGGTCAGGCAACCGCGCGCCGAACTTCCGGCGCGCTCGTTGCCCGGGCCTTTTGCGGTGCGGCGTCCTGGCCAATCGGCATCAGCAGCGACGCACCCAGGTCCTGCCCGAAATCGTCGACGCGCACGACACGCGCGACGAGATCTCGCTGCGTCGCGAGAATGTCGGCGTCTGTCTGCGCGATGATGCCCGCGGCAACGGCCTGCGCAATCGTCTCGGCCGCGCCCTCGCCTGGCGCGAGCGCCGGCGTGAACCGGCCGCTGCGCATTGCGCTCCGGAGCTTGCGCTCGATCGGCTCGGCGACAACGGTGACCGCGAGCGCGCGCTCGAGCAATCCCACCGGCTCCGCGGAGTCGCCGATGAACATGCCCGCAGTGAGCCGGTCGCGCGGCGCGCCGGGCTCGATCAGGAGCCGCGCGACGTGCTGGCCGAGCCGATCCGACGGCAAGGCATGCGGCCGGCCGAACGGAAAAGCGACGAGTCGCATCAGCGCGGCGATCGCGCGGTTCGGAAAGTTGACGATCACGCCGTCGATCGCCTCCTGTGCCTTGAACAGCGCGTCGCGGACCGCCCAGTGCACGAACGGGAGGTCGGCGGCTGGCCGGCCATCCTGCTCGAAGCGCCACAGCGTCGCCGAAGCGAGGTAGAGCAGCGACAGCACGTCGCCGAGGCGCGCCGAGAGCTTTTCCTTGCGCTTCAGCGCGCCGCCGAGGGTTGCCATCGCCAGGTCGGCGATGAACGCGAACCCCGCCGACGTGCGCGCGAGCTGGCGGTAATGGCAGAGGGTCTGCCGCGCCGCGTTGCGCGGTGCGCGCACGGACCGGGCGCCCGTCGCCGCCGTGACGAACGCGCGCAGCGCATTGCCGAGAGCGAAACGCAGGTGACCCCCGAGCGCCGCGTCGAAGTCGCGAAGCGCCTTCGCGGGGTCGGGCTCCTGCGTGGCCGCCATCTCGCGCAGCACGTACGGATGGCAGCGGATCGCGCCCTGGCCGAACACGATCAGGCTGCGCGTCAGGATATTGGCACCCTCGACGGTGATCGACACCGGCATCTGCATGTACGCGGCGCCGAGGAAATTCGACGGACCCATGCAGATGCCCTTGCCGCCGATGATGTCCATCGCGTCGTTGATGATCTCGCGACCGCGCTCGGTGATATGCAGCTTCGCGATGCCCGACAGGACGGCGGGCTTTTGGCCTCGGTCGACGATCGACGCAGTCAGCATCCGCGCGGCGTCCATCAGGTACAGATTGCCGCCCATCCGGGTGAGCGCTTCCTCGATGCCTTCGAAGCGTCCGATCGGCGTGCGGAACTGTGTGCGGACACGGGCGTACGCGCCAGTCGTGCGCACGGTGAGCTTCGCCATGCCGGTGTTCGACGAAGGCAGCGAGATACCGCGGCCCGCCGCGAGGCATTCCATCAGCATCCGCCAGCCCTTGCCGAGCATCGGCGCGCCGCCAATCACCCAGTCCATCGGGATGAACACGTCGCGGCCGGAGTTCGGCCCGTTCTGGAACACCGCGTTCAGCGGCATGTGCCGGCGGCCGATCTCCACGCCCGGATGCGACGTCGGGATCAGCGCGCACGTGATGCCGAGGTCCTCGCGATCGCCGACCAGGTGCTCGGGGTCGTACGCGCGAAATGCGAGGCCGAGCAGCGTGGCGACCGGACCGAGCGTGATGTAGCGCTTGTCCCACGTGACGCGCAGGCCGAGCACGCGCTTGCCTTCGTGCTCGCCGTGGCATACGACGCCGAAGTCGGGGATTGCCGCCGCATCGGAGCCGGCCTGCGGATTCGTGAGCGCGAAGCACGGGATCTCGTGGCCGCGCGCGAGCCGCGGCAGATGCCGGCGCTTCTGCTCGTCGGTGCCATAGTGCAGCAGCAGCTCGCCCGGGCCGAGCGAGTTGGGTACGAGCACCGATACCGCGACTGTGCCGCTGCGCGTCGACAGCTTGGTGATCACCTGCGAATGCGCGTACGCCGAGAAGCCCAGGCCACCGTACGCCTTCGGGATGATCATGCCGAGGAAGCCGTGGTCCTTGATGTACTGCCACACGTGCGGCGGCAGGTCCTTGTGGACGTTCGTCGTCTCCCAGTCGGTGATCATTGCGCAGAGCGTCTCGACCTCGTTGTCGAGGAAGTGCTGCTCCTCAGCCGTGAGCGTCGTGCGCGGGATTGCCAGCAGCTCGCGCCACGCGGGACGCCCCGAGAACAGCTCGCCGTCCCAACCTACGGTGCCCGCCTCGAGCGCCTCGCGCTCGGTTTGCGACATCGGCGGCATCACCTTGCGGAAAGCGCGCAGCAGCGGCTTGCTGATCAGCACCCGGCGAAGCGGCGGCACGACGAGCGGCGCGACGACGATTGCGATCGCGAGCGCAACGAGGAGCGCGGTCGGGATGGAGGTCATGTCGGTCTCCGTTGCGAAAGTGGCCGGCTCAACGCGTCGCCCGATCCGGGCGGCGGCGCGCGGCCGGCGCGTCGTCGAGGTCGCGGGTCACGCGCGAGAGATCCGGCAGCGGCGCGGTGAGTCCCGCGAGCAGGAACGGGGCGAGACGGCGCAGGAGGATCTCATCGTTCGTCGTCTCGTTCGGATTCAGCTCGGCGATGAGCTTCAACGCGTCGGTGCCCGCGAGCGTGTAGGACAGCGCGCCCATGATGAAGTGCAGCCGCCACGACAGCTCCTTGCGCGGCATGTTCGGCAACGCGCGCGCGAACGCCGCCTTGAAGCGGGCGATCATCCCGGCGTACTGCTCCGAGAGGAACTGGCGGATGAACGGCGCCGGGTCGGCATACGCGCGGCCAAGCAGCCGCAGGAAATTGGAGCCGCCGCGTGCCGGATCGCGCGCGAGCTTGAGCGCAGGAATCAGGAGCGCGCTCAGGATGCGGTCGCATGGCAGTGGCTTCGGCGCCGCCTCGGCCTCGAAGCGCGTGAGGAGCTCGAGCCGGCGCTGATTCATCGGATCGAGCCGGCGCGTGAGCACCGACTGGAAAAGCTCCTCCTTGCTGCCGAAGTGATAGTTGACGGCAGCCAGGTTCACGGCGGCAGCGGCGGTGATCGCGCGGAGGCTCGTCGCCTCGTAGCCGTGCTCCATGAACAGCGCCTCGCCGGCGTCGAGGATGCGCGCCTTCGTTTCGGCCGGGCCTGCCGTCGACAACGGAATGACTTTGGCTTTGGGCATCGGGGGCGGAGCTCCTTGGCTCCGGCTGCTCGTCGCGCCGGCGACTGCCGGTTCGGGACGCGGAACGGGCATACATTTAAACGTTCGTTTGAAGCTTACGTTTGATCGAGATGGAGGTCAACAAGTTCCCGGGGTCGGGCGAGGAGGCCAACCGTTCCGGAGCCTGCCGTATTGCCTCGCGTTCGCGACAAGCCGACGCAGTTTCCGCTTGCCAGCGGAGGCATCGCGGCGCATGATGACAGTGGCATAGTCGCCGACGAAACACGAAGGATCAACGCCATGCTGAACATCGGCCGCAACGACCGCTGGGTCGACCTCAAGGACTCTGGCAAGCCCGGCGCGAAGCCGGCCAGCGGGGCGACCGCCGCCGCAACCACGCAACCGCCGCTGCCGGGCGTTTCACCCGCGCGTCATGCCGCGCCCGCCGCCGCGGAGCCGGCGATCGTCCATCGCGAAGTGCCGCAGCGCGAGCCATCGCGCGAGCCGTCGCGCGACGCGTCTTCCCGCGAAGGGGCGCCTGCACCGTCGCCCGAGGAGGTCGCCGGCAGCAAGCTGTTCGTCGGCGTCAACATCAAGCTCAAGGGCGTCGAGATCTCGAACTGCGACGTGCTCGTCATCGAGGGACAGGTCGACGCCACGATCAACAGCAAGGTGATGGAGATCTCGAAACCCGGCACGCTGACCGGCACGGCGATGATCGACGTGGCCGAGATCCACGGCGAGTTCTCGGGCGAGCTCACGGCGCGCACCAAGCTAGTCGTGCACGGCACCGGTCGCGTGACCGGAACCGTTCGCTACGGCAAGCTCGTCGTCGCCGAGGGCGGCACGCTCGACGGCGAGCTGAAGCAGATCGACGCCGCATCGCCTTCGCGGTCCGAGAAGGGACCCGCATCCGAGTCGCGCGCCTCGTCCCCACAGCCTGCGCACTGAAATACGCGCGCGCAGTGGCCCGGATCTCGATCGCCAAGACGCATCACCTGACGCACAAGAAGGCGAAGAGCGTCGCCGAGCGGCTCGCGCGCGACCTTGGACAGAGGTTCGACCTGATCTCGGAATGGGATGGTGATCGCGTGCATTTCGAGCGCCCCGGCTTGTCGGGCAGCATGCACGTCGGCAAGTCGCAGATCACGCTCGAGGTCACGCTCGGACTGCTGCTGACGCCGCTCAGGCCCGCGATCGAGAAGGAAATCCACGCGCAGCTCGACAAGCTGACCGAGGAACGCCGCGTGACACGCAAGAGCGCCGCCTGACGCGACAAGCCCCGAGGCGCGCTAGCGCGGAGGGTAGTGCGATCAGCCGGGCCGCGGATCGGAAAACGGCGCGTCGCTGCCTCCGGCGATCGCGGCGTGGATCGCCGTCTCGCGCTGCCTGATCGTCGCCAGGAACTCGCCAGCGCCGCGCATCTGCGCGAACGCCGCGAATCCGCGCTCGAGAAAGTCCTGCAACGCCGCAAGGCCGGCGAGCCGTGCCGGTTTGCGCATCATCGTAAGCGCGGCGCGGATCAGCGGCTTGCCGACCATGCGATCGAGCGCGGCGCCGACGTCGCCGATCAGATCGATCTGGCGCAGGCGCGCGTCGAACCGCCCGACAGCGCGATAAGCCGAGCAATAGTCGGGAACGGAAACCTCCGACGTCGAACGCAGCGCGTCCACCATTGCGCGATCGAGATCCTGCGAAAGCGCATCGAGCTCGATCGCCATCGCCACCGTCGCGATGACGTTTTCGGGCATCAGCCGCTTCATCGCCGGCATCACGTGCACCAGGTCGGCGTCGCGCTGCGCGAAATCGGTGCCTCCGTACAGGTCGGTCTCGAAGAATGCCATCGCGGCCGCGTAACGCGGCATGCGCTCGAGATCGGCGTATGTGAGCTTGAGGCGCCGGCCCTGCCACTCGCCGAGCGCGGCCAGCGCGCGGGCGAGCGGCGGGTCGGCCGCGCGCTCCACGTGATGCTGCTGCACGCGTGCGAGCGCGCGCGCGAGCGCCGCGATCGCGCCGCCGGGAGCGTCGGTATCCATCGGCCGCGATGGTACACACCGCTGCGCTTCCCGAAGGGCGCCGTGCGCGTGTGCTTTAGATTGTTTGCTCTACCGCGCGGGTACTATCGTCGCCTGACCATGGCGTTTCCGCGCCGTGCGCGCGTTCGACACACAATCGGTGTCGGAGGTGCAACCCCCGGTGTCGGAGGTGCAACTCATTCCCGTGAACCTTTCCCGCCGCCGCTTCGTGTTCGTCGGCCTCGCCGGCGCCGCCGTCCTCGCGGGCGCGCGCTGGCTTGTCCCGGACGAGCCGATCGGCGAATCCGCCCCCGCCGGGCTCACGGCCCATGCGGCCGACATCGTGCGCGCGCTCGTGCCGGCGCTGCTCGACGGCGCGCTTCCCGAAGATGCCCCGGGGCGCGACGCCGCGATCACGCGAACGGTTGCGGCCGTGGGAACCGCCATCGAGGGATTGCCGCCGGCGACGCGCGAGGAGCTCGCGACGCTGTTTGCGCTGCTCGCGTCGATGCCGGTGCGGCTCTTCGTTGCAGGCATCGGCGGCGCGTGGCGCGACGCCACGGTTGCGGACGCGAACGGGTTCCTCGTCCGGCTGCAGAAAAGCCGCTGGTCCGTGAAGCGCAGCGCGTACGACGCGCTGCACCAGCTGACGTTCGCCGCGTGGTACGCCGATCCGCGCGCATGGCCCGCGATCGGCTATCCGGGCCCGCCTGCGCGCGCGTGATCTCATGACCGAGACCATGGACGCGAAGATTCCCGACCCGGTGCGCGACGGCCTCGCCCGCGGCTGGAGCGTCGTCGACGCGACGACGCTGCGCGAGGACGTCACGCTCGAGACCGACGTCGTCATCGTCGGCACCGGCGCGGGCGGCGGGATCGCGGCGGAAATGCTCGCCGACGCCGGGCTGCGCGTGCTGCTGATCGAGGAAGGCCCGTTGCGCTCGTCGCACGACTTCCGCATGCGCGAGTCCGAAGCCTACCGCGATCTCTACCAGGAATCCGCTGCGCGCAAGACGGCCGACAAGGCGATCAACATCCTGCAGGGGCGATGCGTCGGCGGCGGCACGACCGTCAACTGGACCAGTTCGTTTCGCACGCCGGTCACGACGCTCGCGCACTGGCAGTCGGCGTACGGCCTGAACGGATTCGACGAGCCCGGCCTTGCGCCCTGGTTCGCGCGTGTCGAGGAGCGGCTCGGCATCGCGCCGTGGAGCGTCGCGCCCAACGCCAATAACGCTGCGCTCGCGCGCGGCGCCGGCAAGCTCGGCATCGGCTGGCATGCGATCCGGCGCAACGTGCGCCAATGCTGGAATCTCGGCTACTGCGGACTCGGATGTCCGACCAACGCGAAGCAGTCGATGTTGGTCACGACGATCCCGCACGCCCTCGATCGCGGTGCGACGCTCGTCACACGAGCGCGTGCCATGCGCCTCGTGCTGCGCGGTGATGCGGTCGACAGCCTCGAGTGCGCAGCGATGGATGCCTCCGGGACGGCAGCCTCGAGTCGCCGCATCCGCGTGCGCGCGCGCATGTTCGTCGCCGCGGGCGGCGCCATCGGCTCGCCCGCGCTGCTGCTGCGAAGCAATGTTCCCGACCCCTACGCGCAGGTCGGCATCCGGACGTTCCTGCACCCGACCGTCGTGTCGGCGGCGCTGATGCCGGAGCGCGTCGACGGCTTCGCGGGCGCGCCGCAAACCGTGTATTCGGATCACTATCTCGATTCAGTACCGATCGACGGACCGGTCGGCTTCAAGCTCGAGGCGCCGCCCGTGCACCCGGTGCTCGCGGCCATCACGTTGCCTTCGCATGGCAGCACGCACGCGGCGTGGATGAGGCGCCTGCCGCACATGCAGGTGCTGATCGCCCTTTTGCGCGACGGCTTCCACCGCGACAGCGCGGGCGGACGCGTGCGGCTCGCGCGCGACGGAACCCCGCTGCTCGACTACGCGCTGACACCGTATCTGTTCGACGGCGCGCGCAGGGCGATGATCGCGATGGCCGAATTGCAGTTCGCGGCCGGCGCGACGTCGGTGATGCCCGTGCACGACGAAGGCGACGGCTATGCGAGCCTCGGCGCGGCGCGCGCAGCGATCTCCGCGTTCGACCTGCGGCCGCGAGCGACAACGGTGGTGTCGGCGCACGTCATGGGCGGTTGTGCGCTCGGCCCGGACCCGCGCCGCGCGGTTGTCGACGAGACGGGACGCCACCACCATCTCGGCAATCTCTATGTCGTCGACGGGTCGCTGTTTCCGACTTCGATCGGCGCCAATCCGCAGCTTTCGATTTACGCGATCGCCGCGAAGCTCGCGACAGGCATCGCCGGCCGGCTTCCCACCTGATGCGTGCCTTTAGTGTGATTGCTCTAGTCCTTTGCCGGTAGCGTCTCGATATCGACGGCTCGCATCCGAAGCTGGCCGCCTTTCCAAGGAGAACCTGCATGTCGAACACGATTCGCTATGACAACCCGGCCGCGGTGCTCGCGGCGCCCCGTCAGATCTGGCTTGCGACGCTCGGCGCCGTCGCGATGACGCGCGAATGGGCGGAAAAGGAAGCGGGCACGCTGTTCCGCTCGCTCGTGAAGGAAGGCTCGGCGGCCGAAACGAACGCCATGCGCTACATCGGCAACCGCGTCGACACGTCGGTGAAGGCCGCCAACGCGTTCGCACGCGAGACGCGCCGGAGCATCGATGCCTCGGTCGCGTCGCTCGCCCGCGTCGCGTCGCGCCTGCGCACCCGGCTGCCGTCGGTGCGCGCGCGCATCGACGTCGACAGTGCGCCTGCGCGCAAGAGCGCTGGCAAGGCCGTGCGGCGCGCGAAGAAGCCGGTGCGCACCGTGCGCGCCGTCAAGTCACGCGCGAAAAGGTAGTCACCGCGGGCAATCCGGTTCGTCGCCGTCCCGACACCCTTCCGCGCGAGTCGGCGAAAGGGTCCGGACGCGACGGTTGTCGGCCCTCGACCGCTCGGCCCGCGCCGAACCGGGTACGATGACGCCAACGATGACCGCCGCGCAGCACCGACGCGCAACCGGGTCGCCGCGACGCCGCGGCACCGTCGGCCTCGCGCTGGCGGGCGGCGGCCCGCTAGGCGGCATCTACGAAGTCGGCGCGCTGCTCGCGCTTACCGATTCGATCGAGAACCTCGACTGCAACGCGCTCGACATCTACGTCGGCGTCTCGTCGGGCAGCTTCGTCGCGGCGGCGCTCGCGAACGGCATCTCGCCTGCGCAGATGTACCGGCTGTTCATCGACGATGGCCGCGATGCGGTGCTGCGGCCCGAGATCTTCCTGCGGCCAGCGTTCGCGGAGTTCGCGCGCCGGGCCGGTGCGGCGCCGGCGCTGGCGCTGCGCGCCACGCTGCAGTACCTGCGCGACCCGCTGCACCGCGGCGTCATGGAATCGATCGCGACGCTCGCCCGCGCGATTCCCACCGGATTGTTCGACAACCGCGCGATCGACGCCTTCCTGACGCGGCTCTTCGCCGCGCCGTCGCGGACCAACGATTTCCGGCGCCTACGCGCGCAGTTGTACCTGGTTGCGACCAACCTCGACACCGGCAAGCCGATCGCGTTCGGCGTGCCCGGCACCGATCACGTCCCCATATCGCGCGCGATCGAGGCGTCGAGCGCGCTGCCGGGCTTGTTCCCGCCGGTGGCGATCGACGGCGAGCACTACGTCGACGGCGCACTCAACAAGACACTCCACGCGTCGCTCGCGCTCGACGCGGGGGCCGACCTGCTGCTGTGCGTCAACCCGCTCGTTCCGTTCGACGCGCCGTCGGCGCACCGGCGCGGCCGCCTCACGCACCGCAAGCTCGACCGCGGCGGGCTGCCGCTCGTCCTCTCGCAGACGTTCCGCGCAATCATCCATTCGCGGATGAAGGTCGGCATGGAGAAGTACGCCACGCAGTATCCGCACGCCGACATTTTGCTGTTCGAGCCGGCGAGCGAGGACGTGGACATGTTCTTCGCGCGCATCTTCAGCTACGCCCAGCGACGCAGGCTGTGCGCGCTCGCGTTCGAGTCGACGCGCGCCTATCTGCGCCGCAACGCCGCACTGGTCGAGCCGCGCCTCGCGCGCCATGGCCTTGCGCTGCGCAGGGAACGCATCGAGGATCCGTCTCGCGACGTGACCGCCGCGCTCGACGACGCGCGCCCGCTGCACGCGGGCACGGCGCGCCGGCGCAGCGTGCGCACGACGGTCCGCGACCTCGAGTACACGCTGGCGATACTGTCGCGGCAGCTCGCGTCGATGCGGGCCGCGCGGTAGGCTTCGCGCGCGCGGGCAACCTGTTACAGACGCATCGCAACCCGGCGACGTAGCGCCCGCGATACGAATGCCGCGCAAGCCACCGCGCCGCACCCGCGAACGCATCGTCGCGACGGCGCTTGCGCTGTTCAACGCCGCGGGCGAGCCGCACGTCACGACGGCGGACATCGCCGACGAGATGAACATCAGCCCGGGCAACCTGTACTACCACTTCCGCAACAAGGACGACATCATCGGCGAGCTGTACGCGGCGTTCGCCGAGTCCGTCGCGCCGCTGCTCGCGGGGCCTTCCGCGCGCGCGGCTGACGTCGAGGACCTGTGGCTGTTCATGCACGTTCTGTTCGAGCGGATGTGGGCATACCGCTTCCTGTTCCGCGACCTGGACGAGATCGTGTCGCGCAATCCGCAACTCGCGCGGGGCTTCGCCGATCTCGCGCGGCGCGAGCGGTCGGCCGTGATAGAGTTGTGCGGCGGCCTGCGCGCAGCCGGCGCGCTCGCCGCGTCGGATGCGGAGATTGCCGCTGTCGCCGAAAACGCCGTGATGATCGCGACGTACTGGATGTCGTTCCAGCGGCTCTCGCGCGGAGCGGCCGGCGTCGATGCCGCGGGCATGCAATTCGAGCGGGCGGTGGCGCAGGTGCTCGCATTGCTGACACCGTATCTGCACGGCGCGCATCGGGCGCTGGTCGAGAATCTCGGCGCCCGCTACCTCGAGGCGGATGACACGCGCGCGGATTCGCCGACTGCGGGGAGAAACTAGACGATGGCGAAGAAATGGACGGCGTTTCCGCACGCCGAGGCTGCGTACGCGTATGCCGGGGCGGCGCTCAAGAAGGCGTGGGGCCGGCTGCACAAGGGCGACTGCGAGCCATTTCCGAAAGACACCGCGGTCGCCGATGCCTGGCGGCATTTTCACGCAGGCGAGTTCCAGCAAGCCGTGCAGGCGGGGCACAAGGCGGGCGGTGCCGGGATCAATGCCGCCGTCAAGGCGCAGTGCATCTACGCCAACTACCTCGAGCGTGACGAAAAGACGCGGCTCGCGCTGTTCGAGGAGGCCGCCGGATGGGCCGGCGACAGACGCGCCGCGGCACCCCGCGACGCGAATGCGCACTATCTGTACGCGTTCGCGCTCGGCCGCTACGGCCAGGGCATCTCGGTCGCGAAAGCCCTTGCGCAGGGATTCGGCGGCAAGATCAAGGACGCGCTCGCGACCGCACTGGACCTGGAGCCCGCGCATGCCGAGGCAGCCGCGGCGTTTGGCGCGTACCAGTCCGAAGTGATCGACAAGGTCGGTGGCATGGTCGCGGGGCTGACGTACGGCGCGAAGAAGGATTCCGCGCTGCGGCACTTCGAGCAGGCGGCGAAGCTGTTCCCCGCATCGCCGATCATCCACATCGAGCATGCGAACGGGCTGATCCTGCTGTTCGGCAAAGCGCGCATCGACGACGCCACGCGCCTCTATGAAAAGGCGGCGGCGCTGAAGCCCGTGGACGCGATGGAGCGCCTCGACGTCGAGCACGCGAAAAGCGAGCTCGAGTAGCCACGGCGGCCGGCGTACCGCTCGGCGCGGCTGGCGCCGGTCTTGCTTATGCCATTGGCATGTTACCCGCCGCTCTTCGAAGCAGCGCGCTGACGCTTTGCGTCCTGGCGCTCCTTTCGCCGGCCGTGATGGCGGCCACCGACAAAACGAGCGCAGGAGCGCCCGCGGCCGACGGGCTCGCGGGGGCCGAGCACAGCGCGACGCTGAAGCGCGTACGCGACACGGCGACGATCACGATCGGCGTGCGCGAGGCGAGCGTGCCTTTTTCGTTCATCGACAGCCAGAAGCAGCCGCAGGGCTACTCGGTGGACCTGTGTCTCAAGGTCGCCGACGCGATCAAGAACGAGCTCAAGCTGCCGCGGCTCGACGTGCGCTTCGTCGCCGTCACGGCGTCGAACCGGATCGCGATGGTCAAGGACGGCAAGGTCGACCTCGAATGCGGCTCGACGACGAACACGCGCGAGCGCCAGAAGGACGTGGCGTTCGCGTACACGACATTCGTCGCCGGCATCAAGATGCTCGCGAAGAAATCGTCGAACGTCAACGGCATCGAGGACCTGCGCGGCAAGACGGTCGTCGTGACGCGCGGCACGACCAGCGAAAAGATGCTGAAGCAGATGAACGAAGCCCGGGTGCTGAAGCTCACCATTCTCGAGGCGAAGGACCACGACGAATCGTTCGCCGCGGTCGCCGACGGACGCGCGGTGGCGTTCCCGATGGACGACGTGCTGCTCTACGGCCTGATCTCGAAGTCGGCGAAGCCGGACGATTTCGCCGTCGTCGGCAAGTATCTTTCGGTCGAGCCCTACGCGATCGTGCTGCGCAAGGACGAGCCGGCGTTCGAGCGACTCGTCGACCGCACGCTGAACGAGATGTTCCAGAGCGGCGAGATCCGGAAGGTGTACGCGCGCTGGTTCGCCACGAAGGACCTCACGGTGCCGATCAACCAGTACCTGAGGGAAGCGTTCGCGGTGCCGAACACGTACCCGGCCTTCCCGTAGATCGACTAAGTCGCCGGCGTCAGCGAAGTCGCTGCTCTCGACCTCGAAGTCACCGCCGCTTCGGCGACGGCCGGGTCGAGATCGCCGTCGCGCGGCCACGGCGAGAACAATGTCGCGAGCACGATCTTCTCGAACTCGCCGCCGAAGCGCGCGCTGATCCGCGCGGGATCGGGACACAGTCCGCGATCGGCGACGATGCCGAAGCGCACGCTTCCGGCATAGGACAGGATCGACACGCCGAGCCCGATATCGCCGGACTGCGGCACCCAGAACATCAGGCTGTCGATGCGAGCGCCGGCGAGCCACAGCGCTGTCTGCGGTCCCGGAACGTTGGTCATCACGGCAGTCGCGTTCCGCGCGAGCGCCGCCAGCATCGTGTCCTGCACGACCTGCGGCCCGGCGCCCATCGCGGCCAGCAATCCGAACGCCAGCAGCGGCTGATACGAGTCCTTGAGCGCGCGCATGTTCTCGCGCACCGCATAAAGCCGCTCGATCGGATTCTCGATGCCGATCGGCAGGTCGAGAAAGACGAGTCCGAACTTGTTGCCCAGGCGCCACGCCTTTTCCATCGGCCGAAGGTTGACGGGCACGAGCGCGCGGATCGTCACGCCCGCGACCGCGTCGCCGTGCTCGGCGAGATAGCCGCGCAGCGCGCCGGCGACGCACGCCAGCAGCAAATCGTTCACCGATGCGCCGAGCGCACGGCCGATGGTCTTCACATCGTCGAGCGGAATCGGCTCGGCCCAGGCCACGGTCTTCGCGACGCCGGGCGTGCCCTTGAAGCGCGTGGCCGAGTCCTCGCCCATCAGCGCGAGCTTCGCGACTTCCGCCGTGATCGCCGATCCCTGGCCGGCGAGGGCGACGGCCTGCGCCGGGTCGGTGAGCACGCTCACGCCCTTCTCGATCAGCACCCGGGCGACGCCGCGCGCGGAACTCACGACGGAGTTCAGCGGGCCGAGCAACTCGGCCAGCGGATCCTCGACCGTGGTCGATGGACGTTCCCTGCCGGCGAACGGCATCGCGGGCGGTCCGCTGGCGCTTGCGTCGGTCATCGACAGCATCACGCGGACGAGCGCGATTCCGTCCGCGTAGCAGTGGTGGATCCGCGCGACGAGCGCGGCGCCGCCGCGATAGTTGGTGACGAGATGGAACTGCCACATCGGCCGATCGTGCGACAGTGGAATGGCGACCAGAGTCGAGACGAGCGTCTGCAGTTCGCGGTCGCCGGCGTCGCCGCCGAGCTTGGCTGCGACGACATGCCTGGTGAGGTCGAAGTGCGGATCGTCGCGCCACCAAGCACCCGCGGCAGTCCGCACCGTGCGCTGGCGAAAGCGCCGGAACACGAGGAATCGCTCGTTCACGATGTGGCGCAGCCGCGCGAGCGCAAGCGGCCGGTCGAGCATCAGCACGCCGCAGATCATCATCAGGTTGGCCGGCCGGTCCATCCGCAGCCACGCGGTGTCGACCGCCGAAACCTTTTCGCGCTTGCTCACTGAATGGCCTTCCCCGACGATGACAGCCATTGCCACCGGCGCCCGGAGCTTGTTCGCGCGTTCGTTGCGCGCGCGTTCGCGTTCGCGCTAAAGTAGCATGACCGATTGCCCAGTCAAACGCGATTACCGCGGAGCTGCCATGGCCCAAGCCCCGAAGAAGGACGACCTGCGCAAACGCTTCGAAGCGGCGGCAGCCGCCGCGAAGCAGACGAAGAAGCGGCCCGACAACGCGACGCTGCTCAAGCTCTATTCGTTTTACAAGCAGGCCACCGAAGGCGACGTTCGCGGCGATCGTCCCGGAGGCTTCGACTTCGTCGGCGGCGCGAAGCACGACGCGTGGACCAAGCTCAAGGGCATGAGTGCCGACGACGCGATGACGAATTATGTCAAGCAGGTGGACCGGCTGAACCGGGAATAGCTTGCACCTCGCCCGGCGCGCGAATCGGGTACGGGGCGCCGTCGACTCTGCGAATGGCGCCCGCGATCGCTCGCTACTCGAGCGCCGAGCGCGCCACCTTCTTCGCCGTCCGCACCGTGCGTTTGGCCGTCTTGCCTGCAGCCGTCCGCACCGTGCGCTTCGCCGTCTTGCCTGCGATCGTCCGCACCGGCTTGCCGCCACTCGCCTTGATCAGCTGATTGACCGCCTCGGCAAGCGCATCGACGCGCGCCGCGAGTCGATCGACGTCGCTTTGCGTGTGCACGCCGAGGCGCGAAAGCGCGCGTGCGACGCGGTCCTCGAACACTTTTTCGAGCTTGTCCCACGTGCCGCCCGCCATCTGCTGCATCTCCTTCGCCTTGACCTGCGCCGCGTTCCGCGCGGCAGTCGCCGTATCGGTGGCTGCTCGGCGCGTCTTCGTCTCGACCGCTTCACCCGTCTTCACGAGCGACTCGAACACCTTCATTCCCTCTGCCTGCGCGCGCGAAAACGCGCCGAGGCCCGCGAGCCAGATCTGGCGCGACGATTCCAGCACCGATTTCGCGAGCTCCTTCTCGCCCTCGGCGCCTGCTCCCGCGTCGCGCTCCGCTCTCGCCTTCTTCAGCATGATCGATCGTCCTCTCTGGTGTGCGTCGTCGCACGGCGCCCGCTTCGCGAGCCGACATGTCGATTCTAGGCGTGCCATCGTAGAGCATCTACTCTAATTGCACGTTTCGCTCACGCGCCGACCGGGCCGGCGCGGTGCGCGCGACGGTACAATCTGCGACCCGCGCGCGAGCCCTGGCTGCGACCGGCTGACGCGGCGCGAAGCGCGGCGAGGACCACGCCGCGATCACTGGGAGGCAAGCTATGGCGTATTTCGTGACCGGCGCGACCGGCTTCATCGGCAGTTACCTGGTGGCGAAGCTCGTCAAACGCGGCGTGCCCGTGTACGCGCTGGTGCGCAAGACGTCGCTTGCGCGGCTCGCGGAACTGCGCGAGGCGTGGGGCGTCGACGACAAGCAGGTGATCGCCGTCGTCGGCGACCTCGCGAAGCCGAATCTCGGCGTCGCGGCCGCCGACGCGCGCAAGCTCAAGGGCCGGATCAAGCACTTCTTCCACCTCGCGGCGATCTACGACCTGCAAGCGTCCGCCGAGGATCAGCAGGCCGCCAACGTCGACGGTACGCGCCACGCCGTCGAGTTCGCGACGACAATCGATACCGGCTGCTTCCACCACGTGAGCTCGATTGCAGCTGCCGGACTGTATGAGGGCGTGTTCCGCGAGGACATGTTCGAGGAGGCGGAGGAGCTCGACCATCCGTACTTTCGAACCAAGCACGACGCGGAGGGCGTGGTACGCCACGAATGCAAGCAGCCCTATCGCATCTACCGGCCCGGATTCGTCGTCGGCGATTCGAAGACCGGGCAGATCGACAAGATCGACGGACCGTATTACTTCTTCAAGACGATCCAGAAGATGCGGGAGATGCTGCCGCCGTGGATGCCGACGATCGGCATCGAGGGCGGCCGCATCAACATCGTCCCGGTCGACTTCGTCGTCGACGCGCTCGATTACCTCGCGCACAAGAAGGGGCTCGACGGCAAATGCTTCCACCTGACCGATCCGCAGCCGCATCGGGTCGGTGAAGTCCTGAACATCTTCGCGCGCGCGGCGCACGCGCCGCAGATGACGATGCGCATCAACGCGAAGATGTTCGGGTTCATTCCGGCGCCGATCCTGTACGGCCTCGGGTCGCTCGCGCCGGTCAAGCGCGCGATGCGCGTGGTGCTGAACGATCTCGGCATCCCTCGCGACGTGTTCCAGTTCGTCAACTGGCCGACGCGCTACGACAACCGCGAGGCGGCCAAGGCGCTGAAGGGCTCGGGCATCGCCGTTCCTGCTCTCGAGTCGTATGCGGCGAAGCTGTGGGACTACTGGGAGCGCAATCTCGACCCCGATCTCTTCATCGACCGCAGCCTCGCGGGTCGCGTGCGCGGCAAGGTGGTCGTCGTGACGGGGGCATCGTCGGGCATCGGCCGCGCCACGGCGCTGAAGCTCGCGGAAGCGGGTGCACGCGTGGTGCTGGTTGCGCGTGGCGAGGAGAAGCTCCTTGAGACAAAGCAGGAAATCGACCGGTCGGGCGGCACGGCGGTCATGTACACCGCCGACCTGTCGGACCTCAAATCCTGCGACGCACTCGTCGCGCGCGTGCTGAAGGAGCAGGGCGGCTGCGATTTCCTGGTCAACAACGCGGGCCGCTCGATCCGCCGCGGAATCGCCAACTCGGTCGACCGCTTCCACGACTTCGAGCGGACGATGCAGCTCAACTACTTCGGCGCGGTGCGCCTGATCCTGGGCTTCCTGCCGAAGATGATGGAGGAGAAGCGCGGCCACATCATCAACATCTCGTCGATCGGCGTGCTGTCGAACGCGCCGCGGTTCTCGGCCTATGTCGCCTCGAAGTCGGCGCTCGACGCGTTCTCGGCATGCGCGGCCTCCGAGTTCCTCGACAAGGGCATTGCATTCACGACGATCAACATGCCGCTGGTGCGAACGCCGATGATCGCGCCGACGAAGATGTACGAGAGCATTCCGACGCTGTCGCCGGAAGAAGCCGCGGGCCTTGTCGTACAGGCGATCGTGCACAGGCCCGTGCGCATCGCGACCCGCCTCGGCATCTTCGGCGCGCTGGCCCATGCGGTTGCGCCCAAGCTCACGCAGGTGCTGCTGAACACCGCGTTCAACATGTTCCCCGATTCGGCGGCCGCGCAGGGCAAGAAGGACGGCGAGCCGCAGGCGCTGACGGCCGAGCAGATGGCGTTCGCGCAGCTCACGCAGGGCATCCACTGGTAGCCAAACACATCTCTGACCCCGATTTGGCTTTCTAGCCTGCGCGGCGCGCTTCGGTGCGCGTGGCGACGATCTCCGCCTGCGTCCGCTCGAACACCTCCCGGTCGCCGAGCAGCGCGTTGTGCCCGACGCCGATCACCGTGACGTCGATGGCGCCAGGCAGCTCGGATGACGTCTGCGGCGCGACCATCGAATCGTGCCAGGACCACAGCGAGACGAAGCGCAGCGTGGGGTCCAGGCGCTGGCGATTGAGCTCGGCCAGCCACGGATTGCCCGGCCGCAGCTGCGCGAGCGACGTGCCGAACAGCAGCCAAGCGTGCATGCTTCCATGGTGCGGCGCGCCGATCGTCATGACGCGCGCGAGCTTGCTTCTGCCGTATTTTCTCGCGTATGCGCGCGCCACCAATCCGCCCATGCTGTGCGCGACGACCATGACCGACCTTGCGTGGCATTCAGCGAGCACGGCGTCGATCTTGCCGGCGAGCTGATCGGCGAAATCCTCGATCGACGCGAGCGGCGGACCATACGACATGCTGTAGACGCCGGTGATGCCGGAGCGCTCCAGGAACCGCGCCATCCGCATCCAGACGCCGGCATTGCAGAGCACGCCGTGCAGCAGGATCACCGGCGTCTCGATTCGCGCCGGCGCGGGATCGCGCACGAGGAGCCGGTAGAACATCATGCGCGGCGCAGCGCCTGCGAGCGTCCGATATTCGCGCCACACCAGTCGCGCCGTCGCGCGCGGGCCGATGCGGACTTCACGCGGCCGGCGGGCGCGCCAGAACCAGGCGACGGCAAAATAGACCGCGCACAGGAACAGCACGATCGCGAAATAGATGGCCATCAGCCCGGGCAGCCAGAGCGCCGGCAGCCATTCCGTCGGCAGGCTGCGGGACACCACGGCCGTGTAGAGCACGATGCCGGCGACGCCTCCGATCCATAGCGTGATCGCCGTCCACATGCGGCCGTCACGACCCCGGATGCAGCGCGCGCCAGCCGCGCAATGCGTTGATCGCCGAGGCCAGGTCAGGCAGCAACAGGACGCCCGGCAACGTCCGCCGCACGCGCCGCGTCGCTTCACCGCCCGCCCATAGCGCTACTTGTGCGGGCAGATGGCGCCGCAGGCTCGCGAGGCTGTCGGTCGCCTGACGCAGCGGGAAAGCCGCCGAGAACGACAGCGCGACGATATCCACGCCGTGCGCGAGCGCCGCGCGGCGAATGTCGTCCTGTGGTATCTGCGGACCAAGCGAAATGCAGTACGCGCCTTCCTGCGCGAGCAGCGCCTCGACCATCAGCAGCCCGAGGCCGTGCTGCTCGTTCGGCAGCGTCGTCAGCAGCACACGCGGGCTTCCGCCCTGGCGCGGAAAGGCGTTGATCGCGATCCGCAGCGACGACTCGAGCAACTCGGTGTACAGGTGCTCCTCGAACACCTGCAGGTCGCCGCGCATCCATGCGTCGCCCACCGCGCGGTTCAGCGGCGCGACCGTTTCGAGCACGAACCGCTGCAGCCCCTGGCGCATCAGCCACTGCGTCATCGCGTGCTGCAGCGAAGGGGCGTCGTGTCCCTTCAGCATGGTCACGACGTCGCGGTCGAGCGGCGGCGCTGCGCCATCGTGCCGCTGCGGAGCGCGCGCGTCGGCGAGGGCATTCAGCTCGTCCAGCGACAACCCGATGATCTTGCCGGGGCGAACCCCGACATCCATCAGGCGTCGGATGGAGCGCAGCTTGGCCGTGTCCGCGAGCGAGTACTTGCGCTCGCCGTTCTCGTCGCGCGACGGCTTCGGAAATCCGTACCGGCGCTCCCACATCCGGAGAACGTCCTTCGACAACCCGGTCTCGCGCTCGACCGCGCTGATGTTATGAGCGAGATCGGGAATATCGTCATGACTCATCGTGTTGACCGGCGCATTGACCGCTGACGGATTCGACGAGTATCGTAACCGGTCCAGGACGAAGCGATGAAACCGACGCGCGAGGATTGGCGAAACGCCGCGATGCTGGCGGTGGGTGCCGTGGTTGCCGCGGCGGCGCTCGTCGTGCTCGATTTCCCCGGCGCGGATCTCGTTCGCGACGCGCTCGGACCGGTCGCGGCGGTGTCGGAAGCGAGCCCTGACGACTATGCGGGAGGCGATGCGCCCGTGGCGGACGAGAACGGCGAGCGCTTCCTGCCGGTTCCGGGCCTTCTCGACGATGATCGCGTGACCGATGCGCTCGCGCCGCTCGCCAACCTGGCGTGTCGCCGTGACGATCCGCAGGAAGCCGCTGGCAGTGATCCCGATCCGATTGATGCGCTGAACGTGCCGCTCGCGTCGTATTCGTCGGCCGCGCAGCAGGTGGCCACGGGACCTCTGGTGGCTGCAGCGGTCGCGCCGATCGCCCCGGTCACCGCGTCGCCGCCGGAGCCGTCGCGAAAGCAGCAGCTCGCCGCGAACGACATGCCGGCGGATTGTCCGCCGTTGCTGCGCCATCGATTCAACCGCCTGCAGACGGGCGAGTCGCAATCGCTCTGCCAGTTCCGGGGCAAGGTGCTGCTCGTCGTCAACACGGCGAGCTATTGCGGTTATACGGGCCAGTACGAGGGCCTCGAAGCGCTGTATCGCAAGTACAAGGGCCGCGGTCTCGTCGTCGTCGGCTTTCCGTCGAACGATTTCGGCGGCCAGGAGCCCGGCACCAACCAGGAAATCGCGCAATTCTGCCGGCTCACCTATGGCGTGCAGTTCCCGATGTTCGAGAAATCGAGCGTCACGAAGGTCGGAGACAATCCGTTGTTCGCGTCACTCAGCGCGAGCACCGGCGTCGTGCCGCAGTGGAATTTCTTCAAGTACGTCGTCGACCGCAACGGACAGGGCGTCGCGGGCTATCCGAGCCGCACCACGCCGAGCGATCCCGGGCTCGTGCGCACGATCGAGCGACTGCTCGCCGAAAAGCCGCAAAGCTGACGCGACTCGCGCTGCCCTACGCCGAAAGCGACTGGAGCGCGCGCCCGATCAGCGCCACGCCGTTCGCCAGCAGCAGCGCCGCGATCAGCCGCAGCACGCCGCGGCCCGACAGCGCGTGATGCAGGCGATTGCCGAGCCACAGACCCAGCGCCATCGTCGGCAGGATCAGCAGCACCAACAGCACGAGCGTCCGGTTCAGCAACAACCCGGTGCCGAGAAAAAGCGCGAGACGGATCCAGACGCTGATCGCGACGACGATCGCCGCCGTCGCGCGCAGCTCGGCCTTGTCCGGAAGGCGCGCCGAAAGGTAGATGACGTAAACGGGCCCACCGGTTCCGAACAGCGCGGAGAACACGCCGCCCACGACGCCAACCGGCCACGCCAGCCACCCTGGCGCACGCGCGAGGCGCTGCGCGCCCGCCAGCACGTAGGCGCCATAGCACGCGGCGAACACGCCGAGCGCCAGCAGCGCAGGCGCCCGCGGAAGGTTGAGCAATAGCGTCGCGCCAAGCGCGATGCCGATCAATTGCGACGGCAGCAGGTGCCGAACTTCGCGCCAGGCGACCAGCGAGCGCAGGCGCAGCGCGGTGGACGTCGCCGCGAACGCGTCGGTGGTCGTGATCAGCGGTACGGTGAAGGCAAGCGGAAAGAAGTGCGCGAGCCCCGGAACGGAAATGATCGACGACCCAAAACCGGTGGCGCCGAAGATCGTGTAGCCGAGCAGGACGATGCACGGCACCGCCACGAGGACGTGGAGAGGGATATCGGAAATCTCGGGGATCGGCATGCGGTGCGACGGGCGTTGCGCACGTCGCATCGCGGACGTGTGAAGGCGGCGAGGGCCGTCTCGTTTTCGCTATAATAACGGGCTCGACGGCGAGCTAGCTCAGTTGGTTAGAGCAGAGGAATCATAATCCTTTGGTCGGGGGTTCGAGTCCCTCGCTCGCTACCAAAAAACCGAAGGGTCCGCGTGCGCGGACCCTTCCTGTTTTTACGCGTCAGCCGACGAAGTCGATGACGCCCGTCTGCAGGTTGTACATCGCACCCGCGATCTTGATCGCCCCGCTCGATTCCATGCCGGCGAGCACGGGACTGTTCTTGCGAATGTCGGCGACCGTCAATTCGACGTTCTTGCGTGCGACGGCGTCGACGAACGCATAGTTTTTCGACGTCCGCTCGCCGGTGTACGGGGTGGCCGTAACGGCCGGCTTGATCTTAGCGAGCAGACCCGTGAGGTTGCCGAGTTCCGCGTTGTCGATCGCACCCTTGATCGCGCCGCAGGCGGTATGCCCCATCACGAGGACGACCTTGGCGCCGGCGAGCTTGCAGGCGAATTCCATGCTGCCGAGAATGTCCGGATTCTCGACATTGCCGGCCACGCGGCTGTTGAAGACGTCGCCAATCCGAAGGTCCATGATCGTTTCGGCCGGCGCGCGCGAGTCGATACAGCTCAGCAGCACCGCGACCGGATATTGACCTGCGGCGCTCTGGCGTTGCTGCGCGAGGAAATTGTGTTCCTTGCGTTGCCCGCTGCTGAAGCGCTTGTTGCCCCTCTTCATCAGCGCAATAACGTCGTCGGGCTTCATCTTGTCGCGCTGCGCCGGTGTGAACGTGGCCGCCGCCGCCACCTCGGCGAACGCCCCCCCGCCGACGAGCGTAACTGCGGCCGCCGCGAGCGAAGCGTTCAGGAAGGTGCGGCGATGAAGCGAGTCCGGACATCCGCAGTCGTCGTCACATTGCACAGGCATGAGGTCCCCCGAGTCGTTGTCGAAAAAAGAACTTCATTGACACACGAACGCCGCGAAGGCGGTGTTCAACGTGCGCTTCACGAACGCAGCAGGCGAGCGATCGCTTCGGTCGTGTACCGATGGGCCTCGGGCGCGTGACTTGCGCGCGGGCCCGCGACGTTGAGCACCGACACGCCGTGCCGCGCAATGAACTGCGCTGCCAGCTCGGCCGCGCGCGCCGGCGCAATCTCGACTGCATCGATCAATTTGTAGGGTTTTTCGAGCTCGATGCAGTCGAGCACCGTCTGCTCGGTTCCACCGTGCAACTGCTCGAAGTAGATGACCAGGGTCGCATCGCTCTCGATGACATTCCTCTTCGTTCGCTCGCGATAGCTGCCGCCGGGCATCTCGGTCACTGGATAGCGCTCGGGTATCGGGCCGTCCTCCGCGGCCCGGCCGGGCGGACACCAGCCGCCGCAGGAGAAGCCTGCCGCCAGGGCCGCGTCGAGTGCACCCCGGTCGACGCCCGATTGGCCGCCCGTCACGAGTTTGGAAAGGGGCATGTCGGCGAGTGTTCGTGGATCAGAGCAGCTCGAAGCTTGCGACGCCGAACGCCAGCCAATACTTTGGCTACGCCATTGCGGCACGACGATGTAGAGCCCGATGAAGCCGAAGTGCTCATCATATGAGACAGCGGCGAGGCAACCCGCGAGACCGCCGTCGATCTCGGCGATCAGGAACCCCTTGGGGTCCGCTTCGAAAAAGCAGCGCGCGTCGTGCAAACCCGGGTTCCAGCCTTCGCGCGCCGCCAACTCGATCGCGAGCTCGACCTCGTCCCCGCGCATCGTTCGAATGCTGCAGTCGGGCATCGCGCGACGTCACGAGACGCGCATGCCCGGATAAATGACCACCAGGTCCGGGTATGCGGCCAGGTCGATCGTGCGCCGATCAGACTTGGCCTTCATCCGTTTGCCTCGTTGTGCATGAGCGAATAGTCCATTCTGTAGACGGCGCTCGTCAGGTTCACGGCGCCACGGCGCGTGAGTTGCGCATCGTCGAAATCGACATCGGTCAGTCGCGTCAACGCCTGCTCGCTGTATCCGGTAACCAGGACCGCCCAATCGATGGCGCCATCGGCACCGCGAATGCGCTGCTCGTGGGTCATGGCGGGTGTCACGGCTCCTTCCAGCAGATGGGCGCTTCCGATCCCGCGGCACGTCACCCGCCGTGGCAGCAGATCTTCCACCAGCCATCGCCGCAGCGGATCGGCTGCTTCCGCATCCGGCTCGAAACGGGTCAGCAATGCCACATGGCCCGTTCCGAAGCCGGCACTTCCCGTGACGGAGCAGAACCCACGGCACATGCCACGGTAATGCAGCATCATTCGTGAAGTCCACGGACTCGGTGCGTTCAGCCGCGCGAGATAGGCGTCAGAGGTGAGCGTTGCCAGATGCTCGACCTCGTACAGGACGAGGTACCGCGGCTGTCCTTGGCGCGCCACCCATCGCGTTCCCCGCAGGAAGCCCGGGATCGCGAGCCGCTCGGGGAGATGCTCGTGCGTGTGCCAATCGTCATGCTCGGAAATCGCTTCCGGAGCGACGTCGAACGACAGCAGCATGGCAGCGGATCCGAGCAAGGCATCGACGCTCAGACGTCGAGCGTGACCAATCGCGCCCGAACGCTCGCGCCCGCGACGACAAGGCTGCCCACCGAGACCGGCAGGGAAAATCGCCGGGGACCCGCGCTGCCCGGATTGACGTAGAGCACGCCGTCCCGTTCGCGGATTGCGGGACGGTGGGAGTGGCCGGAGACGACGGCATGAAAGCCACCTGCCGCCGGATCGACGTCGAGTTGCGCGAGATCGTGAACGACGTAGAGGAGCGCGTCGCCGACCTCGAGGATCTCGACCCCGTTGAGCGTCGCAGCCCACGGCCCGTTGTCGTTGTTGCCGCGCACGGCGGTCACCGGTGCGATGCCTGACAACCGCTCGATGATGTCGGCGCCGCCGATGTCGCCGGCGTGAATGATGAGGTCGCTGCCGTGCAGCGCTTCGACCGCCTTCGGCCGCAGCAGGCCATGCGTGTCGGAAATCAGGCCGATGCAGTGCTCCCGAGGGGTAATCATTTACCGAAACGGCGTCCGCTAGCGACTGCGCGGGTCGTAGCGCGTCCGGATATCGCGGTCACTGTATCAACTCGTCCGCGCGCTGCAACACGGTTGGCGGAAGCGTCAATCCAAGCGCCGCCGCCGTTTTGAGGTTCACGACGAGCTCGAATTTCGTGGGTTGCTCGACAGGCAGGTCGGCGGGCCTGGCTCCCTTCAGTATCTTGTCAACGTATACGGCGGAGCGGCCGACGAAGGCCGGCATGTTGACCGCATACGCCATCAGCCCACCCACTTCCACCATTTCGCGAAAGTTCTCCATCGTCGGCAGTCGAGCCTTCAGTGCAAGCTCCGCGATCCTCTTTCGATGCGCCAGGAACGTCGAGCTGCCGGAGACCAGGAGCGCGTCGGCCCGGCCGCGAGCCATTGCAGCGAATGCGCTGTCGAGCTCTTCGTCGCTTCGCGCGTCCACGTACTGGACCTGTATCCCCAACGCTCGGGCGGCAGCCTCGACCTCCCTCCCCTGAACCGACCAGCCGGGATCGGCCGGATTACGGAGAACAGCGAGCCGGGACACCTTTGGCACCGCCTCGTTGAGGATCTGCAACTGCTTGGCGAAAATTTCGGGGCCTGCGGTGAAGGTGGTACCCGTGACGTTTGCGCCGGGTCGCGCGAGGCTGGCCACGAGGCCGCTGCCTACGGGATCGCTTGGAAAGATCATGACGATCGGGATCTCCGTCGTCGCGCTCTTGGCCGCCATGGCAGCCGTTCCCGCAGGCGCAACGATCACGTCGACCTTGTCGCGGACCAGCTCGGCTGCCAGCGCGGGCAGCCGCTCGGCGTTCCCATCGGCCCACCTGTATTCGATGACCAGATTCTTACCTTGGATCCAGCCCAGCTCCCGGAGCGCACGCTCGAATGCCTCGACGCCGCGCTCTACCGAGGCCCGCGTCGGCTGACTCAGGTAACCCAGGCGATAGACCTTTTCCCGCTGGGTCCGCTGGCCTCCAACCGGCGCAATGCCGATTGCCGCCAGGCCGAGCAGAAGTACGAGGCGCACGCGGGCCTTTCGCATTCATTCACCCCCGCGCATTCCCGTTCTCTGATGACTCTGGCGGGCAATGTGCCGCATCCGAAACGGGCTGACGATGGTCCGGGTCACTGATCGACGAACGCGACCTCTTCCGTGACGAAATCCGCAGGAAGAATCACTTCGAGCATTTCGATGTCGTCGCTATGTCCGAGTTCGCGGTGGCGAATGGCCGGCGGCTGATGCACGCACGATCCGGCTTCGAGGCGGACGACGCCGTGGCCTTCGTATTCGAACTCGATCCATCCTTTCAGCACATACACGAGCTGAAAGGTCGTTCTGTGCAGATGCGGCTGACTGGAGAAGGCGTTTCCCTCTGCGGCGCGAATCAAATGCGCATCGACGCGACCGTCGGTCGCCTCCTTGATTCCGAGATCGCGATATTCGAAGAAGGACCGGAGCCCGCGCTCGAACTTCGCGTCCCTGGCGTGCGTCGCGACAAAGCCTCGTTGGGTCATGGCGAATTCACTTTCCGCATGGGGTCCGGCGATGCGCGGTCATCGCGCGCGCCGGAGGCGTCTGACATTGGCCGCGGCGCGGCGACGAATGGGCGCAACGCCTTTCCCAAGTATTCCCAACGCCGCACGTTGCATGTGAGCAGCAGCAGCACGGGACGATTGTCGTGAAGCCGGAAAACCCGACATGAACAGGCGTGCCGACAAGAGCGCCAGCTCGACGTTTGCGCGAAGAGTTTCAATCAGCATCGCGTTCCATGACTCGTAGAACGCAGCCACCTTCTCGGCGCTCATGCGTTGAAACTCTCTCCGATCGCGCGCAGACGGCGACGAGCCGGCGAGCGCCATCCGCGTGACGCGGTGCGCCAGGACCTGCGGTACCGCGAGGCCGAGATCGGTGATTTGCGCGGCGAGAGCCCGCGACCTGCGATTGCCTGTTTTCATTGGTTTATGCCAGCACGGCCCCGTCGAACGTTTGGCGTCAGACAGAAGCGACCGGCGATCGGTTCTTTCGGTAGGAGTTCTTGAGCGCGATTTTCCCGTCCCGAAAGGTGAAGAGGTCGCAACCGTGCACCTCGACTCGGACACCGTCGCCGCGAGTTCCCGTGAATGTCCACTCGGACACGCCGCGATCGCCGTGGACGAAGTGCCTCGCGTTTCCCCAGTGCGCATCGGGAAAGGTTTGCCAGACCGACGCAAATCCGGCGCGGACCGCATCCCGCCCCACGCAACGCGTGCCCCATGCGTCCTCCCCGCTCGAGGACTCGAACACGCAGTCGTCGGCCATGAATGACATCAGAGCTTCAATGTCATGCCGATTCCAGGCATCCGCAAATGCCTGCAGATCTTGCGCCGTGACCGCCTCAATCGTCGTTGTCATGAGCATCCTCCGCCCGGCTAAGTCAGTGCGCTGATCGAAACGTAGTACCCGTCTGGATCGCGCAGCGAGAACTCCATCGTACGGGTGCTCGGATTCAGATGCGGCTCCTCCTCGAGCCGATCGGCGAGAGTGCGTGCCCTGGGGAGCGCCTTGTCGAAATCATCCACGCGAAAGAACAGGAGAAGCCCATTGCCGGGCTGCGCGAGATCAGGACTCGACAGCGGCGGATGGTCGTGGACGCCCCACTGGTGAAGGCAAAGCAGAACGGTTCCGTCCTCGTCGACTATCTGACCGAAGTCGTCATGCGCAGGCGGCGTCGGTGGCAACCCGAGCAGGGCTTGGTACCACTTGCAGCTGAGCGTTACGTCGCCGACGCCTATGATTGTCCAGGTGCGCTTCACCACCGGTCGACTCCAAGGGTCGCGATGGGGTCGACATATGCGCCCTCGGCGCGCTGCCAGGGCGCCACACGAAACGTTTCCATTAGGTCCTGCACCTAGTGTCCCTGATGCGGTTGTGGACTGGCGTATGCGTACCCGCGAAGTTGCCAGTATCTTGCCGTTTGCGCGGCGGACAGGATTTCGGTCTGGTCCAGATGAGCTTGAAGATGCGTCGCGCGAAGCTCGCTCTGCAGCGAAGCGATCGAGCTTACCGAAGCGGCAAGCGATTGATGAGAAATGGCCCTCGAAGCGAACAATTCGTCGAGCCTTCGTTCTTCCTCGACGAGTCTCGCCCCGAGTTCGCGAGCGCGCGTTTGCATTCGAGCGAATACCTCTTCGGTCCGGGACTTTTGCACCGGCGTCAATGCAAGCTTGTCGGCCAATTCCAGAACGTGAGCCGGCCCCGGATAGCCATTGAGTTCGGCCGCCTTCGCGAAGCCCATGCCTTTGCCGCCCATGTAATCGGCTATGTCCTGCTGCGATAGGGATTTGATGCTGCGCGATTGCTCTCCGGCGTAAGGTGACGCGGCCAGGCAGACGGCTGGGATGATCGCTACGGCGGCTACGAGACAGCAGGACAAGGGCTTCATGGTCTTGCCTCCGAGATACTGATCCGGGTCATTCTGCTTGACGACGTTCCAGGTTCGCAAGATCCGTTACAAGCGACTCCAGGACCCAATCACCCAGTGCGCGAATTGGGCTTCGTTGACGTTGTCGTCCTCGCGAATGTCGAGATAACCTAAGTCCGACGCTTCAGCTCGGCTGCGGCTTCGGCATCGAGCTTGACACCCTTGATCATGAGCACCCCCCAACGCGCCAACCGTCGCCAGCGTGACAGCATAAGCGGGTGAATGTCCAGTGCGACGGCAACGTCTCGCACGATCACATCGGGCAACTGGCTTAACCGAAGAGCCGTCGGCCTTGAACTGTTCGCTGTATCCGCAAATCTTCCTCCGGCCTGGCGTACCCATTGCACACGTTCGAACTGGTTAGTCGGAGGTGTCAACTAATTCGGGGGAAGTCCCGCGTCCGGTTGACCGTAAGGTTAGGCATCACTTCGGAGCAGATGGCACAAGGCCATAGCGACTCATGACGGCAACCAGCGAGGCCTTGTCTGGCGGGCCGCTCTTGTTTATGACGGCGGCGACGTCTTTGAAGTATTGCGCTCCAATGTCGGGAGACAGGATGATCAGTGCGCGGGCGACATTATCAAATGGGTTGGAGAACGCGTGAACAGTGCCCCTTGGCGTGTGCATGCTCTGTCCAGGGGCGAGATCTCGTGTATCCGTGCCCACTGTGTAGCGGAGTGTGCCCTCCAGGACATAGACCAGCTCTTCGTTATTTGCATGGCTGTGCGGAGGTGGGACGTTTGAGGCTGGGGGTACGGTGAGTTCAAACATGCCCAGGCTCGCACTCTGCGAACCATCGATGAGGTAGCGGATGCCCAGTTGACCGGCGTTGATGTCAATCGCGCTCATTGTGAGATGTTGGCTGAGTTGGTGATGGTTGGTGGGAATGTGACGCCTAAAACGTTGAGTAGCCAACCTGAACGACGCAAAAGAATGCGTCGAACCGCGCCGAAGCGCCAGCCTTTCGCGACAAAAGGCAGTGACAATCAGGGATATCGGAATTTAGTGCCTCCTAATCCGATCCGTCGCGAACATCCCAAAGCGTTACGAGAATCGCCTCGCATCACCACACCATCAGCACCGGCGTGCCGTTCCGCATTTGCTGCCGCGACGTAGTGTGCGCGCCGCGTATCGCCTCTTCGAATGCGCGCAGCGGCATGGCTGCGTCCGGCGTCGTTCGCGCGGTCGCGACCAGCCCGAACTCCGTACCGGCGCGCTCCGCGGTCACGAAGCCGATCCAGAGTGGCGTCGAATCCGACGAGGCCGAATCTCTTATCTCCGCGGCATGCCAGAGCCTCACGACCAATCGATGATGCGGATCGACCGCGCGCACGAACGTCAGCGCGGGCGGCTGCCCCTGATGGAACTTGGGTAGCACCGGCAATTCGGCGAGCGGCGTAGCCGGTGCAAACCACAGCAGCGCCGCGCTGGATTTCCACGCCGGCGGAACATGCCATTGCGAGGCTTCGAGCACGCGCGCGATGTTGTCGGCCGTGGCGACCCACTGAATCGCGAACGGCTCCTCGCGTTGCCCCCGCACTTCGGAGCGGGCGGCGGGCAGCGTCTGCCATTCACCGTCCTTCCAGCCATCGAGCGTGAGCGTGCGCTCCATCACGGGTTTCGCGTAGCGCGCGACGTCCCGCTCGTGGTAGCGGTGCCCGTACGCGGCGCCGAAAAACGTCATCGTCGCGAAGACGACGACGAGCATCGGCAGCGCCCGCAGCGGGCGTTCCTTGACGTGGTTGATGTAGGCGATGCAAAGCAGTCCGATCCATGCCAGGCCGAGGCCGATGCTCGCGACGACGTCGGAGAACCAATGCGCGCCTAGATAGACGCGCGAGAACGCGACGAGCACGGCGATGCCGGCGGCAGGCAATGCGAGCACGATCTTCTGCCATCCGGGCTTCCCGTGCGCGAGCAGGAAGGCGAGGAAGCCGTATACGACGATCGACGTCGCGGCATGGCCGCTCGGGAAAGAATAGGGATCGACGAGCTCGTAACGCGTCTGCGGACGCGCGCGCTCGAGACCGTACTTGAGCGCGATCACCAGCAGCTCGGCGAACACGACAGCCGCAATCCAGTAAGCGAGTGTCTGCCAGCGCCGAACGATTGCGAGCCACAGCGCACCGATGGCGACCACCGGTATCACGACGTATGCGCTGCCGAGCTCGGTGATGACGATCATGACGTCGTCGAACCAGCCCGTGCGCGTCGCCTGCAGCGTCTCGTAGATCGTCTGGTCCACATTCACCAGCGTGTCGCGGGTTACGACGTCCTCGACCACGCCCAGGAACAGCCACGCGCCGCCGATCAGCAGCGTTGCCGCGACGAGCAGCGACACCGATTCCCGCCGCGCCGGATCGACGAGCGGCAGCACCAGGCGCGCGAGCCAGCCGGAGCGGCCTTGGGCGTGCGTGACGATCCGCTGCTGCAGCAGGCGCACGTAGGGCCAGCCGACGCGGACGACGAGATGGATCACTTGCGCAATCAGCCACAGGCCGACGACGATCAGTCCCACCAACGCCACCAGCCGCGCGCTGACGGCACCCGCGAGCTGCAGCGACGCGCCGAAGAGCGCTCCTGGAATGAGATGCGCGGCCGCCCAGACGAACGCCGACAGCACGTTCATCGCGAGGAACTGGCCGGCCGGCATCCCGGACATGCCGGCGATGATCGGCACGATGGCCCGCAACGGTCCAAAAAACCGGCCGAGGAACACGCTCTTGCCGCCGTGCGCTACGAAGTACGCCTGGCCACGCACCATGAGCTCCGGGTGATTGCGGATCGGCCACATCGCGCAGATCGCGTGCTTGTAGCGACGGCCCAGCCGATAGCTGATCCCGTCGCCAAGGATGGCGCCCGTCACCGCAGCCACACTGACCGCCCAGGGATCGATCGCCTTCAGGCCGATCAGCATGCCGCCCGCGAACACCACCGTGCTTCCGGGGAGTACCGTGCCGACCAGCGCCAGCGATTCGGCCAATGCCGAAATGAACACGGCGGCCAGCGCAAGCCCGCCGTGCACAGCGAAGAAATCGATCAGCGATTGCAGGTGCGCTTCCAGGCGGCGAAGCCTAGCACGCCGCTCCGGGCGCGAGCGCCGTCACGCCCTGGCCTTGCGGCCCTTCCTGCGTGCGCCCACGGGTGCGACCTCGTCGCGCACCGGTTCGTCGAGCACGCGTCCGCGGCTCGCGATCACCTGCGCGTAAAAATGCGCGCTGTCCTTCGCCGTGCGCTTCTGCGTCTCGAAGTCGACGTGAACGATGCCGAAGCGCTTGGAGTAGCCGTGCGACCACTCGAAGTTGTCGAGCAGCGACCACGCGAAATAGCCGCGCAGATCCACGCCCGCGGCGAGCGCGGCATGAATCGCGCGCAGATGCTTGCGGTAGTAATCGACGCGCAACGGATCGGCGAGCCAATCACCCTCCACGACCGGCGGATCGAAGAAGGCCGCGCCGTTCTCCGTGACGTAAACCGGCGGATTGCCGTAGCGCCTCTTCACCCAGACGAGCGTGTCGGTCAATCCCTGCGGGAACACTTCCCAGCCCGTCTCCGTGTACGTGGCGCGCGTCTGCCGCACCGCGCTCGCGCGAAGCGGCCACGCCTCGGCGTCGAACCGCGTGACGCTCCGCGTGTAATAGTTGACACCGACGAAGTCGATCGGCTGGCGAATCAGCGCCAGGTCCTTCGCCGGCCACCGCGGCCACGCCTCGCCGAAAATCTCCTCGAGCGGCTTCGGATAGCGGCCCAGGAATACGGGATCGAGGTATTGGCGATTCATGTACGCGTGCGCGCGCGACGTCGCCGCGACATCCTCGACACTCCTCGACGCGGCGTATTTCGGCTCGAGATTCACGACGATGCCGATGCGGTGCTTGCCGAGCGCGCGATACACCTGCACGGCAGCGCCGTGCGCGCGAAGAAGATTGTGCGCGGCGATCGGCGGCTCGAACCGGCTGCGATGCCCGGGTGCGAGCGTGCCATGGAGATATCCGCCGTCGGTGACCACCCACGGCTCGTTCAGCGTCGCCCACATCGTCACGCGGTCGTCGAGCTTGCGAAACACGGCCGACGCATAGTCGGTGAACCAGTCCGCGATATCGGGATTGAGCCACCCGCCACGATCGTCGAGCGCGGCCGGCAGGTCCCAGTGGAAGAGCGTGACGCACGGCGCGAGCCCGTGCGACAGCAGCGTGTCGACCAGGCGATCGTAGTGCGCGAGGCCCTTGGCGTTGACTTTCCCCCGCCCCTCCGGCAATACGCGGCTCCACGCGATGCTGAATCGGTATGCGTTCATGCCGAGCCGCTGCATCAGCGCCACGTCTTCGGCGTAGCGGCGATACTGGTCGCATGCGACGTCGCCGCTGTCGCCGTCGCGCACGAGCCCCGGGGTGCGCGTGAACCGATGCCAGATGCTCGGCCCGGCGCCATCGACGAGCGGCGACCCTTCGACCTGATAGGCCGATGTGGCGCTGCCCCATAGAAAATTCTCGGGAAACTCGATTGCGCGCTTGCGGGAGGGCGCCATGATCGTGGTGGCCGGAGATCGGGAAATGAGCCGGAATGTCGTCGCTCGCCTCAGCGACCGAGCTGCAGCACGACCTTGGCGTCGAGCGCGTCGATGCGCACTTCGTTGCCCGTGATCATGACCGGCTTGCCGTTGATGCTGGCGTGCAGCAGCCGCGGCCAGGGACCTGCGAGCACGAATCCGCCGGGCGGAACGCGTCCCGTCGCGGACAGCGTCAGCTCGGCGATGCGCTCGCCCGTGCGCACGAGCGCGTAGCTCACGGTGCCATACGGCGTGTGCAGGCCATGGATTGCAACACCGGCGCGATCGAGCCAGGCATCGGGAATGCCAACCGCGAGCATCATCGCGCCGTCGGCGCGCTCGTAAGCGAAGAGATCGAGGACCGAGCGGATGTAGTCGGACGCGACCCAGGCGTGCGGCAGGTCGCCGATGAACAGCGGCTTACGCACGTCGTGCGCGACGACCTCCGGCCACTGGTTCCACGCGCCCGGATCGCGCCCCGTCATGAAGAATTCGAGCAGCTCGTGCGCGCGCTCGCGCCATCCGAGGCGCACGAACGTCGCGACATTTCGCAGCTCGTAAGGCGTGTAGACGTCCCAGGGCATGCGACCGTCGCGCCGCGCAACGAACTCTTTCCAGTAGCGCTCGAACGTGGGCGCCACGAGCTTCTGTGGCAGCTCACGCGCGCCAGGTCCAGGCGCGAACGCGATCGTCGACGACGTCGGGTCGAAATCGCCGAGCTCGACCGAGCCAGGCAGGTAGTCGATGCGGTGAAGCTCCGCGGTCGCGCGCAGCGACGCGTTGAGATCGGCGCGAAACTCGTCGCGCGCGGCTGCGAACCGGCGCTCGTCGTCCGTGCGCCCGAGCGCATCGGCGAGCGCTACGATGCTGTCGTAGCCCTTGAGCGCCCAGAGATCGTCCCAGTACGAATGCACGGGCTTGGCGGAATAGCCTTCGTGGCTGATCGAAGCGGGCAGCATCCCGAAATAGGGGTTAGGCGCACCGTTGGCCGACGCGTGAACGCGCTCGCTCTGGCGCAGGCTTTCCAGGTAATCGGCGGCGGCCTCGAGCCGCGGCCACAGCTGCGTGAGCAGCGTGCGATCGTACGTGTACCGGTAGACCTCGCCTGCAAGGAACAGGAACTCGCCGGGGCTGTCGTTCTCGGGCACGGGATCGGCGCCGCGCGCATCGATGCAGCATGGCACCTTGCCGTTGGCGAACTGATGCGGCGCGTACCACCGCAGGTAATCGGAAGCGACGGTTGCATGGCCGAGCCGCATCAGCGCTTCCGCGATCATCGTGCCGTCGCGGATCCACGACCGCGCGTAGGAGCGCGTTCCCGGCCGCAACCGCGGACCGTCGCGCGTGACCAGGATGTGCGCGAGCGCGGTGCGCATCGTATCGGCGAGCGGCTGCGCCTCGGGCGGCACACGAAGGGTCACCTCGTCGAGCTTGTCGCGCCATGTCGCCGTGGCGCCGGCCTGTTCGCGCTCGAGCCATTGCAGCGGCGAGCGGCCCGCGAGCACGGGCGCCGCGCCTGTCTCGGTCAGCGGTGTCGCGATGCCGAGCGTGGCGCGCGTCCGCGGCGCGAGCGTGATCGGGTAGAACAACGTGCCGGATGCGTAGCCGAACTCATCCTGCAAGTCCCGTCGCGCCGCGCGATTGTCGTTTGCCGCCAGCGATGGGAGCAGCGGACCCGCATCGAATGGCCGCAGCGCGACGCGTGCCGGCGTCGAGAGCGGATAGACGCTGCGCGCGCCGTTCACCTTCAGCGCGCGGCCATCCCATGCGAGCGCGCGGATCGAGCTCGTTCCGCCCACGGTGCTCAGGAACTGCACCGGCGGGTTCACCTGGAACGGCCGCACGGCAAGCACCAGCGTGAGCTGCAGCGGCTGATCCGTGAGGTTGGCGACGTCGTAGCGGCCGACGAGACGCACGTCGTCGGGATTGCCGGTGGCGAACGTCGTGATGCGCAGCGACCAGCGCGGCGTCGTCCATTCCACGCCGGGCATCGGCAGATCGTCTTCGACCAGGAACGGGCGAGATTCCACGTCGGCCCACGTCGTCGTCTTGCCGCGCTCGATGACGAAGGGCTCCACGGTGAAGCCGCCGCGACCGATTTCGAGGGCACCGTCCTCGGAAAGCAAGCCGGTATCGCTGCCGCCGTCGACGCCCACCAGCGTCCATGCGCCCTGCTCGCCCGCGATCCCGCGTGGATACGCACCGCGTGGCGCATCGCGCGCGAGTGCCGCGAAGAACGCATTGGGCGTGGCGCCGAACGCGAGATCCTGGACGGCGATCTCGGCGAGCGCATACGATCGCTTCGGCCCTTCGTGGAACGCAAGGCGCAGGTAGCGCGTCTCCGATTCGGTCAGCAGCAGCGCGGCAGGACCGGACCCGCCCTCGGTGACGCGGCGAACCGTGCGCCATTTCCGCCCGTCGTCGGAAAACTGGACGTCGTAGCGCGACGCGTACGCGCCGGCCGCGAAGCGCAGTACGAGTCCGCCGAACTCGCGCGGCCGGCCAAAATCGACGCTGAGCCATTGCTCACGACCGCCGGCCGGATTGCTTTGCCACGCGGTTGCGATCTTGCCGTCGAGCGCGTACGCCGCGTCGGAGCCGCGCAGCGTGGACGACGCGCGAACCTTGGGCACCGGCCATTCGGCAGCGACGGCGGGAAGCTCGTGCAGCTCGAGGTCGCTCACGTAGAGCGAGCCGCGCCCGCCGTCGCGCCCGCTGGCCACGACGAACTCGATCGCGGCGACATGGCGCAGCGTGCGATCCTTCGTCGGCCCCCACGCGAACTCGACGTGGCGCTTCTTGATCGTGATCGGCTGCCATTCGCCCGGAAACGCGAAATCGGGGCGGCGATACCACCAGACGTTGTCGCCGCTCGCGTCGACGAGCTTGATCTGCAGGTCGTTGACCGGCGCGTCCGCGCGCAGCCAGAAGGTGATCGCGTAGTTCTCCGGCAGGTCGATCGGCAGTGTGCGCCGCGCGAGCGCGTAACCCGCCGTGCCGCCCAGGTCGAAGTCGAGCCGCAGCGCGGGCCGCTTCGCGTCGACGACGTGATGCACGCTCGCCGTCACGCCGTCGGACGCGCCGGCCTTCCACGCGGCGACGTCGTCGAAGCGATCGAGGCTGTGTACGGAAGGTTGCGCCGAGGCGGAATGGAAGGCCGCGATCAGCAGGATGGCGAGCACCGCGCCGGCGAGCCGGCCACCGGCCATGGCTTTCGTGACGCGCGAAAAGGCCGCCGTCATCCCTTGACGCCGCCTGTCATCAGGCCCTGGATGTAATAGCGCTGCAGTACGAGAAACACGACGAGCACGGGAAGAATCGTCAGCACGGAACCTGCCATCATCAGCTCGTTGTCCTGCACGTGCTCACGCGAGAGCCCGGCGAGTGCGACCGGCAGCGTATAGAGCTCCTTGTCGGTGAGTACGATCAGCGGCCACATGAAATCGTTCCACGTGCCGAGGAGCGTGAAAACGGCCAATGTGACGACAATGGGCTTCAACAGCGGCACGACGACCATCGCAAAGATGCGCCATTCGCTCGCTCCGTCGATCCTCGCCGCTTCGAGCAAGTCGTCGGGAATGGACAGCGCGTACTGGCGCACCAGGAAGATGCCGAAGATGCTCGCCATCGCCGGCACGATGACGCCGCCGTAGCTGTTCACGAGGCCGAGCTGCTTCAGCAGCAGGAAGAGCGGCACCATCGCCACCTGCCCGGGAATCACGAGCGCGCCCAGCATCAGACGGAAGATGCGGTCGCGACCGGCGAAGCGCAGTTTCGCGAACGCGTAGCCCGCGGTCACGTTGAAAAATAGCGACAACGCGGTTGCTGCAACGGCGACGAGCAGGCTGTTCGCCAGGTAGCGGCCGACGCCCACGCGCGCGAACAGCTCGCGATAGTTGCCGAGCGTGGGCTCGTGCGGCAGCAGCTGCGGCGGATAGACGCTGGACGCGCCCGGTGCCATGAACGAGACGGACAGCATCCACAGCAGCGGAAACAGCGCAACCACGGCGAGCCCGGCGAGCAACCCGTTGACGACGATCGCCGCCGGCCGCGGCATCAGCGCCGGCCTCGACGACCTGGCGGCCATCGCGACGCCGGTCATTGCCAGCCCGGCGCCCGGCGCGCCACGCGCATCTGGACGAGCGTCACCGCGAAGATGAGCAGGAACAGGAGAAAGGCAACCGCGGACGCGTTGCCCAGATTCCACCACTTGAAACCTTCCTCGTACATGAAGTACAGCACGCTGACCGTGCTTTGCAGCGGACCGCCCTGCGTCATCACGTACGGCTCGGCGAAGAGCTGGAAGTAGCCGGCGACGGTCAGGATGCCGACGATCGTCAGGATCGGCGTCAGCATCGGTAGCGTCACGAAGCGGAACTGGGCGAACGCCGACGCGCCGTCGATGCGCGCGGCTTCGTACAGGTCGTCCGGAATCTTCTGCAGTCCCGCAAGCAGGATGATCATGTTGTAGCCGAAATTCTTCCACACGGCGAACAGAATGATCGCGGGCATCGCGAAGCGCGGATCGCCGAGCCAGTCGATTTCCGGAATGCCGAGCGCGCCGAGCGCGTAGTTCAGCACCCCGTAGCGCGTGCCGAGCAGGTAGCGCCAGATCACCGCGACCGCGACCACCGTCGTCACCACGGGAGCGAACAGCGCCGTGCGGAAGAACGGCTGCAGGCGTGCGAGCCGCGAATTGAGCAGCAGCGCCGCGACGAGCGACACGGCGAGCGACAGCGGCACGCCGACAGCGACGAAGTACAGTGTATTGCCGAGCGCCTGCCAGAACAGCGGACGCCGCAGCAGCTCGGCGTAGTTGCGCAGGCCGACGATGCGCAGCGTGGACAGATCGGCGAGCGCATAGATGTCGAAGTCGGTGAGGCTCATCGCGAGCGCCGCCAGCACGGGCAGCACGAAGAACACTGCGATGACGCAGAGCGCCGGCGCGGCGAACCACCAGCCGGCGCCGCGCGACTTCACCGAGGCGATCCCTCGCGGGCGAGCAGCCACCGGCGCTTCTCGAGAATGCGGTCGGCGCGGGCGTCGAGCTCGGTCACCGCCTCGTCGACCGTCGCGAGGCCGCGCGCCGCACGCTCGGCGACGACGCGCATCTCGTCGGCAATCCGCTCCCACTCGGGCACCTTGGGCGTGGGCTTTACGCGCTCGAGCTGGTCGCGAAACGCCCGCGCGTGGACGTCGTTCGCGAGCATGGGATCGCTCCACCCGCCGCGCCGCGGCGGCAAGTCACCGGTCAGCGCGTGAAAGCTGCGCTCGACATCGGGGCGCGACAAGTGCTCGATCAGCTTCCACGCGGCGTCCTTCACGCGCGACGCGCGAAACACGACGAGGCTCGACCCGCCCGCCGTCGAAGCGCCGGGGCCGCTCGGCCCCGGCAGTGGCGCGGTCGCCCACGCATCCTGCACGGACGCCGGAAGCCGCCGCGTGAATTCGCCGATGTTCCACGGTCCCGAGATGTAGAACGCGAACGTGCCGCGGCCGAACTCGGTCCACACGTTCGACATCTGCGAAGCGGTCACCGGCGGTGCGTAGCCGTCGCGGAACATGCCGACGTAGAAGCCGAGCGCGCGGCGAAAGCCCGCGCTTCGGAAGTTGCCGTAGCGGCCGCCGTCGCGCAGCAGCGGGTCGGCTTGCTGCAGCGCAAGCGCCAGCAGCGGCTCGACCTCGTTCAGCGGCAGCAGGATCGCGTACTGCCCGGGACCGGCGCGCGCTTTCACCGCGGCGAGCGTGCGCGTCCAGTCGGCCCACGAGGCGGGGGGATCATGAACGTCCGCGGCTTGCGTCAGGTCGCGCCGATAGAACAGAAGCCGCGTGTCGACGTACCACGGCACGCCGTAGGCCCGGCCCTCGACGACGTTCGTATCGAAAATGCCGCTGAAGAAATCGCTGCGATCAACGGCCGACGACGCGAGGCGCGTGTCGAGCGGCTCGAGCGCGCGCAGCGCGACGAGCTCCGGAATCCACGTGTTGCCGAGCTGGCAAAGGTCGGGCGTCGCGTCGCCCGCAAAGGCGGTGAGCAGCTTTTCGTGCGCCGCGCTCCACGGCAGCTGCTGCACGTCGACGCGGATGCCCGGATTTTCGCGCTCGAAGGCGGGCAGCAGCTTCGTGACGACTTCGCCTTCGCTGCCCATCGCCCAGAAGCGGACGACGGTATCGTCGCGGCGCCTCGCGCAGCCGGCACCAAGCATCGCGGCGGGGCCGGCGCAAGCGAGCGCTGCAAGCAGCCGGCGCCGGTCGCGGCAAATCACTTCACGTCGGCGGTGAGCCAGCCTCCGGAGAACCCGGCGCGCGTGAGCCCCTCGCGCACGTATGCGTTGTCGCGCATCACGTTCCAGATGAGCCCGCTGCGGTAGTTCTCGATCATGGCGATCAAAGCGCCCTGGTCGATGCCGAGGTAGTCGTGATCGACCCAGCCGACACCTGGAATGCGGCGCCCGTGGTGCAGCGCGACGTCGGTGAACGTGAAGCTCGGATTGAACGCATCGAGGAAGCCGTAGGTGCCGTAGATGTACTGGCCGAAGCGTCGATACATGTTGAGCACCGCGGGGATCGCGAGTTCCGGCGCGAACGGGATCGACGCCACCGCGGCGGTGGGCGCGAGCGTGCAGTCGTCGTGCGCCGCCGCGCCGCCGATGCCGCGGGCGGAATAGGCGCGGAACACGTGCGGACCCGCGACGCCGTCGATCACGAACTCGCCCGGACCGTCGCTCGCGGTGATGCCCCACAGCGTGGCGCCGTAGTCCTTGCAGCCGAGCGGGTTGGCGATCGCGTAGGCCTGCTGGGCGTAGATCGCGCGCCGGCTGTTCTCGAAGTAGTCGATGCCGCGCCGGCGCATGTACGCGTCCTGGATCTTGCGGAAGTCGAGCCAGACGTGCGAGTACTGGTGGCCGAACAGCGGGGCGAAGTCCAGGTGCTCCTGACCGAAGACGGTGCGCCAGCTATGGTCGTACGTGCTCGTCCATTGCTCCCACGCCTCCTTGCCGACCGGGGACGTGGGGGAGGCGAGCGCAAGCACGTATACGAGCATCGCCTCGTTGTAGCCGCGCCAGTCATATTCGAGGAAGCCTTCCTCCGGCGACCAGCCGAGGCTGATGGCGGGCGCGCGCGTCTGCGCCCAGCGCCAGTCGACACGGCGATAGATCTGGTCGGCGAGCTTGCGGATCTCGACTTCCTCGGGGTTCGCGCCGTCGAAATACGATTGGCAGAACAGCACGCCGGCCAGCAGCAGCGCCGTGTCGACGGTGGAGAGCTCGCTGTCGTCGAAGCGCTCGCCCGTCTTCATGTCGAGGAAGTGATAGAAGAAGCCCTTGTACCCCGTCATTCCGTACTGGTGCGTGCCTTGCGGCGCGTTCCACAGGAAGCGCAGCGTCGTCAGCACGCGCTTGCGTGCATCCTTGCGCGTCACGTAGCCGCGCTCGGCGCCGATCGCGTACGACGTCAGTCCGAAACCGACCGCGGCAACGCTTGCGAACGACGGCGTCGGGTAGCGATCGGGGACGAGCCCGTTCTTCGGGTTGGCCGTGTCCCAGAAGAAGCGGAACGTGCGCTCCTCGAGATCGATCAGCACCGGCTCGACGAGCGGGGAAAGCGGCCGCGCCGGCGGCTCGGAGAGGCCGCTGTAGCGAAGCGCCATCGCGCGGCTGTATTGCAGCAGCATCGCCACGACGACGACCACCATGAACGTCGTGGCCACCGCGGCCCAGTGCCGGCGCGACATCGTCATCGTGCGGGGAGCCTGCGCGCGCCGAAGATCTCGGCGAAGTAGCCGGCGAGGCACGCAGGCTGCAGGATCAGGCTGTAAGCGAAGGCGTACGTCAGGAATCCGGAAAGATTCCTGCGCACGCGCAAACCGTTTGCGGCAAACATCTGCGAACCCACGCGGTACATCACGTAATTAATCCCAAGCGCCATCGGCAGGAAGGCGAGCGTCCAGGGTCCCGCGATCCACCAGATGCCGGCAAGCGCCAGCAGGATACCGGGAATGAACAACAGCGTGTAGGCCAGGTCCAGCCAGGGGAACAACAGGTTCCACCAGACGAAGAACGTCGACAGCCGCGGCTCGAGCAGCACGCCGGGGACCTGGCGAAAGGCGTCCATCATACTCCGCGCCCATTCCTGGCGCTGGCGGACGAAGCGCCGAAGCGTGTCCGGCGCGTTCGCGAAGCAGCACGCGTCCTCGGCGTGACCGATGCGCCAGCCGCGGCGCAGCATGGCCCAGGACAGCGCGACATCGCGGCCGACGCCCTCGGGCCATCCGCCCAGCTCGCGCAGCGCCGCGCGATCGTAGAGCGAGAAAGCGCCCTGCGCGACCAGCGTGCCCTGGTAGAGCGATTGCACGCGCTTGATGGCCGCGATGCCGTGGAAGTAGTCCCATTCCTGGGCGCGCGTCACCCAGCTTGTGCGCGAATTGCGCACGAGCATCGTGCCCGCGACCGCGCGCGTGTTCGGCGGGTCGCTCATGAACCGCTCGACGATGTTGCGCAGCGCATCGCGGTAGAGGAACGAATCGGGCTCGAGCGTCAGGACCAGCTCGAAGCGCGACTCGGCGAGGCCGTGGTTGAGTGCCGCAGAGACGGTCGTGCCGGCGGGCATGCGCAACAGCCGCAGCCAGCCGTGGTCGCAGGCGTCGACGATCGCCGCCGTGCGATCGACGGAGCCGCGGTCGATGACGAAGACGTCGAACGCGCTGGGGTAGTCCTGGTTGGCGATCGAGCGCAGCGTATCCGCGATGACCGTTTCGGCGTCGCGTACGGGAAGCAGGATCGTCACGGCGGGATAGCGGCTGGGCTGCAGCCGCGCCGGCCGCCGGTCGAGCAGCAGGCTCGCGATCAGGAACGCATTCATGAATCCCGGCACGAGCGCGATGCCGCCGACGGCGAGCCACGCGAGCGGTCGTCCGACATGGTGCGAAAGCTCGCCGATCCACGGCAGCGCGATCAGCACCGTCAGCACGAACCACGCGCTGCTCGCGACCAGCGCGACGGCGAACTTCGTCCGCACGCCGAGATAGAACGGTGCATTCGACGTCGGGCGCTCCGACGAAGCCAGCGTGCGAGCGCTGCCGAGCGCTCCGGCAACGGGCCGGATGCCCGCACGCGCGATCGCGACGTCGATCGCGGTCTTCGGCACGGGTTGCGCCTCGAGCGGCCGCCCGTCGGAGGCGACGCGCCGTTCCTCGAAAGTCGTTTCGTCGTGCGCCATGGAGGGGAGACGGCAAGTCCCATGCCATTCGAGGATCGTGGCTGGCAACTTGGAGCCCGGGCCGGCGCTACCCGTTTTCCGCGGCGAAACCGCGGCGCCGGGGAGGCGCAGCGCGTACGACGCACGGGCGAGCGCCGTGCGATGTGACGTCCGGCGGCAGGAATGGCCAGCGCGCACTCGATTGTCACCGGGTGGTCCGCCTTGAGGACTACAACCGAGAGCGCGGCGATTTTGCCCTAATATCGGCCACTCGCCGTGCAAAGGCACAACCCTGGACGCCGCGCTTCTCGCTGTCGAGCTCGACCGGCATCGCCGCTATCTGCTGCGAGTCGCCCATCTGCAATTGCGGGATGCGGACCTGGCGGAGGACGTCGTGCAGGAGACGCTCGTCGCGGCGCTGCGCGCTCGCGAGGGCTTCTCGGAGCGCTCGAGCGTGCGGACGTGGCTCACCGGGATCCTGAAGCACAAGATCGTCGACGCGATCCGCCAGCGGCAGCGGCAGCCGGTGTTCATGGCGACGCTCGACGGGGAGACCGACCTCGGGGAATTCGATCCGCTGTTCAAGGACAACGGGGCCTGGGAGGCGCCGCCGGCCGAGTGGGGCGATCCGGAGAACGCGCTATCCCGGCAGGAATTCATGGGCGTGATGGAGCTGTGCCTCGAAAGGCTGCCGCCCAACACCGCCCGCGCGTTCATGATGCGGGAAGTGATGGAGCTCGAGACCGCCGAAATCTGTAAGGAATTGGCGATCACGGCGAACAATCTGTGGGTCATCCTGTATCGGGCCAGGATGGCGCTGCGCCAGTGCCTCGAGCAGAACTGGTTCATGGACCCGTCGCGCCACCGGGGGGGCGGGTAACGATGTTTCGCCGGTTGACCCACATGCTGTCGTGCAAGGAAGCCTCGCGGCTCCTGTCGCAGGCGCAGGATCGGCCGCTGGCGCTCGGCGAGCGCGTCAAGCTTCGGCTTCATCTCGTCGCGTGCACGGCGTGCACGCGATTCGCGCGGCAGCTCGCGTTCGTGCGGACGGCGCTGTCGCGTTATCGCACGTGACGGGGCGTCCTAACGCGCGACGCGGTCGGACATGATCGACCGCCCGTCACGCACGAACCCGGCGCCGCGAACGGTGTCTCTCGCATCGACTTCATGCCTTCGACCATGCTCACCCTGACCTTGAACGGCCTTGCGACCGACGTCGCGGACGCGCATACCGTTGCCGAGCTCGTCGCCCGGCTCGGCCTTGCGGGCAAGCGCATCGCCGTCGAGAAGAACGGCGAAATCGTGCCGCGCAGCCGCTACGCCGACACGCCGGTCGCGCGCGGCGACCGGCTGGAGATCGTGGGCGCCGTGGGCGGCGGCTAGCGGTGTCGGAGGTGCAACCCCCGGTGTCGGAGGTGCAACTCCCTGCGGAGTAAAATTGCGCGATGAACGCGCCTGCCGCCACCGCCGCGCTGTCCGACCCGCTGCTGATCGCCGGACGCGCCTATCGCTCGCGGCTTCTCGTGGGCACCGGCAAATACCGCGATTTCGGCCAGACGCGCGATGCGATCGTCGCCTCGGGCGCCGAAATCGTCACCGTGGCGATCCGCCGCACGAACATCGGGCAGGACGCGAGCACCGTGTCGCTGACCGACGCGTTGCCGCCCTCCGAATTCACGTATCTGCCCAACAGCGCCGGCTGCTACACGGCCGACGACGCCGTGCGCACGCTGAAGCTGGGCCGCGAGCTGCTCGACGGGCATCCGCTGTGCAAGCTCGAGGTGCTGGGTGACGCGACCTCGCTCTATCCCGACGTGCGCGAGACGATCAAGGCTGCCGAGCGACTCGTCGCCGACGGCTTCGAGGTGATGGTGTACACGTCCGACGACCCCATCGTCGCGCGCGAGCTCGAGCGCATCGGCTGCGTCGCGATCATGCCGCTCGCGTCACTGATCGGGTCCGGGATGGGAATCGTCAACCCGTGGAATCTGCGGCTCATCCTCGAGCAGGCGCAGGTTCCGGTGTTGGTCGATGCCGGCGTCGGCACGGCTTCCGATGCGGCGATCGCGATGGAGCTCGGCTGCGCGGGCGTGCTGATGAACACCGCCATTGCCCAAGCGCGCGACCCCGTGCGCATGGCGCGAGCGATGCGCCTCGCCGTCGACGCCGGCCGCGAAGCGTTCCTCGCCGGCCGCATGCCGCGCAAGACGTACGCGGCAAGTCCGAGCTCGCCGACCACCGGCACGATAGCGTGATCACGCAGCGCGACGAAGCCATGCGCGCGGCCGCATGGCGCACGTTCGGCGCGCTCGCCATCGCCTCGCTCGCCTGGCCGGTTGCCGCGGCTCCGCCCACGGTGGCCGACATCGCGCGACTTTGCGCGAATGCCGAGGATCAGGCGCATTGCGGGCGCCTGATCGAAGCGAAGCAGATCCCGCGCGTGCGGTCGTTCGTGCGCCGCGACGGCGACGAATTGCGCATCGACCTGCTGTCCGCGGGATCCACGGCGTTCCGAGATTCGATCGACATCGCCGGCGCGCGCTCGTATTCGCTGTGGGACTACGTGGATGACCTGCAGTCGGTCGTGCTGTTCGCGACCAAGGGCGATCACAGCGAATTCTGGTGGGTGCAGCGGCAGGGCGGCGGGGAGTTCCGCTTGCCTTCCGAGCCGGTGCTCGCGCCGGGACGCCGCCGCCTCGCGACGGCCGACTTCTGCGAAAAGGGTTGCACGAACGAGGTCGCCATATGGCGCGTCGAGCCGGGCAACGTTCGCAAGGAGCTCGCGTTCGCGCCGCCCGTGTCCTGGCGCGAGGCGAGCATCACCTGGAAGACCTCGGACATCGTTGTCGTGGAGTACGTCGCGACCGAGGGCGCCGCACCGCAAACGCTGGAGCGGCGGCTTGGCGACGCGGATTGGGCGCGCATGCGTTGACCGCGCTGCGCCCCGTGCGGAGCTTCGTGCTGCGACAGGGCCGGATGTCGCCTGCGCAGGCGCGAGCCTGCGACCAGTTGCTGCCGCGCTACGGCGTCTCCGTCGATTGCCCGCTCGATTGGCGGCAGGTGTTCGGACGCACGGCGCCCGTCGTGCTCGAGATCGGATTCGGCATGGGCGAAACCACCGCAGCTATCGCCGCCGCGCAGCCCGGCATCGACTTCTTGGGCGTGGAAATGCACCTGCCCGGCGTCGGTGCGCTGTTGCGCCGCATCGACGCCGCGGGTCTCGCCAACCTGCGCATCGCGCGCGCCGACGCGGTCGATGTCGTCCGCCAGATCGAACCGGGCTCGCTTGCCGGCGTGCACGTCTACTTCCCCGATCCGTGGCCGAAGAAGCGGCATCACAAGCGCCGGCTGCTGCAGCCGCCGTTCGTGCACGAGCTCGCGCTGCGCCTTGCGCCCGGCGGCTACCTGCACGTGGCGACCGACTGGCAGCCCTATGCGGAAGAGATTCTCGGCGTGGTGTCGGCCGAGCCGCTTCTCGCGAATGCGAGCGAGGGCTTCGCGCAACGTCCTCCGTGGCGGCCGCTCACCAAGTTCGAGCAGCGCGGGCTCGCGCGCGGCCACGCGGTGTTCGACCTTCTCTTCACTCGGAATGACCCAGGCTAGAGGTCGAGCAGATCGCGCAGCGCCGCACGCGCCACGGCGCGCGAGAAGTGCCGCTCGATGTTGACGCGGCCCCCCGCCGACAGCTTCTCCCACAGCGCGCGGTCCTCGTAGGCGCGCTGCACCGCGGCGGCGAACGCTTCCGCGTCCCCCGCAACGAGCACGTCCTCGCCGTCCGTCAGATGCATGCCTTCGACGGACGCCGGCGTCGCGACTACAGGCAGCCCGTAGCTCATCGCGAGATTCACCTTGCCCTTGACGCCGGCCCCGTAGCGCAGCGGCGATATCGACACGCGGCAGCCCGAAAAATAGGGCGCGACGTCGGGGACGTGACCGAGTATGGCGAGGTCGTCGGTGGCGAGCGCCTTGACCGCCGCCGACATCTGGCTGCCGATCACGTACGTCTTCACGCCCGGCAGCCGCCGGCGCACGATCGGCAGCACCTGCCGCGCATACCAAAGAACTGCATCGACATTGGGCGGGTGCTGGAAGCCGCCGATGAAGACGAGCCCGCGCCGCGCGTCCCATGGCGCGACCGTAGGCGAAAGCTCGTGCACGTTCGACACCAGCCGCACGTCCGCTCCGGCCGCGAGTTCGCGCAGGAACGCCTGCTCGGCATAGGACACGACGAGCGTAACGTCCACCTTCGCGATCAGCGCGAGCTCTTCGTCGCGCCGCGTTCGCGCCGACACCGCGGCTGCCCTGCCACCGCCCAGCGCGGCGAGCCGCTCCTCGCGCAGGAAGTGCAGGTCGACCGTGTCGAACACGACGCGCGCGTGTGGCGCGAGCCGGCGCACCGAATCGACATGCCGTGCGGCCACGTAATGCCGCGACAGCACGACCACGTCGAATTCGCGTCCGCGCTTCGTCAACAACTCCGGAATCGAGCGTACGTACGGATGAAACAGCACCTCGACGCCGCGCCGCTGCAGTGCGCGCACATAAGGCTCGTCGTATTCGAGGTTGTCGGCGACGAACGTCGCCTTGCAGCCGAGCGACGTCGCGAGTTCGAGCAGCGACTGCATGCGCAGCGAGCCTGAATCCTCATCGGGGCGCAGCATGCGGGCGTCGACCACCAGCATGCGCCGCGACGCCCACCGGTCGCGCGCCAACTCCGCGCGCACGCCGTTCGGCTCGTGCGCCCCCAGCGCGGCCGCCCATTTCGCCGCGAACCGCGCGTGATTGACGGCCTGATGCCGCTTGGTACCCTGCGTGACGTCCGTTCCGGACGTGACACCCTCGAAGTGCACGACGGTCGCGCGCGGCTGGTAGAACACCTTGCGGCCGGCTGCGCGAACGGCAAAGGCCAGGTCGGTGTCCTCGTAGTACGCGGGCGCGTAGCGCGTGTCGAACCCGCCCACAGCATTCCAGAGCGCGCGCGGGATGGCGATGCAGGCGCCCGAGCAGTAGTCCGCCTCGCGCAGGTAGTCATACTCGGGACGCTGCGGATCCTCGTCGCGGCCGAGATTCCACGCGCTACCGTCGCGCCAGACGATTCCACCGGCTTCCTGCAGGCGCCCGTCGGGGTATACGAGCTTCGCCCCGACGATGCCCGCATCGGTGTGCTGCGCAAAGACGTCGACGAGCGCATCGAGCCAGCCTTCGGTGACGATCGTGTCGTTGTTGAGCAGCACTATCATGGCCCCGCGCGCAAGCGTCGCCGCGCGATTGCAGGTGCCGATGAAGCCCAGGTTCCGGCCATTGCGCTCGAACCGTATGCCCGATACGCACGAAAGCGCGCCGGCGAGCGGCTCCGGTGACGCATCGTCGGCGACGATCACCTCGAATGCGCCCTGCGTGTGGCGCGCAATGCTCGCAAGGCACGTGAACGTCGACAGCGCCTGGCCGTACGCGGGAACCACAATCGACACGTCCGGATGCTGCGAAGTCGGGACAGTGAGCGGACGAATCTGCGTTTCGGCGCGATACGTGCGAGCCGCGGCCAGACCAAAGCGGTTGCCGCCGCGCAACTTGCGAGCGACCCGTTGCGCCAGCGCTACCGCCCCCTCGTGGCGCAGCACGCTCATCGCGATGCCGGAGTAGCGCGACATTTGTCGCAGCATGCGCGCGCGCATCGCGAGCTCCGCGCGCGTATCCTTCAGCCCCTGGACCGCGGCTCGTAGCGGCGCCGTCATCCGCCAGCTCGTCGACGTCTCCAGCTCGCGGGCGCGGGTGCGTGCGGCGACGAGATCGTCTTCGAGCGAGCGAGCGCTCGCCCGCAGCGATGCGAGATCGCGCGTGGCCTCGATCAGGTCGACGGCCGTGCGCTCGGGATCGCCCTCCCGGCGCTCGCGCAGCGCGGCCAGATCCGCGAGGTCGCGATCGGCCGCCCCGACGCGTCGTCCGAGCTCGGCCCGCGCGCCGGTGTGCCCGCACAGCGCACCCGCCGTGTAAAGCGCGCGCAGCGTCAGCGGTGCTTCGTGCGAGGCCACGACGGGAACGAAATGGCGAGCCTCGAGCGGTGGCAACGGCACCGCCTCGTCACGCGCCGGCCGCACCGCAGGCAGCGGCTCGACATACAGCGCGAGATAGCGCTCCGGATCCATCACGACGGCGCACCCACCGGCAGGCTTGGCGCGGTGGTCGAGGCCGACCCGATGCGGGATGCAGCGCTCACCGCATCGAGCAGCGCGGCGTTCCACTCCTGCGGCGTCGCGTTCCAGGGCACGAGCCGCACCCCCGGACGTCCCGCCAGGCGCTCGGGAAATGCGCCGAGCGCGGATGCGACGATCGGCGTGCGCGTGGCCAGCGCGACCGACAGCGTGTACGAATAGGTCTCCGGAACCTGCGCGGGAAAGAACAGCACGTCGGCACGCTCCGCAGCAAGCAGTTGCGGCAACGCACTCTCGTCGTACGAGCCATGGATCGTCAGGGGCGCGTCCGGCGATTGCGCGATCGGCACCGTCGTCGCGCCCAGCACATGGAAGACGAGCGGCAGGCCGCGCCGTTTCGCATCCGCCGCGCACTGCGCGACGACGGCCAGGCCCTTCTCGGGCGACAGGTTGCCAAGCGTCACGGCGCGCAGGGGCGACGCGGGCAGCGCGAGCGGCCGCTCCGGATGCGGCCAAACGTCGATTGCGAGACCCGTGACGTAGCGCCCGATGCGCTCCGCGACGTCGCGGGAGGGCGCGATCACGCGCGAAGCGCCGTGCAGGAACGTTGCAAACATTTCCCGCCATGTCCGAACGTCCAGGTCCCATTGGACCGGGCGTCCGCGAATGCAGGCCGCGCAACCGGCTTCGTCCGGCTCGCCGCAATAGCGGCCGTTCTCGTCGGCGAGGTGGTATTGCGGGCAGATCGCGTAGTAGTCGTGCAGCGTGCAGTCGTACGGCAGGCCGCAGGCCGCCGGCAGTTGCAGAATCGCTCGTGGCAGCGCGTGCACGTGATGGAAGTGGAGCCGTACGACGCCGATCGCGCGCAGCGTGCCGGCGAGCACGGGCAGGTCGGCCGGAAGCCGGAACCAGGCTTCGAAGCGCTCGCCGGCGCGCGGCCAGTGAACTCTCACCGTGTCACCATCCGCCGGCTCGAGATACAGCACGTCGGCACGCTCCGCGAGGAGCGCGGCCAGGTCGTCCATGTGACGGCGGATGCCGCCACCCCATGCGTGCGACACGAACACGATGGCGGGTCGCGGCGATCCGGCGAGGCGCGCGACGTCGACGCGGCCGGCCAGCAAGCGAACTTCGCCGCTTGCCGCGACGGCGTGGACCGGATCGGCGATTTCCGGATGCAGGTGAGCGAGCGTCGGCGTCGCCGCGTGCGTCTCGACCCGCATCGCGCGGGTGCCGAACGAGCCTTCGCCGTCGTTGCGCACGAAAACGTCGCCCGCAATGCGGACCGCGAAGCCTGCCGCCGTGGCGCGCAACGTGAAATCGATTTCAGACGCGTGGCCGTCCTCGGTAGCGACCGTCCTCATCTCCCCGACGGCGTCGACGCACGCGCGGACGAGGTAGAGGCAGGGCCCGAACAGCGCGGGGACGTTCGCCCCGCCCTCCGCGTTCGTCCGCGCGAACAGCGTGTCGAGCGTCTCCGGTGTGCAACCGTCAGGCAAAGCGTTGCGAACGTTGGGTTGCGGATACGTCGCGCTGCCGGCGGCGTTGGTGAACGTACCGATGACCCCGGTGTCCGGGATGCGGCCGTGCGCGACGAGCCGGTCGAGCCAGTTGCCTGCGACTTCGGCGTCGGCCTGGAGCACGACGACATCGCGGTCGCCGTGCAGCGCGAACGCCCGGTTCAGCAATCCGGCGTAGTCGAGCGACCTGTCCTGCCGCGAAACAGTGACGTGCGGGCTGCCCGTATCGGGCTTTGGCGGAAAGTCGCGCAACGCGTCGGCGTCACCGACGACGATCACTTCGCAGGGCTGCACGCTGCGCGAAGCCAGCACGCTCGCGACGCAGCGCGCCGCGAGGGCTGCGTTCCCGCGCACGGGGACAATGACGTCGACCGGGCGCATGCTCACGTTCCGGGCACCCCCTCGAAGCCCACGGCGATCAGCCGAGCGTCAGGATCACCGGCTGATGATCCGCGGCCTGCGTCTGCCGGTCGACGCGGACGTCGCGCACGCGCGCACAAAGCTCCTCGCCGATGAAAATGAAGTCGCAGTGCAGCTCGGGATCGCCGGGCTTGTCCTTCTCGTAGATCTTGAACGTCGAAGGATGCGGCTCGCCCGGATGCGCGACCTCCCAGGCGTCGAGCAGCGGCGGCGTGCCGTCGTCAAACGGTGCGAGGATTCGCGCGTGCTCCTTCGCATGGGGCTCGAAGTTGCAATCGCCGGTGATCACGGCCAGGCGTGGTCGGACATGCGTGTGGAAAGGTCCGCCGGACCTATCCGTCAGCTGCGCATCGCGCGCATACGCGTGGCCTTCGGCGTAGATGGCGCGCAGCGCGTTGGCCTGCGCCATTCGCTGCAAGTCGGAGTAGTACTCGAGATGCGTCGTGATGACGCGCACGTCGCCGATGTCCGCGCGCACGATGGCTTCGACGGCGATGCGCGGCATGCACGGCTTGCCCGGATCGCACGGGTACGGCAGCGTATGGCGATAGACCTGCAGCACCGGCAGGCGCGAGAGGATCATGTTGCCGAACAGGCGCCGGCGCCCGTCGTCGCCCGGCTGGTCGACCGCGACGCCCGCGGTCGGCGTGTAGCCGGGGAGCAGCCCGGCAAGTCGACCGAACTGATCTTCACCGGTGCTTCCGCCGAGCCTCGGATCGGGATAGTTGTCGGCGATTTCCTGCAGGCACAGCACGTCGAAATCGGCGAGGCGTTGCGCCTCGCGCACGATGCGCGCCGGGTCGACGACGAGGTCGATGCCGCGGCACCACTGTACGTTCCACGTGATCAGTTTCATGGTCGTCCGGTTTGCGGGGATCGGGATAACGCAAAAGCGAATGCAAGCGGCGCCGCGACGATGGGCCAGGTGAGATAGCGCAGGTCCGCGGCTGGGGCGAGAAACACGTACGCTGCCGCATACGCCAGCGCCGAGCCGGCAACGGCCAGCGCCAGCACACCGGTCGGCCGATCGCGCCGAATCCACCCCGCCACGCAAGCCACGATGGACAGCACCAGGTACGGCAGCGCGGCAAAGACCCAGCCCGGCTCGAGTCTGGCAGCCAGCCGATACAGCGTCTCCTGGGCCCTCGGCGCAAGCATGTCGGGCAGGGCGGGGTTGTCGTTGTACTGGATTCGGCCGTGAATGTACGCGAAGCCCGGAAGGTCCTCGTGCGTACCGATCAGCAATCCGAACGTGCGCAGCCGGTGGTGAAGATAGGCGCCGGGATACGTCGTCACGGCCGAGTACCACGCCGCAAGCAATTCACGCTTTTGCGCCGGCGTATACGGACGCCCGTATCCGTCGTTCACGCCGGACTGCGACCGCTGGAACAGGGGGGCGTCGACGGCTTCGTCGAACGCCTTCGCACGCTCGAGCTCCTCGACCGTCAGTCCGTGGCCGTGGGTGAACGCAGGCAACAGCAGCGTGTCGTGCACAACCGAGATTGCGGCGAGATCCCAGAGCACGAGCGTCGGCCACGTGGTGATCGGCCGCTTGACCAGGCTGCGGTCGAGGGCAAAAGCAACTGCCGCCGTGCACGCGACGAGCGCGGTGCCTTTGCCGCCAACCAAGCCCCGTGCGGCGAACCCGATGGCGAGCATCATGGCGGCGGCGAAGTGGGCATCGGTCAGGACGTGTCCCATCTGCAGCAACGCGAGCGGCGAAAGGCCGATGACGATCAGCGGCGCGATGCGCAGGACAGGCGGCACATCGAACGACGCGGCGCAGAGCGCCAGTCCGGCCCAGAAGAGCACGACGTTCACGAGGAAAAGCGCAGCCGGATTGCCGGTCAGCCACAGGAGAAGCGACCAGAGCGCAGCCATGGTGACCGGCGAGCCGTCGCCCAGGTGTCCGGTGCGCGCCTGCCACAGTTGATTAGCGGCGTCGTACGGATATTGCCCCGGGTACAGCAGAACGATCGCGATGCCCGCGCCGCAGGCCGCGGCGATCGCAACGATCAGATTGGACTGACGCTGCACGCGGGAGTCAGCGGATTCCCGCCCGCATGAACGACTGGACGAATTGCCGCTGAAACAGCAGGAATGCGACCAGAAGCGGTCCCGTCGTGAGCAGCGTCGCCGCGCTGATGATCGACCAGTCGATGCCCTGGTCGGTCGAGGAGAAAACCTGCAGCCCCACGGTCACCGGCCGCGACTCCACGGAATCGGTGATGATCAGCGGCCACAGGAAGTTGTTCCAGTGGTACGACACGGAAACCAGCGCGTAGGCGAGATAGGTCGGTCGCGCCAGCGGCACGTACACCTTCCAGAGCGTCTGCAGCGGCGAGCAACCCTCGATGCGCGCCGCCTCGTCGAGCTCGCGCGGCACCGTCTTGAACGTCTGCCGCAGCAGGAAGATGCCGAACGCGCTCGCCATGTACGGCAGGCCGATCGCCAGGATCGTGTCCTTTAGCCCAAGCGCCGTCATCGTCCGGTAGTTCTCGACCAGCAGCACGTCCGGCATGATCATCAACTGCACCAGCACGAGCGCGAACGCGACGTTGCGGCCGGGAAAGTCGAAGCGCGCGAACGCGTACGCGGCGAGCGTCACCAGCACCAGCTGCGCGGCGAGGATCATCGTCACGAGGACGACCGTGTTCAGGAAATAGCGTGCGAACGGCGCGGCGTGCCATGCCTTGACGAAGTTGTCGAGCGTCAGCGGCGCATCGAGGGCGAAGCGCGTCGAGAACGCAGGCGGATGGAAGGCGCTCCAGAACGCATAGAGCAGCGGTAGCACCCACAGCACGCCGAGCACCCACGCCCCGAGCGTCTCGACGACGCGTGCCGGGCCGTGTGGCGCGTAGATGCCGGTTGTGCTGGTCGCCATTCGGCTACTGATAATGGGTCCTGCGCTCGAGGAACACGAACTGCAGGATCGCGACGACCGCGAGCAACGTGAGCAGCACCATCGTCAGCGCGGCCGCATAGGACGAGTCCCAGAAGCGGAAGCCGATCTCGAAGATGTAATAGAGCAGGAGCGCCGTGGCGTTGTCGGGCCCGCCGCGGGTCATCACGACGACGTGGTCGACCAGGCGGAATGCGTTGATCACCGCGTTGACGAGCACGAACAGCGTCGTCGGCATCAGCAGCGGGAACGTGATCCGGCGAAAGAAATAGGCGCGTGACGCGCCCTCGATCGCCGCGGCCTCGGCGAGATGCGGCGACATCGATTGCAGCGCGGCGAGGTAGAAGATCATGAAGAACCCCGCCTCCTTCCAGATCGTCACCGCCATCAACGCGGGAAGCGCCGTGCTCTTGCTGCCGAGCCAATTATGGCGGCCGAAGCCGAGCGCATTGGTGAATTGCTCGAGCAGCCCGTATTCGGGCGTATAAAAGAACAGCCAGATGTTCGCAACGGCGATCATCGGCAGCACGGTCGGCGTGAAATAGGCGAGGCGCAGGAAGCCGCGTCCCGGCAGCCGCTCGTTCACCCATACGGCCATCAGCAGCGCGAGCGCGATCGACAGCGGAATCGTCCCGAGCGCGTACCAGAGATTGTTCGTCAGCGCCTGCCAGAAGATCGGGTCGTCGACCAGCGCACGATAGTTGTCGATGCCGATGAACTTCGCCGGCCGGGCGGCTTTCGGCGTCGAATAGAAGCTGTGCCACAGGTTCGCCACGGCCGGGTAGTGGGTGAACAGCGCGAGCAGCGCGGCTGCCGGCAGGAGCAGCAGCCACGCGTAGAGCCACTCGCGCGTTCGGGTCACGGGCTACTTGTAGCTGCGCAGCAGCCGGTCCGCCTCCCGCTGCGCATCCTTCATTGCCTGCTCCGGCGTCTTCGTGCCGGTGAGCGCCGCCTGCAGGCCGTCGTTCAGCGCCTTCGTCACACGCTGATTGTCGTGCGTGGAAAGCTCAGCCTTGGCGTACTGAAGCTGATCGCGGGCGACCGCCGCCGGCGGGAACCCGGCTACGTACTGCTTCATCGTCGGCGTATCCCACGCGTCCGCACGCACGGCGACGTAGCCCGTGTCGATGCCCCATTTCGCCGCCCGCTCGGGCGTCGTCACCCACTTGACGAACTTGAAGGCCGCCTCACGCTGCGCCGGCGTCGACTTCTTGAAGATGTAGAAGTTGCCGCCGCCGGTCGGACTGCCGCGCTGCTTGCCGGCCGGCAGCATCGCGACGCCGAAATCGAACTTGGCATTGTTCTTCACGTTCGTCAGGTTGCCGGTCGTCGTCCACATCATCGCGACCTTGCGCTCGAAGAAGTCCTTCGGCGTCGTGCCCCACTCGACGATGCCGGGCGGATGCACCTTGTACTTGTTGACGAGGTCCACCCAATATTGCAACGCGCCGATGACCTCCGGCTTGTCGTAGTAGACCTGCGTCCCGGCTTCGTTCGTCAGGTTAACGCCGTTCTCGATCGCGAGCCCCTGGAACAGCCAGTAGGGGAAGCCGGACGACGGGATCTGCACGCCCCATTGCGTGACGTTGCCGGACGCGTCGCGCTTGGTGAGCTTCTGCGCGTAGTCGGCCATTTCCTGCCACGTGCCGGGCGGCCGGTTCGGATCGAGACCCGCCTCCTTGAACGCCTCCTTGTTGTAGTACAGCACCACGGTCGAGCGCTGGAACGGAATGCCCCACGTCTTGCCGCCCGTCCGGCTGTTTTCCATGAACGCCGGGAAGAAGCTCTTGAGCCACGCGCGATCCTCGGCCGTCTTGATCAGGTCGTCGAACGGCACGATTGCGTCCTCGTCGATCAGCGTGAACATGTCCGTCGAGAGCAGGATCGACGTGACCGGCGGCTCGCCGCTCTTCACCGCGGTGAGCGCCTTGGCGATCGTGTCGAGATAGGTGCCGGAATAGATCGGCCGCAGCTTGATGCCAGGATTGTCCTTCTCGAAATCGGCGGCGTAACCGTCGACGATTTTCGTGATCGGTCCGCCGACGGCGACCGGGAAGAAGAACGGCACCTCGACAGGCGCCTGTGCGAGCGCGGCGGTCGCGCAGAACGCAAGCGCGACGGCGGACAGGCCGTTGCGGATCTTCGTGAACAGCTTCATCGTCCCTCCATTCGATGGGTTGAGTCAGGCCAGAAGCGTTGTCGACGGCTCGCGCGCATCGATCGGCGCGCGCTTCCCATCGGCAGCGAAATAGTGCTGGGCGCCGGGTGCCCAGCGAAGCCACGTGGCATCGCCCTGTGACAGCCCGACGCTGCCCGGCACGCGAACCGCCAGCGCTTGCGAGCCGATGCGGCAGCTGACGAGCGAGTCGCCGCCGAGATACTCGACATTGTCGACCTGCGCGCGAATGCCCGTCTCGAAGCCGATCTCCATGTGCTCAGGCCGCACGCCCAGCAGGCCTTGGGCGAAGCGGCCGTCGAGCACCACCGGACCGTCGGTGCCGGCGATGACCGCGCCGCCGCGACCGACCTCGAGACGCAGCAGGTTCATCGGCGGCGTGCCGATGAAGCGCGCGACGAACGTGTTCGCCGGATCCTCGTACAGGTCGACGGGGGTTCCGTCCTGCTCGATCCGACCCGCGCGCATCAGCACGACGCGGTCGGCCATCGACATCGCCTCGACCTGGTCGTGCGTCACGTACACCATCGTGATGCCGAGCTTGCGCTGCAGCGCGCGGATCTCGAGGCGCATCTCGGCGCGCAGTTGCGCATCGAGGTTCGACAGCGGCTCGTCCATCAGGCACACAGGCGCCTGCGCGATGATCGCCCGCCCGAGTGCGACCCGCTGCTGCTGGCCGCCGGACAGCTGGCCGGGTTTGCGGCCGAGCAGCGCCTTGAGCCCGAGCAGATCGGCGACGCGTGCGAGGCGCGTATCGCATTCGGCGTCCGGCACGCGCCGCACGCGCAGGCCGAACACGATGTTCTCGGCGACGGTCAGGTGCGGAAACAGCGCATAGCTCTGGAACACCATGGCGACCGAGCGCGCGGCCGGCGGCATCCGCGTGACGTCGCGATTGCCGATGAAAATCCGGCCGCCATCGGCCGCCTCGAGGCCGGCGATCAGCCGCAGCGTCGTCGATTTGCCGCAGCCGGACGGCCCGAGCAGGACGTTGAGCGTGCCCGCGTCGAACGCGAAGGAAACGTCGTCGACGGCGCGCACCGGCCCCTCGGCGCTCGCCCATATCTTGCTGACGCGCTCAGCGGCGATCGCCGACATGTGCAAGCGTGTCGCGACAGGCGGAGGCCGAGCAAGCGATGCGCATTCAGCCGAACAGCGCGGTCAGCGCCGCGCCGGGATCCGGCGCGCGCATGAACGCCTCCCCCACGAGGAACGCGTTCACGCCGTGGCGGCGCATCTGCGCGACGTCGCGCTGGGCGACGATGCCGCTTTCCGTGACGACGATGCGATCCTTCGGAATCCGCGGCAGCAGCTCGAGCGTCGTGTGCAGCGAGACGTTGAACGTGCGCAGGTTGCGATTGTTGATGCCGATCAGCGGTGTCGACAGCGCGAGCACGCGGTCGAGCTCCGCGGCGTCGTGCACCTCCACCAGCACGTCCATGCCGTGATCCATCGCGCAGGCCTCGAGCGCCGCGAGGCGGGCGTCGTCGAGCGCCGCGACGATCAGCAGGATCGCATCGGCACCGAGCGCGCGCGACTCCGCGACCTGATACTCGTCGATGATGAATTCCTTGCGCAGCACCGGCAGCGCGCACGCCGCGCGTGCGGCCACCAGGTATTCCGGGGCGCCCTGGAAGAACGGACGGTCCGTAAGCACGGACAGGCACGTCGCATGCGCCCGCTCGTACGACGCGGCGATCGCCGCCGGGTCGAACGATTCCCGCAGGACGCCCTTGCTGGGGCTCGCCCGCTTGACCTCGGCGATGACGGCCGGTCGGCCAACGGCTATCGATGACCGAATCGCTGCCGCGAAGCCACGCGGCGCGGGTGCCGCGCCGGCGTCGCGCAGGACCGCCTCGAGCGGGCGCTCGACCTGCGCCGCAATCACTTCCTCGGCCTTCGTCGTCATGATGCGGGCGAGGATGTCCCCATCCTGCACCGCCCGCTGCGCGCGTTCCGTCACGTAGGCTGGCCGATCGATTGCGTCGCAGCGACGAACGCATCGAGCTTGCGCATCGCCTCGCCGCTCGCGATCGCGGCGCGTGCACGCTCGATGCCGTCGCCCACGGTATCCGCGAGGCCGGCGGCGTAGAGCGCCGTTCCTGCGTTCAGCGCGACGATCTCCCGCGGCGTGCCTTCGACGCCGCGCAGCGCCTCGAGCACCATTTCCTTCGACTCCCGCGCGTCGGTCACTTTGAGGCCGCGATTCGACTTCATGTGCAGGCCGAAATCCTCCGGATGGATTTCGTACTCCCTTACCTCGCCGTCCTTGAGCTCGCCCACCATTGTCGCGGCGCCGAGCGAAACTTCGTCCATGCCGTCCTTGCCGTAGACGACCAACGCGCGCCGGCTGCCGAGCCGTTGCAGCACGCGGACATGAATGCCGACCAGATCCGGATGGAACACGCCGACGAGCTGGTTGGCGGCGCCCGCCGGGTTGGTGAGCGGACCCAAAATATTGAAGATCGTGCGCACGCCGAGCTCGCGGCGCACCGGCGCCGCATGCTTCATCGCGCCGTGGTGGCTCGGTGCGAACATGAACCCGACGCCGGTCTTCTCGATGCAGGCGGCCACCTGCGGCGGCGTCAGCATGATGTTGGCGCCGAGGGCCTCGAGCACGTCGGCGCTGCCGGACTTCGACGACACCGAGCGGTTGCCGTGCTTGGCGACGCGCGCGCCGGCCGCGGCGGCGACGAACATCGACGCGGTCGAGATGTTGAACGTGTGCGAGGCATCGCCACCGGTGCCGACGATGTCGAGCAGGGTGGTGGTATCGGCGACGTCGACCTTGGTCGCGAACTCGCGCATCACCTGCGCGGCCGCCGCGATCTCGCCGATCGTTTCCTTCTTGACCCGCAAACCCACCGTCAGCGCGGCGATCATCACCGGTGAAACCTCGCCGCTCATGATGCGCCGCATCAGCGACAGCATCTCGTCGTGGAAGATCTCGCGGTGCTCGATCGTGCGTTGCAGCGCGTCCTGGAGCGTGATGGCCATGGCGTGTGGTGGCGCGGCCGCTGTCGCGGGCGGCCGGACCGGGAGTTTAAACGGTCGCGGCGAGAAAGTTGCCGAGCACCTTGCGGCCGTGCTCGGTGAGGATCGCCTCCGGATGGAATTGGACGCCCTCGACGGGCAGCTCGCGGTGGCGGACCGCCATGATTTCGCCATCCTCGGCCGTGGCGGTGACGTCGAGTGCCGGCGGCAGGCTCGCGCGCTCGATGGCGAGCGAATGGTAGCGCGTCGCGTTGAACGGCGACGGCACGTCCGCGAAGACGCCGCGCTGGTCGTGGACGATCGACGACAGCTTCCCGTGCATGACGCGTTGCGCACGAATGACCCTGGCGCCGAACGCCTGACCGATCGCCTGGTGGCCGAGGCAAACGCCCAGAATCGGGATCCGGCCGGCGAAGCGGCGCACGAGCGGCACGGATATGCCGGCCTCGTTCGGCGTGCACGGTCCGGGCGAGATCACGATGTGCGAAGGGGCGAGCGCTTCGATCCCGTCGAGGGTGATCGCGTCGTTGCGCACGACCTTGACCGCTGCACCGAGCTCGCCCAGGTACTGGACGAGGTTCCAGGTGAAGCTGTCGTAGTTGTCGAGCATCAGCAGCATGGCGTGCGCTTCGCGCGGAAGGCAGGTCGTGTCTCCGAAGCTCGATTCTAGCCCCCGAATAAAAAAACCCCCCGAACTCGCCGTTCGGGGGGCTTCGAGGTAAGCGGTTTCGCTTGGGCGTTCGTTGATACCTTTGCAGCGTTGCGATGGCCGCGCCGGCTACGGCGAACGGCGGAACATGCCCACCAGCAGCGAAATCACGAACAGCGCGAGGAAGATGAAGAACAGAATCTTGGCGATCTCGGCGGCACCGACGGCAAGGCCGGTGAAGCCGAACACGGCCGCGATCAGCGCAATGACGAAGAACACCGCAGCGTATTGCAACATGACGGACTCCTGGAAAAATTTAGAAAACTCCCGCGAGCCTCCCTTCCGAGACCGCGGTCCTACTCGTCGAACGACGCGGCAACCCGCAACCGCCCGTAACGATCGAAATCCGGCTCCACGTCGCCCGCGATGTGCGCGTCGATCTGGATTGCTTCCAGCAACGCCCAATCGTCGGCGGACGGCAGGTTGCTCGCGTCGAGCAGCGGTACCGAGCTGGCGACCGACGCGGGGCCGCCGATGGCATCAGTCCTCATCGCTCACTCCTCCTCGCCGGGCTTGGGCGCTCGCTTTGCGTCAGGCGCGACGTTGGAGCTTTTGCGGCTGAGCGCCGGGTCCTCGCCCTTCGCGTGCCGCTTGCCTTCCGCTTCGGCGGCCTGCATCTGCAACGCCTCGGCGTCCGATCGCGGCGCCGCATTGCGCGCGGCCTCGTCCACACGACCCGAATTCACGAAATCGCGCGTCGCGTCGTTGTACTGCTTCGACGCCGCGTAGTTGCCCTCGCCATGAACGTTCTGCCGGCCGCTCGACGACGCGGGCGCAGCGCTCTGCTGGGTTTGCTGGCGGCTCTTCTGCCGGTGCTGCGTGCTCTTCTTCCGCATGAACTGGAACCTCCTCATCCGTGCTTGCCAAGGCGACGGCTCCCTCGGGAACCGCACGACTTTCGACGTGGACGCATTGTGTGCCGGCGGCCAGGTGCCGGCAGTCGGCGCACCTCTCGACCTTGAGTCGGCGCGCGGCAATCGACGCTGTCGCCGCCCGTCCTACGCGGGCGCGCGAGACGTATCCTTCGCGCTGATCGCGCTCCGGGGCTTGTTCGCGCTCACGCTCACTGACGAGAGGTCGAAACGGCCAACGTCGTCGGCTCGGGGCGCGAGATGCCGGAGGCCGGATCCTCGGCGGCGGCGAATGCCACGCGCGGCGCGTTTCCCTGCACGTTGCCGAACATCGTTGCGAACGCAACGTCGGCCGCATCGCGGCCGGTGCCGATGCGAATCAGCCCGGTCAGCGGCGTGATGCCAGTGGGATCGAACAGCCACCAGCGATCCCCGATCCAGGCTTCGACGTACGAGTGGAAATCGGGCGGCCCGAGCGACTCTTCCGCGCCGTAATCGACCCCCGTCACGAACCGCGCCGGATAGTTGAGGCTGCGCAGGATCGCGATCATCGAATGCGCGAAATCGCGGCAGACACCCATGCGCTGCTCGAGCGTTTCGAGCGCCGACGTGCGCACCGTCGACGTGCCGACGCGGAACTCCACCTCGCCGCGCACCCATCGGCAAACCGCGTCGGCCTGCGCGAACCCGGGCGTCATGCCGCCGAATTCGCGCCAGGCCAGTTGCTGGACGGAATCGGCCTGGCAGTAGCGGCTCGACCACAGGAACGGCAGCGTGCGTACGGGCAGGGCGTCGAGCGGCGCAGCCAGGACATGGCCGGGATCGGCGATGAAGTGATCCACTTCGACGTTGCCCATGTAGCGCACCTGCAGCGAACCCGCGTCCGCGCGCAAGCGCAGAAGCCGGTTGCCGAAGTGGGGCTCGGCCTCGACGCGCCACGGCACGGCCGGATCGACGATCACCGCCTCGGTCACCACGCGCTGCTGTTCCGTGCGCGCGGCGTGGATGATGAAGATGAAGTCGGCAGAACCCTCGACCTGGTAGTCGAGATCGAGCGTGTAGCCGATGCGGACGCGGCTAGCGGCGGCTTCCGCGGTTTCGGCAGGCATGGCGCGCCGCATCCACGGTCACTGGGCTACCCTCCGGGCTATCGCCCTTCGGGGCAATTCGCGCTTGGGGCGGCCCTGCGCGCTCATCCCGCCGACAGGTCGAAGTACGGATTGAATCCGTGCGGCAGCGGATCGCCGCCCTGCGCGCTGACTGCCGGATCGAAGTCCAGCAGCGCGACCGGCCGCATCAGCTCGGCATCGACGAGCACCTTGTAACCGGGCATGAGGTCGAGTCCGGCGGCCGCGTATTGCTCGGCCACCGCGAAATCGGGTTCGATGATGTACCACGTGCGCCGGCGCTTGTTCGGATTGACCGTGACGACGATCGAATGCAGCGTGCCCATGGGGGCACAGGCCTGGCGCGCGCGCGCCTTGTCGAGCGGCGGCGGCACGCGCTCGCGCGACGTGCGCGGCAATGCCTCGCCGGACGGTGGAATTTGCAGTTGCGATGCGCGCATGAACGCGCGCGCGGCGGCACGGAGTTGCGTCTTGTCCATGGAAACCTTCTGCCGGAGTGTGCGTACGACGCAGCAGCGCGCGTGCCAGTTCCGCGAGCGGCCAATGTCGCGGCAAATCAACGTGCCGCCAAACGCGCCCGCGTGCACCCGTGTGGCAGGAATTACCTGAACGTGTAAATCCTGCGGCCGAGCTTCGGTTTTGCGCCCTGTCCAGCGCGTTGCGCACGCCACACTGCGTCTCTTTTACGGCTCCGCGTCGAGGCCGAGTTGCACGATCTCCGCCGCGCGCAGTACCGCACGTGCCTTGTTCAACGTCTCCTGCCACTCCGTCTCCGGGACGGAGTCGTGCACGATGCCGGCGCCGGCCTGGACGTAGAGCACGCCGTCGCGGATGACCGCGGTGCGGATGGCGATCGCGAGGTCCATGTCGTCCTGGAAGCTGATGTAGCCGACCGCGCCCGCGTAGACGCCGCGCGGCGTGCGCTCCAGCTCGTCGATGATCTCCAGCGCACGCACCTTGGGTGCCCCGCTCACGGTGCCCGCGGGAAAGCTCGCCGCCAGGACGTCGAAGCTGGTCGTGCCGGGCGGCAACGTACCCTCGACGTTCGACACGATGTGCATCACGTGCGAATAGCGCTCGATCGTCATCTGCTCCGTGACGCGGACGCTGCCGATCGCCGCCACGTGACCGACGTCGTTGCGACCGAGGTCGAGCAGCATCACGTGCTCGGCGATTTCCTTCGGGTCGGCCGCGAGTTCCTGCGCGAGCCGCTCGTCGGCATCGCGCGTCGGGCCGCGCGGGCGCGTGCCGGCGATCGGCCGCAGCGTCACCGTCGAAGCCTCCTTGCGCACCAGGATCTCCGGCGATGCGCCAACCACGTGGAAGTCGCCGAAATCGTAGTAGAACATGTACGGCGACGGATTGAGCGAGCGCAGCGCGCGGTAGAGCGACAGCGGCGATGCCGCGAACGGCAGCTGCATCCGCTGCGACAGGACGACCTGCATGACGTCGCCCGCCGCGATGTAGTCCTTGGCGCGGCGAACGGCGGCTTCGAATGCATCGGCCCCGACCTCGCTCTCGGCGCGCGTCACTTCGGTTGCGGTCTGATACGGCACTTCGGCCGGCGTCCGGAGCTTTCGCCGCAGCTCGTGCAGGCGCTCCTGGGCGTTGCGCCATGCGTCAGGCTGCGCCGGATCGGCGTAGACGATGAGCGAGATTTTTCCGGACAGGTTGTCGATGACCGCGAGCTCGTCGGTCAACAGCAGCAGCATGTCGGGCAGGTCGCCGAGCGCGCCGCGGGTGGCCGGCACGTGCGCGGCGAGCTTCGGCTCGATCCGGCGCACCGTATCGAAGCCGAAATAGCCGGCGATCCCGCCGCAGAAGCGCGGCAGGCCCGGCTTCGGCGCGGCGCGAAACCGGCCGAGGAACGCGCGCAGGAACGCGAGCGGATCGCCGTCGTGACGCTCGATCACGACACCCTGGTCTTCCACCTCGACGTGCTCGCCCGTCACGCGGATGCGGACCTTGGCGGGAAGGCCGATGAACGAATAGCGTCCGAAGCGCTCGCCGCCGACCACCGACTCGAGCAGGAACGTGTAGCGCTGGTGCGCGAGTTTCAGATACAGGGAAAGCGGCGTGTCGAGATCCGCGAACGACTCGAGGACAAGCGGAATCCGGTTGTACCCTTGCGCAGCAAGCGCCTGGAACTCCGCTTCGGTCAGCATGTCAGTCGCGCTGGGCCGCGAGCGCCGCGCGCATGGCGCCGATCGTCGCGCGGTAATCGGAAGAGCCGAAGATCGCGCTGCCCGCGACGAACGTGTCGGCGCCCGCGGCCGAGATGGCGGCGATGTTGTCGACCTTCACGCCTCCGTCGATCTCGAGCAGGATCGGCCGCCCGGTGCGCTCGATCGCGGCGTCGACGAGCTTGCGCGCTGCGCGCAGCTTGTCGAGCGCGTGCGCAATGAACGACTGGCCGCCGAACCCGGGATTCACCGACATGATCAGCACGAGGTCGATCACATCGAGCGTATGCATCAGCCAGTCGAGCGGCGTCGCCGGATTGAACACGAGCCCCGCCTTGCAGCCGTGCTCGTGGATCAGGCCGATCGTACGGTCGACGTGCTCGGACGCCTCGGGATGAAAGCTGATGTACGCGGCGCCGGCAGCTGCGAAATCGGGAACGATCCGATCGACGGGCTTCACCATCAGATGCACGTCGATCGGCACGCTCGCATGCGGCGCGATGGCCGCGCACACGAGCGGGCCCACGGTCAGGTTCGGCACGTAATGGTTGTCCATCGCGTCGACGTGGATCATGTCGGCGCCCGCGGCTGTCACGGCGCGCACTTCGTCGCCGAGCCGCGCGAAATCGGCGGACAGGATCGACGGTGCAATGCGGTGGATGCGCTTCATCGGATAATTTTCACCGGGAACTATAATCGCAGAAAAGCACGGGCAGTGTCGCCATGACGGAGAACAAACGCTACGAGTTCAGCGTATCGCCGAAAGTCACTTTTCTTGCCGACCAGTCGGATCCGGACAAGAATCACTTCGTCTTCGCCTATACGATCACCGTCACCAACACGGGCAGCGTCGCGGCGCAGCTCGTGAGCCGGCACTGGATCATCACCGATGCGGAGCATCGGGTCCAGGAAGTGAAGGGGCAGGGCGTCGTCGGCCAGCAGCCGGTGCTGAAGCCCGGCGAAAGCTTCGAGTACACGAGCGGCACCAGCATTCCGACCGCCGTCGGCACGATGCGCGGCTCGTACCGGATGGTGGCCGAGGACGGGCTCGCGTTCGACGTCCCGATCGCGCCGTTCACGCTGTCGATACCCCGGACCCTCCACTGACGCACTCAGGACTTCGGCGGGACGTCGCGCTGATCATGCACGTCGGGCGGCCGCCGCTTGCGCAACGGCCCCATCGTCCACGCGACGATCGCGACGAGAACAACGAGCGCAAGCAGCGATTCGAGCAGCAGCCATGCCATCGGTGAGGCTCCGTCAGGATCTCGTGCGCCGCGCGCTCCGCGGCTTGGCGCTCACCGCGCTGTGCGCCCTCGCCGGGTGCGAGATCGCGCCGCCGCGCCCGCCGGGCCCTCCGCATGCGATGTTCACCGCGACGACGTTTGCCGCGCTGCCCGGCTGGAGCGACGATCGCGTCGACGCCGCGTGGCCGGCGTTCCGCGTGGGTTGCAAGGCGCTCGTCGCCCGCGCGCGCACGAAGGGAACGTGGCAGGCGCCCTGCGCAGCTTCCGAATCGATCGACGAGAGCGACGCCGTTGCCGTTCGCACGTTCTTCGAGCGCAATTTTACGCCGTACCGCGTGACGGGCAGCGACGGCGCGGACAGCGGACTCGTCACCGGCTACTACGAACCGCTGCTGACGGGCTCGCGCACGCCGGGACCGGGCTTTCCGGCGCCGCTGTACACACCTCCGGACGATCTGCTGGTCGTCGACCTGGCCGAGCTCTATCCCGAGCTCGAGGGCAAGCGCGTTCGCGGCCGGCTCGACGGCCGGCGCGTGGTGCCGTATTGGCCGCGCGCCGACATCGACAATGGCAAGGCCGACGTCGCGGGCAAGGCGCTCGTGTACGTCTCGGATCCGGTCGACGCGTTCTTCCTGCAGATCCAGGGCTCGGGTCGCGTACAGCTCGCCGAAGGCGGCGTCATGCGCGTGGGCTACGCCGACCAGAACGGCCAGCCGTTTCGCTCGGTGGCGCGCGTGCTGATCGACCGCGGCGAGCTCACCGTCGGCGAGGCGTCGATGCAGGGCATTCGCGAATGGGGACGCCGCCATCCCGACGAGCTGCCGGGCCTGCTCGACGAGAATCCGAGCTATGTGTTCTTTCGCGAGGTGCAGCCGCCGCCGTCCGGATCGCTCGAGGCGCGCATCGACGGACCGATCGGCAGCCTCGGCGTGCCGTTGCTCGCCCAGCGCACGATCGCGGTGGACCGGCGCGCGATCCCGCTCGGCGCGCCGGTATTCGTCGCGACGACGCAGCCGCTGTCGGAAGAGCCGCTGCGGCGGCTCACGATGGCGCAGGACACAGGCGGCGCGATTCGCGGGCCGCTGCGCGCCGATTTCTTCTGGGGCTTCGGCGACGAGGCCGGCGGGCGCGCCGGCCGCATGCGGCAGCAGGGGCAGCTCTGGGTGCTGTGGCCGAACGGCAGCGCGCCTGCGGCGGCGAATTAGCCGGTACTGCGCCTGCGGCCGCGAATTCGTAACGGTTACTGCAACAGGCGCTCGCGCAATGCCGGAATCGCGATCCTTCAGTCGGCGGCGAGGACTTCCTCGGCCTGACGATCGGCGTGATACGACGAGCGCACCAGCGCGCCGACCGCCGCATGCCGGAAGCCCAGCGCGTAGGCCTCGCGCTCGAATGCGGCGAACCGCTCGGGCTCCACGTAGCGCGCGACCGGGAGATGCGAAGGCGACGGCTGCAGGTACTGGCCGAGCGTCAGCATGTCGATGCCGTGAGCGCGCATGTCGCGCAGCGTCGCCGACAGCTCTTCGTCGGTCTCGCCGAGTCCCACCATCAGTCCCGACTTCGTCGGCACTTCCGCAAAGCGCTCCTTGAAAACCTGCAGCAGCCGCAGCGAGTGCGCGTAGTCGGATCCCGGCCGCACTTGCCGGTAGAGCCGCGGCACGGTTTCCAGATTGTGGTTCATCACGTCGGGCGTCGCTTCGCCGAGAATGTCGAGCGCGCGATCGAGGCGGCCGCGAAAGTCGGGCACCAGGACCTCGATCTGTGTATCCGGCGAGCGCTCGCGAACCGCGCGGATGCACGCGACGAAGTGCGCCGCGCCGCCGTCGCGAAGGTCGTCGCGGTCGACGCTCGTGACGACGACGTAGCGCAGGCGCAGCGCCGCGATCGTGGCCGCGAGATTGCGCGGCTCGTCGACGTCGAGCGGCAACGGCCGGCCGTGGCCCACGTCGCAGAACGGACATCGGCGCGTGCAGATGTCGCCCATGATCATGAACGTGGCCGTGCCCTTGCCGAAGCATTCGCCGATGTTCGGGCACGACGCTTCCTCGCACACGGTGTGCAGCCGATGCTCGCGCAGGATCCGCTTGATTTCGTAATAGCGCGGCGAAGACGGCGCGCGCACGCGGATCCACGGCGGCTTGCGCAAAGGCTCGGCGGGCACGATCTTGATCGGTATGCGCGCGGTCTTCGCGTCGCCCTTGTGCTTGACGCCGGCCGCGTTGCCGGCCGCCTGCCCGCTGTCACGAGCCGTTCGATCGCTCGTCATGCGAGGTGGCGCGCGAGGAACGGCGCGAATTCGCGGCCCGCGTGCTCGACGGTGCGGCGCACGCCGAGATCGGCCAGTTGCGTCACCGCGAGGCCCGGATACCCGCAAGGGTCGATGTCGCGAAAGGGAGAGAGGTCCATGTCGACGTTCACTGCCACGCCGTGGTACGTGCAGCCGTTGCGCACTTTCAGCCCGAGCGAGCCGATTTTCGCTTCAACGCCGTCGCGCATCACGTAGACGCCGGGCGCCGCGGGCTTGCCGTAGGCCTCGACGCGCACGCTCGCGAGCCATGTTATCACCGCAGCCTCGATGCGCCGGACCATGTCGCGAACGCCCCGGTTCGCGCGCCGCAGGTCGAACAGCAGGTAGGCAACGAGCTGGCCGGGCCCGTGATAGGTCACCTGGCCGCCGCGGTCCACCTTGACGACGGAGATGCCGTTTTCACGCAGCAGATGCTCGCGGCGGCCGGCGAGGCCGAGCGTGTAGACGGGCGGATGCTCGGTGAGCCAGATTTCGTCGGCGGACGCCGGCGTGCGCGCGTCGGTGAACGCGCGCATCGCCTGCCACGTGGGCTCGTATGCGGTGAGGCCGAGCGCGCGAACGGCCGGCCCGGCCGCGCCGGCAACCACTACAGCACCATCGCGACCATCGGGTGCGCGACGAGGTCGCGATACAGATTGTCGAGCTGCTCGCGCGACGTTGCGTTGACCGTCGCGGTGAGCGACAGATAGTTGCCGGCGCTCGACGTGCGCATCTCGAGCGTGGCGGCGTCGAAATCCGCCGCGTGGCGTGCGACGACCTCGGCGATCGCCTGCGCGAAGCCGTCCTGCGTTCGGCCCATGATCTTGATCGGAAACGAGCAGGGGAATTCGAGCAGGCTGACCTGAGCGGCGACGGGGGCGGGGGCGGGCGAATTCATGGCGGCTCCAGGGCCGGGCGGTAAGGCTCCCGGCGACGATCCGGTCAATATGCGGTCGCACAGGCGCGGATGCAACCTCGGTGTCGGAGGTGCAACTCCCGCTGGTGTCGGAGATGGGGAGTTGCACCTCCGACACCAGGGGTTACACCCACCTCCGACACCAGGGGTTACACCTCCGACACCGGGTACATGTACTCGCGCGTCAGCGGATGCGGCAGGCGGCCGTCGGCGAGCGGCTTGCCGGCGAGCAGCTGCCATAGCGACAGCCAGCCGCGGTCGAACGCGTGCGCGGAGCCCGCCATGTAGATCCGCCAGACGCGGAACCTCTCCTCGCCGATCTCGCGGCGCGCCGCGTCGGCATTGGCTTCGAGCCGGTCGACCCAGTGCCACAGCGTCTTCGCGTAATGCTCGCGCAGCGCCTCGCCGTCGACGACCTCGAGACCCTGCGCCGCGAGCCCCTCGATGACGCGCGAGACGTGCGCGAGCTCGCCGCCGGGAAACACGTACTCCTCGACGAACGCGCCGATGCCGCTGCCGAGGCTCCGCTGCCCGAGCCCGTTGTGCGTAATGCCATGGTTCAGCACGAACCCGCCGGGCGCGAGAATGCGGCGGATCTTGCCGAAATAGCGATCGTAGTTGCGTGGGCCGACATGCTCGAACATGCCGACGCTCGCGATCTTGTCGAACGCCTCGACGTCGGGCAGGTCCTGATAGTCGCGCAGCTCGACACGCACGCGATCGGCGAGGCCACGCCTGTCGATCTCCGCCTTGACGTGCTCGAGCTGGTTCCGCGACAGCGTGATACCGGTCGCCTGCACGCCGTAGTGCTCGGCGGCCCAGAAGATCAGCGCGCCCCAGCCGCAGCCGATGTCGAGGAACCGCTCGCCGTTCGCGAGCCGCAGCTTGCGGCAGATGTGGTCGAGCTTCTGCGCCTGCGCGGCGCCGAGCGAATCGCCCGGCGCGCGGAAATACGCGCACGAATACACCATCCGCTCGTCGAGCCACATCCGGTAGAACGCGTTCGACACGTCGTAGTGATGCGCGATGTTCGAGCGGTTGCCGCGCAGCCGGTGCGCCACCCCGAGCAGCCGGCCGCGCGCGCCGCTGCGCCCGTGGTCGATGCTGCCGACGATCGACTCCGCGACCGAAAGCGCGCGGCGCGCACTGCCGGTGAAGTCGACGTCGTTATGGACATAGGCGCGGGCGAGGCGGCCCATCGCCGGCGACGCGAGCGCCCGCATGCCGGCAAAGGTGCGGGCGATGACGTCGAACTCGGGCTCGGGCGCGAGCTTCACGCGCGCGCCGTCGGGCAGCACGAACGCGACCGGCAGGCCGCGTCCACCGTAGCGATTGGCGATAAGCTTCTCGAGGGCTTCCGGCATCGTCGCGGGCGGCTGTGAATGGACGCCCAAGTTTAGCAAGACGCGTGCGCTACATTCCTGCCATGTCAGCCGACGGCCGCCACGCGGACTCCGGCACCCCCGCGTTCGACGAGCGGCAACTGCGCGACGCGCTGGCGCAGTTCGCCACCGGCGTGACGATCGTCTGCGCGCGCGCGGACGTCGGGCGTTACGTCGGATTCACGGCGAACTCGTTCAACTCGGTCTCGCTCGACCCGCCGCTGATCCTGTGGAGCCTGTCGCAGCGCTCCGCGAGCCTCCCCGCCTTCGAGCGCGCCGAGCGCTATGCGGTGAACGTGCTCGCGACCGGCCAGGTCGATCTCGCGCGGCGCTTTTCACGCCCGCATGCCGATCGGTTCGTGGACGTCGCCTTTCGCCTCGGCTGGTCGGACGCGCCGCTGATCGAAGGCTGCATCGCCTGGTTCGAATGCCGCCACCACGCGCTGCACCGCGCCGGCGACCACACGCTGTTCATCGGCGAGATCGTCACGGTCGAGCGCGCGCGCGGCCGCGGCCTCGTATTCCATCACGGCCGCTATGGCGCCACGGGGCCGCTTGCCGAAAGCGGCGAAGAAACGACTTAGGCGGGCGCCGGGACCGCGGCCTTCGCCTTCTGAAACGCTTCCCACACGCGGCGGAAGACGGGCCCCGGCTTGCCGCTGCCGTACGGACGGCCGTCGACAGTCGTGACGGCGAGCACTTCCTTCGTCGACGAAGAGAGCCACATTTCGTCCGCGTGCATCGCCTCGGCGTGCGGCACCGGGCGCACCTCCAGCTGCACGCCGGCGTCGCGCGCAATCTCCAGCGTGGCGTCGTACGTGATGCCCGGCAGGATCAGGTTGTCCTTCGGCGGCGCGATCACCACGCCGTCGCGCACGATCAGCGCGTTCGACGCCGACGCCTCGGTCAGGTGCCCGTCGCGGAACATCACCGTCTCGATCGCATCGTGGTCGACCGCGAGCTGGCGCATCAGCACGTTGCCGAGCAGCGACGTCGTCTTGAGGTCGCAGCGCAGCCAGCGATTGTCCTGCGCGGTCACGACGGCGACGCCGCGCTCGACCTGCTCGCTCGTCGGCACGACGAGCGGATTGCTCATCATGAACACTGTCGGCGCGGTGTCCTTCGGAAACGCGTGGTCGCGCTTTGCGACGCCCCGCGTGACCTGCAGGTAGACCGCCTGGTCGGCGAACGGCTGGCGGCCGATCAATTGCCCGATCAGCGCTTCCCACTCCGCGGCGGTATGCGGATTGCCGAGACGGATGCCGTCCAGGCTGTACTGCAGCCGCTTCAGGTGCTGCGGCATCCGGAACGGCCGCCGGCCGTACACCGGCACGACCTCGTACACGCCGTCGCCAAAGATGAAGCCGCGGTCCAGGACGGATATCTTCGCCTCGGCGAGCGGCAGGAACCCGCCGTTCAGGTAGACGGTTGGCGACAATTCGGACATGGAGTCAAGAGTGTTCAGCGGCTCGTGAACCAGAGCCTGACAGTGTCGACAGCGCGGCCCCACAGGTTGGTGAGCGGCACCTCCTCCAGCGCGATCATCGGAAACTGCGCGACCGGCTGGCCTTCGAGCGCGACTTTTACCACACCGACAGGCTGGCCGTTCAGCACCGGCGCGATCAGCGGCTCCTTCGACTCGAGCGTGAGCGCGAGCTTGTCGGCCTTGCCCCTCGGCAGCGTCAGGTAGCGGTCGGCGACGAAGCCGGCGTTCACGTCGTGCTTCGCACCCTTCCAGACGCGCAGCGTCGTCACCGGCTTGCCCGACTGGTAGAGCGCCACCGTGTCGAACGCCTGGAAGCCCCAGTTGAGGAGCTTCTGGCTTTCCGCGGCGCGCGAAGAATCGGAATTGGCGCCGAGCACCACCGAGACGAGCCGGCGATCGCCGCGTTTCGCGGAGGCGACGAGGCACCAGCCCGCGGCGTCGGTGTGCCCGGTCTTCACGCCGTCGACGTACGGATCCGTCCACAGCAGCCGGTTGCGGTTCGCCTGCGTGATGTTGTTGTAGCGGAATTCCTTCTGGGAGTACAGCGGGTAGTACTCGGGGAAATCGCGGATCAGCGCCGACGCGAGGCGCGCGATGTCGGCTGCCGTGGAGTAGTGCTGCGGGTCGGACAGCCCGGTCGAATTGGTGAAGTGCGTCGCCGTGAGCTTGAGCCTCGCCGCTTCCTCGTTCATCTTCGCGACGAACGCCTCCTCGCTTCCCGCGACGGCCTCGGCGACCGCAATCGACGCATCGTTGCCGGACTGGATGATGACGCCGTGGAGCAACTCGTCGACGCTCACGGCCTTCCGCGGCTCGATGAACATCCGCGAGCCCTCGGCCTTCCACGCATGCTGCGACACCTGCACCATTTGTGACGGCGTTATCGTCTTCGCGCGCAGCGCGCCGAAGGCCACGTATGCGGTCATCAGCTTGGTGATCGACGCGGGATCGCGACGCTCGTCGGGATTGGATGAGCCAAGCGTCTGGCCGGACAGCGTGTCGACCAGCACCCACGACGCAGCCGCGACCGTCGGCGCAACCGGGCTGCTGCCGGCCAGCGATATGGCGGGCGCGTTCGCCGGCGCGGGAGCGGTCGCGGGCGCCGCCGCCTTCGCTGCGGGCGTTTGCGCGACTGCGGGAACGGAAAGCGCTGCGACCGCGACGAACAGCGCGCAGCAAAGCGTAGACGAGTGCATCGGAGACTGCCGAAAGCGGGTCATTATACTGAACGCCCTCGCCAACACCGTGCCAGCAGCCTGATGAAGAGCTCCTCATGAGCCGCGTTCCGGACGAGATGCGCAGCGTTCGCGCCCGCGCCGCGATCGTATCGATTGCATGCGCCGTCGTCGTTCTTGCGATGACGACGCAGTCCGCACGTGCGCACGATGCCGACGAGGCCGCGCTCGGCTCGCTCATCGACGCGGAGCTCGCATTTGCGCGCATGGGGCTCGCGCGCGGCGTGCGCGAAGCGTTCCTCGCGAACTTCGCGGACGACGGCATCGTGTTCGAGCCGGCGCCGGTGAAATTGCGCGAGGCGTGGAGCGCCCGTCCGAAACCGGCCGACCCGCTCGCGGTGAAGCTCGAATGGGCACCCGCGCAGGCGGGCGTGTCGCGCAGCCACGACATGGGCTACACGACAGGTCCGTCGACGCTGACGTTGCCGGGACAGCCTCCCCGCCACGGCGTGTTCTTCTCGGTCTGGCAGCGCAAGGGCATGGGACCGTGGCGCGTCGTTCTCGACGCGGGCACGTCGACGCCGGGCGCCGCCGACTTCGCTGCGCTCGGCGCCGCACCGCGACCGCAATTCAAAGGCCGGGGACGGATATCGATGGAGCGCCGCAAGCTGCTCGACCGCGAGGCGAATCGCGCCCTCGGGTCGCGCGGCTTCACGCCCAACGGCTACGCTCGCCTCGTCGCGGACGACGCGCGCCTGCACCGCGACGATACGCTTCCGGTCGCATCGCGGGCGGGTGTCGCGAAAGAGGCGGCCGCGAGCTTCACGCGCGTCTCGTGGAAACCGATCGACGCACGGGTGTCGGCCGCCGCCGACATGGCCTTCACGTACGGCAGCTACCGCGAAACCGATCGCAGCGGCCAGGTGCGCGACGGCTTCTACGCGCATCTGTGGCTGCGCGACGCGCAGGGCGCGTGGCAGCTCGCCTACGACGTCGTGCTGCCTGCGCCTCCACGCTGACGGAATAGCGCTTCGGCCGCGGTTGTTTGCCCGCCTGCAGAGAGTGCCGCAGGAGGGCGAAACGCGTGCCCGCACCTGCGGAATCGTCGCAGGAGGGCCCATGAAACGCATTCTTTTCATCGCACTGGCGCTGATGCTCGGCATCTCGATCGCGCCGGCACGCGCCGAGTTTCATTTGTTCCGCATCGACCAGGTGTTCTCGAACGCCGACGGCACGATCCAGTACGTCGTGATGCTTGAAAGCACTGGGTCGAACGGCGAGGGCTTCTGGCGAAACAAGACGTTGGAGACCACCGATCTCGCGGGCATGAAACGGGAAATCTCGTTTCCGAGCGACCTGCCATCGCAGGTCACCGCGAGTCGCAAGGTGCTGATCGCGACCAGCGGTTTCGCCGCGCTCAATCTCGTCACCCCCGATTTCACGATCCCGAGCGGATTCATTCCGGTCGGGGGCGGCAAGCTCGACTATGCGAGCGGCATCGACCAGATCACATTCGGCGCGCTGCCGACCGACGGTGCGACGGCGATCAATCGCAACGGGACGCCGGTCCCCGCCATGCCGACGAATTTTGCCGGCGTCAGCGCGCCGGTGAATCTCGCACCTCCGGTGGCGACGTCGCCCGATCTCAACCAGCACGGACTCACCGGCTCGTGGTTCGAGCCCGCGACGAGCGGGCAGGGCATCGAAGTCGAATTCTTTCCCAACCTCGTCGCGCCGGGAACCGCCTTTGTCCAGGGCGCGTGGTTCACGTTCGACGTGGCGCCTGCTGGCGGCGCGGATCGCGAGCGCTGGTACACGTTCAGCGGCAACGCGCAAAGCGGCGCGGCGAGCGTCCCGGTCACGATCTTTCGCAACGTCGGCGGCAACTTCAACGCTCCGCCGATGACCAGTGCGACGGGGGTGGGCAACGGCACGCTCGCGTTCACCGACTGCGCGAACGGAACGTTCACGTACGCGTTCACCGATGGAAGCAATCGCACCGGCACGATCGCGCTGACACGCCTGTTGCCGAACGTCACCTGTGCCGCGGGCGCAGCACCGGGGACGAACGCCGACTTCGCGCTGTCGGGCAACTGGCTCGATCCTGCGACCTCCGGCCAGGGCTTCGTGTTCGAGGTGAATCCGAACGCGCCGTTCCTGTTCGCAACGTGGTACACGTATGCGCTTGCGGGACAGGCGGCGGGCGCGGCGGGCCAGCGCTGGTTCACCGGCCAGGCGAGCTACACGCCCGGCAGCCGGTCGATGACGCTGCCGCTGTTCGCGACCACCGGCGGCGTCTTCGACCAGTCGTCGAACCCCGCGCCGTCGACCGACCCGGTCGGGACCGCAACCATCACGTTCGCGAGTTGCACGTCGGCGCAAGTGCAGTTCAATTTCACGGCCGGCAGCAGCGCGGGGCCAGTGGGCACGATCGCACTTTCACGTATCGGGCCGGTGCCGCCCGGATGCACGCAGGCCGCGGCGGCGATGCCGGGGACGATGATGCCGGGGACGATGATGCCGGGGACGATGATGCCGGGCTATCCGGGGTATGGCCCGATGTGACAAAGCAGGGTCAGAGACTACTTTTTGCGGCGCTCGCCGACGAACGCGAAATCGACGTCGGGCTCGCGCCCGGCCACGACGTCGGCAAGGCCACGTCCCGACCCGCACGCCATCGTCCACCCAAGCGTGCCGTGGCCGGTGTTGAGGAACAGGTTGCGATACCGGGTGCGGCCGATCAGCGGCGCGTTCGACGGCGTCGCGGGCCGCAGGCCGGTCCAGTAGCGCACGCTCGCGCGGTTTCCCGCATCGGGAAAGAGCTCGAAGGTGCGCGCGGTGAGCGCCTCGCAGCGCGTCGGGTTGAGTGACGTTTCCCAGCCGTTCAACTCCGCCGTCCCGGCAACGCGCAGCCGATTCCCGAGGCGCGTGAATACGATCTTCCACGCGAAATCCGTCAGCGACACCGTCGGCGCCCCCGCATGGCCGTCGATGTCGATCGTCGCCGAGTAACCCTTCGCCGGGTAGATGTTCGCCGGCACATGGATCGGCGCGAGCAGGAACGGGCTGTAGCTGCCGAGCGCCATCACGTAGGCGTCGGCCGTCAACGTGTCGAAGCGGCCATCGCGCACGACGCGCACGTGCTCGATGGCGTCGCCGCGCGGGACCACCGCCTGGATCTCGGTGTCCCACGCAAAGGTGACGCCAAGCTCGGCCGCCATTCGCGCGAGCTCGGCGGCGAACGTTCTCGCGTCGCCCGATTCGTCGGTGGCGGTGAAGATGCCGCCTGCGACCTGCTCGCGGCATTGCGCGAGCGCCGGCTCGATCGCAACGCATTCGTCCGGCGTCTTGACGTCGCGATCGCATCCGTATTCGCGCATCAGCCCGGCCGCCTCGACGCCGCGCTCGAACTCGTCGCGCTCGGTGTAGAACTGCAGGATACCGCGCTCGAGCTGGTCGTACTGGATGCCCGTTTCCGCGCGCAGCGCCTTCAGGCAGTCACGCGAATAGAGCGCGAGGTTCAGGCACTGGATCGTGTTGTGCCGCGTTCGCGACGGCAGGCACTCGATCAGGAACTGAACGCCCCAGCGCCATTGCCGCCAGTCGAGCCGCGGCCGGAACAGCAGCGGCGCGTCGTCGCGCGCGAGCCACTTCAGGATCTTGAGCGGCGCATCGGGGTTCGCCCACGGCTCCGCGTACGAGACGGAAATCTGGCCGCCGTTCGCGAACGACGTCTCGAGCGCGGCGCCGGGCTGCCGGTCGACTACCGTCACCTCGTGGCCGTCGCGCGCCAGATACCACGCCGACGTGACGCCGACGACGCCGCCGCCGAGGACGAGTACGCGCATCAGGCCGCGCCGACCATCGTCAACGGCATCGATTGCCCGTCCATCGCTATGCTGTCACGGCGACGCGCGCGCGTGCCGCTTCGCTTTCCGGCGGGTCCTCGAGCGGAACGCACGTGCAGAACAGATTGCGATCGCCGTAGACGTTGTCGACGCGCGCGACCGGGCTCCAGTACTTGCCGCGCGCGAGCGTGCCGACCGGATACGCGGCCTGCCGCCGCGAGTACGCATGCCCCCAGTCGTCCGCGCAGACCGCGACCGCCGTGTGCGGCGCGTGTTTCAGCGGATTGTCGTCCCGGTCCAGCACGCCCTTCTCGATCTGCCGGATTTCCTCGCGAATCGCGATCATCGCGTCGACGAAGCGGTCGAGCTCGGCCTTCGACTCGCTTTCGGTGGGCTCGACCATCAGCGTCCCCGCGACCGGGAAGCTCATCGTCGGCGCGTGGAATCCGTAGTCGATCAGCCGTTTCGCGACGTCTTCGACCTCGATGCCGGTCCCGGCCTTGAGCGGCCGCAGATCCAGGATGCACTCGTGCGCGACGAGGCCGCCCGATCCGCTGTACAGGATCGGATAATGCGGCGCGAGGCGCTTCGCCACGTAGTTCGCGGCGAGGATCGCGCACTGCGTGGCCGCGGCGAGCCCGCTTCCGCCCATCATCGTCACGTACATCCACGAGATCGGCAGGATCGACGCCGAGCCATAAGGCGCGGCGCAGACGGCGCCGATCGCATCGTGCCGATCGCGCGACGAATCCGCTTGCGCCGCACTGCCCGCATCGCCGTGCCCGGGCATGTACCGATGCCCCGGCAGGAAGGGCGCGAGGTGCGCCTTGCATGCGACGGGGCCGACGCCGGGACCGCCGCCGCCGTGGGGGATGCAGAACGTCTTGTGCAGATTCAGGTGCGAGACGTCGGCGCCGAACGTTCCGGGCGCCGCGAGACCGACCAGCGCGTTGAGGTTCGCGCCGTCGACGTACACCTGTCCACCGTGCGCATGGACGATTTCGCATGCCCGGACGATCGAGCGCTCGAACACGCCGTGCGTCGACGGATACGTGACCATGATTGCGGCGAGGTCGGTGCGGTGCTGCGCGGCCTTCGCCTCGAGATCGGCGAGATCGACGTTGCCGTCGCGGTCGCATGCGACGACGACGACGCGCATGCCGGCCATCTGCGCCGATGCCGGATTGGTGCCGTGCGCCGACGACGGGATCAGGCAGACGTCGCGATGCTTCTGGCCGCGGCTCGCGTGCCACGCCTTTATCACCAGCAGTCCCGCGTATTCGCCCTGCGACCCGGCATTGGGCTGCAGCGAGACGGCGTCGTAGCCGGTGACCGCGCAAAGGCCTGCTTCCAGCTGCCGGATCATTTCCACGTAGCCCTGCACCTGGTCCGCCGGGGCGAACGGATGCAGCGAACCGAACGCGGGCCACGTGACCGGCAGCATCTCGGACGTCGCGTTGAGCTTCATCGTGCACGAGCCGAGCGGAATCATCGTGCGATCGAGCGCGAGATCCTTGTCCGCGAGCGACCGCAGGTAGCGGAGCATCGCGGTTTCGCTGCGGTGCGCCGAAAACACCGGATGCGTGAGGAACGCCGACGTGCGCGCGAGCGACGCGGGGAGCGCGTCCTCGATGCCGGCATCGACGGCGTCCACATCGAACGGCGGCTCCGTCCCCGCCAGAATCCGCCAAAGCGCAGACACGTCGGCGCGCGTCGCGGTTTCGTCGAGCGATACGCCGAGCGTCGCATCGTCGATCCGCCGCAGGTTGTAGCCGGCGGCGATGGCGCGCGCATGGATTGCCGCCGTTTCCGCTCCGGTCGCAAGCGTCAGCGTGTCGAAGAACGCTTGCGTCGCGCACCGTACGCCGAGCTTCCGGCATCCGGCGGCCAGGATCGCGGTGAGCCGGTGGGTGCGCCTCGCGATCGTCCGAAGCCCTTCCGCACCGTGGTAGATGGCGTACATGCTGGCCATCACCGCGAGCAGCACCTGCGCCGTGCAGATGTTGGATGTGGCCTTTTCGCGCCGGATGTGCTGCTCGCGCGTCTGCAGCGCGAGCCGGTACGCAGGCCGCCCCGTGGCGTCGACGCTGACGCCGACGAGCCGTCCCGGCAGCGAGCGCTTGAACGCGTCGCGCGTCGCCATGAACGCTGCGTGCGGGCCGCCGAAGCCCATCGGGACGCCGAAGCGCTGCGACGAGCCGACGACCACGTCGGCCCCCCATTCGCCAGGGGGCGCGAGCAGCGTCAGCGCGAGAAGGTCCGTCGCGACGACGCAAAGCGCGTCGCCCGCATGAATGGCGCTCACGAGCGCGCGATCGTCACGCACGTCGCCGTTCGCACCCGGGTACTGCAGCAACGCGCCGAAGGCGCCGGACGCTGGGGCATCGGCGGCCGGTCCGACGACGATCTCGATGCCGAGCGGCGCGGCGCGCGTGCGAACGACGTCGAGCGTTTGCGCGAACACGTCGGCGGCGACGAAAAAGCGCGCGCTCTTCGACGTGCCGACGCGCTGGCACAGTGTCATCGCCTCGGCAGCGGCGGTCGCCTCGTCCAGCATCGAGGCGTTGGCGATCGCCATCCCGGTCAGGTCGCAAACCATCGTCTGGAAGTTGAGCATCGCCTCCAGCCGTCCCTGCGAAATCTCCGGCTGGTAGGGCGTGTAGGCCGTGTACCACGCCGGATTCTCGAGGACATTGCGCAGGATGACGCCCGGCGTTTCGGTGCCGTGATAGCCCTGCCCGATGAACGATTTCAGCACGCGGTTCTTCGCGGCGATCGCGCGCAACTCAGCGAGCGCCTCCGCTTCGCTGCGCGGCCCCGGCAGCGGAATGTCGGCGGAGAGCCGGATCGACGGCGGCACGACCGCGTCCATCAGGGCGCTGCGCGACGCGAAACCGATCGCATCGAGCATCGCCTGCTGTTCGCGCGGGCTCGGTCCGATGTGGCGCCCGATGAATGCGCCGTGATTCTCGAGCGCGGCGAGCGCCGGGCTGTCCTTCGCGGCGGCCTTGGCGCTCATTGGACTACCCTCCGCGCTAACGCGCTTCGGGGCTTGTTCGCCCTTGGGACGGCCCTTCGGGCTCACGCTTCTTCGATCAGCTTCGAGTACGCGGCGGCGTCGAGAAACGCGTCGACGGCCGCTGCATCGCTCGGCCGCAGGCGGAAGAGCCACGCCGCGTAGGCGTCCTCGTTCACCGCCTCCGGGCTTCCCGCGAGCGCATCGTTACCACCGACGATTTCACCGGCCAGGGGGGCATAGACGTCGCTCGCAGCCTTGACCGATTCGACGACGGCGCACGCCTCGCCGGCCGCCACCGTGCGGCCGGCCTTGGGCAGCTCGACGTACACGAGGTCGCCGAGCGCCGCCTGAGCGTGATCGGTGATGCCGATCGTCACGGTCCCGTCGCTTTCGGTGCGAATCCATTCGTGGCTGTCGGTGTACCTGCGGTCGTTCGGAACGTTCATCCTGCCTCCTTCAAAGGATGTTTGATCTCAGGCAACGAGCACCTTGCCGTTGCGCACGAACGGCGGTTTCACGACGCGCGCGGCGAGCTTCCGCTCGCGTACCTCGGCGTGCACGGTGTCGCCGACGGCGACCTCGGCGGGCAGCCGCGCGAGCGCGATCGATTGCTTCATCGTCGGCGAGAACGTGCCGCTGGTGATCTCGCCGTCGCCCTGCGCGGTATGCACCTTCTGATGGCCGCGCAGCACGCCGCCCGCGTCGAGGAGCAGCAAGCCGGCCAGCGTGCGCCGCGGCCGCTGCGCGACGAGCGCCTGCTTGCCGACGAAGTCGCGCGCGCTCGCGAGGTCGACGGTCCAGTCAAGGCCGGATTCGAGCGGCGTCACCGTCTCGTCCATGTCCTGGCCATACAGGTTCATTCCGGCTTCGAGCCGCAGCGTATCGCGAGCGGCGAGCCCGCACGACGCGACGCCCTGCGCAGCGAGCGCGCGCCACAGCGCCTCGGCCTGCGATCCGGGCAGCACGATCTCGAAGCCCTCTTCCCCGGTGTAGCCGGTACGGGCGATGAACAGGTCACCGAATTGCGTTGCAATGCTGGCCGCCTGAAAGGGTTTCAGCGCAGCAGTCGCGGTCTCGGTTCCGGGGAGCGCCCGCCACGCCTTGGCGCGCGCGTTCGGCCCCTGCACGGCGACGATCGCAAGATCGACGCGCGGCGTGATCCGCACGCCCGGAAACTCCTTTGCGGCGAGCGCCGTGAGCCACGCGATGTCCTTGGCGGCCGTCGCGGCATTCACGACTAGGCGAAAGAAGTCCTCGCGCAGGAAGTAGGCGATCAGGTCGTCGAGCACGCCGCCGTCCTCCCGCAGCAAGCACGAATAGAGCGCCTTGCCGGGAATCGTCAGCTTCGCGACGTCGTTCGCCAGGGCGCGCCGTAGGAATGCGCGGGCGACGTCGCCCTCGACGTCCACGACGCGCATGTGCGAGACGTCGAACATGCCGGCGTCGCGCCGCACGGCGTGATGCTCGTCGATCTGCGAGCCGTAGTGGAGCGGCATGTCGAAGCCGCCGAAGTCGACCATGCGCGCGCCCGACGCGCGGTGGAGTGCGTTGAGCGGTGTGGTCTTGTGCACGCGCGAACCTCCGGCCAAAAAACGAAAGGGCGGCGCGGATGCCCGCGTCGCCCCGTCTGTCCTTTTACCTGAGAGATTGCGATCGCAAAAAAAGAATTCGCGCGACCGGTGCCCCTTCGGTGGATCGCGCTTACAGCGTTCTGCGCGATCACTCTCCAGATCGTGTGCCTCGCCGTGCAGTCCTTTTGCCTGAGCGGTTTCGGGATTACGCCTTCGGCGGCGTCAGACTGCGACGCGCTCTCCTGCACGGTCGGCGGCAGCTTAGCACAACGCGACGCCGCTCGTGCGGCGCCGCAACCGCCTTATTTCTTGAGGTTCATGATCAGCTGGATCATCTTCTTGACGTCGTCGTCCTTGACGTTCGGATTCGGCGGCATCGGCACCGGGCCCCACACGCCCGAGCCGCCCTTCTTGACCTTGTCCGCGAGCTTCGCCGGAGCCGACGCATCGCCCTTGTACTTGTCGGCAACGTCCTTGTACGACGGCCCGATCACCTTCTTGTCCTCGGAGTGACAGGCGTTGCAGCCGTTCTTTTTCATCATGTCTTCGAGCTCGTCCGCAACGGCCGTGCCGGCGGCCGTGATCGTCGCCGCCAGCAGCAGGATCGTGATTTTCTTCATCGTGGCTCCACTGTTTTCGGAAATTTGAGGAAACGGGATGGTACGGGCCGGCCCGTTATCCAAACATAGCATGGATCAAGGCTCGGCCAGCGCGGCGGGAATCGCCTCGTACGCGGTTAGCGGCTGCAGGCACCGCATGCCGCGGCACACCCACGCGGCGGCGCCGGCGTCCGGCGCCGCGCCCTTGCGCAATGCATCGGGAACGTCGGCGCCCGTCAGGTCGACTGTCACGACGTCCGGCCGCAGCGTCTGCTCGAGCGCTCGCTGCCAGGCGCGCGCTTCATCCGGTTCGCCCGCCAGCACCACGGTGGACGGCGGCGCGAGCAGGCGCTCGAGCGCGACGAGCAGCGTCGACTGCGACCCCGGTGATTCCGCCAGACCGGCCGCGAAGACCTTCACCGTGCGCTCCGCGGCCTCGACGTAGCGCGGCTGCGCCGCGAGGTGGCCGAGCGCGATCAGCGCCTGTGCCGCGATGCCGTTGCCCGACGGCGTGGCATTGTCGTGCGCCGGCTTGGTGCGATGGAACAGCCGCTCGTGATCGTGGCTCGTGAACCAGAATCCGCCGCGCTCGCGATCCTCGAAGCGATCGAGCAGCACGTCGGCCACGCGGACGGCGAGATCGTAGTCCTGTCGGCGGAAGCGCGTCTGCATCGCCTCGAGCAGCGCCGCGAGCAGGAACGCGTGATCGTCGAGATAGGCATCGAGCGCGACGTCGTCGCCGTGACGCGTCGCGTAGAGCCGGCCGTCCCGCCACGCGGTGCGCACGAGCGTGTCGAGCGCCGTGAACGCGAGATCCGCCCACTTTGGCTGGTCGAGCGCGCGCGCGGCTCGCGCGAGCGCCGCGATCATCAGTGCGTTCCAGGACGTGAGGACCTTGTCGTCCCGCCCCGGCCGCACGCGCTCGTCGCGCGCCTTGAACAGTGCCATCCGTGCGCCAGCGACACGCGTCTGCACGTCCGGCAGCGACAGGCCGAATCGCGCTGCGATCTCGTCGACGGACGCGACGACGCGGATATTCCAAGCGTGTCCCTCGAAATTGGGCGGTCCGTCCAGCCCGTAGTACGGCGCTGCGACCTGCCACTCGTCGTCGCGCAGCACGGCGCGGGCCTGCTCGCGCGACCAGACGTAAAAGCGGCCTTCCTCGCCCTCGCTGTCGGCGTCGAGGCTCGAGTAGAACGCGCCGTCGCCCGCGCGCATCTCGCGCACGAGCCAGCCGACGATGCCGCGCGCGACGTCGCCGTACGCGGTATCGCCCGTCGCGCGTGCGGTGTCGGCATAGAGGGCGAGCAGCGCGGCGTTGTCGTACAGCATCTTCTCGAAATGCGGAATCGACCACTGCGCGTCCACGCTGTAGCGGCAGAAGCCTCCGCCTAGTTGATCGTGGATGCCGCCGGCCGCCATCCGCCGCAACGTCGTCTCGACGATCGGGCGCGCCTCGTCGTCGCCATGCAGCTTCCATGCGCGCAGGCAGAAGTCGAGCTCGGCCGCGTGCGGGAACTTGGGTGCCTCGCCGAAGCCGCCGTCGACGCGGTCGAAGCGGTCCTTCAGCCCGGACAGCGCGCGCGCCGGCGCATCGCGAGGCAGCGTGGCCGTCTCGCCTTCGGGCTCGAGCATCTGCATCGCGCGCGACAACCGCTCGCCCTGCTCCGCGACGTCCGCGCCGCGCTCGTGATACGCGGCGGCGATGCGCGGCAACAGGTCGAGAAACCCCGGCATGCCGTAGCGCGATTCCTTCGGGAAATACGTGCCGGCAAAGTAAGGCGTGCCGTCGGGCGTCAGAAAGATCGTGAGCGGCCAGCCGCCCGAGCGTCGCGTCATCAGCGCGTGCGACATCTGGTAGATCTGGTCGAGGTCGGGGCGCTCCTCGCGGTCGACCTTGATGTTCACGAAGGCCGAATTCATCGCCTTGGCGACGGCCGGATCTTCGAACGACTCGTGCGCCATCACGTGGCACCAGTGGCACGCTGAATAGCCGATCGAAAGAAGGATCGGCTTGTTCTCGTCTTTCGCGAGAGTGAGCGCCTCCTCACCCCACGGATGCCAATCGACCGGGTTGTCCGCGTGCTGCCGCAGGTACGGGCTGGTGGCGGAGGCCAGGCGGTTTGACATGGGCTGGAGAACGGAGACGAAGGTCGAGGGCCAGAGAGCATCCTCGCGATGCGAACGGCATCGCCGAATGGCGAGCGTATCAGGGCGCGATGTCAGTCTGACTCGCGCGAAGCGCAAACGCTCCCTCGTCGTGGCCCCGAGGCCCCGGAGGCGAGTTCCCAGCCCCTAGAAGCTCGGGTCCACCGCCTCGAACGCGACGCGCTCGAAATCCCCGCCGCGCTGCACGATGCGCGTCAACTTGAATTTCTGCAGCGGGCCCGGCTCGTCGCACCGCATGACTCGATTCAGCACGAACGCGCGCGGCGACATCACGAGCGTCGCCGGTTCCTCCGGCGATTCGGTCAGCAGTATCGCCGCGACCGGCGCTTCTTCGGTGCCGTTCGGATTGACGAGACGCACGGCGAAGACCTTCGGATCACCGGGCCAGAGCTTGAGCGAAAGAGAGATCGCGCCCTCCGCCTCGATCGAAATGCGCGAGACGTGGCCGAGCCGCGGCTGTGAATCCTCGCGCACGACGACGAGCTGATCGAGAAACCAGTGATAGCTGCCGTCGCCCTGGTGCTTGATCGTCGCGTCGCGCCATTCGCACACGCCGTACCATTTTTCCCACGGCCAGCTCCGCTCCGCCTCTTCGCGCCGGCGGTCGAAATCGGCGATGCCGCCCACCGCCTGCAGATAGCGCGTCGGATCGACGTCGCGCCCGAGCGGGTCCTGCCGGGCGAACGAGCGTCCTCCCACGCGGAAGTACGCCGCCTCGGTTCCGCCCGCCGCAATCTCGATCGCCGTCGAGCGCTTGCGGCGCCCGGCCGCGGGCAACTGATGCCAGCGCGCATCCAGATGCGTGAGCAGCGTCGTCGCCGCTTCCGCCGATACGTCGTCGCCGAGTTGCAGCTCGGCCGGCGTGCTGCCGCCGACAAGACGCTTCAGGCGCCCGCGCACGCTGGTTGCGAGCTTCGCGGGGTAGCCGAAGCGCGCGGAGGCCGGATGCGTGCCCGAAGCGGTGTTGGCCAGCACGGCGCCATGCGCGCCCTCGAGATCGATGATGATCACCGGCCCCTCGGATTCGCGCTGCTTCGCGTAGGGGAATACCTTGCGCGCCCACTGGCCGAGCCAGCGGTCGGTGAGCTCGATCTGCCGCACGCTCATCGCGTACGGATCCGCGAGCGCGAGCAGCAGGCCATGGCTGTAGGTGGAATAGCAGGAGAGGCCATCGGCATCCGGCATCAGATGATCGGACACCGCGGCCATCGCGCAGTCGAGCATTTCGGCGAGGCGGTAATAGGCGTGCAGCTCCTGCCACAGATCGGCCGACGGCACGCGCCGCGCATAGCCGTGCACGATGATCAGCTGCTTGCCGACGTACAGCGCGCGCTGCAGCAGCTTGGCCTTCACGCCCTTCAGCTCGGTGCTGCCCTCGAGCAGTGGCTTCAGGCACACCGAGTACTGTATCCACAGCGCCTGCCATAGCGCGATCGCCTGGTCGGCCGCTTCGGATTCACGCTCGTCGAGGGGTTGCGGCTTGCCCGCATACCGGCGCGCGAGCTCCGCATGCAGGTGCGCGACCGGCTCGCGGATCAGCTCGGCGATCGTTGCACGGTCGCGCGGGCCAATCGTCGACGCGGTCAGCGCCTGCAACTGGCCGCGGATCTCCTGGTACGCCTGGGCGACGCTCGAGAGCGGCAGGGAGCGGACCCAGCGCGTCGCGCTGGGGGCATCGGTGAACGCGAGCTCCGGGGGCGCTTCGACGGCGGCGGGTTCCGGGACATCCGGTTCCGCGACGACGGAATCGAGCTGCGGCGCGGGCTGCGCAATGGCGGTTTCCTGCATGGTGCTTCTCCGGGTGCCACGCATCGGCGGGTCGCGGGGCCGATAACTGCCAACGAGCAGCGTCGTAAACACCTCATGGCCCGAACGGGCCGCCCCGATGCACTTTCATGCTTATAGCATGGCGATGCGGGCTCCAACGCGGCGTCGTCGCCGGCGATCCGACCAACGGCTTGTCAAGTGCCGGCCATCGCGGTTTTTTCCCAACAGTCGGATTTTTCCGCTTCGCCGGTGCGGATTCGTCCGACTGCGCCGGGAGGCGAGGGGCAGTAGTCTGATCCCCATCGACCAGGACCCATCCGCCTCCCGATGAAGCTTGCCTCCACCCGCGACGCACGTCCGAACGACCTCAACCACGAATTCCGGAAGACGGTCGTCGCGGGATTTTTTCGCGCTCATCGGACTACCCTTGAGGCCGCCGCCCGGAGAACCTGGAGCGCTTCCGGATTCGTCGCGCGGCTCGTCGCGGCGGTCTACCTCGCCGTCGCCCTGGCCGCGCCGGCGATCATCCTCGTCGGACCGGAAGTGATGCCGCCGGCAGCTCCCGCGATCGCCGACAAGGCGCTCGACGGCAAGCTCGCACGCGAGTTGCACTGGCCGCATCCGTAGTCACACCAGCACGCGCTCGATCCCGCCGCGGTTTGCCTTCGCGACATAGTCGGCGAGCCACGCTTCGCCCAGCAGGTGCCGCGCGATCTCGACGACGATGTAGTCGGCGTGGGTGCCGGCGTCGTCGGCGAAGCGCGACAGGCCCTGCAGGCACGACGGGCACGACGTGAGCACCTTGACGCCGCCGTCGAAGCCATCGGCACGAAGCGCGGCAGCGCCCTCGCGCATTTCGCGCTCCTTCCGGAAGCGCACCTGCGTCGAGATGTCGGGACGCGACGTCGCGAGCGTTCCCGATTCGCCGCAGCAGCGATCATTGAGCGGCACATCGGTCCCCATCAGGCCGCTGACCACGGCCAGCGGCTTGTACGTCTTGATCGGCGTATGGCAGGGGTCGTGATACATGTACCGCACGCCGTTCACGCCGTCGAGGCGAACGCCCTTCTCGAGCAGGTACTCGTGGATGTCCAGCAGCCGGCAGCCCGGGAAGATCTTGCCGAACTCGTATTTCTGCAACTGGTCGAGGCAGGTGCCGCACGACACGATCACCGTCTTGATGTCGAGGTAGTTGAGCGTGTTGGCGACGCGATGGAACAGCACGCGGTTGTCGGTGACGATCTCCTGGCCCTTGTCGTGGTTCCCCGCGGCCGTCTGCGGGTAGCCGCAGCAGAGATACCCCGGCGGGAGCACGCATTGCGCGCCCACGTGATAGAGCATCGCCTGCGTGGCCAGGCCGACCTGCGAGAACAACCGCTCCGAGCCGCAGCCGGGAAAGTAGAACACCGCGTCGGAATCCTCGCTCACTTTCGCCGGGTCGCGGATGATCGGGATGATCGTCGGATCCTCGACGTCGAGCAGCGCGCGCGCCGTGCGCTTCGGCACGCCCGCCGGCATCGGCTTGTTCACGAAGTGAATCACCTGCGCCTTCACCGGCGTGCGGCCGGTCGTCGACGGCGGATGCGTCGTCTGCATGCGCGCGAGGCCGAACCTCTTCACGACGCGGTACGCGATTCGCTGCGCGCGATAGCCGGCGTCGATCATCAGCGTCTTCGCGAACTTGATCGTGGACGGATCGGTGGCATTGAGGAAGAACATCGACGCCACCGTGCCGGCGTTGAACTTTCTCTTTCCCTCACGGCGCAGCAGGTTGCGCATGGCAATCGACACGTCGCCGAAGTCGATGTCGACCGGGCAGGGATTGACGCACTTGTGGCAGATCGTGCAGTGATCGGCCACGTCGCCGAACTCGTCGAAGTGCCGCAGCGACACGCCGCGGCGCGTCTGCTCCTCGTACAGGAACGCCTCCGTCAGGAGCGACGTGGCGAGGATCTTGTTGCGCGGGCTGTAGAGCAGGTTCGCGCGCGGCGAATGCGTCGCGCAGGGCGCCTTGCACTTGCCGCAGCGCAGGCAGTCCTTGATCGCGGTCGTTATCTCGCCGATCGCGCTCTGCTCGAGGATCAGGCTCTCGTGGCCGATCAGCGCGAAGGACGGCGTATACGCATTCGTCAGGTCCGCCGGCAACGCCGGCTGCCGCGTCAGCTTGCCACGGTTGAAGCGTCCGTGCGGATCGACGCGCCGCTTGTAGTCCGCGAACGGCGCCAGCTCGGCGTCGGTCAGGAACTCGAGCTTCGTGATGCCGATGCCATGCTCGCCCGAGATCACCCCGTCGAGCGAGCGCGCGAGCGCCATCACGCGCGCGACGGCGGCATTCGCCTCCTGCAGCATCGCGTAATCGTCGGAGTTGACCGGAATGTTCGTGTGCACGTTGCCGTCGCCGGCGTGCATGTGCAGCGCAATGAACACACGGCTGCGCAGAACCTCCCGGTGGATGACGTTGCAGCGGGCGAGCAGCGGCTCGAAGGCGCGGCCGGCGAAGACGCCTTCGAGCGGCGCGCGGATGTCCTTTTTCCACGAGACGACGATTGCGCGGCTTTGCAGGTCGCGAAACGTCGCGTCCAGATGGTCGTACAGGTGCCGCCAGTGCGCGCGCACCCCGGCGACGATATCGCGCGCGTCGGCAAGCGCCGTCGCCAGCTCCTCGTCGGTCGGCCGCGCCTCGCTGCCGGGGCGCCACAGATGCTCGGCGTCCGGATCGGCGAAAAAATCGAGCAGGCGATCGACGAGCTTCAGCTTGTTGCGGATCGACATCTCGATGTTCATCCGCTCCACGCCGTCGGTGTAGTCGCCGAGGCGCTCGAGCGGGATCACGACGTCCTCGTTGATCTTGAACGCGTTCGTGTGCCGGGCGATCGCGGCCGTGCGAGACCGGTCGAGCCAGAATTTTTTCCGCGACTCGGCCGACACCGCGATGAAACCTTCGCCGCCGCGCGCGTTCGCAATGCGGACGACCTCGGACGCGGCTTTCGCGACGGCATCGTCGGTCTCGCCGACGATGTCGCCGAGCAGCACCATGTTCGGGCAGCCGTGGCGCTTGGCTTTCGTCGTGTAGCCGACCGCCTTCACGTAGCGCGAGTCGAGGTGCTCGAGGCCCGCGAGCTGCACGCGCCGCCCGTCCGCGCGCGTCGCCGCGTCGTCGAGGTAGCGCTTGACCTCGACGATCGCCGGCGTCGATTCGCGCGCCTGACCGAAGAACTCGAGGCAGACGGTGCGGATCGCCGGCGGCATCCGGTGCAGAACAAATCGCGCGGACACGACGATGCCGTCGCAGCCTTCCTTCTGAACGCCGGGAAGCCCCGCGAGGAATTTATCGGTGACGTCCTTGCCGAGACCTGTCTTGCGAAACGTTTCGCCGGGAATCGCGAGCGTCTCCGTGCGGCGAACCGTCTGCCCATCGTCGGCGAGCCAGCGCAGCTCGAACGTCGCCTGCCGCGCATCGTGGATCTTGCCGAGATTGTGATCGACGCGCGCGACCTCGAGCCATTGCGCGTCCGGCGTGACCATCCGCCAGGACACGAGGTTGTCGAGCGCGGTTCCCCACAGCACCGCCTTCTTGCCGCCTGCGTTGACGGCCACGTTGCCGCCGATGCACGACGCGTCCGCTGACGTCGGGTCGCACGCGAACACGAGCCCATTCGCATCGGCGACGTCCATCGCGCGCTTGGTGACGACGCCGGCGCCGCAGTCGATCGTCGGCGTCGGCTCGGCACGCCCCGCCAGCACGATGCGCTCGACGCCGGAGAGCCGTTCGAGCTTCTCGGTATTGATTACCGCCGAGCGCGGATCGAGTGGAATCGCGCCGCCGGTGTAGCCGGTGCCGCCGCCGCGCGGAATGATCGTGAGCCCGAGTTCGATGCAGCCGGCGACGAGCCCCCGCACCTCGCTTTCGGTATCCGGATGCAGCACGACGAACGGGTATTCGACGCGCCAGTCGGTTGCGTCGGTCACGTGCGAGACGCGCTGCAGGCCGTCGAACGTGATGTTGTCCTTGCGCGTGTGGCGGCGGAGCGTGCGTTGCACGCGCCTGCGCAGCGCCGCCGTTTCCGGAAACCATTTGGCGAAGCGGTCGACGGCGCCGCGCGCGGCATCGAGCAGCCGGCCGACTTTGCGGTCGCGGTCCGGATCGTCCGCGGCATAACCCGCGCGCCGCTTATCGATCGCGTTGAGCCGGTGATGCAGCGCGTCGACGAGCAGCTTGCGCCGCCCGGCGTTGTCCAGCAGATCGTCCTGCAGATAGGGATTGCGCTCGACGACCCAGATGTCGCCCAGCACCTCGAACAGCATTCGCGCCGAGCGGCCGGTGCGGCGCTCGCCGCGAAGATCCTCGAGCAGCGCCCACATCGGCGCGCCGAGAAGCCGGATCACGATCTCGCGATCCGAGAACGACGTGTAGTTGTACGGAATCTCGCGCAGGCGGGACGTTTCCGTGCGCGAATCCTGCCTCGCGGCAACCGGTTCGCCATGCGCATTCATCGGGACGAGCCATCATACCGCAGCGCAGCATGACGTCGGTCCGAAAAGGGAAAGTGGAGTCGGCAAAAAAGAAAAGTGGGGTCAGAGGCGAATTATCGCGTTGATGCAATAAATCGTCTCTGACCCCACTTTCCGCGGCGAGCGTTACGCCTTCGTGATCACCACCTCCAGGTACTCGCCGGGGATCACGAGCGAGCCTTCGCCGCGCGCGCGGTTGTGCTTCGACAAAAGCTCGATCAGCGCGACGTGCAGCTCGTCCTGGCGCGCCGGCGGCAGCGCTGCGAACGCCTTGTGCGTGGGCCCGTAGTACGTGCGGAAGATCTCGATCCAGTGCTCGGCCGACAGGTAGCGGAAGACGAAATCGCGGCGCGTGCAGTCGATCTTGCGCGCCTTCGTGCCGAACAGCGCCGCGAGCCGCTTCTCGGTGCCCCAAAGCGTCGGCGAATCGAGCCCGGCCGGCGGCTTCACGAACGATCCCACCAGGCGGAACAGGTCGCCGAGGAAGCCCTCCGGCGTCCAGTTCGCCATGCCGATGCGCCCGCCGGCACGCGTCACGCGGAGCATCTCGCTCGCCGTTCGCGCCTGGTCGGGCGCGAACATCGCCCCGTACGTCGAAAGCACGACATCGAACGCGCCATCCGCAAAGGGCAGGTTCTCGACGTCGGCGACCTCGAACTTGACGCGCAGGCGCTCGGCGTCCGCGCGCTTCTTTCCCTGCTCCAGCAGATGCGGGACGTAGTCCGTCGACGTCACGTCGGCGAACCGGTGAGCAGCGGCGAGCGTCGCATTGCCGTTGCCTGCGGCGACGTCGAGCACGCGCTCGCCGGCACGCAGGTCGATCGCTTCGCAGAGCGACTCGCCGACGATCTGCAGCGTCGTGCCGATGATGCCGAAATCGCCGGAGGCCCACGTGGCCTGCTGGCGTATCTTGATGGCTGCGAGGTCCGGCGCGACGATCGGTGCCGGTGCAACGGGATTCAGCGTTTCCATGATCTCTCCACGGTGGTTGGAAGCTGCGGCGACTTGGCGCGCAGCCGACGGACGCATTGTCTGCGTGCGGCGGCCGTTGACGATCGTCCGCGCGTCGTCAAAACTTGCTCAGCCGTCCAGCTTTTGTTGCTTCCGTTTCACGCTGACGGCGTGAGCTCGAAATCCCAGGAACACTTCAACGCGAAGAGCGGTTCCCATGAGCGCCGATACGCTTTCCGAGCTGTTGCGCGCCGTGCGCCTGCGTGGCGCCGTCTTCTACTACGTCGACGGCTTTGCGCCCTGGGTAGCCGAGGCGCCGCCCGCCCGCGAGATCGCACCCGCGATCCTCCCGGGCGCCGAGCACATGATCGAGTATCACGTCGTGACGCGGGGCCGCTGCTTCGGCGCACTGGCCGGCGCGACGGCGATCGCGCTGGCGGCCGGCGACATCATCCTGTTTCCGCACGGCGACGCCCACGTCATTTCGAGCGCTCCGGGGATGCGCGCGTCGACCGTCGACCGGTCGTTCTTCTTTTCCCCGCGGCCCTCGCAGCTTCCGTACGTGCTCACCCAGCGTGGCGACAAAGTCGCGATGGCCGTGCCCCGCGGCCATGACGGTGACGCGCGCGCACACGACGCCCAGCACGCGACGACCGCGCGCCTGGACGGGGGCAGTTCCGAGCGTGCAACGATCGTCTGCGGCTTTCTCGGCTGCGACGCGCGGCCTTTCAATCCGCTTCTCGCCGCGCTGCCGCCGCTGTTGCACATCCCGGGCGCCGTGGACAAGAGCGAATGGATCGCGCATTTCATCCGCGTGGCCGTGGACGAATCGAATACGAAACGACCCGGTGGCGAGGCCGTGCTCGAGCGCCTGTCCGAAGTGATGTTCGTCGACGTCGTTCGCCACTACCTCCAAGAACTGCCGCCGATGCAGACCGGCTGGCTCGCCGGATTGCGCGACCGCCACGTCGGACGCGCGCTCGGCCTTTTGCACGAGCGGCCGTCTCACCGCTGGACGATCGACGCGCTCGGCGACGCGGTCGGGCTGTCGCGCTCGGCGCTGCACGAGCGCTTCGCGGAGCTCGTCGGCCAGCCGCCGATGCAGTACCTCGCGCAGTGGCGAATGCAGGTCGCCTCCCGGCTGTTGCTCGAGTCGACGATGAACGTGGCGTCGATCGCACTCGAGACCGGCTACGACTCGGAGGCGGCCTTCAGCCGCGCATTCAAGCGGCTGGTCGGCGTGCCGCCGGCGACGTGGCGGCGGCAGCGCATGATGCATCCGACGTCTGCGCCCAAGGTCCTTTCGAGCGACGCTGCGCCCGTGTCGCGCTGAAAGGGCCGGGCGCGGCGCCGGTCTGTTCCGAACTGCAGCGCCGCGCTACGCGGATCGAGCAAGCTCGATTCGAGCCCTGTGCCCAATGGAGGCTGCGAGCTTTGCGTCTCGCGTGAGAAGCGGCGCCTCCAGCGCTTCGGCAAGCGCCAAATACGTCGCGTCGTAGGCAGTCGCATTGTCCTGGAGCTGCCAGATTCGCGGCAGGAATGGGGAATGCGGATACCGCGTAATTGGAAAGGCGGCGAGATCCTCGAGCGCCGCGTTCCCGCGCGTGGCGCTTATTTCACCGACGCGGGCGTACCGGCGAAGGACCTGCGCTACTTCGACGTCGAGGAGGTGCGGCGCATGGAGCGTTTCGCCGCGATCGAACAGACGGTCGGCAATGCGCGGCGCAGCGGAAGTGTTGAGAAGGACCTCGATGAGCGCCGATGCGTCGACGACGATCACCGACCCTCGCGTTCAGCTCGAACGGCTTGCGCGGGGGAGAGTTTCGGATGCACGGGTGTCCGATTCGCGAGACGCGCACGCAATTCCTCGATCGTGGGACGCTCGGCAACGTCTCGAATCTCGCGCAGCAGGTAATCGGACAACGACATTCCGGCCTCGGCGGCACGTGCCTTCAACTTGCGATGAAGGTCGTCGGGTACATGCCTCAACTGGATCATTGTCGCCATGTGCAAAACATACAAGCATGTGGAACACATGTCAATGCGCTCTGGCAAAGCGTCCCGGCGGAACGCTCGCGGCCTGAAACATTCGCGACAAAGTGCCGACGGATAAGCAAGCCGCACGGCGTCCGGATCATGGCCGCCATGCCCGTGGCCGAGGAAACTCGGCCGTCACCGGACCCGGAGCATTTTCGATGGAAGCCTTTCACGATGGACGCGGCCTTGCGCTGACGGCGGCCAATCCGCAAGCGATAGAGGCGTTCGAGCACGCACTCGAAGCGCTGCTCGGCGCGCAGGGCGGAGTCGATCGCCGCTTGGCCGAGGCGCTGCGCCGTGATCCGCACTTCGTTCTCGCGCGGTGCATGCGGATCGCGGTGCGACTGCTCCATGGCGACGTGGAAGCCGCCACTCGCGACGCAGGTTTATTCGACGACGAACTGCCCGCGTACGCCAGCGATCGCGAGCGCCGCCACGTCGACGCGCTGCAGACGTGGCTCGCCGGCCACCGTCGCCAGGCGAGCCGCCATTACGACGAGTTGCTCGCCCGCTATCCGCTCGACATCCTGGCGCTCCACGTTGCGCTCGCGCTGGACTTCCGGATCGGATCGCGGCCGTCGCTGCGCGATCGCGTGGTGCGGGTTCTGCCGCATTGGCGCACGGACACGATGCACTACGGCTATCTGCTCGGCATGCACGCGTTCGGCCTCGAGGAGAACGGCGAATACGCTGGAGCCGCGGTGGTCGCGCAGCGCTCGCTGGCCATGATTCCCGACAACGCGGCGGCCATGCACGTGATTGCCCACGTGTTCGAGATGCAGGGCCGCGCGGCCGACGGCATCCGGTTTCTCGAGCGGACGCGTCCGACGTGGTCGGCGAATCCGGGCTTCGCCGTTCACATCGCCTGGCATCTCGCGCTCTTTCATGTCGATCGCGGCTCTGCCGGCGACGCGCTCGCCATCCATGATCGGATGTTGCGTCCATCGCGTTCGAGCACGGTGGCGGCGCTGGTCGATGCGTCGGCGCTGCTGTGGCGGCTCGAGTTGCGCGGCGCGGGCGTCGGCCGGCGCTTTGGCGTCGTGGCGAGAGGCTGGCGTCGCCAGCCGCTTCGGCGCTTGCGCGCGTTCGACCTGATCCACGCGATGGTGGCGTTCGTGGGCGCCGGACGGCGACGCGCCGCGAGCCGCCTGGTGGAAATGCTGCGCGCCGATCCCGTCACGCGCGCTGCGAGCGAGCCGGACGAGATCGCGCTCGCCATCCCGTTCTGCGAGGCGCTGCAGGCTTTCGCGCGGGAAGATTATCGAACCGCCGTGGAAAAGATCGCGGCCGTGCGCGAGCAGACAGCACATTGCGGGGGCAGCGTCGCCCAGTGCGACCTCGTTCATCTCACGCTCCTCGAGGCCGCGCTGCGCGGAAGGCGTGCACGCCTCGCGCAGGCGCTCGCGGCCGAGCGGTCGGCGCGCCGGCCGATGAGCCTTCTCAGCCGCTGGCTGTTCCGGCGCGCGGGTTCGATGCAGGCATCGGGCTGATCCGGATTGCTCATGACCCGCGGTTCAACGCGTCTCGGCGGCGCGCTACACCCAGCGGCACGGACCGCGCCGCCGCAACACTCAACTCTCGCTGGCGGAGCCTCTTGGCGGCGTTGGAGCACCCTTCACGAGGTGCATCGACGACGGCGCGACGGAGTATCCCGAAACAACCCGTCCTTCCAACGCTTGATCCAGACCCCTCGTAGGCGACTTCGAGGACGCACGAGATCGGCAGCTCCTCGACCTTCGGCGCGGCGTTTCCGTTCGGAACGACGCGAATCCGGTCGGTGCCGGTTGCGATGCGAAAGGGCTTGCGCACCGGTGGCGGAGGGTCGCCGCCGCCGGTGATCACACCTCCCGCGGGTTTTGCTCCGGCCGACGTGCGTCGTTTGCTGTCCGTTGACGGGCGGGTGAAGTATCGCGCGAGCGTCTTCGTATCCCGCTTGACCATCCCGTTGGAGATCAGCGCAAGCAGTCGGGTCTTCTTTGAGACTCCGGCGATCGAAAACGGCTGACAGGGAAAGCCCGCGGCAAGAAGGTCAAATCGTCGCGGGAGATGACGCGCACCGATTTGAAGCGGCTGCAGCAGCTACCCGAGCTCGCGCCGGTAGCCGACCGCCTCGGCCATATGCAACGGATCGATTGCATTCTCGCCAGCGAGGTCCGCGATCGTTCTCGCCAGTTTGAGCACGCGGTGATACCCGCGCGCCGACAACGAGTGCCGGGATAGCGCCTGCGCGATCACCGACTCGGCGGCGCGCGTGCGCACGCAGTGGCGCTCCACGTCGCCTGGGGCAACGCGAGCGTTGGCCCGTCCCTGTCGCTCGAGCTGGCGCTCATATGCGCGCGCAACGCGATCGCGCACGGGCGCCGTTTGCGGCGTGCCGCGAGGCACCGACGCCATCTCGCCGGCGCCGACCGCCGGCACTTCGATTGCCATGTCGATGCGGTCGTAGAGCGCGCCCGACACGCGTCGCCGGTAACGGTCGACCTGCTCCTTCGAGCAATGGCAGCGCCCGCTCGGATGGCCGAGCCATCCGCACGGACAGGGATTCATCGCGGCGACCAGCTGAAACTGCGCCGGAAAAACGCTCTGGCGCGCGGCGCGCGACACGTGAATCACACCGGACTCCAGAGGCTCGCGCAGCACCTCGAGCACGCGGCGATCCCATTCCGGCAGCTCGTCGAGAAACAGCACGCCGTGGTGAGCGAGCGAAATCTCGCCCGGACGCGGCACGCCGCCGCCGCCCACCAGCGCGACGCCGCTGGCCGTGTGATGCGGCGCGCGAAACGGGCGCCTGCGCCAGCGCTCGACGGTGAATTGCCCGGCGAGCGAGGCGATCGCCGCCGCTTCGAGCGCCTCGACCTCCGTCATGTCGGGCAGCAAGCCGTTGAGCCGGCGCGCGAGCATCGACTTGCCGGTGCCGGGCGGACCGAGCAACAGCAGCGAATGGCAGCCTGCGGCCGCGATCTCCAGCGCGCGCTTGCCCTGAGGCTGCCCGCGCACGTCCGCGAGATCCAGTGGATCGCCGATCGACGTGGCCGGTCGCTCGCATTCGAGCGGCGCAAGCGGGGCATCACCGGTCAAATGGGCGCACACGGCGAGCAGCGTCGGCGCCGGCAACACAGTCGCGTCGCGCACGAGCGACGCCTCCGCCGCGCTCGCCTTCGGCAGGACGAACGCGCGACCGTCGTGACGTGCTGACAGCGCCATCGCGAGCGCGCCGCGGATCGCACGCAGCTCGCCGGTGAGGGCCAACTCGCCCGCGAATTCATGCTCGTGCAGCCGGTCAGCCGGCAATTGCCCGCTCGCGGCAAGAATGCCGATCGCGATGGGCAGGTCGAAGCGGCCGGATTCCTTCGGCAGATCGGCCGGGGCGAGACTCACCGTCACCTTGCGCGGCGGAAATTCGAACCGCGCGTTCTGCAGCGCTGCGCGAACGCGATCGCGCGCCTCGCGCACTTCCGTTTCGGCGAGGCCGACGATATTCACGCCGGGCAAGCCGCCGGCGAGATGCACTTCGACGCTGACCGCCGGCGCCGTGACGCCGGACAGCGCGCGGCTGTGGACGATGGCGACCGCCATGGCGGCTGCGCTCCGAAGCGGCCGGCAACGCCGTCGTTGGCGTTCCGGCCGTCGGGAAAACGTTAGCCGCGACTACCGCACCGCGCCTTCGTCCGTTCGGACTACCCGAGCGCCCGCACCGCGGTTTCGATCCCGGAAAGCGATGCCGCCTGCGATGCCCGCTTCGCGACCGTCGCGTGCGCCGAGCCCACCGTCCTGACGACCATGCTGCGCGCCCTGCTGGCATGCCTGCGGACCAGCTCGGGATTGCGGTACGCGAACAGCAGCAGCGCGAACAGCGTCCCGCCAGGGAGAAGGATCTCCAGCAGCACGTAAGGTCCGAGCTTGCGGGACATCCGGGCGATTGCTTGCAGCACTTGCATCACGGTCTTCACGGCACACCTGCATGTCAGTGGGTTGGTACGCCGCTAATTTGACGCCGCAGGACTGGCCGATCGCTGACAGATCGGCGAGGACGACCAGACAGGCTTGAACGTCGCTGGCGCGAGAGGTGAAGCGAAGCGCCGGGGGCGGGCGCGGAGAACGGCTCCCGTCAGGGGATTACCGCGCCGGCGGACTGACGGTTGACTGACGGATGAGCTGCGAGCGGCGGGGCGCTCGAGCGTTACTGCCCGGCGGAGAAACGAGCGGCGGGGCGCTCGCGCTTTGCTGCCCGGCGCAGAAGCGGGCGAACGATCAGGTCGTCGATCGCCGGGGCGGCATCCGCGCTTCGAGCTCCGCAATCCGCGCCTCGAGGCGCTCGGCTTTTTCGCGCGTCTTCCGCAGCACTTCCGCCTGGGTGTCGAACTCCTGGCGGGTGACGAGATCGAGCCGCGCAAGACCGCTCTGCAGCATCGCCTTGACGTTTTTTTCGATGTCCTTCGCGGGCGAGCCCTCGAGCGCCTTGCCGATACGTGCCGCAAGCTCGTCGAGCGTCTTCGAATTCAGCATCGGTTTTCTCCGTAAAGCAGTCGTGACGGACGCGGGTCGGACCATCGAAAGCCGGCGCGCAAGCGACGCATGCGGCCGATGAGGTGTTCGCCCCAGTCGCGTGCGCGAAGCCCGATCGGCGCCCGGAAATGGTGCGTCGGCGTTTGGGGCTGATGGCCGCCAGCGTGGGCACATTCAATCCAAGTCATTGACGCAAAGCTCCTTTTGTCGCCAGGCACACGCCGTGCAAATGAGCAGCGAGTTTACGTCCACCGAGGGAGTTCATGAAGCTCGATTTTGCCATCCGCATTGCCACCCTGACCGCATCCGCCGCGATCGCCTCCGGCGCAGCGGCGCAAGCCCCAGCGCCCGCGGCGACACCGGACTACACGCTCACCGGCAACTTCGGCATCTACAGCCAGTACATCTTCCGCGGCCTCACGCAGACGGACCGAAAACCAGCCGCGCAGGGCGGCTTCGACTTCGCCCACGCGAGCGGCTTCTACGCCGGTACGTGGGCATCGAACGTGAGCTGGCTGAACGACGCCGGCCTCGTCGATCACGGCCAGAGTCTCGAGTGGGACTTCTACGGCGGCTACAAGCACGCGTTCAACGACGACTTCGGCATCGACGCCGGCATCCTCTATTACTGGTATCCCGGCGACTACCTGCCGGGCGTCACCAAGCCGAACACCACCGAGCTCTACGTCGCCGGGTCGTGGAAATGGGCGTCGCTCAAGTATTCGCACTCGGTGGACGACACGTTCGGGATCCCGAACTCGAAGAACAGCTGGTACCTCGACCTTTCCGCGAACTACCCGCTCACCGACGCGCTGACGCTGAACGCGCACGTCGGCCGGCAGGAATTCAAGGGCAGCAACGACGGCGTGAACAACGGCGACGCGCTGAACTACACGGACTGGAAGATCGGCGTCACGTGGGCGCTGGCCGGCGGGTGGAACCTCGGCGCGTACTACTCGGACACCAACGCGAAGGACGCCGGGTACACGCTCGCCGGCCGCAACATCGGCAAAGCCACCGGCACCGTGTTCGTGCAAAAGACGTTCTGACACGAGGAACCCTCATGAAGCTCGTTACCGCCATCATCAAGCCGTTCAAGCTCGACGAAGTCCGCGAGGCGCTGTCCACGATCGGTGTGCAAGGCATCACCGTAACCGAGGTGAAGGGGTTCGGCCGGCAGAAAGGTCACACGGAGCTCTACCGCGGCGCCGAGTACGTCGTCGATTTCTTGCCCAAGGTGAAGATCGAGGCCGCGTTGACGGACGACCTGGTCGAGCGCGCGATCGAAGCGATCGAGAAGGCCGCCAACACCGGGAAGATCGGCGACGGGAAGATTTTCGTATTCGACCTCTTGCAGGTCGTGCGCATCCGCACCGGCGAAACCGGCGCGAACGCAATCTAAGACAGGGAGACCCGAGATGAAAAGGATCCTCACGGCGCTCGCGCTGCTTTGCGCCGTCGCCATGGCGCTTCCGTCGCTGGCTCAGACACCGGCGCCAGCGGCGACAGCGGCACCGGCGACAGCGCCCGCCGCAACGGCTGCAGCTCCGGCGCCTGTCGCGGCGCCGGCGCCCCTGCCGAACAAGGGCGACGTGTCCTGGATGCTGGTGTCCGCCACGCTCGTGCTGATGATGAGCATTCCCGCGCTCGCGCTCTTCTATGGCGGCATGGTGCGTTCGAAGAACATGCTGTCGGTGCTGATGCAGGTGTTCGTCGTGTTCTCGCTGATCACGGTGCTGTGGTGCATCTACGGCTACAGCATCGCGTTCACCGAAGGCAACGCGTTCTTCGGCAGCTTCGACCGGCTGTTCCTGCGGGGAACGTTCGACGCCGCGAAGGGCGAGTTCGCCATGGCGTCCACGTTCTCGAAGGGAACGCCGCTGCCGGAGCTCGCGTTCGTCGCGTTCCAGGCGACGTTCGCCGCGATCACCGTCTGCCTGATCCTCGGCGCGTTCGCCGAGCGCGTCCGCTTTTCCGCGGTGCTCCTGTTCGCGATGATCTGGTTCACGTTCTGCTACCTGCCGGTCGCGCACATGGTCTGGTTCTGGCCGGGACCCGACGCCTATACGGCCGCGAACGTCGTCGACGCGATGAACGCCAAGGCCGGCTGGATCTGGCAGATGGGCGCGCTCGACTTCGCGGGCGGCACCGTCGTGCACATCAACGCCGGCGTCGCGGGACTGGTCGGCGCGATCATGATCGGCAAGCGCGTCGGCTACGGCCGCGAATCGATGGCGCCGCACAACCTGCCGATGACGATGATCGGCGCGTCGCTGCTGTGGGCGGGATGGTTCGGCTTCAACGCCGGCTCCGCGCTCGAGGCGAACAACTCCGCCGTGCTCGCGTTCATGAACACGTTTCTCGCGACCGCCTGTGCGGTGCTGTCATGGACGTTCGGCGAATGGATGCTGAAGAGCAAGCCGTCGATGCTCGGCGCCGCGTCGGGCGCCGTCGCGGGCCTCGTCGCGATCACGCCCGCCGCCGGCAACGTCGGCATCCCCGGCGCGTTCGTCATCGGCACGGCCGCCGGGCTCGTGTGCCTGTGGGGCGTCAACGGATTGAAGCATGTCATCGGCGCCGACGACACGCTCGACGTGTTCGGCGTGCACGCGGTGGGCGGCATCCTGGGCGCACTGCTCACCGGCATCTTCGTCTCGCCGGCGCTCGGCGGCCCGAGCGTCGTGGCCGACTGGGTGACGGGCAAGACGGAGTACCCGGGCTACCTCGCGCAGCTGTGGATCCAGGCGAAGGCTGTCGGCATCACGATCATCTGGTCGGCGGTCGTGGCGTATGTCGCTTATAAAGTCGTCGACCTCACGATCGGCTTGCGCGTGCCGGAAGAAGAGGAGCGCGAAGGCCTCGACATCACGTCGCACGGAGAATCCGCGTATCGCATGTGACGCGACTGCGTCTCCTCTCCTGGGAATTCGGGCGCCGGCGACGGCGCCCGTTTTTCTTCTCCGCCAGGTTCCGGCGCAAACCGCGCGTGCCGCCTTTACTTCGTGCTGCGCTTTCGCTTCGCGCGCGGATGCGCTGCGTCGTAGACCTTCGCCAGCGCCTGGAAATCGAGGTGCGTGTAAACCTGCGTGCTCGCGATCGAAGCGTGGCCGAGCATTTCCTGCACGGCGCGCAGGTCGCCGGAAGACTGCAGGACGTGCGACGCGAAGGAATGTCGCAGCATGTGCGGATGCACGTGACGGCTGAGACCCTGCCGGATCGCCCATCCGGCCAGCCGCTGCTGGATCGAGCGCGGGGACAGGCGGCGGCCGCCGCGTCCGGTGAACATCGCCGCCTCGCCGTCGGCGGCGTGGCCGCCGCGCACGGCAATCCAGCGCACCAGCGCATCGCGCGCAGCCGCGCCCACCGGCACGATGCGCTCCTTGCTCCCCTTGCCCAGCACACGCACCTCGCCGCTCGCGGGATCGCAACCGCCGACGTCAAGTCCCGCGAGCTCCGACAGCCGCAGCCCCGACGAATACGCGAGCTCGAACAGCGCGCGGTCACGCACGGCGAGCGGATCGTCGCCGGCGATGGTCACGAGCCTTGCGGCCTCGTCCGGCGACAGCGCGGACGGCAACCGGCGCGCGGATTTTGGCGCCCGGATGCCGGCGGTCGGATCCTCGACGAGCGAACGGTCGTGCTCGATCAGGAAGCGATAGAACGCGCGCCATGCCGAGAGCGCGCGCGCGAGGCTGCGGCCGGACAGTCCCTGCGCATGGAGTGTCGCGACGAACCGCATCAGTTGCGCGCGGCTGACGCGCGCGAGCGGCGCCTCGCCTGCCATCGCACACAACTGCCGCACGTCACGCAGATACGCGTTGCGCGTATGCGGCGCGTGCGTGGCGAGATGAATCGCGAAAGCGTCGAGCAGTGCCGCGTTCACACCGGCGATGCCCACCGGCTTGCGCGGCGCTCCCACGTCAGACGTCCGTCATCCGGCGAGGCGAAAGCGCGCGATCGCGACGCTCGCGAGCTCGGCGAGTCGCAGCAAGTACACGGTCCCCATCGCCGGATGAAAGCGGTGCGCGTCGTCGCTCGCGAGCGCGAGCAGGCCGAACGTCGAATCGGTGCGAAGCGGCAGGTACGCGAACGACTTCTGCGCCGCCTCGTCGGCGAACCAGCCTCGCGTTTCCGGGGCGGACTCGGGTCCGCAGTACGGAGCGCGCAGGCGATCGGCATACTCGTGAATCGCCTCGGAAGTGGCGGCGAATTCCGGCAGCGCGGGCGCACCGAAGCTATCGGTCCACAGCCGGATGGCGACCTGCGGCACCGCGAAGTCCTCCTTGAGACTATGTGCCAGCACGGCGAACGTGGTCTCGAGGTCCGGCGCGGAGAACAGCGCGAGCGTCGAGCGGTGGAGCTTCTCGCCGATCGCGTCGTTTTCGGTGCCGTTGTGGATCAGCTCGCGAAGCCTGCGCTCGAGGTCGTAGGCGCGATCGCGCAGCGCGAGGATCTGTCGCTCGGCGATCGGAATCGCGTGGCCGCCGTGCGGATGCGGGACGAAAATCTGCGCGACGACGTCGGCGTAGTCCTCGAAGAACCGGGGATTCTGCTTCAGGTATTCCGCTACTGCGCTTGCATCCATCCGGGTCCTTCGTCCTCGTTCGGTTGAATCTCGCCTTCGAAAACCGTGCGCGCCGGCCCCTTCATCATGACGGGAGCGCCGTCACCGGCCCACGCGACGGTCAGGTCGCCGCCGCGTGTCGCCACGCGTACCCGCTCGTCGAGCAACCCGCGACGGCGTCCTGCGACAACCGCAGCGCATGCACCGGTTCCGCATGCGAGCGTCTCGCCTGCGCCGCGCTCGAAAACGCGCAGGCGAATGTTAGCGCGATCGATCACCTGCATGTACCCCGCGTTGACGCGCCGCGGAAAATGCGGATGACGCTCGATCGCCGCGCCTTGAGTGAGCACGGGCGCGCTGTCCACGTCGGCCACGACCTGCACCGCGTGCGGGTTGCCCATGGAAAGCGCCGAAATCCCGACGACGACGCCATCGACGTCGAGCGGCTCGACGATCGCGCCGGTGCCGCCCGTGAACGGAATCGCGTCGGGCTCGAAGCGCGGCGCCCCCATGTCGACCGTCACTTCCCCGTCGTCTTCGAGACGCGGCACGATGAGGCCGCCCGCCGTCTCGACCCGGATCTCGCGCCGAGCCGTGAGGCCGCGATCGCGCACGAAGACGACGAAGCAGCGCGCCCCGTTGCCGCATTGCTCCACTTCGCCGCCGTCGGCGTTGAAGATGCGATAGCGGAAGTCCGCGTCGGCGCCGCGCGGCGGCTCGACGACCAGCACCTGGTCGCAGCCCACGCCGAAGCGCCGATCGGCGATGCGGCGAATGGCCGCGGGCGAAAGCGTGAACGGAGTCCGCATCGCGTCGATGACGACGAAATCGTTGCCGAGCCCCTGCATCTTGGTGAAGCGCACGACGCTCATCTTCCGGTGTCTCCCAGCTCGCCGGTGCGCGAGAACGACATCCGGTAGCCGCCGCGAAGCGTCGCGCTGCCTTCGATCGAGTAGCGCAGCGTCGGCCGCGCGCCCGGCGTCGTGATCGTGGCGCCGCGCCGCATCGCCGCCGCGATCGCGCGCAGCAGCGAGTCCATGCCGGTGCGCGAGCTCAATTCGGCGCGCGCCTGCCCATGGGCCGGGATGCGCACGGGTGCTGCGACCAGCGCAGCGTCGGCGACGTTCTCGTCCTCGATCGCGAGCCGGCCGTCGAGCGCCGTGACGACGATGTCGTCGTCGCCGTCGTTCGAGAGATTCACCGTCACGTCGAAATAGGCGTTCGCACCTTCGATGCGGTCGAGCTGCACGGCGGTGATGTCGATCCGCGGCGGATTGCGCGGCGGCAGCGCCGCGCATGCCGAAAGCAGGAGAACACAGGCCGCGAGCACCCAAACGAGCGACGAAGGCACCCTGCGCATGCGTGGCGCAGCGGTCACAATCCCTCGCGCGCCGGATCCGGTGACGGCGGCTTCGCGTGGATCACACGTTGAACCGGAAGTGCATGACGTCGCCGTCGCGAACGACATAGTCGCGGCCCTCGAGGCGCATCTTGCCGGCTTCCTTGGCGCCCTGCTCGCCGTTGCACGCCTGGTAGTCCGTGAATGCGATGACCTCCGCGCGGATGAAGCCCTTTTCGAAATCAGTGTGGATGACGCCGGCCGCCTGCGACGCGGTTGCGCCATGCGAAATCGTCCACGCGCGCACTTCCTTCGGTCCGGCGGTGAAGTACGTGTGCAGGCCGAGGCGCTCGTACCCGGCGCGAATCAGGCGGTCGAGTCCCGGCTCGGTCATGCCCATGTCGGCGAGGAACAGCGCCTTGTCGTCCGGATCGAGATCGGCGATCTGCGATTCCATCGCGGCGCTGATCGCGACGACCGGAGCATTCTCCTTCGCGGCACGCGCACGCAGCCGCTCGAGCAGCGGATTGTTCTCGAACCCGTGCTCGGCGACGTTGGCGACGTACAGCGTCGGCTTCATCGTGAGCAGGAAGTACGGACGGAGCGTGGCCCGCTCTTCGGGGTAAAGGTCCACGGTGCGCGCGGGCTTCGCCTGGTCGAGCGCCTCGCGCACCTTCGTCAGCACGGCGAGCGTGCGGGCAGCCTCCTTGTCGCCGCCGGTGCGCGCGGGCTTTTCGACCTTGGCAATCTGCCGCTCGACGGTCGCGAGGTCGGCGAGCGCAAGCTCGGTGTCGATCGTCTCGACGTCGTCGATCGGATCGATCCTGCCTGCGACGTGGACGACGTTCGGATCCTCGAAGCAGCGAACGACGTGCGCGATCGCGTCGGTTTCGCGGATGTTAGCGAGGAACTGATTGCCGAGTCCTTCGCCCTTCGAGGCGCCGGCGACGAGCCCCGCGATGTCGACGAATTCCACCGTCGCCGGGATCACCTTCGCCGGCTTGGCGATGGCCGCGAGCACGGCCAGTCGCGGATCGGGCACCCCGACGATGCCGACGTTCGGCTCGATCGTGCAGAACGGATAATTCTCCGCGGCGATGCCGGCCTTGGTGAGCGCGTTGAAAAGCGTCGACTTGCCGACGTTGGGCAGGCCGACGATGCCGCATTTGAGGCTCATGGGACTAACGCTTCCCGATGATGACAGCCATTGCCACCGGCGTCCGGGGCGATTCGCGCTTGGGGCGACCCTGCGCGCTCATTGCACAACTCCTGCGGCCGCATCGCGCGGTCGCGTGTGCAGCGTCGTCATCGCTCGCTCCATCTCGCCGGCGGCGATGTCGCGCCAGGCTTCGAGCGCACGGCCGATCGCCGCGTCGATCGCGTCGCGATCCGCCGCATGGGCGGGCTTAAGCACGTAATCGACGACCTCGCGTTGCGGAAGCTCCGAGTCCCGCGGATGGCCGATGCCGAGGCGCAGGCGCCAGAAGTCGGCGCTGCCGAGCGCGTCGCGGATGTCGCGCAGGCCGTTGTGGCCCGCGACCCCGCCGCCGAGCTTGAGCTTCGCTTCGCCGGGACGCAGGTCGAGCTCGTCGTGGGCGACGAGAATCGCGTCGGGCGCGACGCCGAAAAAGCGCGCCAGCGCAGCGACCGCACGCCCCGACACGTTCATGAACGTCATCGGCTTGCAAATGCGCATGTCGGCAGCCTTTGCGACGTCGGCCGCGAAACGACCCTCGTGCGAGAACGTCACGCCGAGCCTTCCGGCGAGCGCGTCGGCGAACCAGAATCCGGCGTTGTGGCGCGTGTCCGCATAGCCGCGGCCCGGATTGCCGAGGCCCGCGACGAGCCGGATCGGAGTGGGCATCGTGGAGTCCGAAGCGAGGCCGGCGAACCTGCCGGCGCGATTGCGGTGAACTCCGGCCCGCGGCGTATCGTGCGTCGCGGCGAGCCGGATGCGACGGCGCTATTTCTTCTTCTTGTCGTCCGCGGCGGGTTCCTTCTTGCCGCCCTTGTCGTCGGACTTGGCTTCGGCAGGCTTGGCGGCTTCCGCGGCAGGCGCAGCCGCCGTGGTCGCAGCGGTCTCGCCTTCGGCGGCGGCCTCCTCGGTCTCGACGACGGCCTTCGGCACGATGGCGGTTGCAACGACCGGGTCACCGGTTCGGCGCGACACGACCGTCACGCCCGCCGGCAGCTTGACGCCCGACACGTGCAGCGAATGCGCGGTGTCGAGCTCCGACAGGTCGACTTCGATGAACTCGGGCAGGTCCTTCGGCAGGCACGCGATGTCGATCTGCGTCATCACGTGGCTGACGACAGCGCCCTGCGTCTTGACAGCGGGCGACATCGCCTCGTTCACGAAGTGCAGCGGAACCTTCATGTGAATCTTGCGCGACGGATCGATCCGCTGGAAGTCGACGTGCAGCACCTCGTTGCGGAACGGGTGCATCTGCACGTCGCGCAGAAGGACCTGCGTGCTCGAGCCGTCGACTTTCATCGTCAGGATCGACGCGTGGAATGCCTCGGTGCGCAGCGCGTGGATCAAGGCGTTGTGGTCGAGCTCGATCGGCTGCGGCGGCACCGTGCCGCCATAGACGATGCCGGGCGCCTTGCCCGTGCGCCGCATCCGGCGCGACGCGCCGCGGCCTTCGGTGTTGCGGGGAAATGCGGTGAATTCGATCGTGGCCATGTTTGGCGACTCCTGTAGAAAGTCTGCGGCCTTCCGCGATTGGATACCGGTCGTCCGCGATGGTCGAAGATGCCGGGGGAGCCCGGCAAAACGTTGAATTATAGCAGGATTTCAGGGCATCAGCTGCCCGCCGTTCACCTCGATGATCTGCCCGGTGACGAAGCCGGACAACGCGTCGGACGCGAGGTACACGAATGCGCCGGCGCATTCCTCCGCGGTGCCGAGGCGGTTCATCGGGATCTGCGCCTTGAACGACTCGAGCATTGCCGGCGTCGAGTAGCGCTCGTGGAACGGCGTGACGATCACGCCGGGCGCGACGGCATTGACGCGGATGTCGTCCTTCACCACCTCGCGGGCGAGGCCGTGCGTGAACGTGGAGATGAAGCCCTTCGCCGACGCGTACATCGCGGCGCCCGGGCCGCCGCCCACGCGCGCGGCGATCGACGTGACGTTGATGATGTTGCCCCGCCCGCCTTTCCGCATGTGCGGGACGGCGGCCGAGCACGCCGCGACGACCGAGCGCACGTTGAGGTCGATCACCGCGTCGAAGAAGGCGTCGTCGATCTCGGCGATCGGCACGCGCTGCACGAGTCCGCCCGCGTTGTTCACCAGGATGTCGAGGCCGCCGAAGTGCGCGGCCGCGGCGTCGACCACTTCGCGCGCCTTGCCCGACGAGCGCAGGTCGCCCGCGACCAGGAACGCCTCCGCGCCCGCGAAGCGCACGTCCGCGGCCACCTCCTCCGCGCGATTGAGGCTGGCGTTGTAGTGAATGCCGACGCGGCAGCCGGCGCGCGCGAACGCGCGCGCCGCGGCGGCACCAATGCCGGTCGAGGCGCCGGTGATCAGCACCGACTTGCCGGCGAGGTCGGGGGCGAGTGCGTCAGGCACGGTCACTCCGTGAACAGGGAGGAGACGGACTCCTCGTTGGAAATGCGCGTCATCGTCTCCGCGAGAAGCTGCGCGCACGAAAGCTGACGGATCTTCGGAGACATCTGCGCCTCCGGCGACAGCGGGATGGTGTCGGTGACGACGATCTCGTCCATGTCGGACTCGTCGATTCGCGGCACGGCGCCGCCGGACAGCACCGGATGCGTGCAGTAGGCGAAGACCTTCTGCGCGCCGTGCTCCTTGAGCGCGGTGGCCGCCTTGCACAGCGTATTCGCCGTGTCGACGATGTCGTCCATGATCACGCACGTGCGGCCGTCGACGTCGCCGATGATGTTCATGACCTCGGCGACGTTGGCCTTCGGCCGCCGCTTGTCGATGATCGCGAGATCGGAATCGAGGCGCTTGGCGATCGCGCGCGCACGCACCACGCCGCCGACGTCGGGCGACACGACGAGCAGGTTGTCGTAGTTGCGCTTCCACAGGTCGCCGAGCAGGATCGGCGTCGCATAGATGTTGTCGACCGGGATGTTGAAGAAGCCCTGGATCTGGTCGGCGTGCAGATCCATCACCATCACGCGGTCGACGCCGACGGTGGCCAGCATGTCCGCGACCACCTTCGCCGTGATCGGCACGCGAGCCGAGCGGGGTCGGCGATCCTGGCGCGCGTAGCCGAAATACGGAATGGCGGCCGTCACCCGCGCAGCCGACGCGCGCTTCAGCGCATCGACCATCACGAGGATCTCCATCAGGTTGTCGTTCGTCGGCGCGCACGTCGACTGCAGCACGAAAGCGTCGCGGCCGCGCACGTTCTCGAGCAGCTCGACCATCACCTCGCCGTCGGAGAAGCGCCCGACGACCGCGCGGCCGAGGCTGATGTTCAGGTGCCGGCACACGGCTTCGGCAAGCTTGGGGTTCGCGTTGCCGGTGAAAATCCGCATGCGCTCGAACGCCATGGGTCGGGACGGATCCGGAAACGAGGTCTGGGTCAGCAACGGACGAAGCATGCTGCCGTCGCGTCGACGAGGCTGCCTACGTCAAACGGGCAGGCCGTCATGCCGACAGTCTGCCCGCTGCGACGGGAAAATGGCTGGGGAGGAAGGATTCGAACCCTCGAATGCCGGAATCAAAATCCGGTGCCTTAACCAACTTGGCGACTCCCCAGCGGAAATCTGCGCGTTCTTCGATTCCGCGCCCGCCGCGGACTTTGGTCCATGGGTTACGCGAACGACGAAAGCGCCGCATGGTCTTCGCGGCCGCCTTGCGGTGGTTGCGTGCGTAACCTTCGGAAAAGACGTCTATTTTCGCCGACGCGCCGAAACGTGTCAATTGCGGCGCAAAGCCGCTTCATTCCCAGCGATCGACGACGACCCGGACCTCGACCGGCGGTGCGCCGGGATAGCTCAAGCTGACTCTCGACGGTCGCCGTGCCGCGTCGTCGGCATAGGCGTATGTCACCTCCCAGCCGTCCTGGCGCAGTAGCGACACGCGCGCGGCGGAGTCGCGCTCGACGGTCGCGTCCGCGCCGGCACGAGGTGCTCCGCGCACCCAGGCGGACAGGCCGTCGACCGGAATGACGACGCCGAATGCACGCTCCGTGAGTTCCCGCCACGTCGCCGCGGACTCGGTGCGACCGTCCTGCAGGCGCACGGTGACGCCTCGCGCGCCGCCCTCCAGTTGCGCAATGGTCTGCCCGAGCGGTGTCGCGAGATCGATCGCGTCGCGATGTGCATCGTGCGTCCACGTGAACGTACCGGCAATGCCCGAATCGTCTCGACGCGCCGACATGCGTCCACCGATGGTGAACGGCTCGTCGTTCGCCGCGACCGTTGACGGCACCGATTCGGGCGGCTGAAGGCTCGCGCATGCCGCGAGCGCGAACGCGAGCGCCGTCGCCGCAACGCGATGGATCGCCGCTCGACGCGTCACGGCGCAAGCCGCCGGACCGTTTCCTTCAGCACCGCGTTGTCGGGATTCGAGTCGAGTTGCGCCTTCCAGATGGCGCGCGCCTGGTCGCGCTCGCCCTTGCGCCACAAAACCTCGCCCAGGTGAGCCGCGATCTCCGCGTCGGGACGCCCTTGGAGCGCCGCGCGCAGATAGCGCTCGGCCTCGTCGAGCCGCCCGAGCCGGTAGAACGCCCAGCCGAGGCTGTCCAGGATGAACGGATCCTTCGGCGAGAGCTGGTGTGCGCGCTCGATCAGCGCGAGCCCCTCGTCGGCGCGCGGCGTGCGATCGACGATCGTGTAGCCGAGCGCGTTCAGCGCCTGCGCGTCGTCAGGCTTCAACTCGACGAGCCGCTTGAGCCGCGCCTCCGCCTCGTCCACCTTGTCGAGCTTCTCCGCGACCATCGCGAGGTCGTAGATCAAGTCCGGCGTGTCGGGATGATCCTCGAGGCCCTTTGTCAGCACGTGATAGGCGCCGGCGTCGTCGCCGGCGTCACGCAGCACCTGCGCTTCGGCCTGCCTGACCTGGATCCTCTGCTCCTTCGTGACGGCGGACAGGCCCGCGAGCCAGCGCTGCGCGTCGGCGACGCGGCCGAGCTTCCCGTACATCGCGCCGATGCGGAGCTTCGCGAGCCACGCGCGATCGCCTTCCGTCACGGCGCGGTAGCTCTCGATCGCCTTTTCATATTGCTTCGTGTCCTCGGCGATCTGCGCGAGGTAGAGATCGACCGCGCCCGGCTCGCCATAGTTGACGCTCTTGAGATCGCGCAGCAGCCGCTCGGCCTCCGTGTAGTCCTTCATCTGCAGCGCGACCGCAGCCACCGCGAACTCGAGATCGCGCGATTCCGGCTCACGATCCCACAGCTTCTGCATCAGCGCCCGCGCCTCGGTGAAGCGCTTCTGCTCGACGTAGCGCTGCGCGAGCGCACCGGTTGCACTCTTGGCCGCCGGCTGCGACGCGATGAACTTCTCGAGCCACTCGATCGCCGACGCATCCGATTTGCGGCCGAGTATCTCCGCCTTCAGGAGCGCGGCGCGCTCCCAGTCGGGACGAAGCGCCAGCGCCTGGTCGATCTCGTCGCTGGCCTCGGACGCCGTCGCCATGTCGTCGCCGGCGGCGAACGCGGCAAGCGCGACCGCATAGTGCGCCTCGGGCGTTTTCGGATACGGGCGCGCAACGTCGCGCACGAGCGTCAGCACCGCGCGCTTGTCCGATTGCTGCGAAAAGAGCCGGTTGAGCTGCATGAACACGTCGCCGACGCCCGGGCCCGACAGCGCCGCGTCGGCAAGCACGCGCTCGATCCGCGAGCGAAGCTCGTCGTCGGCCGCGCTGCTCGGTACACCTTTGCCGTCGTCGGCCGCGAGTGCGGCGAGCACGCGCTTCGGCCGCTCGGCGGCGGGATCGAGATCCGACCACAACCGGGCGGCGTCCTTGACGAGGGCGCGCTCGCGGCTCGCGATCGCGATTTCCGTGGCGCGACGCGCAAGACGCGCATCGCGCGCGGTGCGGGCCGCATCGATGTAGGCGCGTGCCGCGACGTCGGCATCCCCGCGTTGGAGCGCGACGTCGCCGAGCAGCAACCGGTAGAACATCTCGGCGGAAAGACCCGCGCCCTGCGTCGCGTCGGGCGGTTCCGCAACGTCGGATTTCGTGTCGGTATCCGGAGATTGGGCAAGCGCCTGCCCCGCGCCTGCGAGCAGGAAAACGGCAAGAAGGGCGCGGAGCGAAGCAGATGACATCAGGATGTGCGGCAAGCGCGTCGAACCTTGTAGATTAAGCTATCGTCAGAACGTCCACAAACGGCGACCGACCGACGCCTGCCTTTGCCGACGGGCTATCGCGACGACCGCGCATTCGCCTTTTCATGCCTGAGCTTCCCGAAGTCGAAACGACCCGGCGTGGCATCGCGCCTCACGTGACGGGTCGGCGGGTCGTCCGGATGGACGTGTACGACCGACGCTTGCGCTGGCCGGTTCCCGCCGGTCTCGAGGCGCGCATCGCCGGGTCGACGATCGACCGCGTCGATCGCCGCAGCAAATATCTGCTGTTTCGCGCGCGTGAAGGGTCGCTGCTCGTGCACCTCGGCATGACCGGCACGCTGCGCGTGTGGCAAAGCGCGCCGCCGCGCCAGGCGCACGATCACGTCGACATCACGCTCGACGACGGCACCGTGCTGCGCTACCGCGACCCGCGCCGGTTCGGCGCCATGCTGTGGATTCCGGCGACGGCGGCAGGCCACCCGCTGCTCGACGCGCTCGGCCCGGAGCCTTTCGACGCCACGTTCGACGCGGAATACCTGTGGCGCACGCTACGCGGGCGCCGCGCCGCGACCAAGCTCGTGCTCATGGACAACCGCGTCGTCACCGGCGTGGGCAACATCTACGCGAACGAGGCGCTGTTTCGCGCGGGAATCAGGCCGACGACGCCGGCGAACCGCGTTTCGAAGGCCCGCGCCGCGAAGCTCGTCGACAGCGTGCGCGCGGTTCTCGAAGCCGCGATCGCGAAAGGCGGCAGCACGCTCCGCGATTACGTCGGCTCGGATGGCAGCGCCGGCTATTTTCAGCTCGAATACTTCGTCTACGGCCGCGAAGGCGAACCCTGCCGAGTGTGCGGCCGCGCGATTCGCCATTCGCGACTCGGCGCGCGCTCGACGTTTCACTGTCCGCACTGCCAGCCGCGCTGATCCGGCCGCGGCACTGCCTTTGCGCGGCAGGAGCCGACGACGCGCGGCGTCGCGTTACCTCCCGGCGCCGACAGCCGGCCATGAGCGACCGATGGACGTGGCCGGCGGGCGACTTTGCCCGTCGGGCAGCCCGGCGGCGCGCGATACGGCATCCGCGAACGGCATGAGTTGTGCTTTCCCTATCCCGATGGCGGCAAGCGCACTCCGACAAACCCAATCACAACCCGTTCACTGCACGCCGCCGTGATCCCCTCGCGCGATCTCGCAGCCCGGTTCGAGGCGTACGCCGACTGGCGCCGGCGGCTCTCGGCCGGCATCTCGTCGCTGCACGAATGGCTGTCGCAGCAGGACCTGGCGGATGCACAGGCGGACATCAAGGTTCAGCAGCTGATCGAGCGCCTGCAACAAGACAAGCTCGTCGTCGCGTTCGTGGCCGAGTTCTCGCGCGGCAAGTCCGAGCTCATCAACGCGATTTTCTTCGCCGACTTCGGCCAGCGCCTGTTGCCGTCGTCCGCGGGCCGCACGACGATGTGTCCCACCGAGTTGCTGCACGACCCGTCGCGGCCGCCGTCGATCCGGCTGCTACCGATCGAGACGCGGCTCAACGAGGCGACGGTCAGCGAATTCAAGCATTACGCCGACGAGTGGGTCACGTTCCCGCTCGACCTCGCGGCGGCCGACCGGATGGCGGAAACGCTCGCGCGCGTGTCGCAGGTGAAGCGCGTGCCGGTCGCACTGGCGCGCAAGTACGGCCTGTTCACCGAGCGCGACGACGACATCCTTTCGGCGCTCGAGCGCGGCGACGAAGGCAGCGTCGACATACCGTGCTGGCGGCACGCCGAAATCAATTTCCCGCATCCGCTGCTCCAACAGGGCTTGATCATCCTCGACACGCCGGGGCTCAATGCCATCGGCACCGAGCCGGAGCTCACGCTCAACCTGCTGCCGGATGCGCACGCGGTGCTGTTCCTGCTGGCCGCGGATGCCGGGGTCACGAAAACCGACCTCGACGTGTGGAACGCGCACCTCGCCGGCGAGGACGAGGCGACGAAGGCGGCGCGCATCGTCATCCTGAACAAGATCGACGGGCTGTGGGACGAGCTCAAGGAAGAGTTCGAGATCAACGCGGAGATCGACCGCCAGGTCGAGTCGACCGCGTCGATGCTCGGCGTCTCGGCCGCGCAGGTGTTCGCCGTGTCGGCGCAGAAGGCGCTGCTCGCGAAGGTCAACGGCGACGACCCGCTGCTGACGCGCAGCCGCCTGCCGGTGCTCGAGCACTCGCTGTCGCGCAAGCTCATTCCGGCGAAACGCGACCTGGTCGGCGCGGCGATGCAGGCGGAGATTCGCACGCTGGCGGCGTCGATCCGCGCGATCCTCGACTCGCGCGCGAACGGCATCTCGGAGCAGCTCGCCGAGTTGATCGAACTGCGCGGCAAAAACCAGGATGTCGTCACGCACATGATGGCGCGCGTGAAGGACGAGAAGGAGCTGTTCGAGCGCGGCCTCGCGCGATACACGGCGCTGCGCACCGTGTTCACGCAGCACACGAACGACCTGTACGACGTCATCGGCCTGTCGTCGCTGCGCCAGAACGCGGCGCGCACGCGCGAGCGGATCGAGGCCAGCCCGTTCACGAAGGGCGTGCGCGACGCGATGGGCGACTTCTTCGCGCGGTTGCGCGCCGACTTCGACCAGGCCGGCCGGCAGGGCGCTGAGATCCACGACCTGATGCGCGCGATGTACACGCGCTTCGCGCACGAGAACGGGATCGACATCTACGTGCCGCCGCAGTTCTCGGTGCTCAAGTACCTGAAGGAAAGCGAGCGGATGGAGCGCGCGTACAACACGCACTTCAATACGCTCTGGAACATGGTCAGCAAGGCGAAGTACCCGCTGATGAAGCAGTTCTTCGAGACCGTTGCCTCGCGCGCGCGGCACATCTACAAGGTCGCGAATCGCGACGTCGAGGGGTGGCTGAAGGCGGTGATGTCGCCGCTCGAGACGCAAGTGCGCGAGCACCACATCCAGTTGCGGCGCCGCCTCGACAGCGTGCGCCGCATTCACCGCGCGAGCGACGAGCTCGAAAGCCGGATCCTCGAGCTCGAGCAGTCGCGCGAGGCGTTGGACACGCAGAAGCAGGGATTGAAGCAGCAGGTGGGCGCGCTCGACATGATCATCGAGGCGCCGGACGTGCTGCCGCTGGCCGCCAACGGCTGACTCCGGGGTCGAAAGCAGCGGCATCGCTGCGCCTGCGTCCGACTCGACTTATTGCTCTGACCCCGGAGTTACACCTCCGACACCGACTTCTTCCGCATCAGCGCCTCGTACTTGAGCTGCAGCGTTTCGTGCGTCTCGACGAAGTCGGGATTGACGGGGATGCAGTCGACGGGGCACACCTCGCGGCACTGCGGCCGGTCGAAGTGGCCGACGCACTCGGTGCATCGGGCGGGGTCGATCTGGTAGATCTCCGGACCCTGCGAGATCGCCTCGTTCGGGCATTCCGGCTCGCAGACGTCGCAGTTGATGCACTCGTCGGTGATGATCAGGGCCATGTGATTCGTGCGGGCGCGCGCTTGCTCGCCATCCTTCTCTACGGCGCGGCCTTGCGCCGCAATTGCTCGGCGACGATCGGGTGCACGAACTTCGACACGTCGCCGCCGAAGCGGGCGATCTCGCGCACGAACGTCGCCGAAATGAACATGTATTTCTCGCCGGGCGTCAGGAACAACGTTTCGACGTCCGGATAGAGGTTGCGGTTCATTCCGGCCATCTGGAACTCGTATTCGAAGTCGGATACCGCGCGCAGGCCGCGCAGGATCGCCTGCGCGCCCTGCGCCTCGACGAACTGCATCAGCAGCGACGAGAAACCGGTCACCTCGACGTTCGAGTACGGCCGCAACACCTCGCGCGCCATCTCGATGCGCTCCTGCGCGGAGAAGAACGGGCGCTTCGCCTCGCTGTCTGCGATGGCGACGACCACCGTATCGAAAAGCCGCGATGCGCGACGCACGAGGTCCTCGTGACCGAGCGTCAGCGGATCGAACGTTCCCGGATAGACGACCTTCATGCGCGCGGCGCCGCTTGGGTGATGGCGAGCAGATGATAATGCACGTCCCCGGCGCGAGCGTGCCGCACGACGTCCCATCCCCGCGGTGCCGCGAGCGAGCGACCCGCTTCCGCGTAGACGAATCCCCCCGCGTTTATCCGCGGCGCAACAGCGCCGAGCAGTTCGTCCCAGGTATCGTCGGCAAAGGGCGGATCGAGGAAGGCGACGTCGAAGCGGCGCGATTCCCGCGACAGGAACCGCGTCGCCTCGTCGACGTGCGTCTCGAGCGGCAGGTCGCCGATGCCTTTCGCGCACGCGACGAGAGCGCGCACGAGCGCCGGATTGCGGTCGACTGCGACTGCGAGCGCCGCGCCGCGCGAAAGCGCCTCGAGCGTCAGCGCGCCCGTTCCGGCATAGAGATCGAGCGTCCGGGCGCCGGTCAGGTCCTGGCCGAGCCAGTTGAAGAGCGTCTCACGAACGCGGTCGGGCGTCGGCCGCAAGCCCGGTGCGTCCGGTACGGGAATCATGCGGCCCCGGTGGCGGCCGCCGACGATGCGAATCCGATGCGGCGCGGCCACGAGACGAGTGCCAAGGCACTGAAAGCGAACGGGTAGAATTCGAGTTTACCGCGCGTGCTCGAAACGCTCTTCCGGCGCGCCTTCCCCCGAGTCCCCGTGTTCGATCTCTTCAAACGCAAGCCCGCGCAAGAACCCGCGGCGACTTCCGACGTGCCGCCGCCCCATCCGACGCCGGAAGATCTGCCGCAAAGCGACGCGAAGCGCTCGTGGTCGGAGCGGCTCAAGTCGGGTCTCGGGGTTTCCCGCGCCAGGCTGTCGGGCGCCGTCAGCGGGGCCTTCCGCCGGCGGGTGCTCGACGACCAGGCGCTCGACGAGTTGGAGTCGGCGCTGCTCACGGCGGATGTCGGGGTCGAGGCGACCGCGCACCTGCTCGCGGACCTTCGCGCACGCTATCGCCGCGCCGGCGCCGACGCCGATCCGCGCGCATTGCTTCGTGCCGCCCTCGTCGACCTGCTCCGCCCGCTGGAAACCGACGTGACGATTTCGCCGGTGCGCCCGTTCATCATCATGCTCGCCGGCGTGAACGGCGCCGGCAAGACGACGTCGATCGGCAAGCTCGCCAAGTGGCTGCAGGCGCGCGACCTCTCGGTGCTGCTGGCCGCCGGCGATACCTTTCGAGCGGCGGCGCGGGAACAGTTGTCGGCGTGGGGGGCGCACAACGGCGTCGCGGTGATCCAGCAGGCCGCGGGCGACCCGGCGGCGGTCATGTTCGACGCGGTCAACGCTGCCCGGAGCCGGCTCGCCGACGTCGTCCTTGCGGACACGGCCGGGCGCCTGCCGACCCAGGCGAACCTGATGGACGAGTTGCGGAAGATCCGCCGCGTCCTGGGCAAGGCGCGGGAGGGTGCGCCCGACGAGGTGTGGCTCGTCGTGGACGCCAACACCGGGCAGAACGCCCTCGCCCAGGTCCGCGCGTTCGATGCCGCCGTCGGGCTGACAGGACTGATCCTCACCAAGCTCGACGGCAGCGCCAAGGGCGGGATCGTGGCCGCCATTGCGCGCCAACACCCGATTCCGCTCAAGTTCATCGGCGTCGGAGAAGCCGTCGACGACCTGCGGCCGTTCCACGCGGAGGAGTTCGTCGACGCCCTGCTGCCCGACGAACCGGCCGAAGCGGTCGGCCCTGCAGCGTAAGCGGGCGCCCACTTCTAGAGTCTGAACAACCTGCGGCTGAACTCGCGCCCCTGCGCGGCGGTCCACCTTCGGGTGCGCCCCTCTGAATACCCGACTGATTCTGTCGGGAACTTTAGGGGTCGGTTAGCACTCTGATCGCACGAGTGCTAAAATGCGTCCGGTGGTGCTCGAATCTTTTCTTGGTCCGGTCGCTTAAGGCAGGAGGTCATCGATGTCCGGAAGTGCGCTGGCGTTCCCCACCCCGGCCTCGCTCGGGAGTCTCGATCACTACATTCAGGCCGTGAACCGGTTTCCGCTGCTTACCGCGGAGCAGGAGGTCGCGCTTGGCCGCCGGTGGAAGAATCACGAGGACGTCGATGCGGCGCGCCAGCTGGTGCTCTCGCACCTGCGGCTGGTCGTGGCCGTCTCGCGCAACTACCTGGGCTACGGCCTGCCGCAGGCCGACCTGATCCAGGAAGGCAATATCGGCCTGATGAAGGCCGTCCACCGCTTCGACCCCGAGCGGGGGGTCCGGCTCGTGTCGTTCGCCCTCCACTGGATCAGGGCGGAGATCCACGAGCACGTCCTGCGCAACTGGCGGCTCGTCAAGATCGCCACGACGAAGGCGCAGCGGAAGCTGTTCTTCAACCTGCGGAGCATGAAACGGACTTCGGCGGCGCTGACGCGGGCCGAGGCGAAGACGATCGCGAAGAAGCTGGGGGTCAAGCCGGAGGAAGTGCTCGAGATGGAGACGCGCATTGCCGGGGGGGACGTCTCGCTCGATCCGACGCCGGGCGACGAGGACGCCATCACGCCGATTGCCTACCTCGCCGATCCCGACGAGGAGCCGGCGGAAATCCTCGAGCGCCGCCAGACCGCGTCCAATCGCAGCAAGGGCCTGCGCACGGCGATGGCTCAACTCGACGACCGCAGCCGCCGGATCATCGAGGCGCGCTGGCTGCGCGAGGACGACGATGCGGCGACGCTGCAGGAGCTTGCCAACGAGTACGGCGTGTCCGCCGAGCGGATCCGCCAGATCGAGAGCAAGGCGCTCAAGACGATGCGCTCGCAGATGGCCACGCTGCAGTAACCGCGCTCAACGTTGTCGCTTCGAACGCCGGCCTCGCGCCGGCGTTTTTGTCTTCGCTACAACTCGACCTGGGTGCCCAATTCCACGACGCGGTTCGTCGGCACCTGGAAGAACTCCGACGCCTTGGTCGCGTTCTTCGACATCGACACGAACAGCTTCTCGCGCCACAACGCCATCCCCGGCGTGACGGTGGCGATCAGCGTTTCGCGGGACACGAAGAACGACGTTTCCATCATGTCGAACGCGAAGCCTTTCCTTCCGCACTGCTCGAGCAGCTCGGGCACGTCGGGATCGTCCTTGAACCCGTAGTCGGCGAGCACCCGATAGAAGTTGCAGCCGAGATCGGTCACGGTCGTGCGGTCGTCATCGGGCACGTACGGAATGTCGCGCATCACGATCGTCAGGAACACGACGCGCTCGTGCAGCACCTTGTTGTGCTTCAGGTTGTGGAGTAGCGCGTGCGGCACGCGGTCGGCCGTGGACGTGAGGAACACCGACGTGCCTTCTACCCGCGTCGGCGGCGACGCCTGGATGCTCTGGATGAACAGGTCGAGCGGCATCGCGTCTTCGGCGAGCCGCTTCATCAACAGCGACCGGCCGCGCTTCCACGTCGTCAGCAGCGTGAACACCGCCCCGCCGATCAGCAGCGGGAACCATCCGCCCTCGGGAATCTTGAGCGAGTTCGACGCGAGGAACGTCAGATCGATCAGCAAAAGGGGCACCGTGATCACGATCGACACCCACACCGGCCAGTCCCAGATGCGGCGCATGACGACGAAGATCAGGATCGAGTCGATCAGCATCGCCATCGTCACCGCGATGCCATAGGCGCCCGCCAGGTTGTCAGAATTGCGGAAGCCGACGACGAGCGCGACGATCGCCAGCAGCAGCATCCAGTTGATGAACGGCACGTAGATCTGGCCGATCGCGCGCTCCGACGTATGCAGGATGGTGAGGCGCGGGCAATAGCCCATCTGGATCGCCGCGCGGGTGAGCGAGAAGGCGCCCGAGATCACCGCCTGCGACGCGATGACCGCGGCCGCCGTCGCGAGAACCAGCAGCGGCACGCGCGCCCATCCCGGAGCGAGCAGATAAAACGGATTCTGGATCGCCGCCGCGTCGTTCAGGATCAACGCGCCCTGGCCGAAGTAGTTGAGCAGCAGCGCCGGCATCACGAAGAAGATCCACGCGCGGCGGATGGGCGCCTTGCCGAAATGTCCCATGTCGGCGTAGAGCGCCTCGACGCCGGTCACGGCAAGCACGACGGCGCCGAACGCGACGAACGCCACGCCGGGATTGCCGGCGATGAAGCGCACGGCGTAGGTGGGGTCGAAGGCGGCCAGCACCTGCAATCCCCGCCCGATCTCGAGCGCGCCGAGCACCCCGAGCGTGATGAACCACAGCGACATCACCGGCCCGAATACCGAGCCCAGGCGCGCGGTGCCGCTGCGCTGCACGGCGAACAGCGCCACCAGAATCAGCACCGCGATCGGGACGATGAACGGATGCAGCGCCGGCGCAATGACGCCGATGCCTTCGACCGCGCCGAGCACGGTGATCGCCGGCGTGATCATGCCGTCGCCGTAGAACATCGCCGCCCCGAAGATGCCGAGGCCGACGAGCCACCAGCGCATGCGCGCACGATCTTCGATGCCGCGCGACACCAGCGCGGTCAGCGCGAGTATCCCGCCCTCGCCCCGGTTGTCCGCGCGCATGATCAGCGTGACGTATTTGAGCGTCACGACGATCACGAGCGCCCACACGATCACCGACAGCACGCCGAGGACGTTGTCGGCGTTCAGCGTAAGGCCGTACGAGCCGGTGAACGCCGTGCGCAGCGTATAGAGCGGGCTCGTGCCGATGTCGCCATAGACGACGCCGACCGCCCCGATGACGAGGGGAAACATGCGGCCGCGCGGATCCGTCGCAGCGGCAGCGGCAGTCACGATCGCGGCTCGCGTGCCCGCGCGATGTCCATCAGGCGATCAACCGGGTGCGCTGCTGTCGTCGGTGCGACGCGAAAACCGGATGTTGAGCTGCTTCAGCTTGCGGTAAAGGTGCGTGCGCTCGAGTCCCGCCTTCTCGGCGACCTTGCTCATGTTGCTCTGCTCGCGGCCGAGCAGCTGCTCGAAGTAGATACGCTCGAACGCTTCCCGCGCCTCGCGCAGCGGCAGCTCGAAGAAGCGCGTCGTGATCTCCGGCGCGAGCACCTGGTTGGGCGACGCCGACTCGCCGAGCAGCCGCTTCACCAGATCGGCGGTGATCTCGCCGCGCACCACCTGCATGTTCGCGACGACGCTCTGCAGATGGTCGAGATTGCCGGGCCAGTAGGCGCCGGAAAGTGCGGTGAGCGCGGCGGGCGTCAGTGATGCAAGAAGCGGCGTCGCGCGCTCGTCGGCGCCCGACGCGCGCCAGAATTGCTCGATCAGTGCCGGAATGTCGTCGCGCCGCGCGCGAAGCGGCGGCAGCACGATCGCGCCGACGGAAAGCTGCGACAACAGCGCGGCGTCGAAGCGGCCCTCGGCTGCCAGGTTGGCGAGCGGCTCGGCGCTGGTGGCGACGAGCGCGATGCCGTGCTTGTCGAGCTTCGGCAGCAGGAACGCGAGGCCCTTCTGCTCGGCGCGCGAATACTGCCCGATCTCCATGCAGTAAAGCACGCCCTCGCGCGCCTCCTCGAGCAGCGACAGCGGATTGTTCGCGAGCCGCGCGCCGTTCTGCAGCACGACGAACGGCGCGCCGGACGTCTGCAGCGCGCGCGCCGCGATGTCGTGGCCGGTTCCCGCCTCGCCGAGAATCAGCACCGCGCGGCGGGCCGCGATCAACGATTCGAGCGCCTTCTCGGTGTCGCGTACGGCCTGGCTCGTACCGAGCGTCGCGAGCGACACGCGGCGCGGCTCCTTGGTCGCTGCCGTCTTGAACGCGCGCCCGATCGTCGACAGGAGCTTCGACAGGCCGATCGGCTTCTCGAGAAAATCGAACGCGCCGATGCGCGTCGCCTCGACAGCGGTTTCGATCGTGCCGTGGCCGGACATCATGATGACCGGCATCGTCAAAAGCGCGTTCGCGCGCCATTCGCGCAGCAGCGTGACACCGTCGGTGTCGGGCATCCAGATGTCGAGCAGCACCAGCGCCGGCTGCTGGCGCTGGCGATACGCACGCGCCTCGCCGGCATTCTCCGCGAGCGCGACACGATAGCCTTCGTCCTGCAGGATCTCCGACAGCAATTCGCGGATGCCGACCTCGTCGTCGACGATGAGGATCTCCCGGGCCTGCCCGGTCCGTGCGTCGTTCACGAATGCGTCCCCACGGTTGCCGGCGCCGCTGCCGCGCTGTCGGCCCCCTTCAGCGCCCTGAACGCGAGCGTCACGCGCGCGCCGTGGGGCGCGGCGTTCTCGAGGGTCACGCGCCCGGCGTGCTCGTCGACGATCTTCTTCACGATAGCCAATCCCAAACCGGTGCCTTTCGCTTTCGTCGTCACGTACGGCTCGAACGGGTGCTCGAGCACGTGATCGGAAAATCCCGGACCGCGATCGCGAAACGCGAGCGTTGCCTCGCCGCCCTGCACGGCGAGATCGATGTCGATCCGCGGCTCGTCGCTGCCCGACTGGGCGTCGACCGCATTCTGAAGCAGATTGTGGAACACCTGGCGCAGGCGGGTCGGCTCCCCCTGAATCATGACAGGTGCGTCCGGGAGTGCGACGGCGACATGCGGCCGCAGATTGTCGTATAGAGCCAGCACGTCGAGCAAGAGGGCCGCGACGTCGACCGGCTGCATCTGCCCGGGCCGCGGCTGGCGTGCGTAGATCGCGAAATCGTCGACCATGTGCTTCATGGCCGTCACTTGCGACACGATCGTCTGCGTGCCGCGACGCAGGGTTTCCTGGTCGTCGTCGGACAACCGCGGCGAGAGCTTGACGACGAGCCGCTCGGCGGAGAGCTGGATCGGCGTCAGCGGATTCTTGATCTCGTGCGCGAGCCGGCGCGCGACCTCCGACCACGCGGCATCGCGCTGCGCCTGGAGCAATTCGGACACGTCGTCGAACACGACGACGTAGCCCGGAACCGGTGCGCCCGGCAGCCGCGTGCCGCGCATCAGCAGCGTGCGCGTCTGGCCGGCGACGGCGAGCGAAGCCTCGCGCTGCCACTGGCCTTCGCGCGATCCGCGGAAGCCTTCCGCGACGAGCTCGCCGAACGGCGCAAGCCCGGGCAGCCGCCCGCCCCAATCGGCGAGCGGAATGCCGGCCACTTCCGCGAACGGCTGCTGTAGGATCACCGCAGCGGCAGGATTCGCCGTGCGCAACCGATAGCGGTCGTCGAACGCGAGCACGCCGGACGATAGGTTGCCGAGCACGCTTTCGAGATACGCGCGCGTAGTCTCGGTCGCGTGCTGCGATTCTTCCGTCTTCACGCGGGCGTCCTCGAGCTGCGACGTCATCGTGTTGAACGACTCGGTGAGCACGCCGAGCTCGTCGCGCGACGTGACCGGCTGGCGACGCGTGAAATCGCCCTGCGCGACGGCGCGCGTTCCCTCCGCGAGCAGTCCGAGCGGCTCGGCGAACCGCTCCGACAGGACGACGGCGAGCCCGAGTGCCGACGTCAGCGCGAGCAGCAGCGTCAGCGTGAGCGTGAGCTGATACAGGCGCTTCAGCGCCGCGCGCGAGAACGAGATCTCCTGGTAATCGCGGGCGCCCGCCTGCACCTTCTCGAGGTCCTGCGCCAGCAGCCGGGGCACGCGCTCGATCACCTGCAGCACGCGCAACGGGTCGAGGCGGTCGCTGCTGTTGACGGGCACGACGACACGCAGCATCAGCCCGCCGTCCTGCGTCTGCTCGACCTTGGCATACGTCTGCTGCAAGCGGGCACGCCGCAACGCGTCGCCTGGAAGCGGCTCGGGTGTCATGCCGCCGACGAGGCCCGCGACGGCAAGCACGCTGCCGGACGGGGCGAACAGCGCCGCTTCGTAGACGCCGGCCTGCTCCGCGGCCCGCGCGAGCGCGGGGCCCGGCACGCCGGGCGCTTCGCCGAGCGCGCCCGCGATCAGCGTCGCGCGGTTGCTCGTTTCCTTCAGCAGGTAGTCGAGCGAGCTGCGGCCGAGATTGATGCCGCCGTCGAGCGCGCGATCGACGCGGACGTCGAACCAGCTTTCGATGCTGCGGCCGAGAAACTGCGCGGACACCGCGTAGACCAGCGCGCCGGGCAGCCCCGCGACCAGCGCGAACAGCAGCACGAGGCGCAATGCGAGCCGCGAGCCGAAGACGCCGTTCTTCCACTGCCGCCACAACCCCAGCACCTGTCCCGCCACGACGAGCATCAGGAGCGCGACGAGCGCGCCGTTGATCAGCACGAGCGTGTTGTAGTGGCCCGCGAAGAGATCGGTGTTCGCGGTGGCAGTCGCGAGCAGGAACAACGCGATCGCCGATACGCAGGCAAAGCCGAGCGCCACCCACCGCAGCCGCCGGGACGCCAGCGGGTTCGTCATGGCGTGAAGTCGAACCGATGCCAGTCGGAGCTCAACTGCCACTCGCGCGACGCGAGCGCGTTGACCTGGAACGGTTTCGGCAGCTGGTTCACGTCGAGCCGCTCACGGATGGCCGCCTCGTATCGGGCGCCCCGCACGAGTTCGTCGATGCGCGCCACCGGCCGCGAGGAGACGTGCCCGAGGAAGCGCTGCACGTCGGCGAGCGATTCGAACGCCTGGCCCAGCGGTCCGCTCGACACGCGGTACTGCCGGGTGAGCGAGCTGTACGAGACGCGATACGTGATCGACCATTGCGCGATCTTTTCGGGAAACCACAGCGGGCGCCTGCGCAACAGCTCGAATTCGATGACGAAGTAGAGCGGAATGCCTTTTTCGAGCGCCTGCTCGAGCGCCGGTGTCAGCGCGAAGTCGAATTCCGCCGACAGCAACAGGTCGCCCTCGTCCTCTTCGAGCCGCGCCGACACGACCGGAATGGTATCGGCACGCGATCGCGGCGCCGCCGCGGCAAGCGCCAATGCGCCGAGCAGCCGGAGCGCCCGCCGCCTTGCGGGGAACGTGAGCCCGATGGGCCGTCCCGAGGGCGAACAAGCCCCGCAGCGCGCGAGCGCGGAGGGTCGTGTGAGCCCGATGGGCCGCCCCGACGGCGAACAAGCCCCGCAGCGCGCGAGCGCGGAGGGTCGTGTGATCCGCGCGCGATCGCGGGAGTGTGTGGGGAGCATGCCGGCGGGACGAAACGGCTGGCTGGTCCCGGGGCCGCGACGACTGGGGCCGCCAGTCGGACGTGCGGTGTGGCGTGACGACCCCATCAGCGCTTGCGAAGCAGCGCGTAATAGAACCCGTCCTGATTGTGGCCTGCCCCCGAAGGCGAAGGCAAGAGTTGGCCCCCGCGATGCGCGGCGCCCTCGGGGAACGTGAGGGTTTCGCGCAACGCGTCGGGATGGCGGCGCGCGAAGTCGCCGGCGCGCGCCTCGTTTTCCGCGTCGAACACCGAGCACGTCGCGTAGAGCAGCTTGCCGCCGGGCGCGAGCAGTGGCCACGCCGCCTCGAGCAGGCGGCCCTGCTCGCGCGCGAAGCGCTCGACGTCGCCGGCCCGGTGGCGCCATTTGGCGTCGGGATGACGGCGAACGACGCCGGAAGCGGTGCACGGCACGTCGAGCAGGATGCGGTCGAACGCCCGGCCGTCGAACCACTGCGACGGCGTTCCCGCGTCGCCTTCGACGACCCGCACGCGCCGATCGGCGAGGCGAAGACGCGCGAGGTTCTCGCGGATGCGCGCGATGCGCGCGGGATCGACGTCGAGTGCGACGAGATCGACGTCGGCGCGCTCCAGCAGGTGCGCGGTCTTGCCGCCGGGCGCCGCACAGGCGTCGAGCACCCGCATTCCATCGGCGGCGTCGAGCAGCGGCGCCGCGACCTGCGCGCCGAGATCCTGAACGGCGAAGGTGCCGTCGGCGAAGCCCGGCAACTCGGCCACCGGACGCGGTTTCGCGACGATGATGCCCGCGTCGCCCGCGGGCGCCGCGGCGATGTCCGCTTGCGCAAACGCCGTGAGCAGCGATGCGCGATCGGTGACGCGGCGATTGACGCGCAGCGTGAGCGGCGGCCGCGCATTGCCGGCGTCGAGGATCGCCGCCCAATCGGCCGGATGATCGCGCCGCACGCGGTCGATCCACCACTGCGGGTGCGAGAAGCCGGCGACTTCGCTGCCTCTCAGCGCTGCGTGCAGCGACGTGCGTTCGCGCAGGTAACGGCGCAACAGCGCATTCACGAGCCCTTTCGCACCCGGGTGCGCGAGCATGCCGGCGGCGACGACCGCGCGATCGACGACGGCAAACGCCGGCGCGCGCGTATGGTCGAGCTGATAGAGCGCCACGGCGACAAGCGCGCGAAGCCGCGCATCCGGAATCGGCTTGCGAGCGAGCTTGCCGGTCAGGGCGTCGAGCGTCCCGAAATGGCGCAGCGTCCCGTAGGCAAGCTCGGCGACGAGCGTGCGGCCGCGAAGCGCGGTGGCGTCGTCGACCTCCGCGAGCGCGTCGCGAAGGTTCGCGCCTTCGAGCACGCGCGTGACAGCGCGCGCCGCTTGCTGCTGTTCCTGATGCACGGCGGAGCCGTCCTAGCGTGCGGACCCGGCGCCCGGCGCCGACGTGAATCGTCCACCCGGCGCCACGCCGCGTCCCGCGGCGAACGCGGCCGCCGGCATCGTCCTGCCACTCGCGGGCTGAACGCTGGTCAGCCGAAGCACGGTGCCGTTGCCGCAACAGACGGCGATGCCGGCCGGGGACACGGCGACGACTTCGCCAGGCGTCTTTCCAGGAGCGGCTTCGTCGACCGGCTCGGCGGCGACGATCCTCGTCTGCACACCGTCCCATCCGGCAAGCGCGCCGGGCGCCGGCGCAAGCGCCCGCACCTTCCGGTCGATCGCCTGGGCGCTCGCGCGCCAGTCGACGTCGCGGTCCGCGCGCTCGATTTTGGCGGCATACGTGACGCCATCGGCCGGCTGGGACCGGGACGTAAGCGCGCCGTCGCGCGCCAGCCCTGCGAGCGCGTCGACGACGAGCCGCGCGCCCAATGCCGCCAGCCGATCGTGCAGGGCGCCCGCCGTCTCGCGCGGCCCGATCGGCAGCATCTCGGCGGTGACGATCGGGCCGGTGTCGAGGCCCGCGTCCATTTGCATGATCGTGATGCCGCTTTCCCTGTCGCCGGCCTCGATGGCCCGCGCGATCGGCGCAGCGCCCCGCCAGCGCGGCAGCAGCGACGCATGGATGTTGAGGCAGCCGTGGCGCGGCCAATCGAGGACGGCCTGCGGCAGTATCAGGCCGTAGGCGGCAACCACCAGCACGGCGACGTCGACATCGCGCAACTGCGCCTGGACGTCGACGTTCCGCAAGCCCGGCGGCTGCGCCAGCGGCAGGCCGTGCACCTGCGCGTACCGCTTCACGGGCGAGGCGCTCGGGACCATGCCTCGGCCGGAAGGCCGATCGGGTTGCGTGAGCACGAGCGGTATCGTGTAGCCGCCCTCGTGCAGGGCGGCGAGCGCGCGGGCGGCGAATTCCGGCGTGCCGGCGAAGCCAACGCGCATCGTGTCGCAGCGGGTCAGCCGGCGAGGCGCTGCTTTTTGCGCATTTTCGACGCAACGCGCGCCCGCTTGAGCGGCGACAGGTATTCGACGAAGACCTTGCCTTCCAGATGGTCCATTTCGTGCTGAACGCACACGGCGAGCAGGCCCTCGGCGTCCAACTCGAAGGTTTCGCCGTGGTCGTCCTGTGCGCGCACGCGGATGCGGGCGGCCCGCGTGACCTTGTCGTAGTAGCCGGGGACGGAGAGGCACCCCTCCTCGCATTCCGCCTCGCCCTCGGCCGACAGGAGCTCGGGGTTGATGAACACCCGCAGGGAGTCCTTGTGGTCCGAAATGTCGATGACGATCACGCGTTTGTGAACGTTCACTTGCGTCGCCGCCAGCCCTACGCCTGGCGCGGCGTACATCGTCTCGGCCATGTCCCGGACCAGCTTGCGGATTTCGGGCGTCACGGCCTCGACCCGGGCTGCAACCTTTTTGAGACGCGGATCGGGGTATTCGAGGATCGGAAGCAGTGCCATCGCGTTATCGGCTTGCCAAATGCGAGCCGCCACGTGCAGAATCGTCGTTAAGTCCTTATTTTGTGGCGGTTTAGGACGTTAGCAAGTGCAACCTCGCTGAAAGAGGCCATATGCGTCAACACTTTATCATAGTCAAGCGCCTTGCCGCCGCGTGCGCCGTCCTGTCGATTGTCGCGCTGGTCCCGTCCCTGCGGGCGCAAACGCTGCAGGCTGCGGAGAATGCGCCTTCGAGCTACACGGTGCAAAAAGGCGACACGCTTTGGGGCATTGCCGGCAAGTTCCTGAAGGACCCATGGCGCTGGCCCGAAGTATGGCGGATGAACCGCGAGCAGATCCGCAACCCGCATCGGATCTATCCGGGCGACGTCATCAACCTCACGTTCGTCGACGGCCGGCCGCAACTTGCGCTGTCGCGCAACACGGTGAGACTATCGCCCGAAGTTCGAGTTTCGCCGCTCGACGCGCAGGCGATTCCCGCGATCCCGCCCGGCGACATCGAGCCGTTCCTGACGCGCCCGCTGATCACCGGCCCGGCAGGCCTTGCCGAATCCGCCGAGATCGTCGCCGGCCGGGACGATCGTGTCGTGCGCGGTGCGGCCGACGTGGTCTACGCGGTCGGCCTCGATCCCAAACTCGGCGACCTCTGGTTCATCTACCGGCCCGGCGAGCGTCTCGTCAACGACAGGGGTGAAACGCTGGGCTACGAGAATCGCTTCCTCGGCACCGCGCGCGTCGAGCGCTTCGCCGACGTGTCCACCGCGCGCATCGAATCGGCTTCCGAAGAAATCGTCATCGGCGATCGGCTGCTGCCCGCCGCGCGCGAAGTCGTGCAGAACTACCTGCCGCACGCGCCGGATCGCATGATCGACGGCCGCATCCTGAAGCTCGCGCGAGACGGGCTCGAAACCGGGCGCGCATATGTCGTCACGCTCGACAAGGGTGCCGGCGACGGCCTCGAAGTGGGCCACGTGCTCGCCATCTATCGCGTGGTGGCGTCCATCCGCGACCGCCGGGCGAATGCGAACGAGCCGACGCTGATGTTCCCGAACCTCGACCAGACCACGGTGTTCACGCCCTCGCGTTACCTCCAGGTGCCGGACGAGCGCACCGGGATCCTGATGGTGTTCCGCGTGTTCGAGCGTGTGTCGTACGCGATCGTCCTCAACTCCACCGACGCGATCCGGACCGGAGACTACGTCCGTACGCCATAGCCTGATCCCGGGCCGCACCGGATCGCCGCGGCCCGCATCGCGCACGCGCCGACGCGCCGTCCCCATGGCGCTCGATTCGCGCGCGCTCGCGTGGGCCACGCTGGCGCACAAGGCGCTTCCCCAGCGCGGGCTGGTGACGCTGCTGCGCGAGTTCCGCGATCCCGCCGTGATTCTCAGCGCGTCGGCGGCCACGCTCGGCCGCCACGTACCCGCCGCGGTCGCGGCAGCCGCGCTGGCGCCTGTTCCAGCGGCCGACCTCGACGCCACCCGGCGCTGGCTCGACGATCCTTCGCATCACCTGATCGCCTGGGACGACGGCGACTATCCGCGCGCGCTGCTCGACATCGGCCACGCGCCGCCCGTGCTGTTCTTCATCGGCGCGCGGCCGTTGCTGAACGTACCCGCGCTCGCGATCGTCGGCAGCCGGATGGCGACGCCGCAAGGCAGGACGAACGCGCGCGGGTTCGCGCGGGCGCTTGCCGATGCAGGGCTCACCATCGTCTCCGGGCTCGCGCATGGCGTCGATGCCGCGGCGCATGAAGGAGCGCTGCCGACGGCCGCTTCGACGCTCGCGGTGATCGGCACCGGGCCCGACCGCGTGTACCCGGCACGCAACCGCGATCTCGCGCGGCGGATCGCCGAGCGCGGCGGCATCGTTTCGGAGTTCCTGCCGGGGACGCCGCCGCGGAAGGAAAACTTTCCCCGCCGCAACCGGCTGATCAGCGGCCTTGCGCGCGGCGTCCTGGTCGTCGAGGCGACGCTGTCGTCCGGCTCGCTGATCACGGCGCGATGGGCGGGCGAGCAGGGGCGCGACGTGTTCGCGATCCCGGGCTCGATCCACTCGCCGTTCGCGAAGGGCTGTCACAAGCTGATCCGCGAAGGCGCGAAGCTCGTCGAAACCGCGCAGGACGTCCTGGTCGAGCTCGGCATGGGACCGGAAACGGCGAGCACGGCGAGCGCGCGGCAGGGCACCAGCGCCGGCGAGCCGCCGCTGCTCGCCGCGATGGGCTACGACCCGGTGACCGTCGACGATCTTGTCGCACGCACCGGCGCCACCGCCGACGCCGTGCTGGCCGAGCTCGTGCGGCTCGAGCTCGACGATCGCGTCAGCGCACTCCCGGGTGGAGGATGGCAGCGGCTCACCGGCGGTTCGTAGTGTGCGCTGACTTGCCTCGAATGCCGCGCGCAGCGAGCTGACCACCCGCGACCGGGCCGATGAAGCGGGCAGCCCGCGATGCACGTCGGCCATGCGGACGGTTGCCGCCGTTCGGGAACCTTCTGTAGTATCGGCCCCCCGAAACCGGACTCCCGGCGTCTTGCCTTGCGACTGCGCGAGCCGCATGTTGCATCGACGCAGGGGTTCGTGCGCCCTCGCCACCCGGATCCTCCAACTTGCAAAAGCACCTGATCATTGCCGAGAAGCCCTCCGTCGCGGCCGACATCGCCCGCGCGCTGGGCGGCTTCGTCAAGCACGCCGACTATTTCGAAAGCGACCGGTACGTGCTTTCGTCGGCAGTCGGCCATCTGCTCGAGATCGGGATGCCCGAGGACGAGGAAGTCAAGCGCGGCAAATGGACGTTCGCGCACCTGCCGGCGATCCCATCGCAATTCGCGCTGCAGCCCATCGAGAAGAACGAGGCGCGGCTCAAGACGCTGTTGAAGCTCATCCGGCGCAAGGACGTCGGCGGCCTGATCAACGCGTGCGACGCCGGCCGCGAGGGCGAGCTCATCTTCCGCTACATCGTCCAGTTCGCGAAGACCGACAAGCCCATCGAGCGGCTGTGGCTGCAATCGATGACGCCCGCGTCGATTCGCGACGGCTTCGAGCGCCTGCGCTCGGACGGCACGATGCGCCCGCTGGCCGACGCGGCCGTGTGCAGGTCGGAATCCGACTGGCTCGTCGGCATCAACGGCACGCGCGCGATGACGGCGTTCAATTCCAAATCCGGCGGCTTCCAGCTCACGACGGTCGGCCGCGTGCAGACGCCGACGCTCGCGATCCTGGTCGAGCGCGAGGAGAAGATCCGCGCATTCGTGCCGCGCGATTACTGGGAGCTGATCGGCACGTTCCGCGCCGAGGCGGGCGAGTACACGGGTCGGTGGTTCGACGAGAGCTTCAGGAAGCGCGACGGCGACGACGACGATCCCGACCGCCGGCCCGAGCGGCTGTGGAGCGAGGCCGCGGCGCGCGCGATCGCCGACGCCTGCATCGGCAAGCCGGGCGTCGTCACCGAAGAATCGAAGCCGTCGACGCAGATCGCGCCGCTGCTCTACGACCTCACGAGCCTGCAACGCGAGGCGAACGGCCGCTTCGGCTTCTCGGCACGCACGACGCTGTCGCTCGCGCAGGCGCTCTACGAAAAGCACAAGGTGCTGACGTACCCGCGCACGGATTCGCGCGCGTTGCCCGAGGACTATCTCGGCACCGTCAAGGCGACGCTCGAGGAGCTCGCGGAAACCACGGCATACGGCGTGCACGCGAAGAACATCCTGCGCCGCAAGTGGCTGAAGCCCAACAAGCGGATCTTCGACAACACGAAGATTTCCGACCACTTCGCCATCATTCCGACGCTGGTGCGGCCGAAGCACCTGAACGAGGCGGAAGCGAAGATCTACGACTTCGTCGTCAAGCGCTTCCTCGCCGTGTTCCATCCGGCGGCGGAATTCCTCGTGACCACGCGGATCACGCGCGTCGGCGACGCGCCGTTCAAGTCGGAGGGCAAGGTGATGGTCGAGCCGGGCTGGCTCGCCGTCTACGGCAGGGAGGTGACAGGCGACGAGCCGACGTTGACAGCCGTGCGCGTGCGCGAAGTGACCGACGCCGATGCGCCGAAGGAAGGCCGCGGCTCGGCCACGCGCCGGTTCGAGGGCGAAGAGCAGGTCGCGACCGAGAACGTGGAGGTCGCGAAGCTCACGACGCGTCCGCCCCCGCGCTTCACCGAAGCGACGTTGCTGTCGGCCATGGAAGGCGCCGGGAAGTCGATCGAGGACGACGAGCTCCGCGCGGCGATGCGGGAAAAAGGCCTCGGCACGCCGGCGACGCGCGCGCAGATCATCGAAGGCCTGATCGCCGAGCGCTACATCCTGCGCGACGGCAAGGAGCTGACCGCCACGCCGAAGGCGGCGTCGCTGATGACGCTGCTGCACGGCCTCGGCATTCCCGAGCTCTTCTCGCCCGAGCTCACCGCCGAGTGGGAGTTCAAGCTCGCGCAGATGGAGCGCGGCAAGCTCGCGCGGCGCGATTTCATGCGCGAGATCGTCGGGATGACGAAGCACATCGTCGCGCAGGCGAAGAATTACGAGAGCGACACGATCCCCGGCGACTTCGCGACGCTGACCGCGCGCTGCCCCAGATGCGGCGGCGAGGTGCACGAGAAATACAAGAAATTCCAGTGCGAGGACTGCGACTTCGGCTTCTGGAAGATCATGGGCGGACGCCAGCTCGAGCCGGCGGAAGCCGACACGCTGCTGTCCACACGCGAGGTCGGCCCGCTCGACGGCTTTCGCAGCAAGATGGGCCGGCCGTTCTCGGCGAAGCTGCGGCTCGGCGACGCCAACGAGGTCGAGTTCGACTTCGGGCCGCGCCTCGACGACGACGACGGCCAGGTCCCCGATTTCTCGGGCCAGGAGCCGCTCGGACCCTGTCCGAAGTGCGGCAACCGCGTGTTCGAGACGCCCAATGCGTATGTGTGCGAGCGCGCCGTCGGCGATGGCCGCACGTGCGATTTCCGCTCGGGCCGCACGATCCTGACGCGCCCGGTCGAGCGCGAGCAGATGGCGAAGCTGCTCGCCACCGGCAAGACCGATCTGCTGCAGTTCGTTTCGGCGCGCACGCGGCGGCCGTTCTCCGCCTATCTCGTCAAGCAGGCGGACGGCAAGGTGGGCTTCGAGTTCGAGGCGAAGGAGCCGGGGCGCAAAGGCACGCGACCGGTGCGCGGCGCACCGCTTCGCGTACTCGGGGCGCACCCGCGCGATCGGCAGCCGGTCGAGCTGCACTCGGGGCGCTACGGCCCGTACGTGAAGCACGGCAGCATCAACGCGACGCTGCCCGATCGCAATGCCGTCGACACGCTGTCGCTCGACGAGGCGGTTGCGCTCGTCGACGAAAAGGCGGGACGCGAGACGCGGCCGCCGCGCCGCAGCGTCGGTACGCGCGCACCGCGGAAAGCGCCGCTCGCCGCGGCCGAGCCCGCCCAGAAGCGCACGGCATCTGCCGCAAAAGCACCTGCGACAACGCCGCGCAAAGGGCCAGCCCTGCGGACGGCGGCTAAGACCGCGACCGTTGTTGCGGCCAAGCGCACGGCGCGCAAGTCGCCGTCGGTCAAGGCGCCTGTCGCCGCGATCGCGCGCAAAACGGCGGCGCGCGACGCCGCGAAGAAGACGAAGCGGCGCTGACGCGCGGTTCTACGAGCCGCTCTTGCCGACGTCGAACCGGATACCCTGCGCGAGCGGGACGTCGCGGCTCCAGTTGATCGTATTGGTCTGGCGGCGCATGTAGGCCTGCCAGGCGTCGGAACCCGATTCGCGGCCGCCGCCCGTTTCCTTCTCGCCGCCGAACGCGCCGCCGATCTCGGCGCCCGATGTTCCGATGTTGACGTTGGCGATTCCGCAGTCGCTGCCCGAGGCGGCGAGAAACGCTTCCGCCGTGCGCAGGCTCTGCGTGAAGATGGCCGAGGACAGGCCCTGGCGCACCCCGTTGTTCTGCGCGACGGCGTCGTCGACGGTGTCGTACGTCATCACGTACAGCAGCGGCGCGAACGTCTCGCGCTGGACGAGCGCGTTGTCGTTGGCGACGTTCGTCACGAGCGTCGGCTCGACGAAGTGCCCTTCACGCTCGATGACGTTGCCACCGTAGGCGATCGTCGCGCCGGCCGCGCGCGCCTCCGCAATCGCCTGCTGGTAGCCGTCGACGGCCGCCTCGTCGATCAGCGGACCCATCAGCGTCGCCGGATCGAGCGGATCGCCGATCCGCACCTGCCGATACGCCGACGCGAGCCGCGACACGACTTCGTCATGGCGCGACCGATGCACGATCAGGCGTCGCGTCGTCGTGCAGCGCTGGCCGGCCGTGCCGACGGCGCCGAACACCACGGCTGGGATGACGAGATCGAGATCCGCGTCGTCGGCGACGATCACCGCGTTGTTGCCGCCGCACTCCAGCAACACCTTGCCGAAGCGGGCGCTCACTGTCCCGGCCACCGACCGCCCAACGCGCGATGACCCGGTGAACGAGAGCAGCGCGACACGCGAATCGGCGGCCAGCGATTCGCCGATGTCGTGACCGCCGATCGCGAGCTCGAAGATTGGTGGCAACTCCAGCTCGGCGACGACGCGATTCGCGAGATGCGACGCAGCGAGCGCGCAGAGCGGCGCCTTCGGCGACGGCTTCCACAGCACCGCGTTGCCGCATACGCACGCCAGCATCGCGTTCCACGCCCACACCGCGACCGGAAAATTGAACGCGGTCACGACGCCCACGACACCGAGCGGATGCCATTGCTCGTACATCCGGTGCGCGGGGCGTTCGGAGTGCAGCGTCTTGCCGTAGAGCATCCGCGACTGGCCGACCGCGAAGTCGGCGATGTCGATCATCTCCTGGACTTCGCCGTCGCCTTCGGCCTTGATCTTGCCGTTCTCGAGCGCGACGAGCGTGCCGAGGGGGTCCTTGAATTCGCGCAACAGATCGGCGTAGCGGCGCACCGCGTTGCCACGCTTCGGTGCCGGAACGGCGCGCCACGAATTCGCGGCCTCGACCGCGCGCGTCAGCAACCGGTCGAGATCACCTGCCGTGGCGGTTGCAACGCTGCCGAGCGGGCGCCCGTTGGCCGGATTGCGCGAAACGAGCCCGGGACCACCGACGGACGTGTCGGTCAGGGGGTCGCGTACACGGCCACGGGCGTCGACGAGGAGCCCGAGGCGCGCGAGCACCGGCGCTGCGTGCTCGTCAGATGTCGAGGTTGCGCACCCCGAGCGCATTCGTCTCGATAAATGCGCGCCGCGGCTCGACCTGCTCGCCCATCAGCGTCGAGAAGATCTCCTCGGAGCCGATCGCGTCCTCGATCTGCACCTTCAAAAGCCGCCGCACTTTGGGATCCATCGTCGTTTCCCACAGCTGCTCGGGATTCATCTCGCCCAGGCCCTTGTAGCGCTGGATCGCGACGCTCGCCCGCGCCTCGCCGAGCAGCCAGTCGATGGCATCCTTGAACGACTTGACCGCCTGCTGCTTCTCGCCGCGCCTCACGACGGCACCGGGATGCATCAGGTCGCGCAGCACTTCGGCCGCATTGCGAATCTGCTCGGCGTCGCCGCTTGCGAGAAAATCGGCGTCGATCGCCGTGGCGTGCGGCGTGCCGTGGTGGGTGCGCACGACGATGATCCGGTGCACCTCGCTGGCGGTGTCGTAGCGCGCTTCGACGACGACTTCCGGATCGTCGATGGCTGCCTGCAACGCGATGGCGCTGCGGCGCGCCGTCGATTCGCTCGCGAGGTCGAGCCGCACGCCGTTCAGGATCGCGCGCAGTGCGGCCGGATCGACGAGCCGCGCGAGTCGCTCGATGACCGCTTCCGCCAGCAGGTATTCCCGCGCGACGTCGCCGAGCGACTCGGCGGACAACGCGGGCCGCCCTTCGCCGGGCACGAGCTCGGCGCCCTTCAGCGCCACGCGCAGCAGGTGCTGCTTGAGCTCGTGGTCGTCCTTCAGGTACACGTCCTCGCGCCCCTGCTTGGCCTTGTACAGCGGCGGCTGCGCGATGTAGATGTGGCCCCGCTCGACGAGCTCCGGCATCTGCCGGTAGAAGAACGTGAGCAGCAGCGTGCGGATGTGCGAGCCGTCGACGTCCGCGTCGGTCATGATGATGATGCGGTGGTAGCGCAGCTTGTCGACGTTGAAGGCGTCCTTGTCGTTGTCCCCGTTGGATGGCCGCCCGAAACCGGTGCCGAGCGCCGTGATCAGCGTGACGATCTCCTGCGACGAGACGAGCTTGTCGAAGCGCGCGCGCTCGACGTTCAGGATCTTGCCGCGCAGCGGCAGGATCGCCTGGAACTTGCGGTCGCGTCCCTGCTTGGCCGAGCCGCCGGCGGAATCGCCCTCGACCAGGTAGATCTCGCACAGCGACGGATCGCGTTCCTGGCAGTCGGCCAGCTTGCCCGGCAACCCCATGCCGTCGAGCACGCCCTTGCGCCGCGTGAGCTCGCGCGCCTTGCGCGCGGCCTCGCGCGCACGCGCGGCCTCGACGATCTTCGTGCAGATGATCTTCGCGTCGGCCGGTTGCTCGAGCAGGAATTCGGCGAGCTTGGCGCTGACGACCTCCTGCACGATCGGCTGCACTTCCGAGCTGACGAGCTTGTCCTTCGTCTGCGACGAGAACTTGGGCTCGGGCACCTTCACCGACAGCACGCACGTCAGGCCCTCGCGCATGTCGTCGCCGGTCGTCTCGAGCTTGGCCTTCTTCGCGATCTCCTCTT